>ENA-UOXR01001074-UOXR01001074.1-bioreactor-metagenome-genome-assembly--contig:-NODE-1074-length-29839-cov-91.690606_pt1 | contig 29839 bp, 32 predicted proteins | sample MGYA00238164_ERZ764825 | MGnify/ENA primary metagenome ERZ764825 (study PRJEB28920, sample SAMN05720171) | bioreactor metagenome | isolation source: Anaerobic biogas reactor | place: USA:Washington... | reverse complement strand
CCCCTTCACCCCCGGATCTGCACCCGCCACCGGTTGAGCATCCGGCGGACACCGGCGGTCCCCACGGGCGCCGGATACGGGAGCGGGATAGGGGTTCCATCCGGATCGACGGCAAGGTCGAGGGCTATGGCACACTCGGCCAGGACCGCCTCCGCGGCCGGGTCCGCATCGAGCATGGAGTGGGGGGACCGGAAACAGACCCGGCTCCCCTCGAGATCCGCGAACCGCGAGAGCATCTCGCGCTGGAAGGCCTGTTCCTCCTCGATGGCTGCCGAGGCGTCCACGCCGCATATTCGCCCGATATCCGCAAGGAACCGGCACGTCCCGGCAAGCCCGACCGGGAACGAGTCCACGAAGGGCGTGCTAAACCGCCTCTTGAGGTCCTCGCCGACCGGCCGGAGCGCCGGCTCGCGGAGGATGTTGACGGCGGCAGAACCGAGGCGCCCGATATCTCCGGTCGCGATCCCCCGCACGAACCGGAGGTTGATCCCGATACCGAGCCGGGCAAGGAGGCGTACGATCTCCGCGGCGTTCTCGTCGACGCCGTACTCCAGGTTCTTCTCGCCGATAAGGTTCGCCGAGAGGGTTCTCTCCCTCGCGGGCTCTGCAAGCAGGGCGGCGGAGGAAAGAGCGTTTCTGACGCCGGTCTCAAAGACCCCGCCGAGGAACCCTGCGGTCGGCACGGCGATCACCGGAACCCCCCATGCCTTTGCAGAGACCGCCGCGGTGTCGTCCCCTATCGTCTCGACGATGCAGGTCGAGAGGACGAAGACGGAAGAGGGGGCCGGGGAGAGCGAGAGTGCCCGCGCTATGCTGCTCTCCAGGGCCTCTTCCCCGCCGAATATGATATCCTTCTCCGTAAGGCGGGTGGAGAGGAGGCGGGGGACTTCGAGGCGGTCGTTTGAGAGCAGCGTGGCGTGAAGGAGGGAGAAGTTGTGGTGCGCACATCCCGACGGGCCGTGGATGACGCAGACGGCGTCCCGTATCTCCGTGAGGACCGAGAGCGCTCCGGTCAGGGTGCACCCCTCAAACCTGGACGAATTCGAAGGCGAAGGACTCGAGTTCATCCATCTCGAGGGGGGTGGGAATGCTCGTCTTCCGGTTCGCATGGATCGCGCGCCCGAGTTCCTCGTAGACCGTCGCCTGGCTGGAATCGGGCGCATACTCGACGACCGTCTGCCGGTGCAGCTCCGCGACCTGCACCACCCGGTCACGGGGAACGTAGGCGATGAGCCGGGAGTTGATCCGGCGGGCAAAATCCTCCACCAGGTCCCGTTCGCCCTCGATGTTCTTTGCGTTGCAGATCACGCCCCCGAGCGAGCACCTGCTGCGCACCCGGCGCGAGAGGCGGGCGATGGCCTTTGCGATGTTGTTTGCCGCGTAGATCGACATCAGCTCGCCGGATGTGACCAGGTAGATCTCCTGCGCGTATCCCTCGCGCATCGGCATCGCAAACCCGCCGCAGACGACGTCGCCGAGGACATCGTAGACGATCACGTCGCCTTTGAGGGCGTCAAGGCGTTCGAGAAGCTGGAACGTCGCGATGATGCCCCGCCCGGCGCACCCGATCCCCGGCTCGGGCCCGCCCGCCTCGACGCAGCGCACCCCCCGGAACCCCCGGTAGACCACATCGTCGACGGTGATCCCCTCATCCCCGCGCTCGCGGATCAGGTCGAGCACGGTCGGGATCCATGTCCCGTGCATCAGCATGCGGGTGCTGTCGTGCTTGGGGTCGCAGCCGATCTGCAGGATGTCGAGCCCCTCCCCCGCGAGCGCTGCCGAGAGGTTTGCCGCAGTGGTGGATTTCCCGATTCCACCCTTGCCGTAGAGGGCGATCTGTTTCATCGTTCTTATTATGCGCTTGCAAGGGTAATTAGGTGTCGGATGAGACTTCCATGCATTTTATATATAAAGACTTCTTAAGATTAGAATTAATTAGTTAAGGGTTATTTCCTTATTAATCCAGATAATATTCGATATTTTACGTATTTGATTGATATAATCTGTTTTAATATATTAGAAAACTATATAACAATGAATTTAGAACCATTGATTAACCGGAGGGAATGCGAACCATGGACCCACGATTTCGATCACGGTTGATTGCGGCGATCGTACTCCTGATCGTCGTTTGTTCGGCCTTTTCTGTGAGCCCGGTTGCCGGATTCCGTCTGGAGAACAGGGATGGGAGCGGCACCGATGCGACACTTGCAGAGGCTCTGGTGCTGCAGCAGAGCACCAGGATCAGAGAAGAGTTCATCAAGGACATCACTGTCTACATCGACAGCAGAAACAGAGTGTTTGCACAGCAGGGCACATACGGGAACACGAGCGCCCTCTACGTCCCTGCCGAGGACGCCATCTACATCCGCTCGGACAGGCACCCGGCGCAGGCCGACGAGGCCTTCGCCCGGCAGGTCGGCTACCGGGTCTACCACACCATGCGGTTTAGCGAGAGCACGGTCTTTCCGGCGCTGGATGCCGGGTCCGGGCCCTGCATGGCCCGGCTCTCCATCCCGCCCGGCGAGGAGAGGGAGGCGGCGCTCTTTGCCGAGGCCTTCATGCTCTATCACGCCTCTCCCGCGCTCCTGAAAGAGGATGCCCCGGCGACGTATGCCTACATGGACCTGCTCGTAAAGAGCGGCGGGGATTGCGCGGCGGTAGATGGTCTGTACACCCACGGCCGGCCGGCGTGACCGGCCGATCATGGGGTTCTCCCCGGTCAAACGATCCCGCGGCGGGGTGTTATCCCACGCCGCCTGGATCATCGTCACATCGATCCCGGGTTCTCGGGCGCCACCCGGTGCTCCCCCCTCGCGGGCGCCGGGAGCATCCGCCCCGGGAGAGCCGGTCAATCGAACCCTTTCAGGATGCCCATGACGAGCATGATCACCGGGATGATCTCGAGGCGCCCTATCCACATGACCAGTATGAAGAGGACCTTTGCCGAATCCGCCATATCGGGCGAGACGAACCCCGCCGATATGCCGCAGTTGCACATGGCGGAGACAACCTCGAATATCACGTTGCTCGAATCGAAGGCCGTCGGCTGCAGGTGCATCACCAGCACCGTGGCAACGAAGATCGTGAGGAAGTAGAGCATGATGATCAGCATGTTCCGCGAGACCTCGAGATCGGCGATGTTCTTTGGTATCACCCGACCGTCGTACTTGAAGGGAACGAGCACCTTCCCGGAGACGAACATCCGCCGGAACCACCAGACCAGGCTCTGGGCGCCGAGGACCACCCGGGAGAGCTTGATGCCGCCGGCGGTGCTCCCCGACGCCCCGCCTATCACCATCAGCATCGAGAGGAAGAGGACCGTCACGCTCGCCCACTCGTTTGGAGAGACGATCTGAAACCCGGTGCTGGTGATCGCCGCGGCCGACATGAAGAGCGCGGAGTGGACGGCGGTGGTAAGACCGGTTGCGCTGAGGGTGACAAGATCCCACGTGATCACGACGATGCCGAGCGCGACAAGCATGAAGAGGAGGCGCGCCTGCTGGTCATCCAGGACCCGTATCCCCCTCTGCCGGTAGAGGAGGTAATAGAGCTTGAACGGCAGGGCGCCGGCGATCATGACCGGGACGATGAAGACTTCAAGGAGCGGGTTGTGGTAGTAGGGGATGCCTGCCGAGTGGACGGAGAACCCGCCGGTGGATATCGCCGTGAGGGCTATGTTCACCGCATCCCAGAGAGGTACCCCCGAGAGGAGGATGAGGCCGATCGACGCCGCGGTCAGGATCAGGTAGATCTTCCACATCTCCATGCCCGTCGCGACGACGCTCGGCATCAGCGCCTCCGAGCGCCCCTCCGACCGGTAGAGGCGGAACTGGGTCAGACCGGTCCTCGACGCCATCGCGATCGTGAACGCGACGATACCGATGCCGCCGAGCCACTGCATAAGCGACCGCCAGAAGAGGAGCGTCCGCGGGAGGTCGTCGACCGACCGCATCACCGTCAGACCGGTATCGGTCCAGCCCGACATCGCCTCGAAGACGGCGTCGAGGTACGAGACGCCAAGCCCGAGGCTGAAGGGAAGTGCGCTTGCAAGCGCCATGACGAGCCAGATCAGGGCGACGGCCATGAGGGCGGCGGAGAGCGGCGCCTCGCGCTCCCCCCGTGGGGTTCGTACAAGAAGCGTCCCGAGGAGAAAGAGGGTGATGGGGACGGAGAGCATGGGGAGGATCATATCCCACTCGCGGTAGATCACCGCGACGATGAGCGGCACGGCGGTGCCGATGCTGATATACCTGAATATATTGCCGATGTCGGGGGCGATGGTCGAGAACTGCTCGATCCTATCCATCGGTACACGTTCTCCGGGCGCTCTTATCTATCTTCTCTCCCATAACGGTTCTGCCCCGGGGCGCCGGAGAACGCTCCTCTCTCACGTGCGGCCGCACCAGCACCCGTCATATCCGGCCGGCTCTTCCTCCTTTGCCGCGCCCGGAGCACCCTCGATAGCGATGCGCCGGTTGATGATCCGCCAGGCGAGGATGAGCTGGGCCATGCCCCCGGCCGTCAGGTATGCACCGTTCTTGACGAGGTCGATGGGCTGCACCTGCGTCTGGATCTCTATGTTCTGCTCCAGTTTCCTCGCAACAGCGTAGTTTAACTCCCCGTCGAACGTGAGGGCTCCCATCGGCCGCCCTGAGACGTCTTCGGAGGTGAACTCGACCATGAAGCTCCGCTGCGAGAGGGAGAGGATCGGGTAGAGGTCGATCGAGAGGTCGACGTTGTGGATGCTCCGGTCGATACCGTTCTGGCAGAGGGAGACGTGGTAGACGTTGCGCTCCTCGCTCACCTTCCTGCCGTACTTCGAGAAGGCTATCCTGATGACCGCATCCGCAAACCGGCACTGCGGCGCCACGTATTGCTCGTAGTCGGGCTTGCGCTCCTCCATCTCCTTTATGACGGCCTCGGGCGAATACCCGCGCTGCTCCACATCCCGTTTGATCTTCCAGGCGCGCTTGACGTCGGGGTCCGGGTCGACGTAGAGCTTGAAGTCGACCAGGTCACGGAGCGTCCGGGTGATGAACGGGTGCAACCCTTCGACGATCAGGATCTTCGTGGGGCTGAAGGGCACCGGCGGGTCGAACTTCCCGTTGTCGTGGTTGTAGACCGGTTTTGATATCGTCTTTCCCGCCTTGAGATCCCTGAGGTGCTCCTCAAGCAGGTCGAACCGGTTCGCCTCGGGGACGAGCGGCGTGATACCGAGTGCTTTGCGCTCCTCGCGGTCGTACCGGTGGTAGTCGTCGATGGTTATCATCGAGACGAGATCCCTGCCGAAGATCGCCCTGATGGCCCGGGTGAACGTTGTCTTTCCGCTTCCGCTATCTCCCGCTACGCCGATGACGAAGACGTAGGGCGACTCTGCGATGACTCGCTTGAAATCTGATGGGGGCATAGGTCAGCTCACAGATTGGTCTGTATCCTGGGCCGTTAAGATTTCGGTGCCGGCGGATGAGCCGTCTCGCCCGCCCAAAACCAATTACGGGGAGTGCCCCGGGCTTTCGATGGCAAGTCCCCGGGCAGTGTGCCGCAGGACGGCTCCCCGGGAGGAGAGCGTGCCCGGCAAACCCACGTCCCGCCTGCCTCTTCGCATGGCGGGCAGAAAGAGGTCGCATGTTCCCGACCGCGGCGGGCGGAGTGCCGGGGAGGAAGACCTCCCGGTGAGCCGTCCGGCCCGCGGGCATGCTTCCCCCTCATTCTCCGGAGTCTGCTTCTTCTCAGGAGACGATGATACCTGCCTCTTCGTGCTTCTTCTTGATAGCATCGGCGAGCCGGTCCAGCGCCGCGAAGTCCGCCTCTTTCGGGTAGCCCTTGATGTAGACCGGTTCGAGGAGCTCGACCTTGAGCCGGTCGAGCATATTCTTCACGGTGTCGACCGTCTTTCCGCCCCAGCCGTAGGATCCGATCACCGTCGCGTACCGGGTCTTCGGGCGAAGGAGGTTTGCAAGGTATGCTGCGTAGACCGCCTGCGGGTGCGGGCCGAATATGACCGTCGGCGCCCCGATCACGACCGTCGCGGCATCCACGAGAGCCTCTGCAAGATCGCCGATATCGGTCTTCGGGAGGTTGAACGGCTGCACCGGGACTCCTCGCTGCATCAGGGCATCGACGAGGTGGTCGACCATCGCCTGGGTGCTCCCGTGCATGGAGACGTACGGCAGCACCACCATGTTCTTCACCGCATCGTCCGTCCAGTCACGGTATGCATCCATGATGAACGCCGGCCTCTTGTGGATCGGGCCGTGGCTCGGCGCTATCATGGCGATATCGCGCGCGGCAAGTTTTGCGAGGTGGCCCTTGATGCTTGAGCGGAACGGCATCATGATCTCGGCGTAATAGCGTTTTGCCGACTCGTAGATCACGCCCTCGTTCGGGACATAGAGGCTGCTCGTCGCGTAGTGCGACCCGAAGAAGTCGCAGGAGAAGAGGATCCGGTCCTCCTGAAGGTAGGTGAGCATCGTCTCCGGCCAGTGGACCCAGGGCGCGAGGATGAACTCAAGCGTCTTTCCCCCCAGGGGGAGGGTCTCTTTATCGCCGACGACGATGGTCCGGTCTACCGGTATATGGAGGAGGTCGACCAGGAAGTCCCGGCACTTCTGGTTCGTCACCACTTTTGCTTCGGGGAAGCGGGCGAGCATCGCCGGAATCGAGCCGGAGTGATCCTGCTCGGCGTGGTTTGCGACGATGTAGTCGATCGTTTCAGCGCCGGCCCGGTCAAGGTTCGCCATGAGTTCCGCGGTCTTTACGGGGTCGACGGTATCGATCAGCGCCGTCTTCTCGCTGCCCCGGATCAGGTAACTGTTGTAGGAGGTGCCGTCGGGGAGCGGGATCAGTTCATCGAAGATCCTGCGGTCCCAGTCGATGACCCCGACGGACCGGACGCCCGGCACAATCTCACGCGCGGCCATATCTTTCCGCCTCCATCGGGCTTATTCCGGTCATTATACAGTCTGTGCGAGTAATTTCCGACATCTTTCACGCTCCACACCATTCGGCGACCGGCATCGTCGCGCCACGCCGACCGGTAAACGTTAATCCTTCTCAAAGATTGATAACGGTTTCGACCGGCACCTGCGCCGCCGGATCGCGGCGTCCGGTACTCCCCATCGCTCTCATGGAAATGCGTGAGGTATGTGCTACCCTTCCCGCCGTGCCTCCGGGGAGGGGAGGCCGGTCTGTCTATCCTCACCGATCCCCGTCTTCCGCGCAAGGTTTGCAAAGAGGTGAGCCTGCCGGGTCGGTTCCGGGAGCCGGTATCTTCGTGCGGTCGCGAGGACGAGGTCGACCGCCTGAAAAAGATCGATCCGGTTGCCCACGGAGACATAGACCGGTTTCGTCCTCTCTTTCGTCCGCACCGCCATACCGATCGTCTCGCCGTCGCGGATGATGGGGGCGGTCGACCCCCGGGTGACCCCGGGCTCCTCCACGCTGCCGACAAGGAGGCTCTTTGCAACCCCGACCGTGGGCCGGTCGAGCAGGACGCCTATGTGGCTTGCGATCCCAAGCCCCCTCGGGTGGGCGATTCCCTGGCCGTCAAAGAAGATGACGTCGGGCTCTGATCGCAGCTTCCGGAACGCCTTGAGGACGGCAGGGCCTTCCCGGAAGGTGAGAAGGCCGGGGATATAGGGAAACGACGTCTCCGTGCGGGCGGCGACCCGCTCGACGACGGCAAGGTCGGGGTAGCCCAGGGCGACGACGACCGCGTGGATAACGTTTGAGCCTTTCACGTAGGAGGCGTCGACGCCGGCGACAAGGGAGACCTCTCCGATATCGCCCGTGAGGCGGACTCTGGTCCGGAGCGCCTCCTGGAGGTGGGCGGCCTCCGCCGGCGTCAGGTCGAACGGGTGTGTCTCTCTGATCTCCATGGTGACTCCTGGTATGGGTTTACGTGGTGTTGTATACCTGCCGGTATATATCAGGGGGCATGCAGCCCACCATGGGGATCCGCTTCGTCATGCAGTTGTTCCCCTGAAGGGCAGACGGGGAACCGCAGGCGGCGGCGGGAAACCTCGTGCGCCGGCGGCACGGGAGCCCGGCCCGATCGCCCGGAGCGAGGCATTTTTATACATGGAACTCGGGTATGGCCCGGAGTTTCACCTCCAGGATGTGAACGGTATGGCGCGATGGGTGTGCAGTGTCTGTGATTATGAGTACAACGAAGAGGCGGGGGACCCCGCCGCCGGCATACCACCGGGAACGCGGTTTGAAGACCTCCCTGCCGACTGGCGATGTCCTGAGTGCATGGTCGGGAAGGATGCGTTCGTGCGGGTCGATGAGGAGGTGGAGAAGAATGATGAAAACGACCTCTAAAGAGCCGGGAACGACCGTGGCCGACGTCCTGATAGCGGAACTCGCGGCATGGGGGGTCAACCTCTTCTTCGGCATCCCCGGCGCATCGTCTCTCCCGCTTGTGGATGCGGTCCGGAAGAACCAGGACGTCCGCTACATCGTCGTCCGGCACGAACAGACCGCGGCGATGGCGGCATCCGCCTACAACAAGTTCACCGGGAAGGTAGCCGCCTGCCTGACCATCGCCGGTCCGGGGGCGACGAACCTCGCGACCGGGCTCTACGACGCAAAGGAGGACCACGCGAGCGTACTTTCGCTCAACGGGCAGGTGAAGATGCAGTACTCCGGCCCGGGCGGCATCCAGGAGATCGACCAGGATGCGTTCTTCCGGCCCATCACCGTCTTCAACAGCACCGTCGCCGACCCGATGACCGCGGTCAAACTCCTCACCCGGGCACTGCGCTACGCCATCATCGCCCGCGGCGTCGCCCAGCTCTCGGTCCCGAACGATATCCAGGCCGCACCGCTCAAGGCCGCCTACTGCGAGCGCGAGACCTGCCTTCCCTCGACCTGTGTCGCGCCGACCGACGAGGCCGTCCGGGCGGTGGTGGAAGCGATCGACGGTGCCCACCGCCCGGTCATCGTCGCCGGGTTCGGGGCCCTGCACGCGGCCGGGGCGGTCCTTGACCTTGCAACAAAGATCCAGGCGCCGATCGTCACCACCCTCCGCGGAAAGGGTATCCTCCCCGACGATAACGAATGGGTCGCCGGGGTGCACGGCGAGCTCGGGACGCCCCACGCCCTGATGCTCGTCCTGAAGTCGGACCTCGTGATCGCCTGCGGCATGAGTTTCTCCGACCACACCGGCATACCGCCGGGTAAGCGGGCCGTCCAGATCGACATCGATCCGCTCCAGCTCGGGAAACATCCGCTTGCGGTAGGGGTCTACGGCGACTGTGCCCTTGCTCTTCCCCGGATCGCCGGGCAGGTCCGGGCGCGGGAGGACCCCGATACCCGGCAGTGGCTCGCGGAGAAGAAACGGGAGTGGCTCGACCGGCTCGACCAGGAGGCCGACCCGGAGGCCACTCCCATCCGCCCGCCCTACGTCATGAAGGTCCTCTCCGACCTCCTGCCGGAGGATGCAATCATATCCATCGATGTCGGTGACAACCAGTGGTGGTTCGGGCGGAACTTCCGTATGAAACGACAGCGGTTCGCGATGTCCGGCTACCTCGGGACGATGGGATTCGGGCTCCCCGGGGCGATTGCGGCAAAACTCGCCTACCCTGATGCAACCGTCGTCTGCATCGTCGGGGATGGAGGTTTCTCGATGGTCATGGGCGATCTCGTCACGACCATCAAATACGATCTCCCCATCGTCGTGGTGGTCCTGAGCAACCGCGAACTTGCCATGATCCGCGAGGAGCAGCGGGAGGAGCACTACCCGCCCTTCGGGATCGATCTCACGAACCCCGACTTTGCCGCCTATGCCGAGGCCTGTGGAGGCGCCGGGATTCGCGTGACCCGGCCGCAGGACCTCCCCGGCGCGGTCAGGGAGGCCCTGAAGATGAACACGTCCGTCGTCATCGACGTCGAGACCGATCCGGAACGGTTCCCGCAGAAAAAAAAGTGATATCGGCTTAATCGTCGCAACAGAGGTTATCGTAAAGGATCGCTGCGGCGACCGCGCCTATGATGGGCCCGACGATGTAGATCGGGAAGAACTCCCAGAGGTTTTGCCCGGCAAGCAGCCAATCCCCGAGGTACGGCCCGAACGTACGCGCGGGGTTGAGCGATGCGCCGGTCAGGTTCCCGGTCGTCGTGATGATGCCGGCGACCACGAGACCGACCACGAGGCCGGCAAAACCCGGTGTGGCCCGTTCGTCGACGGCGGCGCCCATGATGACGAGCATCAGGAGGAACGTCCCGATGGCCTCGATGGCGATCGCCTGCAGGTAGCCGATGCCGTGGAAGGGCGCCGTTGCACCGAGGCCCCCGATCGTGACGGCGTCCGGGCCGATAGCCCAGGCAAAGAGAAGGCTTGCGGCCGCGGCACCGAGGAGCTGCGCGGCGATATAGGGACCTACGTCGCGGCCCGGGAACCGCCCCGTCGCAAAGAGGGCTATCGTCACCGCCGGGTTGATGTGACAGCCCGATACCCTTCCGAAATATATCTGTTGCGCCGTTGACAGAGAGGAGGACCGGGGTTTTTTTGGGGCTTTCATCCCCAATGATGCTCGATACCCGCGATTTTGGTGGGAAACGATCTCTCCGGCGCCTCGTCAGAACCAGGCATCGAGCGTCTTCTGCGTCCCCTTCGCCGGGGCCCTGGCAAGAGCGCTCCTCACCCGGTCTTCGGAGAAGTCGTAGCGTCCACAGAGCATGGAGACGACCCCCTCGACGTCCGGCGGCCGCCACTCGAGGGTGTAGTCGTCGGTGACCGGCGGATCGAGGAAGAACTCGCGGATCGGATCAGGGTCGAAGTCGGGCTGTTTCTCGGCGATGACAGATGCAAATTCACCTTTTCGAACGATCTTCAGGGCCGTCTTGCCGCCGACGCCCCGGATGCCGGGGTTGAAGTCCGTGCCCACCAGGATGCCGATATCGACGAGTTGCTCCCTCGTCACGCCGAGGCGGTCGAGGAGGGAGGAGAGGACGATGCGCTCGGGATTCACCGTGATCGTCCGTCCCCGCATCTTCCGTCTCCCGCTGATCGTGAGGTTCCGCACCAGGACCGGGGTGCCGAAGAGGAGCGAGTCGTAGTCCTGCGAGACCGCGTAGGCGACACCCGCCCTCCGCGCCATGTGGGCGGCCTGCGCTTCGCCTTCGCTCGGCGCCTGCACCCGGGGGATACCGAGCAGGTCCAGGAGCTCGCGGGACGATTCAAGTATATGGCCGTCGATCCGGGCGGATGCGCTCGCCTGTTTGTACGCCTCCTCCATATCCCCCTCCGCAAGCGCAGTCTTCCAGGCCTCGTCGGCCCTTGCGCGGATCTCGCGCCGCTCGTTGATCGTCCCCTGCTTGAACTCCGGCGGTCTTCCGTCAAAGACAAAGACCGGCCGGATCCCCTTCTCCAGGAAGTTCACCGTCCGGAAGAGGATGCCGGAGAGGTGCGAGGTGACCCTCCCTGCACCGTTCATCAGCGGGGTGCCGTCAGGCTGCCGGATGATGGAGAGAAACTGGTAGAGCGCGTTGTGGGCATCCACGGCGGCGATGCCGGAGAGGTCGTTCCACGCCAGCGGTTCTTTACAGTCTGCGAGAATATCGCGAATAGCAACGCCCATGCTATCTACTCATGAGAGAGGGAGATACCATTAAGATGGCGGTCCGGTTCAGCGGTACATCCGGCGGGAGAGCCCGTCGACGATCCCCTCGATATGGCTGATCGTGTTGTCATACCTGGCGCTCATCGTCTTCTCCATCTCCTCGATGTTCACGCGCATGGTGCGCTCCCGCTGTGCGACGCTCCGCTCGAGGCTCACGATCTTCATGCCGAGAGATATGAGCAAGCCCCCAAGAGAGAGCATCATGAGCGTCGCAGCAACCGCTATGGTCAGGTCCTGCCAGAACCGCATCACCAGCACGACGGTGGAGACCACCATCACGATGGTGAGAACAATGTCGCCGATGAGTTCGCGAATCTCCATATTTTAAAGTGATGAGGATGCATTAATTAACCTACCTAAAATGACTGGAGACATATGATGCAGGTACGTGACTGGCTATCGCTTCTTGGAATGCCCCTTATGCTCCTCTCCGTCCAGGTGATCGCCGTCATCCTCGTGCTTCCCATGCAGGCGGCGGGTCTTGCGGCGTTCGAAGATCCTGAATCGGTTGCAAATCCCCTGATATTTATAGGGATGCTGCTCGTCTTCACGCTGATCCTGCTCCTCCTGATACGGTTCGGAGGCCGGCGCTTCATCGCCCTCTTCATCGGGTTTGCCATATTCATGACATTCCTCTATATCTTCTCGGCGCTCTCGCTTCTTGTGCTCGGGGCCACCGATGCCGCTGCCATCAGCACGCTCATCGCTGCCGCGGCGGCGACGGCGCTCCTCTATCTCTACCCCGAGTGGTACGTCATCGATGTCCTCGGCGTCCTGATATCCGCAGGGGTCGCATCGATCTTCGGGGTCTCCCTTGCCATCCTCCCGGTCCTTGTACTGCTCGTTCTGCTCGCTATCTATGATGCCATATCGGTCTACCGCACGAAACACATGATCACGCTTGCGGAGGGCGTTCTCGAGACGAAAGCCCCGATCATGGTCGTGGTCCCGAAACGGGCGGATTACTCGTTCCGAAGAGAGGGGCTCAATATCAGTGATGGAGAAGAGCGCGGCGCGTTCGTCATGGGCATGGGCGACCTCATCATGCCCACCATCCTCGTCACGTCGTCGCACGTCTTCGTGGATGCACCCGCCGTCCTCTGGACCCTCTCCGCCCCGACGCTCGGCGCGATGGCGGGATCGCTTGCCGGCCTTGCCGTCCTCCTCCGCTTCGTCAACAGGGGCAACCCCCAGGCAGGCCTCCCGCCCTTGAACGGCGGCGCTATTCTCGGGTTCCTGGTTGGGGCGGTTCTCGCAGGTTCGTTTGGGTGGTGTCCTTTCTGTATATGAGGAGGAGATCGAGCGCCGCCTCCACGCCCTCGCCGGTGAGCGTGGACATCGCGGGGCAGCCTTCGATCCCCCGGATATCCGCCTTGTTTGCGACCGCCACCACCGGGACATCGACAAACCCGCGGACCTCTTCGAGGAGCCGGACCTGATCGTCGAGCGTGTAGCCGCAGTGCTCGCTTGCATCCAGTATGAAGAGCACGACGTCGGCCGTGTTGATGATGGCGCTCACCGCCTGCCGCTCGATGGGGTTCCTCTCGTCGGCCGGGCGTTCGAGGACACCGGGCGTATCGATGAACTGGATCCGTTCGCGCCGCCCGATATCGCGGTGGCCGACGATGACCCCTTTGGTGGTGAAAGGGTAAGCGGCGATCTCGGGTTCCGCCGTGGAGACGAGCCTGATGAACGACGATTTCCCGACGTTGGGGTATCCTGCCACGACCACGGTGAACTCGCCCTCGTTCACGTGCGGAAGTTTTCGGAGTATGTTTCGCGCTTCGTTCAGGAAGAGGAGGTCATCCTCCACCTGGTGGACGACGGAGGCGATGCGGGCGACGGCCTGCCGCCGGACCCGGTCGGTCTCCTCTGCGGATCGCATGCTGCGGGCGTAGCCCGAACCGATGGTCCGGACCTGGTCGGCCGCCCAGGTGACGGCGCCGAGAGACTTCTTCAACCGGTCGAGCGAGACGAGTATGTCGGCCGCCTCCTGGTAAAAGGGCGGGAGGCGCTCGAAGCTCGGGAACGACGCGACCACGCTCTTGAGTTTATCATGGATGGCGCTCGCGACCGCTCTTACGAATTCCTCGTTCGCCCGGTCGATGTTTATCTTTTGCTTCTTTTTGGCTGCCGCCCGGCGAAGACTGCGGTCGAGCACCTCATCTGCCGTCGGGACGGTCGGTATAGTTTCAAACTCCACTGCACGCACAACCTAATCTATTTAAACAACGCATTATGAGTGATAATTATGGATCTTTCCCCAATTCAGAAGGATATCCTGATAACCCTGATTACCCTGTATCATCAGTCTTCTCACTCTATAAAAGGTGAGGAGATCGCGGATGTGCTGAAGCGCAACCCCGGCACCGTCCGCAACCAGATGCAGGCATTAAAAGCGCTCGGGCTTGTAGACGGCGTTCCGGGCCCGAAAGGCGGTTACAGCCCGACCGCACGGGCATACAAGGAGCTCAATCTTGCCGATCTCGAACACCAGTCCGAAGTGCCGATCTTTCGCGACGGCGAGAAGGTGAAAGGTGTCCGGGTCTCGGAGATCGGGTTCACCACGCTCTGCCATCCCGACCTCTGTCATGCGATGGTCAAGATCATCGGGAGCGTGAAGCTCTTCAAGGTAGGTGAGATGCTCTCGATCGGACCCACGCCGGTGAACAAACTCCTCATCCGCGGCGAGGTCTTTGGAATGGACGAGAACCAGCAGGCTCTCATGATCAGCATATCGGAGATGATATCGCTCCCGAAGCAGGCGATCAAGCACTATATGAGCACCCCGCTCCTGACCCTGCCGCTCTCCGCCACCCTCCGTGATGCCGTTCATCTCTTCAACACGCACCATATTCACGGGGCGCCGGTGATGGAGGACGGCAACCTTGCAGGCATCGTGACGCTGAGCGATATCGCCCGCGCCCTGGACCAGGGCCAGACACTGGATGCGCCCGTTTCCGGGGTCATGACCACCGACGTGATAGAGGCGCCGTCGTCGATTCGGCTCTATGAGCTCGTGGGCCGGTTTAAGGAACGGGAGATAGGGAGGTTGATTGTAGTGGAGGGCGGCAAGCCCGTCGGTATCGTTACCCAGACCGATATTATTCGGGTCTTTCCCTCACTTTGATACCCTCCCCGTTCCGAATTTCCTGCTTCAACCCCTCTGGAAGGGGATAAGTATTTATATATGAATACCTATGGTGCTTCTGTAAAACGAGCTCTGTTTGAGAGTACATTTCGCAGAGCTCAATGAAAAGGGGGAAATGAGATCATGGTAGATATACCTCTGGCACCTGTTGGCAGAATCGTGAAGAAGTCCGGCGCGGAACGAGTGAGTTCTGATGCCAATGAAGAGCTCGCAAAACTCATGGAGCAGTACGCATCGCGAATCGCAAAAGAGGCGATCAAGCTCGCGGGACACGCAGGCCGAAAGACGGTCAAGGCAACCGATGTCCGGATGGCGGCCGAGACCGTAAAGTAAACCAATCCCGACTCTATTTTTCCCGGGACAACCTGTTGTGCCGGATATTGTTGCCGCAAAGATGAGCTGCTATACCTGCCGGGTGCTCGCTCCCCGCCCTGCAGGGATACCCGTACGCCGTTCTCCGGGAACTCCCACCCCTCCCCGGGTGGGAGCAGTGCTCGAGATTATTCGATGGGAAGCCCTGCCCGGTTCTTCTCCGGGGATCTCCCCGTGGAGATATCGCGGAGGAGCATGAACCTCACCCCTGCGGGGCTCAAGGTTACCGTCATGCCGGCCCTCACGAACGGTTGCGGCACCGCACCTCCGGGGTGAGAGCGGGGGGACGGAGACCGGGACTGCCGGGGGGCAGGGCGGTTGTGGTGGCCGGCCTCTCCGGGCAGCGATCCTGGAAAGCCATTTCTGAAGAGTTTTGAGGGATTTAGAATATTTATATAGTACAAACACCCCACGTTCTCTATGAGCAAAACCTTCTGCCGCACCCTTGCCAAGAAGAAAGTGATGAGTAATGACGGCATGCTCATCGGGACCATCAAGAACATCACGGTCGACCTCACTACAGGGCAGGTCATCGACCTGATCGTCAAACCGGATGATACGTTCAAGACCGATGGCTACAAGATGGATGGAGATAAGATGCTCGTGCCGTTCGAGGCGGTGAAAGACATAAAAGATTATATCGTGGTCGACCGCTACCTGCTGAAGCGATCGGGGTAATACTTTTTTACGGCTTCCACAAACCCATCCCCGTATGCGCTCTCCGAGACCCAGTCCGCCGCCGACCGGGTCAGTTCCGGCGCGTTCTGCACCGCGACGCCAACCCCGGCAGCCCTGAGCATCTCGATATCGTTCTCGGAATCCCCGACGGCTATCATATCATCAAGGGATAGTCCCATATCCGCGGCGAGTTTTCGCATCGCCGTCTCCTTGCTCACGCCGGGTGCCTGGATGTGGACGGCAAACCCCGTGTCCAGCACCCGGACAGGAAGATGGTGGTCACGGAGGACCGCCCGTGCCTCGTCGGGGTCGATGTTCCGGGCAAGGGCCACGTCGGCAAACCGGTACTGTGCGCTGAGCAGCTCGAGATCGATGCCCTGCCCGGCAAAATGATCGTGTAAGACCTCGAACGCCTCAAGGCAGATCTCCCGGTCGCCGGCGATATGGAGGGAGCCTTTATACCCCCTCCGGCAGACGCCGCCGTTCTCGCCGATGATGGTCCCGTCCGTCCCGATCATCCTGCAGAGCCCGTCCATGAAGCAGACGGTGTTGCCGCTTGCAAGCACCACCTCGATACCCGCATCGACGAGCGTCCGGATGGCCTCGACGGCAGCGGTGTTGATCCGCCGCCGCCGGTCGGTGAGGGTGCCGTCGACGTCCGTTACGAGCGCCTTCAGCACGGCTTGAGCCCCGCCTGCTCGACCATGAACGGCGCCTCGCCCTCGGGGAGGTTGGGGCTGTCCACAAGGCGGGCAACCCTCTTGCCGCCCTTGCTCTTGCGCAGGTAGAGGCGGAAGGTTGCGGTGTGCCCGACGATGTTGCCGCCGATCGGTTTTGTCGGGTCGCCAAAGAGGATGGCGGGGTTCGACATCACCTGGTTGGTCACGAGACCGACCGCGTTGTGGTCGTCGAGCAGCTTCAAGAGGTCGTGCATGTGCCGGTTCAGTTTCTGCTGACGGGCGGCGAGGGTCCCGCGCCCTGCGTACTCCGAGCGGAAGAGGGACGTCAGCGAGTCGATGACGAAGAGCCTGACCGGATAGTCGGATGTCCGCAACTGGTTTGCGAGTTCCCGTGCGGTCTCAAGGAGCAGCATCTGGTGGTCGGAGCTGTGTGCCCTGGCGACGTGGATACGCTCGAGGATCTCCTCCATCGAACCGAGGTCCGTACCCTCCGGGAGGCCGTTGACCATCTGCTCGATACGCTCCGGGCGGAACGTGTTCTCGGTGTCGACGTATATGATGCTCCCGTGCAGCCCGCCAAGGTCCTCGGGGAGCTGGGCGTTGACGGCCAGCTGGTGGACGAGCTGGCTCTTCCCGGACCCGAACTCCCCGTACACCTCGGTTATCGCCTGCGTCTCAAGACCCCCGCCGACCAGTTCGTCGAACTCGGGGACCAGGGTGCTGAGTTTCTTGACGTCTTTTCTCTTGTCCAGTATATCCCGGCCCGTCTTGAACCCGCCGATATCCGCCATCTTCCGTGCGGCGAGGATCACCTTCTTCGCGGTCCCCTCGCCGATCTCGGCCGCCTCGGCGAGATCCGACGTGGTGGCCGTTGCAATGCTTTCGACGGTCCCGTAGCCCGCCTCGCGGAGTTTTTCGGCGGTGGTCGGCCCGACGCCCGGTAAATCTTCAAGATCAATCTCTGTCATGTCAATCCTCACTTGATCTCTGCGGTTGTTTGTTATGTTACACTTAGAGTGTTGAACGGGAGACATAAAGGTCGCTTGCCATGCGGGGTGAAAGTGAAAGTCAGGGATCAGGGTTGCCCGGAGAACCGGTCCAGGCGGCTCTGCAGATCTCCCGGATCGGGGATCACAGCCTCGGCGTGGTGGACGGTGATCACGCCCCGGTGCAGGCTACCCCGGACGCGCAGATCGTACCCGACCGGCAACGGGTCGGCAAGGAGGTAGCAGGCGTCGCCGGTATCAAGAGCGACCCCCTGCCCGGTGGCGATGACCGTCCCCCTGACATCCACCTCCTCCTCTTCCCCGGCAAGGACGACGAGGGCGCTTCCCCAGGAGAGGTGCAGTTCGGTATCGCCATACCGCCCCCGGCGGGCGGCCGCGTTGTAGACCTCGATACGGTCGCCGGATACCAGGTGCCCGTCCGCTTTCTCCCCCCATATGACGACCGGGACCTCGCCGGTCGAATCGGCGATGACCAGGTTCCGGACGGACGACGGCCTCCCGCCCTTCGTGACGAACGACCGGGACGGCTGGACGGATACGACCGTCCCGGCGATCGAGTACGACTTACCTTCCTCGATGCCCGCGATCGTATCCATCGGGATGACGATCTCCCGATCGGAGGGCGAGACGGATCCTGCCTCGCCGAGGCTGTACTCGATGCCGCGGTCGCTCTCCCGCGCGACGGCGCCCCGGATGACGACGTTCGTTCCCGTTTCCGCCTCAAGAAGGGTCTCCGGGACCCAGGCGACGAGCCGGAAGATGCCCTTTTCGTTCCCGACGACCGCCTCGACCATCTCTCCCGGGCTCCCGTCGCGTCTCCTGAACGCCCGCGGGGCTTCGACGGCGATCAGCCTGACCTCGATGTCGCCCGCCGGCCCGGCGGGCGCGAGGGTGTCGGCCTCGTTGCACGTGATGTCGCACGCTGCTTCCTGGATGGCGATCGCGGTGACGTCGACGACTCTTCCCCCGCCGCCTTTCGGCCGGCCGAGTATCTCGAGCACGCTCCCGACGCCGATCTCCGAGACGCCGCCGGCCTTCTCGTCCCAGAGGGCGAGCTTCGCCCTTCCGGTCTCGTCGCCGACCATCACGTTCGCGACGATGCCCGTCGTGCCGTCGGACCGCTCGAACTCCCGGGGCGCCTCGACCGAGAGAACCCTGGCAAAGAAACACGCAAGGCTTGAGGTTCCGGAAAGGTCGCGTATCCGGACGTGCGCCCGGTCGAGGTCTCTGACGACGAGCATCGCCGCCGTCCGCTCATCGAGGAGGTCGCCGGACTCCGCCACCTTCGCATCGACCCGGCGCTCGAACTCCTCTCTCCCCACGAGGTCGTCGACCAGGAGGTAGTGAAACTTCACGGTCGCCGCTCCGGCCCTACTCCTGCCAGGGCGGCGTCGCCATCGGGGCGGTCAGGTCGTCGATCGTCTCGGCCCGGCGCATCAGGGCCGCCTTCTCGCCCGCGAGGAGCACCTCGGCGCACCGGGGGCGGCTGTTGTACTGCGACGACATGGCAAACCCGTATGCCCCGGCATCCAGCATCGCGACGATGTCGCCGGCGGCAAGTTCGGGGAGCATCCTGTCTTTTGCGAGGACGTCGCCCGTCTCGCAGATCGGCCCCGCGATCGAGTACTCCCTCACTGCGGGTGCGTCCGCCCTGTTTGCCGCGACGACCTCGTGGTAGGAGTCGTACATCGTCGGGCGAATGAGGAGGTTGAACCCGGCGTCGACGTTTGCAAACGTCTTATGGGCGGTCTTGACCGAGTTGACCCGGGAGAGGAGGACCGTCGAGTCGGCGACGAGCCACCGGCCGGGTTCGACCCAGAGTTCGGGCTCGATCCCGAGGTCACGGATGCCTTCGAGGAAGACCGGCATCACCGCTCCCGCGTACTCCTCCGGCGTCGGGGCGCGGTCGGTCTCCCGCCGGTAGGGGATGCCGAGGCCGCCGCCGATGTCGATGAACGAGAGGTCGACCCCGATATCGAGGAGATCGGCCGCAAGATCGATCAGCACATCGACCTCGCGGGCGAAGGGCTCCACGGCGAGGATCTGCGAGCCGATGTGGCAGTGGACCCCGACCGGGTTCACGTGCTCGGCGGCGAGCGCCTCGCGGTAGGCATCGAGGATCTCCTCTGCCGGGATGCCGAACTTGCTCGTCGCAAGGCCGGTCGCGATCTTCGGGTGGGTGGGGACGTCGATCGCGGGGTTGACCCGGAATGCGATGTCGACGGTTCTTCCTGCCGCTCCCGCCGCGCGGTCGAGCTGCCGGAGCTCGTCGGGCGAGTCGACCGAGACCCGGATGCCCTTCTCGACCGCGAGGGCGAGGTCGGCGGGGGATTTTGAGCTCCCGTTGAAGAGGAGCAACTCCGGGCGCATACCGGCGGCAAGGGCGAGCGCGACCTCGCCGGCGGAGAAGACGTCCGACCCCGCGCCCATAGACGCGAGTGTCCGGAATATGGCAAGGTTGCCGTTCGCCTTTGCGGCGTAGAGTACGCGGACCTTTCCGTAGTGGGCGCTGAGCGCTCCCGAGAGGCGCCGGAAGTTCTCGCGGACCCGGTCCTCGCTCGTGACGTAGAGCGGGGTGCCGAACCGCTCCGCGAGGGCCACCGTGTCGTGCTCGCCTATGTAGAGGTGCCCGCCCCTGACCGAGAGGTGGGAGGGGAGGATCACAGGTCGATCCCCCGCATCCGGTCGACCGCCTCGTGGATCCGCTCGATCGACCGGGTGATGGCGAACCGGACGAACCCTTCGCCGTTCCTGCCGAAGCCGACGCCGGGGGTCGCGACGATCCCGGTCTCGTCGAGGAGTTTCGCGGCAAACGCCATGCAGTCGTCGACCGGCGCCCAGACGTAGAAGGTGGCCTTCGGCGCCGTGACGTCAAGCCCGAGCTCGGCGAGCCCCTTCACCAGGGCGTCGCGGCGCTCCTGGTAGATCGCGCACGCCTGCTCAACGCAGTCCTGGGGGCCGGTGAGCGCCGTTATCGCCGCGTGCTGGATGGCGTTGAACGCGCCGGAGTCGACGTTCGTCTTGACCCGGCCGAGCCCGGCGACGATGTCGGGGTTGCCGCAGGCCATGCCGATCCGCCACCCGGTCATGTTGTAGGTCTTGGAGAGGGAGTGCATCTCGATACCGACATCCATCGCGCCGTCGACCTCGAGGAACGAGGGCGCCTTGTAGCCGTCGAAGGTGATCTCGGAGTAGGCGTTGTCGTGGACGACGACGATGTCGTGCTCCCGCGCGAACTCGACGACCTCTTCGAAGAACGAGAGGGGCGCCGTCGCCGCGGTGGGGTTGTTTGGGTAGTTGATGAAGATCAGCTTCGCCTGCTTCACGACATCGGCGGGGATATCCTCGAGGACCGGGAGGAAGTCGTTTTCGGCCCGTATGGGGAGTTCGTGGACTTTACCCTCGGCAAAGAGGGTGGATGTCTTGTAGACCGGGTAGCCGGGGTCGGCGGCAAGGACGACCTCGCCCGGGTTGACGAAAGCCTCGGCGATGTGCGCGATGCCTTCCTTTGACCCGATGAGGGCGAGCACCTCCTTCTTCTGGTCCAGGTCGACACCGAACCTGCCCCGGTACCATTCGGCCACCGCCTCGCGGTAGGCGGGCATACCGGCGTAGGAGGGGTAGTGGTGGTTTTTTGGGTCGCGCGCCGCGGTGCAGAGCGCTTCCACGATGTGCGGGGGTGTGGGGAGGTCGGGGTCGCCGACGCCGAGGTCGATGACGTCGACTCCCTGGCGCTGTTTTGCCTCTTTCATATCGTCGATGCGGGCAAAGAGGTAGGGGGGAAGGTGGTCCATGCGTCTTGCGTACATTACCAGATCTTACGCACGGAACCCTATGTAATTATCCGCGACCGGGCCTCCCCGTGGCTCCCGGCCGGCAACGCTGATACGCTTCCAGCGCGTACGCTGTACCTGGACATGAACGACCAGGCAGAGCGTCCCGTGTACATGGATCACGCGGCGACGACATGCATGAAGCCCGAGGTCCTCGCGGCGATGGCCCCGTACTTCTCGGAGCACTTCGGCAACCCCTCATCCCTCTACCGGTTCTCCCGCGGGTCCCGCGAGGGCGTGGAGGGGGCGAGGGGAGAGGTGGCGAAGGCTCTCGGGGCAAAGCCCGAGGAAGTCTTCTTCACCGCCGGCGGCACGGAATCCGACAACTGGGCGATCAAGGGGGTGGCGGCCGCCGCAAAGAAGAAGGGCGGCCATATCGTCACCTCCGCGATCGAGCACCACGCCGTCCTCCATACCTGCGAGTGGCTCGCGAAGCAGGGGTTCTCGGTCACCTACCTCCCGGTCGACGGGTACGGCCGGGTGGACCCTGGCGACGTCGAGAGCGCGATCACCGACCGGACGGTCCTCGTCTCGGTGATGACGGCAAACAACGAGATCGGGACGGTCCAGCCGATCGGGGAGATCGGCCGGATAGCGCACGACCACGGCGTCCTCTTTCATACCGACGCCGTCCAGGCTATCGGGGCGGTCCCGATCGACGTGGCTGCTATGGAGATCGACCTCCTCTCGCTCTCCGGGCACAAGTTCTACGGCCCGAAGGGGACCGGGGCGCTCTACATACGGCAGGGAACCCGTATCGAGAGCCTGATCCACGGCGGAGGGCAGGAGAGGGGCCGGCGGGCCGGGACCGAGAACGTCCCCGGGATCGTCGGGCTCGGGCGCGCGATCGAGGTTGCGACCGCCGATATCGAGGGGCACAACCGCCGGATCGCCGCGATGCGGGACCGGCTGATCCGCGGGGTCCTCGATACCATCCCGGATACCCGGCTGAACGGCCACCCGGTCGAACGGCTCGCGAACAATGCGAACTTCAGTTTCCGCTACGTCGAGGGGGAGTCTATCCTGCTCCTGCTCGACGCCCACGGTATATGCGCATCGACCGGGAGCGCCTGCTCGTCGGGGTCGCCTGAGCCCTCGCACGTCCTGCTCGCGACGGGGCTTACCCCCGAAGAGGCGCACGGGTCGCTCCGGCTGACGCTCGGCGATGCCAATACGGCGGATGATATCGATTATGTCCTTCGTCTGCTGCCGGAGGCGATCGGGCGGCTGCGGCGGATATCGCCGCTGACGCCTGCAGAGAAGAGAGTGCAGGAGGCCGACTGATGTATACGGAGAAAGTGATTGCAGAGTTCACGAACCCGGAGTACGTGGGCGAGATAGCGGATGCCGACGGTGTCGGCGAGGTCGAGAACCCGGGTTGCGGGGATATCATGCGGATCTCCCTCAAGGTCGAGGGCGACCGGATCGTGGATGCCCGGTTCAAGACGTTTGGGTGCGCAGCGGCGATCGCATCGAGTTCGATGGCGACCCGGATGATCCGGGGGATGACCCTCTCCGAGGCATGGGACCTCTCGAACGCCGACGTGGTGGATGCTCTCGGCGGCCTCCCGGAGCCGAAGGTGCACTGCTCGCTCCTTGCCCGCGACGCCATCCGGGCAGCGATCAACGACTACCGGACCCGCCGGGGACTTCCCCCCCTGGAGGCGGGACCCTCCGGGTGCTGCGAGGGAACAAAACCCGATAACGGTTAAATACAGGCGGTACGAAGTTAAAACCATGGATCTCCCGGAATATGTTGTGGTCTTCTGCACGGCACCGGCCGGGGAGGCGGAAGCGCTTGCACGTACGCTCGTCGATGCCCGGCTCGCGGCCTGCGTGAACGTCACCGATGTGCGGTCCTGCTACCGGTGGGAAGGTAAGGTCCACGGCGAGCCCGAGCAACTCCTGATCGTCAAGACGCAGTACCGCCTGCTCGACCCCCTCGTCGCCCGGATCAAGGCGCTCCACAGTTACGAGACCCCCGAGATCATCGCCATGCCCATCGCCGGCGGCTACGCTCCCTACCTCGAGTGGATACGGGAGGAGACGACCTGATGGAGATCGTCTGCCGCTCCGGTATCCAGGTGACGGGCGAGGATGTGTGCGCCGTCCGCGACGACCTCATCGTCGAGGACCGCATCCGGCTCTTCCTGAACGGCGAGTACCTCACGACCCTGGTGGCGAGCCCCGACCGCCTCGACGACCTCGCGGCCGGGTTCATCATCTGCGAGGGGCTGGCCGACCGGGTCTCTTCGGTGAACGTCTCCGGGAAGGATGTGTATGTCACGGCCCCGGTCGGGCGGGACATCCGTCTCGAGGTGGAGTCGTCCGGGGGGTACCGCGTGCTCGGCGAACCGCGGAAGGTCACCTCGTCGATCACCACCACGGCGGAGACCATCCGGGCGGTCACGGCGGCGATCGAGTCCGATACCTGGCGGAGGACCGGCGGCGTCCACTGTTCGGTCCTCTTCTGCGGCGGCAAGCTTGCCACCCGGGCCTGCGATGTGGGGAGGCACAACACCGTCGATAAGGTCGTGGGCTACGCGGCCCTCCGGGGGCTGGACCGGTCGACCTGCATCCTCGGGTGCACGGGGAGGCAGCCGGCGGGGATGGTCGCGAAGGCGGCGAACGCGGGCATCCCGATCGTCGTCTCCCGCGCCGCCTCGACCGACCGGGGCATCCTCACGGCGGAGCGGGCGGGGCTCACCCTGGTCTGCTTCTCGCGGGGGGAGCGGTTCACCATCTACACGCACCCTGGGCGGGTGTCCGACGTCCTTGCCGCGATAAAGAAGGCTCAACCATGACGGAGAACGATAGCCGGGACGCGCTGATCCTGCTCGGGTGCCCGCAGGTACCCGTCCAGACGAGCATGGCGCTCTACCTGGTGCACAACCTCGCGCAGCGGGGCATCCGGCCGGTGATCGCCGGGACGCCGGCTGCGCGGAAACTGATGGAGGTGGCCGACCCGGGCCGGCACTACCTGGAGGAGATGACCGATATCGATGCCGCGATCGATGAGATCACGGAAAAACGGCGGGACTTCGATCTCTGCTTCGTCTTCATCCACAACGATTCGGGGGTCGCGTATGCCGGGACGATGGCGTATATATCAGAGGCGCGGGTGTATGCGCTCATCTTCGGGGAGCATGCGGAGGACCTTGCCGGCGAGATTGAGTTCCCCTGCGAGGTCGTGGCGGCGAAGGCCACCCATAACCCCATGCCGCTGAAGCGGCGACTCGACGAGGTGATGCAATGGGCTGTCTTGAGGCGCTGAAACCCGAGATCCTCCTCTCCCAGACTACGTTCAAGGAGGCGCGAGAGTACATCAGGAAGAACATACGGGAGTACCACGAGGTCGAACCGGGCTACCGGATATTCGACGTCCACATCATCGGCGTGCCGCCGCTGTATATCGGCATCGAAGGCGGGGACCTGATCTTTCCCTACACCAAGCCCTGCCACGGGACGTTCGTGGTGAAGGTCCCCGGCGGCGAGGAGATCGCGAGGCTGCGGGCGAGAAAATAGTACTTTTCTCTTCTATTTCTTCCAAAAATGTGAATGCGGTCCGGATGGTCATCTACGGCGTAGCCCGGCTGGCTCCCGTATCTGCCGGTCCCATGTAGATCCCGGAGCCGAGCCACCAGTCCTCGTCCACCTTCATCACGTAGCCCAGTTTGGACTCGACCGTCCGATTGTGCGCGGGGTTGACGTAGTAGAACCGGACGAACCCGGAGCCGTTCTTTGCCGCATCGAGGAACTGTTGCGTGTAAGGGTTGCCGAAGGCGTCGAGTTCGTCCATCCGGTTGACGCCGATCTTGTCGGGGTCGAACGGATGGGCAAGGACGGTGTTGTTGAAGTCGTAGGCGTAGATGTAGAGCTCGCCCCGGACGAACGAACCGTTCGGGTCGGAGAACTCAACAAGGGCTTTATCCTTGCCGTGCGTCCTGGCGTAGTCGACAGCGCTCTCGACGAAGGCGACGAGCGTCTCGTTTGCGGTGTAGTGCTCCGGTCCCCGGATGCCGGGAGTTTCCGGCGCCGAAACGATCGTGTCGGGCTCGTTCTGTGTACATCCCGCGGTGATGAGGAGCAAGCCGAGGGCGCAGATGCAGAGAAACGATCTTGAAGACGTATGCATATGATTGAGTCGGTATTCATCCCCTAAAAATGCATGCCGAGGACAACCGGCGCCTTATGGGCCCTTCCGGCCGCGGGACTGGGCGCTGCCGGGAGCCCGGCGATGGGCACTGCCGCCGCCGGAGCATCTCCGGTGTGCGGGAACCCATGCAGGGGAGGCGCCCAAAGAAAGAGGTATAAATTCACCGAAGGCGGTACTACAGTAGTGAGAACCCGGTCGCCTGCGGTCATGCCCGCGATGGCCGGGAGAGCGAAGTTTACGCCGATACGGGCAGGTACCGGGCCCTGGATGCGAGTGATACGATGAGCGAACCGTTGAGAGTGCTGTTGATCGGGGAGAGTCCCGGCAATCTCGGGGAGATGCTTCGCACCTGCGGGCGCAAGGCTGAGTTGATCCACCGTGAACGCCCCCGGGACGGGCTTGCCCTGGCATCGGGGGGCGAGATCGACGTCGTGCTCCTCGATCTCGATCTCGCGGACGGAGAGGGGACCGCCTTTCTCGACCGCCTGCGCCGGACGGCTCCCGATATCCCGGTCATCGTGCTCACTGCGGCGGGAGAAGACCGCGCCGCGTTCCATGCGATGCAGAGCGGCGCGCAGGATTACCTGGTCCGGGAGAAGACCGACGCGGAACTGCTCTGCCGGGCGATCCGGTACGCGCAGGAGCGGATGCGGGCGGAGGTTTTGCTCCGGCACTCCGAGGCGATGTACCGGAGGCTGATCGAGAACCTCAACGAGGGCATCATCGCCGTGGACGAGGCCGGCCTCATCACCTTCGCCAACCCGCGTATGGGGGAGATCTTCGGCTGCCCCGCAAGGCGCCTTGTCGGGCTGCCGATCGCCGGTTTCATCGCCGGCGAGAACATCCCGGCCGCCCCAAATCCGTTCTGCCGGCAGACCGACCAGAGACAGGAGTTCGAACAGGACCTCATCCGCTGTGACGGCGGGCAGGTCCACGCGCTCGTGGCCACGTCGCCGATCGTGGATGCCGCCGGCGCCCCTCTGGGGTGCCTCGCAGGGGTGCTCGACATCACCGGCCGCAAGCAGGCCGAGGAGGCCCTCAGGCAGAGCGAGCAGAGGTATCGACTGGTCGTGGAGAGCCTCAGCGAGGGGATATGGGTGATCGACCGGAACGCCTGCACGTCGTTTGTCAACCCCCGGATGGCGGAGATGCTCGGCTACTCCCCGGGAGAGATGATCGGGAGATCCGTCCATTCGTTCCTCCCCGCCTCCGGCTGGGCTGCGATGCAGGACCGCCTGAAGCGTCGACGGGACGGAACCAGAGAGCAGTACGAGTGCAAGTTCACCCGGAAGGGGGGCGAGACCATCACCGTGCTGGTGATATCGTCGCCGTTCGTAGACGACGCCGGGGAGTTCCAGGGCTCGATCGTCGGCGTGATGGACATCACCGAACGAAAGAGGGTGGAAGAGGAGATCCGGGTCAGAAACGAGCAGCTCATGGTCCTCAACCAGGTGATCAGCGTCTCGGCCACCTCGCTCTCCCTTGCCGAGCTCCTGGAGGAGTCGCTTGAGAAGACGCTCAACCTCATGGGGTTTCACGTCGGCATCGTCTACATGCTCGACGCCGAGCGCAAGCAGGCTACGCTGCAGCACCAGAGAGGGATGCCGCCATCGTGCATGGCGAGCAACCGTATCATCAAGGTCCACCACTGGCCGTTCAACTTCACCTTCATCGCCGGCCAACCCCGCTACATTGAACGACAGGCCGACCTGAGCTCCATCGAGGCGACCATACTCGAGGAGTTCGGCGTCTCGGCGCTCGCCTGCATCCCCCTCATCGCCGAGTCGGTCGTCGTCGGGGCGGTGTACGCCGGCAGCAGGGAGAAAAAGTCGTTTTCCCGTGAAGAGAGGACGCTCCTTGAGTCGATTGGAAAAGAGATCGGCTCAGGCATCCTGAAAGGCATGCTCCACAAGAGGCTTGAGGCGGCAAACCGGGAGGCGAACCTGTATCTCGACATCATGACGCACGATATCAAGAACGCCGAGAACGTATCGAACCTTTACACGGATCTCCTCATCGGGATGCTGGAGGGCGAGACCGCGCAGTACGTGAGGAGGATCCAGAGCAGCATCCAGAAGAGCGCCGGTATCCTCAGGAACGTCACCACGATCCGCCGGATCCACCACGATGCATCCGATCTCGGGCCGATCGACCTCGACGCGGTCATCAGAGGGGAGATCGAGGCCTTTCCCGGTATCGACATCGAGTTTTCGGGCATTCGCTGCCCGGTCTGGGCGGACGACCTCCTCTGCGAGGTCTTCTCAAACCTCATCCGGAGTGCCGTCAGGTTCGGGGGTTCGGACATCCGGATCGTCATCCGGGTGGAGGATTACGACGGCGAGAACGTCCTCGTCTCCATCGAGGATACCGGTCCGGGTATCCCTGACTCCGTGAAGGAGTCGTTCTTTCACCGAAACGATCGGGGGTGGACCGAGGGGTGCGGCGACGGGCTCGGTCTCTTCATCGTCAGCACCCTCATCGAGCGTTACGGCGGTACGATACGGGTGGAGGACCGGGTGGAAGGGCGGCCGGACCTCGGCGCGGCGTTCCGGTTTACCCTCCGCGAGGTCCTGCATGCCGTCGACGATGATGATGACGGCGATGAAGAGTGCGGGTGAGGCCCTCTACGCCCCTTCCCTCCTCCGGGTGCGCTAAGCAGCGTATCTTGGCTGCGATACATCCTTCTGCACCCGGGGGATCTCCCGCAACGGCCGGGCCTTACATGAAGGGGGAGGGTGCCGGCGCCGCATCGTCGACCGCGCAGGGGATCTTTTGGTGCGTGCCGCCATGCGTCGTGATAGAGTCCTTCACCTCTCCGGCCCCGCGCCGGCGCGGGCCTGCAGCGCCGAGAAGACCTCCCTGCCGAGGACCTCTTCTGCGCGTTCCCTGTAGCGCTCCGCCATGACCGCGAGAAGCCGCACCGTTCCCGCCGCCGTGGTGGAGATGCCGACCCGCTCCGCCCTGCGGATCAGCCCGTCATGCTCCATGATCCCGAACCGGGGGAGAACGTAGTAGTGGGGAATATCGAGATATTCGGCGAGTTTCCGGGTTGTGGGAAACCGTATGGATACGCCGCCCGGGGAGAAGCTGACGGTTATGCACCGGTCTTCTTCAAGGAGGATCCGGATGGCCGCCTCGAATATGTCGTCGTGTTCGTATGTGGACATGCGATCGCAGAAGTACTGGTTTTCGGAAAGAAAAAAGAGGGTCGGTCTGGTTACGCCGCTTCCGCCTTCATCTCGCCCCGCTCTTCTTCGGGCATCTCCTCAAGATAGATGACCTCGGCGCCGATGTCCTTTGCGATCTGTTCGAGCTCTATCTTTCTGAAGTGAGTGCTCTCCACCTTCAGGTGCTTGTCCTCGCCCTTCTCTTCGACGACGGCGACGACGCGGAACCGGGGTTGTTTCACGCCGGTGCCGACTTTCTGACGCTCACGTGCATAGATCTTCATGGTCTCCACATCCCAATACCAGGTGGTATATCACCAGGTATATCCGGAAGATACTTAATACTTTCCCCGTGTACACTATGGTGAGGTTTGATCATGGCAGAACGGTTTGAGATGGAGTCGAAACTTGCGGGCGAGAGCCTTGTCCGGCGGGGCCTGATGCGAAAGACTGCCGGTGTCCGGCAGATCAGGATCATGCCCGACCTGAACGTGATCAAGATCGGCGGTCACGGTGTCATCGATTACGGGCGGGACGTGATCTACCCGCTGATCGAAGAGATCGGAGAACTCTCGCGGAACCACAAGATCCTGATCGCCACCGGCGGCGGCGCCCGGACGCGGCACATCCTCGATGTCGGGATCGACCTCGGCATGCCGACCGGGGTGCTTGCGGAACTCGCAGGCAAGATCAGCGAGCAGAACGCGATCATGATGTCCCTCCTCTTCTCGAGGTACAACGGCGTCCGGATCAGCACTGGCGACCTCTTAAACCTCCCCTCGCTCATATCGCTCGGGATGCTGCCGGTCGTCCAGGGCACCCCGCCCTACGGCCTCTACGAGCACCCGCCGGAACTCGGGAGCATCCCGCCGCACCGGACGGATACCGGCGCGTTCCTGATGGCCGAGGTCGTGGGCGCAAAGAACTGCATCCTCGGGAAGAACGTAAATGGGCTCTATACGGAGAACCCGTTCATAAACCCCGATGCCGAGTTCATCGCGGATATCACGGCCGATGAACTCCTGAAGATGGACCTGGAGGACATGGTGCTCGAGCATATGGCGGTGCGGCTCCTCCGCGACGCCGTCCACGTGAAAGAGATCAAGATAGTGAACGCCCATGTGCCGGGCAACATAACAAAAGCCGTGAACGGGGAGCGGGTCGG
>ENA-UOXR01001058-UOXR01001058.1-bioreactor-metagenome-genome-assembly--contig:-NODE-1058-length-30212-cov-30.336671_pt1 | contig 30212 bp, 25 predicted proteins | sample MGYA00238164_ERZ764825 | MGnify/ENA primary metagenome ERZ764825 (study PRJEB28920, sample SAMN05720171) | bioreactor metagenome | isolation source: Anaerobic biogas reactor | place: USA:Washington... | reverse complement strand
GATCTTAAAGCGATACAGCGTAAGATACGCGAGGTCTGTGACCACACTTACAAGGGCTGAAAAATACACGTTCTGCCGCTGTCTGGGGTTGCAGGAGTCCAATTATACACAAAAGATCCAAACTTAATACTTTTGAAATATGTTCTATGTTTCTTTTGTAACAATTAGCTGTTAATATAGTAATTGCAAGAGACAGTTTGATCTTTTTCGTTTTCTCCTCATCTCAAACAAACAATCGGCAGGCGGAATGTCGCACCGTCTGTCGGTTGTTTTGTTTTATAGGATTTTTCACCTTTTAATGTGTTATTCTTTATAAACAGAGATACGTTGCTAGGGGGGGTACTAGTATGAAAAAACTGATATGTACATTCACCTCGGTCATCACAGTCTGCTCTCTTCTGTTTGGAAGTGTGTTTGCCGCCGTTTTGGGTGACGAGGTAGACGGCTACGAGACATATCTGGGTACCGGAATGGAGCTCTCAAAAGGAGTATACTGGACAGGCTCCGATTACCAGACTGAGAACTATATAGAGTATATGCCCTCAGACTCGGTGCATCCAATTGTCGTTTCCGGCTCAAAGCTGTGCAATTACGGGAATTTTTCGTCGATGGCGGCACTTATGGAGAATGAGGGAAAACACGTAATAGGCGGCATAAACGGAGACTATTACGTTATGGCCAGCTTCGAGCCTCTAGGCATTGTTGTCCAAGACGGAGAGCTGTGGTCCTCGGATGCCGGACACTATGCCGTAGGCTTTTTTGACGACGGCAGAGCTGTTTTCGGAAAGCCGGTCATAAGAACAGGCATCAGGCTTGGAGACTCTGTCTTTGGTATGGACAGTATCAACAAGAAGCGCGCCGGCGGCGGGGCGGCCATCTATACCGATAAATACTCCTCAAGGACAAAAAATTCCGGAGACGGTACGGACATTGTCTGTTCTGTCGATGGTGCGGTAACTACGAACTGTGAACGTATACTCACTGTTGAGGAGATTCTAACCTCAGGAGGCTCGGTCACCATCCCAACAGGAAAGGTCGTCATCAGCGTCTCTGCAAATGCCTCAGAGGGACTTTTGTCGGCAATCGGCAATGTAAAGGTTGGGGACAAAATCCCGCTTACTGTGTCCGCTCCCCCGGAGTGGTCAAATGTCAGCTATGCCATAGGCTCTCTCTATAAGCTTGTCACAGACGGTAAGGTCATGGCGGGACTGCCCTCAGGTACCGCGCCGCGTACCGCCGTAGGCATAAGAGCGGATGGTTCGCTGGTCCTCTATACCAACGACGGACGGCAGTCCGGTTACAGCATAGGCGTAAGTATGTCGGCGCTTGCACAGCGCATGATAGAGCTGGGCTGCGTTGAGGCGACTATAATGGACGGCGGCGGCTCCACCAGCATGAACGCCATTTATATAGGAGACAGTTCCGTTTCACAGATCAACAGACCATCGGACGGTCATCAGCGCTCCGTCACAAACTATATAATGCTTGTTACCGAAGAAAAACCGACGGGGACGGCCTCGCGTCTGGCGGTCTACCCGCTGAGCTCAAATCTGCTTTCCGGGGCCGCCATGAACTTTACCGTCAAGGCGGCGGACTTAAACGGATATGCAGCATCCGTACCTGACGGCGTCAGTCTTAGCGTTTCCGAAGGTTTGGGTACGATAAGTCCGGACGGCACATATTCTTCATACGGCGAGGGTGTTGGCACCGTAACGGCGTCTGCCGAGGGACTTACCCCGGCCTCGGTTAAAGTAAATGTTGTTGCAACTCCGGATATTCTGAGGGTATTTTATCAGGGCAAGAGCACGCAGGTTACGTCCCTGAGTGTAAATAGCGGTACGGTTACAGAGCTTATGGCGCAGGCTATGAACCACTACGTCTACCTGACCTCACAGGACAGCTGCTATGAATGGTCTGTGAGCGGAAACATCGGCACAATAGATGAATACGGCACGTTTACAGCCTCAGCACAGTCAGCAAAGGGCAGTATTATAGTAAAAGCGGGGGAGAAGACCGTGACCATCCCGGTGACGGTCACCAAGCCGGGCATTTTCGACGACGTAAAACCGGGCGACTGGTACTATGATGCGGTCCAGTATGTAGGGGAGAATGGGATAATGTCCGGTACGGGCGACAGAGTGTTTTCGCCGGATGTCAGCATGACGAGAGCAATGGCGGTGATGGTGCTGCATCGCATAGCCGGCAGCCCTGCCGCGGCGGCGACGACGAACTTTTCCGACGTCTCCGAGGGCGACTGGTACGCAAACGCCGTGCACTGGGCGAGTGCGGGCGGTATAGTTGAGGGCTATGACGGGAGGTTCGACCCCGACAGATCCATAACCCGAGAGCAGCTTGCAGCCATATTGTGGCGCTATAGCGGCTCGCCCGGCTCCGACTATGACCTCTCCGGCTACGAGGATGCCGCAGAAGTCTCCTCCTGGGCGGTTACGGCAATGAAATGGGCTGTAAATAGCGGACTGTTAAGCGGTGTTACCGCCTCGCGGCTCTCGCCCTCGGGTACGGCGAACCGTGCGCAGGTGGCGACTATTCTTATGAGAATGTGCAAAAGATAGTATTAGCGGGTGTGAGTGAGGCTCACACCCGTTTTTTTATAAAACAAGTTATAATACTTGACAAATTTGTTTGGCCCTGATATCATAGCTACGCGCTCCAAAGACAGCAGGTGGACTTGTCCGTAAGTCCTGCCGAGGACGGCTTCTATTTTTCATTAGTTGCTTTCTGCCTTTGCATCTGTGCAAGGGCTTTATTTTTTTGGGCGCATACAAAATTCACGGAGGTGAAAAGTTATGCCAAACGCAAAGGTTCTCAGCGAAAAGCAGGCAGTTGTTGCCGAGCTAGTTGAGCGAATCAAGGGTTCCGGCTCCGGTGTGTTCGTAGATTATAAGGGCATCACAGTCGCCGAGGATACCGCACTTCGCACCGAACTCCGCAAGAGCGATGTCAACTATTCCGTCATTAAGAACACCCTTTGCCGCCGCGCAATCAACGAGTTGGGCCTTTCCGAGCTGGATTCTGTCCTCAACGGAACGACCTCACTCGCAACCGCAGACGGCGACCCCATAGCTCCTTTCCGCGTAATCTCCGATTACGCAAAGAAGTTTGGTGACAGCAAGTTCAACATCAAGGCCGGTATTATGGACGGCAGGGTCCTCAGCATGGACGAGATCAAGGAGATCTCCGCTCTGCCCTCTAAGGACGCTCTGTACGCAAAGGTCCTCGGAACCATGCTAGCACCCATCACCAGTCTGGCCGTTGTTCTTGGTCAAATCGTAGAAAAGGGCGGCGGCTCCATTGAAGCGGCCGATTCCGCGGCTGAGGAAGCACCCGCAGCCGAAGCAAGCGCAGCAGAGACCGAAGAGGCTCCTGCAGAAGCTCCCGCAGCCGAATAGTCCGGTGCGGGAAATAAGAAACAATTAGGAGGAAATCATTATGGCAAGCGAAAAAGTAACCGCTATGATAGAAGAAATTAAGGCCCTCTCCGTTCTCGAGCTTTCCGAGCTTGTACACGCCCTTGAGGAGACCTTTGGAGTATCCGCAGCAGCGGTCGCAGCTCCCGCAGCAGGCGGCGCTGCAGCAGCAGCTCCCGAAGAAGAGAAGACCGAGTTCGACGTCGTTATGACCGAGTTCGGCGCTGAGAAGATCAAGGTCATCAAGGAAGTCCGCGCTATCACCGGACTCGGCCTTGCAGAGGCTAAGGCACTTGTCGAGGGCGTTCCCGCCAAGATCAAGGAAGGCATCAGCAAGGAAGATGCAGAGGCTCTCAAGGCACAGCTCGAAGCTGTCGGCGCAAAGGTCGAGCTCAAGTAATTCGGCTTTAGCTACGAAAAAATCCCGCCGTATATACGGCGGGGTTTTTTATTGTCAGAGTTATTAAAAAGGACTTCCGCTATTTGGCAGAAGTCCTTTTACTTTTTAGTTCTTAATCACTTCTGAAGCGGGGATTTTTTCTGTTCGGCGAAATGGTCATGTGTCAGCTTTACGACCACACCTGAAAGTCCGAGCAGGGCTACAAGGTTGGGTATAGCCATAAGTCCGTTGAGGGTGTCGGCAATCTCCCATGTAAGACCGAGATCCATCTTCGCTCCTACAATTACGATCAGAACAAAAATAACCTGGTAGACCTTCATGCCTTTTGAGCCGAGCATATACTCGCAGCAGCGGGAGCCGTATAGGCCCCAGCTCAGTATTGTGGACAGAGCGAACAGCGCTATACTGACTGCGATGATGAGTGAGCCGGCTTTGTCTCCAAGAACGGTACCGAATGCCGCCGCGTTGAGGGCGGTCGTGCCCTTTACCCCATAGTTCAGATCGATGCCGGAGATAAGGAGAGTAAGTCCGGTGAGCGTGCAGATAACGATGGTGTCCATAAAGACTTCAAAAATACCGTAGAGCCCCTGCTTCACAGGATCTGTCTCGCTGGTGGCCGCGTGGGCTATAGGAGCTGAGCCCAAACCGGCCTCGTTGGAGAAAACGCCGCGCTTGACGCCCCAGGTTATGCACTGGATTATTGTGAATCCGCCGACGCCGCCGACAACTGCGGAGGGATTGAACGCACCTTCGAAGATCATACCGAAGACCTTGCCTATATCGGCGATATTTGCAAAGATAACGGTAAGGCAGGTGACGATATATATGATGCTCATGAAAGGGACCAGGGTCTCTGTGACCTTACCTAGACGCTTAATGCCGCCGATGAGAACAAGAGCCGCAATCATGGCTATGATGATTCCCACAATCCAGTTGACCGTGTCCTGAGCGCCAAAACCGGGGACAAAAGCCCCTATAGCGGTGTTGATAGAGCCGGTGATGTTGCCCACCTGGACGGCGTTGCCGATCCCGAAAGCGGCAAAAGCACCGAATATGCAAAATATGACGGAAAGCCATCTCCAGTTCTTTCCAAGGCCGTTTGTTATGTAGTACATGGGGCCGCCGACCCAGTCCCCGTCCTCGTTCCGCTCGCGGTATCTGACGGAGAGTACAACTTCGGCGTACTTTGTACACATACCTATAAGTGCGGTGATCCAGAGCCAAAATATGGAGCCGGCGCCGCCGAGTGTGACGGCAAAGGTGATACCGGCAATATTGCCCGTGCCGACGGTTGCGGCGAGTGCTGTGGTTACAGCCTGAAAGGGGGTGATCTCGCCCTTTCCGGCTGTTGTTTTTGTGAATATCTTGCCGAGGGTGTTTTTTATCGCATAGCCAAAGTGAGCAAACTGGACAAATCTGCTGCGAATAGTGAGAAATATTCCTGTACCGACAAGAAGAAACAGCATGGGAATTCCCCATACAACGCCGTTAACAGCGTCGTTCAAATCTGACAAGTTTTGCATCAGTGTTTCCCAAGAAGCTTGCATTAGTTCAATCCTCTCTTATAAATATCTCAGACATGATACCATGCCATTCACAGTTTAGCAATAATTCTGCGATATACTCTATTAGATTCTTAAGTTGATAAATTTATTTACAGAGCGATTTGTAAGCCGTCCTTCTCAAAAATACTGCAACATTTATTGAAATTTCACGTCTTAGTATATGTAATAATTGTACACTATTAGTATATCTTTTTAATTTGGGCCGTAGTAAAATTTACATACGTGATTCGGCCCTCTGATAAGGAAAGGAGCAGCCAATGAAGAGAATTATCGCATTTTTACTGGCACTGACTATGCTGTCCGGTTTCGGAGCGGCATTTGCAATTGAAAAGGGACAGGCACGCGCAGTCGTCGGCGCGGACATTACAGAGGCACAGAAAGCCTCAGTTTACCAGAGCTTTGGAATTGAACAGGGCAGCGTAACCGAGTTGACCGTTAAAAACAGCGAGGAGCGCGAGTACCTTGACGGCCTTGTAGCAGAATCCATAATAGGAACCAGGTCCATCTCATGCGTATATATTGAGACGCTTGCCGAGGGCAAAGGTCTGCAAGTCGAGGTGTCAAACGTCGACTGGTGTACCAAGGAGATGTATATAAACGCGCTTGTGACGGCTGGAATTACAGACGCGAAGCTTATCGTAACAAGCCCTGTGGTAGTCTCAGGAACCGCTGCGCTCACCGGCGTGTACAAGGCCTATGAGGATATCACCGGAGAAAAGCTTGACGAGTCAGCTAAGTTGGCGGGTACTCAGGAGCTTGTTGTCACTGCCGAGCTTGCCGACGAGATCGGCAGCTATGACGCTGTCGCAATTGTCAACGAGCTAAAGCTCATCCTCGGCGACACGGTCAATATGACAGACGAAGAGCTGAGAGAAGAGATCATTAAGATCGCAAAGGATTACAATGTCAACATCAGCGACGGTCAGATCACCCAGATCATAAAGCTCGTACGCTCCCTTGAGGGTTTGGACGACGACGCTCTTAAACAGCGTGTGGAACAGGCACAGGAGTGGATCCAGACGATTGCAAAGGCCCAGACCACCGTTCAGCAGGTAGCTCAGTCGGTCAAGGAGTTTTTCGTGGCCGTGGGAGACTTTCTCAAAAACCTTTTTGGCAGTAAGAGCGAATAATATTTTTAATAACACGCAAGCCTCCGAAGTATTTCGGAGGCTTTTTGTTTGACAAGAGCCAAGCCCAAACATATAATTATAGAGCTGCATTTTGGGAGGGATTATAATGGGTCTAACAGAGAGCGTCTTTTACATACTTGAGATGACTGGCACCATAGCTTTTGCGGTATCCGGCGCAATGGTCGCCATAGAGCGCAGATTGGACATTTTCGGAGTTGTATTTCTGGGTATGACGACTGCGGTCGGAGGCGGGATTGTCCGCGATATGCTCATAGGCTGTTTTCCGCCCATGGCTTTTGTGCGTATGGAGTATGTGCTTATAGCCTGCGGCGTTTCGCTGGCAGTATTTCTAATCGCATATTTTGCCCGTAGAGGCTATTTTGAAAATGCTAGGCGGATAGACGACATAAACAACATCTTCGACGCTGTCGGTCTCGGGGCCTTTGCCGTATCCGGCACCAGAGTCGGCATAGTCTATGGCTTCGGCGAGAATGCGTTTTTGTGCGTATTCCTAGGTCTGCTTACCGGTATCGGCGGAGGGCTTCTGCGAGACGTCATGAGCCGCAGTATTCCGTTTGTTCTGCGCAAGAGAGTATATGCCATCGCCGCCCTTGCGGGCAGCACTGCTTATTACCTGTTGAGCAGGGGGCCGATATCTGACGCGGTCGCGATCTTTGCCGGTCTGGCTCTGACCTGTCTTATACGCATTCTGGCTACAGTTTTTTGCTGGGATCTGCCGGTGGCTTTGCCTCTTGCGGAAGCTGAAAACAAAAGGTGTTAGTTTACATAATTAATTAGCTGTGGCGTATCATCTCCCTGCGGAGCCGGGAGATGATACGCTTTTCTAATCTGCTTATGTAGGACTGGGAAATGCCCATTATGTCGGCGACCTCTTTCTGTGTGAACTCTTTTGAGCCATATAGTCCGAAGCGCATGACGATTATTGCCCTTTCGCGCTCACTCAGACCGTCTATTGCGTTGAGCAGCATACGCTTATCCGCGTCCTCCTCTATTGACCGAAAAATTTCTTCACCGTCGGAGCCCAGCACATCGCTGAGCAAGAGCTCGTTGCCGTCCCAGTCGGTGTTCAGAGGTTCGTCCAGAGATACCTCGGATTTCTGCGCGCTTATCTTGCGGAGATACATGAGTATCTCGTTTTCCACGCATCTGGAGGCGTAGGTTGCGAGTTTTATATTTTTTTCAGAGTTGAAGGTGTTAATGGCTTTAATAAGCCCGATCGTGCCTATTGATATCAGATCTTCCAGTCCTACGCCTGTGTTCTCAAAACGCCGGGCTATATAGACGACAAGCCGCAGGTTATGCTCAATAAGGAGCTTTTTTGCCTGCTCGTCACCGATGTTCAGAGCATCGATGGCGTGAGCTTCTTCCTCTTTACTTAGCGGCGGCGGGAGAACGTCGCTGCCTCCGATGTAGTGTACAGGGTCTAAGTGCAGAAGACCCAGCCGCGACAGCGTCTGGTAGAGGGAAATGTAGAGCTTTATCCGTAGAGAACTGACTTTTTTACCCATATACGTACCTCCATGTAGTTTACATAATTATTATAGGATTGCCGAATACTCGCCATCGGAACTCAGGCTCCGCGAGGTCAGCCCAAGCAGCAGGTCTTTTTTCTGCCGCCCGTTCACGAATATTGCGTCGGGACGGAAGACAGGCAGAAGAGCTGTCTCAGTGCCGACTGTGCGAAAGGGTACAAGACGGAATTTGAGGCCGTATTCGCCCAATAGTTCGAGAAATTCCGGCGCTCCAAGTTTTAGGATATCGCCCGAGTTTTCCGGAAAAAGCTTCAGAACCGCCGAGATGTCGGCTACCATCACGGGCAGACCGCTGACCGGATCAAAAAGCTCGTTGCCGGTATCACGCAGAGCGGTAATAATGGCTTCTTTGCCGCTCTGGACGATTTTCACCTCTGCGGTCTCCCTTGTGCGCCGCCGGCCCAGGCGCCGGAATACCAGCGTCAACGCGAAGTAACACATTGCGAAGGACAAAACGAGCACACGCATCGAAATGTCTATGTACAGGCCCGTATCGGGATATCCGCCCGCCAGCAGTGTAGCGGCAAACACAGTTCCGCCGAAGGCGGCGGAGACCGCGAGGAATGCGGCGAATACGCGAAACAGCCGCCGCACTTTGCCGAATGCTATGAGCGTCATCAAAGCGCCTAAACAGATTTTGGTTATCGGCGTGGCGAGGAACCCCAGCTCCGGCAGCAGGAGCAAAACGGAATATAATGCGCCCAATGCCGCAGCGGCCACAAATCGCAGACGCGTTAGCGGCAGGGCGCAGAGTTTCGCCGTTGCTATCAATATGAAGTAGTTAATAATAAGGTTCAGGACGAACATTTCGTCTACATAGACCGTCTTCATACAGGCAGTATATACGAGTCGGCGCACAAATAAAGTTGCAAAGCGTCGCCGGATGCGAAAAACCCGCGGAGACTTCCGCGGGTAAAAGTTTACATAGTATTAAAATCATGGTCAGATATGCCAGATACCGCCGCAATACTCCTCTACCGCACGATCAGCTGCAAAGCAGCCGCTGCGTGCAATATTACGCAGAGATATTGCACTGCGCTGTTTTTCGTCGGCAATGGCTCTATAGAGCTTTTCATGGGCTTCCGCATAGCTGCCAAAGTCCGCGAGCAGCATATAGTCGTCGCCGCCGTATACAAGCTTAGACACGAGGTCGGAGTAGCTTACGCCGTCGCGGAATCCGGTGCTGAAGCGGTTTAATATACGGCGTATTACGTCGTTGTTCTCGTATATCTCCGCAGGAGAGTAGCCCTTTTCTTTCAGAGCCTCCACCTCGTCTGAGTGCAGACCGAAAAGAAACATGTTCTCGTCTCCGAGACGCTCATGCATCTCCACATTGGCGCCGTCCAGCGTGCCGATGGTTATTGCGCCGTTCATCATGAGCTTCATATTGCCCGTTCCGCTGGCCTCTCTGCCCGCTGTGGAGATCTGCTCCGAAACCTGTGCCGCTGGCATGAGCTTTTCGGCTACCGAGACCCGGTAGTTTTCGATAAACGCTACCTGCAGCCTGCCCTTGCAGAGCGGGTCGCTGTTGATATCGTCCGATAGAGAGCAAATCAGCCTTATAATGCGCTTCGCGGCCCTATAGCTGCTGGCTGCCTTTGCTCCGAAAATAAAGGTTCGCGGCAGAAAGTCCATATCGGGGCGGTCATGCAGCATCTGCTGATAGTGGGTGATGAGCATGGCGCACATGAGCTGCCGCTTGTACTCGTGCAGCCGCTTGACCTGAACGTCGAAGATGGCTTCGGTGTTTAGCAAAATTCCGTTTGTACGCTCTGCATAGCCGGCAAAGCGGGCTTTGTTTTCGCGCTTGATTTTTTCAAGCTCCGAGAGGACTTCCTCATCGTCTGCATATTTTTCCAGTTCCGACAGGAGCTCGGGATCCTGCATATACCCATTCCCGCCCAGGAGCTGCCGGATGAGCGCGTCCAGCCCGGGGTTTATCTGCGAAAGCCAACGGCGGTGATCGACGCCGTTTGTGACGCTGCAGAACTTTTCTGGTCTGAGAGAATATGTGTCGCGGAAGAGCTCGTTTTTGAGGATATTGCTGTGGAGCGACGAGACTCCATTTATTTTGAAGCACACAGCCTGGCAAATGTTTGCCATGTGTACGCTGCCGCCTTCTATGATAAGGTTGCGCAGTATTGCGACCTCGTCTCTAGGGAATTTCTCCGCGAGGTAACGGCGGTAGCGGCTGTCGAGCTCTCTGATTATCTGCCAGATTCTCGGAAGCTGTGTCTCGATTATTTCGCGGGGCCAGCACTCAAGCGCCTCGCTCATGACCGTATGGTTCGTGTAGGCTACACAGCCTTCGACTATTGAGAGCGCCTCGTCCCAGCCTAGCCCGTCCACATCCATGAAGATGCGCATAAGCTCGGGGATAATGAGAGTCGGGTGGGTGTCGTTTATCTGAAAGACATGGTGTTCGGCAAAGTTCCGCACATCCCCGTATTTTTTGCGGTGCTTTGCCACCACAGTCTGCGCCGTGGCAGACACAAAGAAATACTGCTGTCTGACGCGCAGGGTTTTCCCCTCGATATGCTCGTCAGGGGGGTAGAGGACCTTTGTAATGACCTCGGCCATAGTGCGCTTCTCCATAGACTTGACATACTCGCCGCCGGAAAAAAGCTTCATATCGAGAGACTGAGGGGAATGGGCCTCCCAAAGCCTAAGTATGTTGACTCTGTCGCTCTCATAGCCGCAGATCAGCATGTCGCGCGGCACGGCAAGGACGGGAAAGCTGTCCTTTATGCTGGTGCTGCAATGGCCGGAGATATCCCAGTTTTCTTCGACCCGGCCGCCGAACTGGACCTCTACCGCGTCGTCATAGTTGGGAACGAGCCAGCTCTCGGCTGCTATCTCCCAGTTGTCACCCAGCTCGACCTGTTTTCCGTCTTCGATCTGCTGTCTGAACATACCCAGCTCGTAGCAGAGGGAGTAGCCCGTCGCGGGCTTGTCGAGAGACGCGAGACTGTCCATATAGCAGGCCGCGAGACGGCCGAGGCCGCCGTTGCCGAGACCTGCGTCCGGCTCGGCCTCAAATATATCGCCTGCCTCAAAGCCGAGCTCGCCCAGCGCCTCGCTGAGCTGAGCCGAAATGCCCAGATTAAATGCGTTTTTTTCAAGAGAACGGCCCATAAGAAACTCCATGGACAGGTAGTGCAGCTGCCTACCCTCGTCTTTTTCATTCAGTACCCGGTTGCGGGAGATCATCTCGCGGAGAAGTATGGCGCAGACGGAGAACATCTGCTCCCGCGTCGCATCTCTGGCTTTTATACCGTAGCGCGCGGCCAGCTGATCCTCAATGGCGGTCTTGAGTATGTTTTTTCCGATAGCGTACATATCTTTTTTCCTTTCAGTTACCCATAAGCCTTTTATATATATTGATGTAGCTGACAGCCGAGCTGCTCCAGCTTAAGTCGGCTGTCATATCAGAGAGCATGATAAGACGCCAGGTCGCGGGGTCGCCGCGGTAGGTTCTCAGGGCAAAGTCCACGGCTCCCAAAAGTCCGCTTGCAGAGTACTCGCGGAATGAGAAGCCGTTTGCGTTTTCGCCCCCGAGGTTTCTCACGGTGTCCTTAAGTCCGCCGACCTCTCGCACGATGGGGACGGTTCCATAGCGCATGGCTATCATCTGCGACAGTCCGCAGGGCTCGCTCCGGGACGGCATAAGCAGCATATCGGAGCCCGCATAGATCCGCATTGCTCGGCTCTCCGAGTACATTATGCTGGCCGAAACACTGCCTCTGTAGCGGTTTTCAGCGTCGCAAAAGAAATTTTCAAGCCTCTCCTCTCCTGTGCCTATGATGACAAGGCGCGCGCCTTTTGCTATTATCTCGTCCAGGGCTTCAGTAATGAGCGCAAAGCCCTTGTGCTCTACGAGGCGTGAAATACAGGCGATTATCGGCGTTCCCGGCTCGTCCGAAAGCCCGAGCTCGCGGCAGAGCTCCGCCTTGCATACAGACTTGCCGCTAAGGTCAGCGGCGCTGTAATTTTTCGCGAGGAGCGGGTCTTTTGCGGGGTCGTAGCGGACAGTGTCAATGCCGTTAAGTATACCGCTCAGCTTATAGCTGTTGCTCTCCACTACGGCGTGAAGTCCATTGGCAAAGTCCGGATTTTGCAGCTCGTCTGCGTATGAGGGGCTGACCGTGGTCACGGAGTCGGACTCGTAGATGGCTCCCTTCATGAGGTTTACATCGTTCTCATACCATATGATGCCGCTGTCACAAAGCTCCTGTGGCAGAGCGAAGACATCCTCTGCAGTGGCAGGGCCAAAACGCCCCTGATATTCTATGTTGTGTATCGTGAAAACGCTTTTTATGCTCCGGTAAACATCTGCGCTTTCATATCGCAGATAAATCGGTACAAGCGCTGTCTGCCAGTCGTTGCAGTGTATTATATCGGGGGTCCAGCCGAGTCTGGGAATGGCTTCTACAACGGCGCGCGAAAAGAAGCCAAAGCGCTCGCCATCGTCGAAACAGCCGTATATACTGTCGCGCTTGAAATAGTATTCATTGTCTACGAAATAGTAGGTCACGCCGTCGTGTTCAAGGCAAAAAACGCCGCAATACTGCCTGCGCCACGAAAGCTGCACATCAATATGAAAAAGGAAGGTCATCCTCTCCCGCCACTTAAGGTCTATAGCGCTGTAAAGCGGCAGAATGACACGGGTCTGTGCGCCGGCCTCATTGAGAGCCTTTGGCAGCGAGCCGGCAACGTCGGCCAAGCCGCCTGTTTTTACGAAGGGTGCCGCCTCGCTTGCTGCGTAGAGTATTTTCATATTTCCTTCCCCTTTGGTACATACAGAGGCAACGATCTGCTGCCGGTAAGGACAATACCGACCGAGAAAAAGACGTCCTTGTCCGCTATAACGCAGGTGAGCTGCGAGTCCCTGCCCACGGACGTATCCTGCATGATAACACAGTCCTTCAGCACCGCGCCTTTTGCGACCCTCACTCCGCGGAAGAGAACACAGTTTTCGACCTCGCCCTCAATGTAGCAGCCGTCGGCTATGAGCGAGTTGGAGACTTTGGCCGTACTGCCGTAGAAGGTGGAAACCGAGCTGCGCCCCTTGGTATAGACAGGGCGTTCTTCGGGGAACAGGTCGGCGCGGTATCTGCTGCTCAGCATATCCAGATTGGCGGCGTAATAGTCGGCAACGGAGCAGATATGCGCGGCGTATCCCTTGTGCACATAGAGGTTTACCGAGCCGCCGTTTCTGAGGTAGCGGGCGAGAGCGTCGCGGTGGAAGTGCAGCTTGCCGTTTTTGCGGCTCCAGTCCACCAGCTCGACAAGCAGGCTTTTTTGGATTATGTAAACCTCAGTGGACTCTAGTCCCTCCCGGCTGCTTGTGTGGCGGAAGTGCATGTGGCGGGAAACGCCCTTTTGGTCCTCGATAAAGCGTACGCAGTCGCTGCCGCTGTCGAAAGCCTTGTCTGTACATATGGCGGTAATCTCTTTTCCGGAGGCTAAGTGGTGCTTGTATGCGTCCTTGAGGTCGATATTTATCGCCAGATCACCGCGGAACAGTACGACGCTGTTTTTGGGAATGTCGCTGATATAGGAGCGCATGGCCGCTAAAGCCTCCATACAGCCGCGGTATTCGCCCGAGTCGAGATCGTGAGTGCCGTAGGGAGGCATGAGCCGCAGGCCGCCTTGGCCGGAGCGCGCGAGATCCCAGTCCTTGCCGCCTTCGAGGTGGTCTAGAAGTGACTGGTAGTTACGCTGCATGACAATGCCCACGTCCCGTATGCCGGCGTTGGTCATGGAGGAGAGGGCAAAGTCTATAAGGCGATAGCGTGAGCAGAAGGGCAGGGAAGCGCTGGTGCGGTCTGAGACAAGATCGTTCAGCCCCGCATAGGAGTGGTAAGCGTAGATTATTCCGTATAGATCTGTCATTTTCACGCCTCCTTTTCGGCATAGACCATAGCTCCCGCCTTTACCAGCGATTTGGCCTCTATGACCGTGTCTGGACCTACCGTTGCAATACTCCTCTTTCCGCTATTTTCAGGCACAGCCCCAATGACAGCGCCTTCTTCGACGACAGCGCCCTCGCCGATGACCGCGTACTGTATCTTTGCGTTCTTACCGATTACACAGCCGGGCATGAGCACGCTTCCGATAACCTTGGCGCCCCGCCGGACAGTCACGCTGTTTCCGAGTACGGAGTTTTCGACAAGACCGTATATCTCACAGCCCTCGGTGATAACGCTGTTTTTTATGACTGCTGATTTTCCTATAAACTGCGGCGGCTTTTTAGGGCTGCGGCTGCGTATCGGCCACATTTTGTTGTACAGGTCGATGAGTTCGGGGGTCAACATATCCATATTTGCCTCCCAAAGGCTGTCTATTGTGCCGACGTCGCGCCAGTAGCCCTCGAAGCTGTATGGCCAAAGCTTCTCTCCTGCTGCGAGCATCTTTGGAATGATATTTTTACCGAAGTCCTTGTCCGACATAGGGTCGGCCTCGTCGGCAATGAGGTATTCGCGCAGTTTTTTCCATGTAAAGATGTAAATCCCCATGGATGCGAGATCACTTTCGGGAGCCTGCGGCTTCTCTGTAAATCTGCAGACAAAGCCCCTGCTATCCGTGTCCATGATGCCGAAGCGGGAGGCCTCGGCAATTGGGACGCGAATGACCGCTATTGTGCAGTCCGCACCGCTCTCCTTGTGCTGGGAAAGCATATCAGAATAATCCATCTTGTATATATGGTCGCCGCTGAGCACGAGTATATACTCAGGGTCCCACATATCGACAAATTCAATATTTTGGTATATTGCATTAGCTGTTCCGGAGAACCAGCGCCCCTTCTGACCGTAGCCCTGATAGGGCGGGAGTATATACACTCCGCCGCTCTGTATATCCAGATCCCAGGGCTGACCGCTGCCGATATAGCTGTTCAGGTGTAGAGGCTGGTATTGGGTCAGAACGCCCACCACGTCGATTCCCGAGTTGGCACAGTTGCTGAGGGGAAAATCAATTATGCGGTACTTGCCGCCGAACGGGATGATCGGTTTTGCCGCCTTGCTTGTGAGGGCGTAGAGGCGCGATCCCTGTCCGCCTGCAAGGAGCATTGCTATACACTCTTTTTTCATAGTCTAACCACCTTTGCTTTTCCGCCTGGAGCAGCGATATTATTTTATGAGAAGTACTGATTGTGGGGAGGATTTATAGTGTCTTTTTAGAAATACTGCAGTGAGTGGGGGAATATCCATTAAAATCGAGTATTTTTTGCCATGATGTGGTTCCTTATCTACAATATAACTCTGCTTGTCCGTAAGTGCGCCGCTGCCGCCGAAGCGGGATTCATCGGTTGACATAACAACACAGTATATGCCTGTTCCCGTCACACCCAGACGAAAATCCCTTACCTCTGTGCCGGAGAAATTGCAGACAAAGGTCACTTCGTTTCCGTGCTTGTCCCTGCGTATGAAGGCTATTATATTTTTGTCGCTCTCGTCGGGGCATATCCATTTGAAGCCCTCGGGACTAAAATCAATATTCCAGAGGGGACGGCATGACCGGTAAAAAGAGTTTGTCTCTTTGAAATATTCATGTGCTGCTGCCTTATCAGGATACCGGAGTATTTCCCATGGCAACTCGCCGTCGTAGTCCCACTCGCTCTCCTGACCTAATTCCGCGCCCATGAAGATAAGCTTTTTGCCCGGATGAGCCAGCATATAGGCACGGTATGCCCGCAGGCTTGCCAGCTTTTGCTCCCTCGTGCCTGGCGCCTTGTTTACAAGCGAGCCTTTCATGTGTACGACCTCGTCATGGGACAGCGGCAGGATGAAATTTTCTGAAAAGGCGTACATAAGCGGGAAGGTGAGGTCATTGTGGGCTCCGGCGCGGTGGATGGGGTCGGTTCCGAGATATCTGAGGCTGTCGTTCATCCAGCCCATGTTCCATTTCAGGTTGAAGCCCAGGCCGCCGGTGTCCGCGGGCGCGGTCACCATAGGCCACGCTGTGCTCTCCTCGGCGATCATCATAATGCTGTCGTCATATGAGAAGCAGACGGAGTTGAGATTTCGGAGGAACTCGACCGCGCCAAGGTTTTCCCTGCCGCCGAGCTTGTTGGGGCGCCAGTATTTGCCACGGCGGTCATAGTCGAGATATAGCATTGAGGCGACTGCGTCCACACGCAGAGCGTCGATGTGGTATTTTTCCAGCCAGAACAGGGCGGAAGAGATGAGAAAGCTCCTGACCTCGCCCTTTGAGTAGTCGAAAATGCGCGTACCCCAACTGGGGTGTTCCGCCATCTGGGGGTCTGCGTCCTCGTAAAGGCGGCTGCCGTCAAACTCCACAAGACCGTGCGGGTCTTTAGGGAAATGTGCGGGTACCCAGTCCATGATCACGCCTATGCCGGCCCCGTGGAACTTGTCGATGAGGTACATGAGGTCTTTGGGACTGCCGTAGCGGGAGGTGGCGGCAAAGTAACCCGTACACTGATAGCCCCATGAGCCGTCGTAGGGGTGCTCCGTAAGGGGCATGAGTTCGATATGGGTGAAGCCCATGGCTTTAACATACGGCACAAGCTCGTCTGCCGCCTCGCGGTATGTGAAAAAGCTGCCGTCTGTGTGACGTTTCCACGAGCCTAGATGCACCTCGTAGACATTCAGCGCGGAATTGTATACCTTGTGCGTCCTGCGGTACTTCAGCCATTTATCATCGTTCCAGACAAAGCCGCTCAGCTCAGATGTCAGAGAGGCGGAAGCGGGCCTGAGCTCGGCACAGTAAGCGTAGGGGTCGGCTTTCCACAGAAGGCGGCCGTCGCTTGTGGTTATGGCGTATTTATACGCGCTGTTTTCACTGACAGCGGTAATCTCTGTCTCCCAGATACCGCCGCCGATATTATTCATAGGGTTTGAATTCTTGTCCCATGAGTTGAAGTCTCCCACAACGGCTACAGCGGAAGCGTCCGGAGCCCAGACACGGAAGAGACAGCCCCGGTCCAAAAGTCGGGAGCCGAGATACTCCTGCGCGCGGCAGCATATGCCGTTTTGGAAGTCTGAAATAAAGCTCTCAAATTCGGCGTTCATGGCAAAACTCGCTTTCTATTAAAAAACAGCGGAAAAAGCCGCTGTTAGTTAAACATATTCATAGCCCTGTCGGCACCCTCGGCGATGTATACGGAGATAGCGTCAGCGGCATTAGCGCAGGCCTCTGAAACAAGCGCTGCGTCCTTTTTTGAGAAGGCGCCGAGTACCCAATCTATAACCGCGTTCTCGTCCTCAGCCGAGGAAGTGGGCGCGCCGACACCGACCTTAAAACGCGGAAACTGGTCGGTCCCGAGCGCCGATATTATGCTCTTGAGGCCGTTGTGACCTCCTGCCGAACCCTTGGCGCGTATACGCAGCTTGCCGGGAGGCAGGGCAATATCGTCACATACGACAATAATGTGTTCCGGTGGGATTTTGTAGAAAGCCGCGGCGGCTGCGACGGCATTTCCGGAGAGATTCATATAGGTCTGAGGTTTAATAAGAAGAACTTTTTCGCCGCCAAGCTGGGCTGTGGCGGTGAGTGCGTTGAAACGGGAACGGGATATTCTGATTTTTTCACGTTTTTCAAGTAATTCGGCAGTCATAAAGCCAACGTTATGGCGGGTATTCTCGTATTTTGATCCGGGGTTGCCCAAAAAGACGACCATCCATCGGACGCCGCCGCTTTTGTTTTTTAGAAACATAAGAAAAAGCCCTTTCGCTGACGGACCGATGAGGATGTCCGTCAAAACGGCGGGAAGCGGCAGTAAGACGCTTCCCGCCGACGGAAATGTATTATAACGTGATCGGGGAGAAATATCAGTCGAAAAGTGAGGAGATGGAGACCTCTTCGTAGATCCTGGTGATCGCCTCGGCAAAGAGCTTGTCGACAGAGATATACTTGATCTTGTCACAGGACTTTGCGGAGAGGTAGGGGATAGTATCGAGCAGGATCAGTTCCTTGATATAGCTTTCGTTGATGCGGTCAATCGCGGGGCCTGACAGGACGCCGTGGGAGGCGCAGGCAAATACTTCCTTTGCTCCTCCAATTTCGACAAGAGCCTTGGCCGCGCCGCAGAGACTGCCGGCAGTGTCCACCATGTCGTCCAGCAGGATAACGGTCTTGCCTCTGACGTCGCCGATGATGTTCATGACCTCTGAGCTGTTGGCCTTTTCGCGGCGCTTATCGACTATTGCCAGACCGACGCCCAGCTTGTGAGAAAACTTTCTGGCACGGGCGACGCTGCCCACATCCGGGGACACCACGATCAATTTTTCGTTGCCCTCGCCGAATATGCTCTTGAAGTAGTTGGCGAAAATGGTGCCGCCGCGGAGATTGTCAACGGGAATATCGAAGAAACCCTGAATCTGGTTTGCATGGAGATCCATAGTGAGAACACGGTCGGCGCCGGCTTCGGTGATGAGGTTTGCAACCAGCTTTGCCGATATGGGGTCGCGGCTTTTTGCCTTCCTGTCCTGGCGCCCGTAGCCGAAGTAGGGCATGACGGCGGTTATGCGTCCAGCGGATGCGCGGCGCATTGCGTCGATCATGATGAGCAGCTCCATCAGATTGTTGTTAACGGGGCTGCAGGTGGACTGTACTATAAAAACGTCGGAACCACGGACAGGCTCGTTTATGGAGATTGAGATCTCGCCGTCTGAAAAAGCGGTCGCAATGGAGTTTCCGAGGTTGAGGTTCAGGCGTTTGCAGATCCCCTCAGCAAGCGTTTTGTTGGAGTTGCCCGCGAAGACCTTAACGTCCTTGCCATGTGCTATCAAATTGTATCTTCCTCTCTCGTATATATTAGCCCCGAATGGCACTGTCGAGGCTCTGAATTACTTATCAAAACTATTATAACAAACTTCCAAATCAAATGAAAGTAGTCAAAGCAATATTTTAAGCCCAATCGGCAATTATCGGCACTTTATTTTTGACAAGAAACGATTTTTTGTATATACTGTTTCAGATGTTTAGCAATGGGAGAAATCTATATGATAGAATTCGAAGACTATAAATTCAAACTCAACAATTTGCGTCCGCAGCTTGATACCCTGGGAGAAGCGCTTAAACTTGAGGATACCAAAAGAGAGCTTGAGAAGCTGCAGAGGGAGACCGAAGCAGAGGGCTTTTGGGACGACATTGAAAACACGCAGAGGGTGCTTAAACAGACAAAACACCTCCGGCACAAGCTTGAGGGCTATGAAAAGCTCAAAGGCGAGTTCGACGACCTGCTCACTATCTGTGAGATGGCACTGGAGGAAAACGACGACTCTTTATTGGACGAGCTTGTCTCCGGCTTTGAACTGTTCCAGTCAAGACTGGAGGAGGCGAGGCTTACTACCCTGCTCTCCGGTGAGTATGACTCCTGCGGCGCGATCCTATCCATACACGCAGGAGCGGGAGGTACGGAGGCTCAGGACTGGGCGTCCATGCTCTACCGCATGTACATCCGATGGGCGGAACGCCATGGCTTTGGCGTTAAGGTGCTGGACTATCTGGACGGCGAAGAAGCGGGCCTCAAGAGCGTGACGATCTCGATAGACGGCGAAAACGCCTACGGTTTTCTCAAGAGCGAGAATGGCATCCACAGGCTGGTACGCATATCTCCGTTTGATGCGTCGGGACGCAGGCACACCAGCTTTGCAGCGGTGGAGGTCATGCCCCAAATAACTGACGAGGCGGAGATCGAGATACGTCCCGAAGATTTGAAGGTAGATACCTACCGGTCCTCCGGAGCCGGCGGACAGCACGTAAACAAGACCGAGAGCGCTATTAGAATAACACACATCCCCTCCGGTGTGGTCGTGTCCTGCCAGACTGAGCGCAGCCAGCATCAGAACCGCGAATACGCGATGCAGATGCTAAGGGCCAGACTTGCTGAGATCAAGGAGCGTGAACACCTGGAAAAAGTTGAGGACATTAAGGGAGTCCAGATGAAGATAGAGTGGGGCAGCCAGATCCGTTCCTATGTCTTTATGCCATATACCTTGGCTAAGGACCACCGTACGGGATTTGAAAACGGCAACATAAACGCCGTCATGGACGGCGATCTGGACGGCTTTATCAATTCGTATCTCGCCATGAACTCCGGTAAGTAAAAAATGATAATTAGAAAATCCCCGTTCACGAGTGGAACGGGGATTTTTTTAGTTATGAAACTATGTTTTTACAGAAGTCCCATCAGATTGAAGCTTGTGACCAGACCGCAGAAAACGATGGAAACGGTGGAGCACAGCTTAATGAGAATATTGAGGGAGGGGCCTGAGGTATCCTTGAAGGGATCGCCGACGGTATCGCCGACAACAGCGGCCTTATGGCAATCGGAGCCTTTGCCGCCGTGCTCGCCAGACTCAATATATTTCTTAGCGTTGTCCCATGCGCCGCCTGCGTTGGACATGAATACTGCCATTGCAAAGCCTGTTATGGAGACGCCGCCAAGCAGTCCTACGACGCCTTCGGCGCCGAGGATCAAACCGGTTGCGAGGGGGACAATGATTGCGAGGAGAGAGGGAGCAATCATTTCGTGAAGAGCACCCTTTGTGCACAGAGATACGCAATTTGCATAGTCGGGATCGGTCTCACCGGTCATGATGCCCTTAATTTCGCGGAACTGACGGCGAACCTCAACAACAATGTGCTGAGCAGCGGTCTGAACAGCGCTCATTGTAAAGGCGGAGAACACGAAGGTCAGCATTGCGCCGATAAACAGACCGACAAGAATGGTGGGATTTGTTATGCTGAGATCCATAGCGGTGCCGAGCTTTGCGTTCGCGATGTTCACATAGGAGACGATAAGAGCCAGAGCGGTCAGAGAGGCGGAGCCGATAGCGAAGCCCTTGCCGGTCGCGGCGGTGGTGTTGCCAAGGCTGTCTAGGGCGTCGGTGCGCTCGCGGACTTCCTCGGGCAGACCGGACATCTCTGCAATGCCGCCGGCGTTATCGGCTACAGGACCGTAAGCGTCTGTCGCGAGGGTGATGCCGAGGGTGGAGAGCATACCGACAGCGGCAATACCGATGCCGTAGAGACCGCGATTCGTGTCTCCGTTGCCGGCAGCAAAAAAGCTGATCATAACTGCAGCTGCAACTATGAGAATGGAGGGAAGTGTTGATTTCATGCCGAGAGACAGGCCGCCGATGATGATGGTGGCGGAGCCGGTTTCGGAAGCGTCAGCGAGCTTTTGAGTGGGCTTGTAGGTGTCGGAAGTGAAATACTCGGTGAAATAGCCGATTGCACATCCGCCGATGAGTCCGCTGAGAATAGCTGCATATACGCCCCAGCAGTTGTTATCAACTCCAAGAATGTAGTAGGAGAGGGGGGCGGCGGCAACTGCGGAAAGGACTGCTGCGAGATAGGTGCCCGTACGAAGGCTGGTGAGCAGAGATTTCTGAGTTGCGTCCTCCTTTGTCCTGACGAAGAAGGAACCTATTATTGAGCAGATTATACCGCAGACTGCAAGAGCCATGGGAAGCAGCATGCCGTTGAAGCCGTATCCGGCGGCTGCGCCCAGAGCGAAGGTGGCCAGAACCGAGCCTATATAGCTCTCATAGAGGTCTGCGCCCATACCTGCTACGTCGCCTACGTTGTCGCCGACGTTATCTGCGATGGTAGCGGGGTTGCGGGGGTCGTCTTCGGGAATACCGGCCTCGACCTTACCGACAAGGTCGGCGCCGACGTCGGCAGCCTTGGTGTAGATGCCGCCTCCGACACGGGCAAACAGAGCCATGAAGGATGCGCCCATTCCGTTCATAACCATGATGTTACCGAGGGTTTCTGCATCTTTGACATCAAAAACGAAGTAGAGCAGGCAGAACCAGATGGAGATATCGAGCATTCCGAGACCTACTACGGTGAAGCCCATAACGGAGCCGGAGGAGAATGCGACACGCAGACCCTTATTCAGGCTCTCTGAAGCCGCCTGAGCGGTACGCGCGTTGGATCTGGTTGCGATTCTCATGCCGATAAGCCCTGCCAGCATAGACCAGATGCCACCGGTCAGAAATGCGTATGGTGTGTACTTGGAGAGCATTTCGCCATCTGTCGCATATGCCATAACCAGTAAGACGACGAAGACAACGGCAAACACCTTAGCTACCGTTGTGTACTGCTGCTTCAGATACGCATCGGCACCCTCGCGAATGGATGCCGCGATCTTCTGCATCTTATCGGTTCCTTCGGAGTAGCCCATAACCTTTTTTGCTTGAACGGCAGCAAAAATGATTGCAAGGGCAAAACCTACGAAACCAATCCAGAAATAACTGTCCATGATTGATTCACTCCTCAAAAATAATTCCACACGGGCATAGGCGGACATGCCTCTACCCAGCAATAAGCTATAATATACCAAGTTCACAAAAAATTCAAATATATGTTTCAATAATTAGCGTAGAAAATCTAATGTTAACTTGCACATAATGCATACATATTGTACATTTCTCACCAATATATACAATTTTACGCAGATATATACAAAAAAACGTCCGCGGTCTTGACCGCAGACGTCCGTTTTCAATAGTAGAGTTTAGTTGCGCCCTCAATGGTCTCATCAATTGATCTGACCATAGCTGCAACGGCTGCGTCGGCGTCCCGAAGGCGAATAGCCTCGCAGACGGCGTTGGTGCGCTCACACATGGAGTCGTAGCCGTACAGTCGGAAAAAGCGTTCGAAAAGAGTTGCGTTAGGGGATTTGAAGGAGTAAAAGATGAGGGGGAGCAGCGTGTTCCCGGAAAAGTTGCAGAGCAGGTGGTCGAACTCAAAGACAACCTGCGCTGCTCGCTCGGGAGTCTGGGCAATTTGCAGAGCGGCTGCGCACCTGAAGAGCTGTTCTACCTCGGGGTCGGTTATACGTTTGACACACAACTCTATTGCGAGGGGAGACAATACGCGGCGAATCTCCAGGATTGAGCGAATATCGGCATCGGGCAGGGTTCCGCCGTTAAATTTCATGATGGATATGAGCGTCTCCAGCTTGCCCTTCTTTCGATAGTCTGCAACATAGGTTCCGCTGCGGGGTATTATCTCAAGAAAGCCCTTGTCCGCCATTTCAACTATTCCCGCGTTTACTACGCTGCGGCTGATCTGCATGGAAGCGGCAAGCTCACGCTCGCTGGGCAGCTTTTCGCCTATCTGTATTCTTCCTGAGAGAATCATATTTTCAAGCTGCTCAATAAAGAGCTCCTTGAGGGTAGGAGCTGAAAGTTTTGTAAATTCCATAGCTGATCACTCCAATAGAACTAAACTGGTAATGCCACATACCACAATACCAGACCTATGATATATTATAGCTATGGAAAAAGCAAGAAAAAACATTTTTTCCGGGGAGCTGTTTAAATTGACTGTGTCAGTTTTTTGGATAGAATTGTGTACAGATGAGTCCTTGACAGAGCAGCATCATACGGAGCAAGCGTTCAAATTTTTTGCACAGGAATATATTATGTAACCTTGGCGTAATTTTTGAATGTTATAATGTACCGGTAAGTAATCATGAAAGCAGGTGTATAATATGCCGGGAATATTCGACTGTTCAACATCTATGCGGGATAACGATCTGCTTATATGTATAGACTCCTATAACAACAGACTTATGGAAGGACATCTGTTTACAAAGGACTTCAGCGGTTCGCGGCGCTTTGACAATATGGTCCAGCTGCTCCGGCTTATTCAGTCAACGCTGGACAAACTCGGGTATCCGGAGCCATATACTCAAATAAAGGATTTTTCTAACAGCGGCAAAGCGGGCGAGAGTGAGACGATGGATTTTTTTGACGCAGATACCTGTGAACGCTACGGCAAGCTTGCAACCTTTCATGTGAAAATAATTTTCCGTCAGAACGCCAGCTGGCAGGGCGTTATAACATGGGCCGAGGACCGCAGAGAGGAGTCCTTCCGCAGCGCACTGGAGCTTGTTTTTCTTATGGACAGCGCACTTGCCTCCGACATTAAATGTTACGATTAATAAATTATTGCCGCTAGAACAGACCGCTTTTCCGGGCGGCCTCCGGTTTTTTTGCATAAACTACTTGAAAAAGACGCGATTTGTGCTAAACTCCTGATAACAGACAGAGGATAGGGGAGACAGTCGTGATAAAAAAGGTAGTCAAGAAGCAGCCGAATTCGAAAAACTGTTTTGTGTGCGGGAGAGAAAACGAGGCCAGCATGAAAGCAAGCTTTTACGAGATGGAGGACAAGTCAGTCATAGCGCTTGCCAAGGCGAGACCTATACATCAGAGCTATCCGGACATAGTTCACGGGGGCGTGAGCACCGCTCTCCTGGACGAGACTATGGGCAGAGCCATAATGCCCTATACGCCGCATATGCTTGGCGTAACCGTGGAGATGAATACAAAATTCAAAAAGACCGTGCCCTATGATGTCCCGCTTGTTGTAACAACCTGCGTCACGGACAACGGCCCTAAAATATATACATGTGAGGGTCAGATAATACTGCCCGACGGCGGGATAGCCGTTACGGCCGTGGGCAAGTTCTTCAAAATGGACGCCGAAAGTCTGAAAGCTCTGGGCGGGGGGGAAGATATGATGGTCCTCTATCCCGAGCCGGACGACCCCGAGGAGATAGAGATCCCCGAAATACATTGACCCATATATTGATAAAAAACACAAGTCGAGGCGGTTTTCCGCCCCGGCTTGTTAAACATATACGGCCGTTTTTGCTAAATTGATCCTGGGAAAAACAGCGTTTTTTTGACCGGAGTTTACACGAAAGTTTACACGGGACTCGGGATATGTTATTATCCGGTTGATATAATAAAAAGGGCGGGGAAATATGGTGTTGAGAAAAAGAGACTGCATGTCTGCCGCGGTATGCCTGCTTATGCTCACGTTGATTTCCGTACTGCATCTCTACGTCCGTATGGCTGCGGACGACTTTTACTATGCGACATTCTGCACGGGCGGCCTGAGGGGATTTCTCAGCAATACCGTATATCACTACCGCAACGTCACGGGCCGGGCCTTTGTCCACCTGCTCTTGAGTCCGCTGCTCATGCTTGATATGATACCGTTTCGTATCTGGAACGTTCTTCTTATCGGTTTCATGACATATATTATGGCTGTTATTTCGGCGGGCAGAGGAAAAGGCGTCTGCTGTCTATGGGCGCTGGCTCTTACACTTTTTCCGTTTATGGGTATCGCGGTGCTGGGCGACGGCGCCCTTTGGGGCGCAGGCTCTTTTAACTACCTGTTTCCTACGGCTCTTATAATACTCTTTTTCCTGCTCATGATGAAATATACTGAATCCGGCCGCGGAGGCTGGGCGGTTGTAATTGTGGGGTTTCTGTCTGCGGCGACAGTGGAGATGACCGGAATTCTGGCCCCAATAACCGTTCTGTACGTTTTCTTTGCCGAGTACAAGACTGCAAAGGACCGCATCGGGTATTTCGCGGCCAACTTTGCCGCAGCCTGTGCGGGATACGCCACGCTGTTCGGCACGTGCGGAGTTGCCGCGAGGCTCTCTGAAAACGGCTACGGCTCTATCGGGCTTTTTACGCGGGCATACAGAAACTACGAGCTTTTCAGCCGTATGATAATGGATGGGGGCGGTATTTTCGTCATAGTCGCCGCCTTACTGGCGGCCATTGGGTTTTACTGTCTCAAGCGTAAAAGGATCGCTGCCTTTGCAGCCTTTGCCCTGACCGCGCTGCCCGTTCTGACGGGTACGGGCGTTATCTGGGGGAGCGTGGGAATTGCGATAGCGGCCGGCGTCTGTGCGTTTTCCGTTTTTCTGTTTGGGATATATACATTTACAGCAGGCGAGAGGGTCATACCGTTCTTCACACTGATGATATTTCTCTCTCTGGGCGTTTGCCTCATTTCGCCCATAGTGGGCATGAGGATGCTCCTCCCCGCAGCGCTTTTTCTGACGGTCGTTTGCCTTCGGACGCTGGCGCTCTCCTTCTCCGGCGAAAACGTACTGCGGATTGCGGGAGCTGCGGCTGTGGTTCCGGCCGTGGCTGTGATGGTTTTATTCATCACAAAATATGCCTCCAATGCCGGCGTTATCGACCGCAACACGCTTGCGGCGGAAAAATATGACGGCAGCGGTACATTATATCTTCAAAACGTGCCCGACGAGCGCTATGGTCGCAGCACCGTGCCGTCCCCAGGGAACTTTGGCGAATACTTCTGCAGGCTTTACGGAATCTCTGCGGGCATAAAAAACTATGATGAGGAGACAACCGTTATGTCCTGCGACGGGCAGAGGATTTTGTCACCCGCCATACGGCGCGGCGGCGAGTGGTATGTCACAGTGCGTGATGTAGGGCGTCTTTTGGACGCGGAAGTGAGCTGGGACTATTCCTATGCCGTTATAGATACGGGGGACAAGCGCTACGGGTTCCATCTCAACTCACGCGCGGTCCAGAAAGGAAACGGCTACGGTGAATGTGAGAAACTTGCCTGTCCTGTGAGGATGGTGTGCGAGACGACATATATTTCTGTTAAGGACGCAGACGCGATATTCGGACTCAGAATATCTCCCCTAGAACAGTAAAAAGAAGGCGGGCTGCGTTTAATTTGCTCACCAAAATCGGGCTGTGAAAGCGGACACAAAAGGGGAGAGCATACAGCTTGTGCCTGTCTTTTTATTCTTTATGTGATTCTTTTGCAACATCTGACCATCAAAAACCAAAAATTGCAGTTCTTAGAATTAAATAATATGTCGGCTTTTGGACAGCGCGGCTTTTTTGTCCATATCCTTTTAGCAGAGTAAATGGTAAAATCAAATCATAGGTTGGACAGCCAATCGAAAGAGCAAAGAGTATTTTGTAACTTGTTACATACTTTTCAAATCTTCTTTGCGAAGCAAACCCTCCACTACCCTTTTTTCTCTTTCCAGAAGGCCGGCAAAATTTTTTGCCGGCCTTCGCCCTTTAATGGCTGTCTGATGAACACAACTTCATCTTTGGGCGGACATTTCCCGACACGATGCAAGAAAATCCAAGCAATTCTTTCAACATGACACACAGGCGGATAAAAGGTGTGATATAATTATAAAAAAGTCTGGGGAGAGATATTATGCCTGAGCATTTAATACCTCCGGTATTTGATGAAAACTCAAAGCTGCTTATTCTGGGCTCGTTTCCGTCTGTAAAGTCAAGAGAGATAAACTTTTTTTACGGCAATCCGCAGAACCGCTTTTGGCGCGTTATTGCGGATGTGCTGGGCTGTGATCTGCCCGATACTACGGACAAAAAACGAACAATGCTGCTCAGACACGGAATAGCGCTGTGGGATGTTATTGCGAGCTGTGACATTGAAGGCTCAGACGATTCGAGTATAACAAATGTTGTGGCGAACGACCTTGACCGTATTCTTGAGACAGCAAAAATCGAACGCATCTTTACAAACGGAGGCAAAGCCGACGCGCTGTACAGGAGATACTGCTATCCGCAGACGGGAATTACAGCCGTAAAGCTCCCATCCACCAGCCCGGCGAACGCCCAGTACAGTCTGGAAAGACTCGTATCTCTATGGAGTGTAATCGTTAAGAGCACATGACCCACCGTAAATTCAAGAAAGGGGAGATCCCACGCTCTTCCTCCTCCTGCCCATATATACAAGAAGGACGCCCGGCGGGCGTCCTTCTTGTATATATGGGTTATTTTATAATCTCTATTTCACCAATAAGCGGTATAGGTTTCATTTCACCTTTGCAGACGCTTACAATAGCCATTATCCAGAAGACAAACACGGCCACATATAGTATGTATCCGATGAAAATAAAGCAGAGAAGCCCGGAAACCACATAGGCCAGAAGCAAGAGCAGGGACTGATTTGACCAGAAAGTCCCGAAAGCTGTTTTGGGATCCACTACCAGCGGAAGGAAAAACAGCACCGGGATGATCACGGCCAGAATAGCCATGGTCTTACTGTTGTCCGTGGGCTGACTTGCTGCCGACTGACGTGAGCTGTACTGCTGCTCGCCGGCAGCGCCGAGCTTTGCGCCGCAGGCGGTGCAGAATGAAGCGCCGTCGTTAACGGCGGTACCGCATTGTGAGCAAAATGCCATATATAAACCTCCTTAGATGGACAGCTGAACCTTTTGGAAATATTCTATCAAACCCAGATCTGTTTTGCAACAAAAATTGTACAGGAAGCAAAAACTGCCCGTCATTCGGCGGGCAGTTTTTGCTCTAGTCTTTATTTACGATTTTGTCGGGAGATTTGAATATTTTGCCCTCAGGTATTGTCCCGCGTACGGAAGAGACGGGATATATGTTGGTATTCCGGCCAATGACCGTACCTGGGTTGAGGACGCTGTTACAGCCGACCTCCACATTATCGCCCAAAATGGCGCCGAATTTTTTCAGGCCAGTGTCGATATCCATACCTTCACCTTTTACATGGACTATTGTCCTGTCGCTTTTTACATTGGAGGTTATGGATCCGGCGCCCATGTGAGCCTTATATCCGAGGATGGAGTCACCCACATAGTTGTAGTGCGGGGTTTGCACACGGTCAAAAAGGATGACGTTCTTCAGCTCGACGGAATTTCCGACAACAGCGTTTTTACCGACGATGGCGCTGCCGCGTATAAACGCGCAGTGGCGGATCTCCGCCTCCGCACAAATTATGCACGGACCTGTAATGCTTGCCGTGGGCGCTACAACAGCGGATTTGGCAATCCACACGTCCTCGGCAGGATGGTCGTATTCCTCAGCTGGCAGTGTGGGACCGAGCTCGCGTATAAAGCCGCTTATGAGCGGGAGCGCTTCCCAGGGGTAGTCCTTGGTAGCTAAAAGCGGTTTTGCTATAGTGTGGTCAAGATCCAATATGTTCTCAGTTTTATACATGGCTGATTCTCCCGAAAAATAAAGTATCTGCTTATAACTCAAAGGGAAACCTATAGGGCAGACTGAGCATATCTCTGACGCTTATGAGATCCTTCTGCACTGCCTCGCCGACAGGAACGCCCTTGTCCTTACGGTCGAGCCACGCAAGGTATTCTTTCTCGCCTGCGGTGTAAATGTGCTCCCGACCGGGGGCTCTCTCTGATGTGCGAAGACGGCGCAGAATGTCGCCCGCAGTTTTCCTGAATGATTCTACACCCAAAAAGGCTTCGGGGTCAATGACAATGAAAAAATGACCCAGATGATATGGCTGCCTTTTGCCCTCGGCGTCGAAGCCGTTGAGCATCTTGAGATAGCTTCCGGCCTGCAGGGCCGCTGAGAGGATTTCGACGACTGTTGCGTAACCGTACCCCTTGTAGCCGCCGAGTTCTTCGCCTATGCCGCCCAGGGGGGCGAGCGCGGCCTCGCCGGAGGTGAGAGCTTTCAAAATTTCCTCGCTGTCGGTCATGGCGGAGCCGTCGCGCGCAACAACGGTGCCGGAGGGAGTCGGCTTGCCGCTGCGTGCGTAATACTCGATTTTGCCCCGCTGCATGATGCTGGTTGCACAGTCGAGCATGAAAGGAAACTCTTCGTCGGTCGGCAGGCCGACGGTAAGAGGGTTGGTGCCGAGCATATTCTCGACTCCGAATGTGGGAGCGATGGAGGGTCTGGCGTTGGTACCTGTGATACCTATCATACCCTCGTCGGTTGCCATGGAAGACCAGTAACCGGCTATGCCGTAATGTGAGGAGTTGCGGGCAACAGCCATACCCATACCGTATGTCTTTGCCTTTTCTATTATTTTTTTCATACAGAACTCGGAAACGACCATGCCCATGCCGTCGTGCCCGTCGACTACCAAGGTGGTAGGAGTTTCCCTGAGAATTTCTATGTCTGTGACCGGGCTTAATATACCGCTCCTTATCCTGTCCACATATATAGGCTTGAAGCGGTTGCACCCGTGGCTTTCTATACCGCGCCGATCACTCTCCGCGAGAACATCAGCACAAATCTCGGCATCCCTTTTTGGGACGCCGAGATTTATGAAAGCCTCTGTCATAAACGGAATTATCATATCCCAGGAGAGATAGGGTCTGGTTTCTCTGTTGCTCATATCATTCTCCCTTTAGTTATTACCCGATAATTTTAGAACAGAATAGCTACATTATATTTTTATTTTACCTCAACTAAAAGAGACGGTCAAGAGCTCTTGTGAATACGTAGAATGCCATAGCCTTTTCAAGCATGCTGTTGCCCTCGAAACTGTTAAAGAATTTTGCGGTGACCTTTGAGTAAAGGTCTTCGTCGCTACTTGCG
>ENA-UOXR01001057-UOXR01001057.1-bioreactor-metagenome-genome-assembly--contig:-NODE-1057-length-30243-cov-5.404532_pt1 | contig 30243 bp, 19 predicted proteins | sample MGYA00238164_ERZ764825 | MGnify/ENA primary metagenome ERZ764825 (study PRJEB28920, sample SAMN05720171) | bioreactor metagenome | isolation source: Anaerobic biogas reactor | place: USA:Washington... | reverse complement strand
TGGTCAACGTCGGCTGGTAGCCGCGATCGTCCCAGTAGAACCAGAACACTCCGTCATAGTCCTGCCATGAGGCGAAGGCCGCCATGCGGGCGTAGAACTCGGTGGCGTACGGGTTCGGCCGGCTGTCGTTGCACTCGTAGATCAGGTGCGGTTTGTTCGGCACCCGCACCAGATCGATCGGCTGTTCCATCAGCGGATGGCCGTTGACGCGGACCACGTACGGGTAGTACGGGTCGTCGGGTTTGACCTCCCACGGCCGCATGCCGAAGCCGTAGATTCCGTATGAAGCGAAATCGCCGCACGTCGCCGCCCAGTAGTTCTGGAGGCTGTTGCCGAACCGCCCGGTCGGCGTCACCGGCACGACGTTGATTCCCACGCCTTCCGGCGCGAGCGATCGCAGGAACGCAATAAACCGCGCCGTATGGCCCGTGTACAGCTCCACCGCGAATCGCACCACGTCCTCGCCCCGCGCGTAGGGGTACGATCCCAGATCGCCTTCCTTGACCACGAACTCCTTCTGGTAGCCCGCCTTCTCGACCTGCACGCCCGCCAGCGTCGGGGCGAACTCGACCGTGCCGTCGGCCAGCGACTCGCCCTCGTTGAGATTTCCCCACGCCGCGACCAGCGCCTCCTGCGTCGCGTACCGCTCCTTGAGCCACTCATTCCACCGCTGAGTCAGCCGCTTCTTTTTGATCCCGGTCGGCGTCGTGCGAAGCACCTGCTCCACAAAGCCGTTCTCATTGAAGACCTCGTAGAGCCCGATCGCCTCTTCATCGGCCCAGCGCTTGCCCGTGTACGGGTTGACGTGCTCGATCAGGCTCCGCGCGTACTCCTCGAACACCCGCTCAGCCCGGCGGTCGTAGTAGACAATGTGGCCAAACACGTCCTCCTTGATCAGTTGGTTCCACTCCTCGCGCGTCCCGTCGTCCGGCATCGCGTCGTAGTCCGCTTCGGTCGGATGGCGATAGGTGCTCAGCGAGATCCAGAAGAACATCCCGTGCTGCTTGGCCAGGGCGATCGCGTGGTCAAGCCGGTCCATCGCGCTGCCGCTGTCCTTGACCACCGGGACGATCGGGTACGTCCGCCCCTCGACGCCCTCCAGGAACGTTCCATCAAAGAGGTTCAGCCGCACCCCGTTGATCCCCGCATCCGCCATCCGCTCGAACGTCAGCTCCAGGTCCTTGCCCTGCCGTTTGACGTCGCAGACGAAATTCGTCCCCCACAACCGCAGCCGCTGGCCGTCGTACCACAGATGCCCATCCTTGACCGTGACGAACTTGCCCTCCGCCAACGGCCCCGCCGCCACCGCGCTCGCCCCGACCAACAACCAGACCGCCACAGCCGAAAAAGACCTTCGCATTACGCACTCCTGAATACCAACCTGGGATGGATCTGCCAAACGGACACCTTTCCTGCATCGCCACACGGCCGGTCGCGGTGTTTCCGTGTTTCCTCGGCATAGTACCAAACCCGCTCCATTCCGTCAAGACCCGATATTTTGCTGTAAATATTTATGTTGCAGTGATTTGCAAGCTATCGATGGCGGCTAAGGCATATTCTGGCATGTCGTACGGTCCGGCCTCTTCTTTCCAGTCTGGGGTCCGGAGGGCATCGCGCTCGGCAGGTCGATATCACACCGCATGCCGCGAATGCCGGTCTGCGCCGCGATCGTCACCCGATCCTGGCAGGTCCGTTGCTTCTCGGTTGGCCGTCACTATAATCGGCTCCGACGTGACGGTTGCCAACCAGGACAAGACTGAAGGAACAGCCAATGGCCGAGAACGCCTCCAAGCCGATGACCAACCGCCAGCGCACCTCCGCGGTGCTCCACTATCAGCCGTACGACCGCCTGCCGGTGGTTCACTTCGGTTTCTGGAGCGAGACGCTGGCCAAGTGGGCCCGCCAGGGCCACATCCGCCGCCAGATCGCGGAGACCTGGTCCGACGGCAACGTCTGCGACGCCCAGCTCAGCGGGCAGTTAGGGTTCGATTTTGACTATTACAGCACGTTTTCGCCCGCCACGTATTTGAGCCCGACCTTCGAGGTCCGCGTGGTCGAGGAATTTTCCGACGGCTCGAAGCACGTTCTGGACTCGGAGGGCGTGGTGGTGCTTCAGCGGCCGGACGCCGGTTCGATCCCGGCTGAGATCAAGCACACGCTGGTGGATCGTCCGTCGTGGGAAGAGCACTACAAGTGGCGGCTGGAGTTTAGTCCGGAGCGGGTCGAGCACGCGTACGTGCGGGCCAACGACCAGATGCTCCGCTTCGATCAGGGCGGGCTCGAGTTTCTCCAGGCCGACAGCCGCGATTACCCGTACGGCTTGCACTGCGGCAGCCTCTACGGCGTGGTGCGCAACATGCTCGGCGTCGAAGGGTCCTGCTATCTGATGATGGACGACGAAAACCTATTCGCTGAGATCATCGACACGGTGGCCGACCTGTGCTATCGGACGACGAAGTACACGCTCGAGAAGGGCGCGAAGTTCGACTTTGCCCATTTCTGGGAAGACATCTGCTTCAAGAACGGTCCGCTGATCGCGCCGTCGGTTTTTACGGAGAGAGTCGGTCCGCACTACAAGCGGATCACCGATTTGCTGGGCCGCTACGGCATCGACATCGTCTCGCTCGATTGCGACGGCAAGATCGACGCGCTGGTGCCGGTGTGGTTCGAAAACGGCGTGAACACGATGTTTCCCATCGAGGTCGGCACGTGGGATGCTTCGATCCAGCCGTGGCGCGAGCAGTTCGGCCGCAGGCTGCGCGGGGTCGGCGGGATGAACAAAACCGTCTTCGCCAAAGACCGCGCCGCGATCGACGCGGAGATCGAGCGGCTCAAGCCGCTGGTCGAGCTCGGCGGCTTTATTCCGTGCCCGGACCACCGGATCGCCCCGGACGCTGAGTACGACCTGGTTCGCTACTACACCGACCGGATGCGGAAGACGTTTGCCTGACCGTTGGCCGTCTTCGGCGGTGTCGGCGCGCATTCATCATCGCGAGTACAGGTGGCTGGACCGGCCGAGTTGCGGGGCGAAGAACGCGCCGAGTCCGGAGCGGAAGCCGCAGACCGGGGCGATTTGGGCCTGATGTCGCGGCACTGTGCCGCCGAGGGTCAGGAACGGGTCGACCATGCCGCGGACCGGGTTCCACCACTGCGAGGTCCACCACGAGATGCCCGCCTCGAGGGGGTTGTCGGATCGCCAGACGCCGATCACGTCGCGCCACTGGTAGTATTGCCCGATGGCGGTACTGACGGCTGAGCCGGCGCCGGGCATGTCGGGCAGGCTTTCGTGGAGTATCGGCGGGGCCTCGGTGACCACGGTCTCGGCGAGCATGCCATGAAGCTGCTGTCCAGCGGGCTTGACGGCGGTCTCCCACGAGACCGTCCAGAGGCCTCCGGCCTGGGCCTCGATGGTGGGGTCGAGGCCGTACGGGTCGCGGAAGCGGGTGGGGCTGCTGAAGGCGTAGGCGTAGGGCGAGGTGGCGCCGAGCACCGGGACCGGGTCGCGCTGCAGGAAGCTTCCGGTGGTCGGATCGTAGAACCGCTGGCGAAGCTGATAGAGGCCCGTGGCCTCGTCGTAGTCGCGGCCGGCGAAGAGTCGCGGGTTGTCGATGGCGCCGCCGGCGGCAACCGGCTGGCCGAATGCCTGGTAGCGATACGACTGGACCACCGCGCCGTTCATGTCGGCCAGGGCCAGTACGGTGCCCATACGGTCGGAGTGGCACAGGTAGTTGTCCGGCGAGAGGAAACCGCCTTCCTTGATCCCCTCCAGGTGGTCGACGCCCAGGCCGTTGACGTACTGGCGCACGAGGCGGCCGTCGCCGTCGAATTCGCCCAGGACGTTGTCGCGGTCGTAGACGTAGCGGGTGATCTGGCCGTCGAGATCGCGCGTGGCCAGCCGGCCGGCTGGGTCGTAGGTGTACGCGATGTCGCGGCCGTCGGGCAGTTCCACGCCGATCAGCCGGTTCTCGGCGTCGTAGGTGTAGCGGGTTATCGCGCCGGAGACGCGATGCGTCGCCGTGATCCGATTGCCCGCGTTGTCGTAGCCGTAGTCGCAGGTCGGATCCGCGGTCAGCCGATTGGCTGCGTCGTAGGTGAATTCGCTCTCCTGTCCGGCGATCCGCCGGTTGCCGGCGTCATCGTAGCTGTAGGCCTCAGCGGGGTTGTCCGCCGTTGGGTGCGCAGCCGCGGTCAGCCGTCCCGCGGCGTCGTAGGTAAATTCGTGCGTCCCGTCCGGGTCGGTCATCTCGAGCAGATAGCCCGCGCCGCTGTAGGTCCACGCATACGCCGCGGTGTCCGTGCCGGAGTAGGTGGACCCGGTCAGCCGGTCGGCTCCGTCGTGCGTGAACGTCGCCGTCGCCTCGACCGTCGAGAGTTCATCCCATCCGGCGAGCCGTCCGCCCGCGTCGTAATCGTAGCGCAACTGGAACCACGATCCGCCGTAGAGGTTGGCCGGCAGGTAGCCGCGATCCGAACCGTAGTCGATCGCGAATTCGGTGTAGTCGTCGCCGGCCGACAGCGTCACGATCGACTCCTGCTGGTTGGCCTGGCGATACTCGTAGCCGACCGACGCGGCGAAGCCGGACGGCAGGAACGTCGTGGTCGCCTCGGTCAGCAGTTCGTACCAGTCGTAGGCCAGGTCGATCCGGCACGCAGCGTTGGCCATCTGCGTGAGCAGGCCCGTCTCGGCGTCGTACGTGTAGGTCGTCGCGTCCGCCTCGTCGAACGTGCGGCTGACCAGTTCGCCGGCGTCGCTGTACTCGTAGTCCACGCGGCGGCCGTTGGGCCGGATCGCCGCGGTCAGCCGGCCTTCGCCGTCGTACTCGAACCGCGTCGTGTGGTCCAGCGGGTCGGTTGCCTCGGTCAGGCGGTACATCTGGTCGTAGCCGAATTCGGTGACGTTGTTTCGTCCGTCGGTGATCGAGGCGATCACCGCGACCGGTCCCAAGCCGTCGAGGTCCACGCTGCCCTTGGCTGGGTCGTAGGCGAACCGCACCGTGTTGCCTTCGCCGTCGGTGACCGTCTCTCGCAGGTTCATCGCGTTGTATGTCGCCGTCCACTGCCGGCCGTCCGGATCGGTGGCGCGGCTGACGTTGCCGTAGGTATCGTAGGCGAAGCTCCAGATCCCGCCGTTCGGGTCGGTGACGCTTTCGAGGTTGCCGTCGTCGTTGTAGGCGAAGCGGGCGGTTCGGCCGTCGATCATCGCGGTCTCGCGCTGGCCGCGCTCATTGTAGGTGAAGGTGAAGGTCCGCCCGTCCATGGTCGTCGTTTCGATCAGGTTGCCGTTGGCGTCGTAATCGTACTCGGCGGAGGCGCCGACCGCGTCGTCGGTAATCGTTTCGGGAAGTCCGGTTTCACTGTCGTAGTCGATCCGCAGGGAATCGGAGACGGCGACGGCTTCGACCGGGCCGGACACCTCCGTGAGCCTGCCCTGCGAGTCGTAGACGTAGGTGGTCGTCTTGCTCTCGCCGCTCGCCAGTTGCGTGACCTGGTCGTCGGCGCTTCGCGCCATCTCCACTGTCCGTCCCAGCGGATCGGTGATCGCGGTGCGGGTACCAAACGGGCTGACGACAAAGTCGTATCGGCCGCCTTCGCCGTCGGTGTAGCTGGAGTTGGCGATGGTCGCGGGCGAGGCCGCCGAGCCCGCCGTACCGGCCAGGCCGTTGATCGTGCCGATCGCCCCGACCGCGGTGTGCTGGGTGAACGAGCCGTCCGGCCGGTCCACCTGTTCGACCGCCCCGGCGGCGTTGTAGCGATACGCGGTGACCTGTCCGCCCGCGTCCGTCTGGTTGAGCAGTTGATGATCGTCGTCGTAGGTGAAACTCCGCGTATTCGTGTCGGGATTGACGATCGTCACCAGGTCGCCGTCGCCGTCGATGGTGATCTGCGTGCTCCGCTCGTACGGGTCGGTGATCGAGCTGAGGTGTCCGCCGGCGTCATAGGCGAACGTGGTGGTTCGGCCCAGCGGATCGGCGATGGTGGCCAGCCGGCTGGTGCCCGGATGGTACGTGAACGCGATCGTGTTGCCGTTGCGATCGACCTGCGTGACCTCGAGGCCCTCGGTGTTGAAGGTGATTCGCGTCCGGCCGCGGAGAGTCCACTCGTAGCCCGTCGCGGTCCGGCGCAGACTCGAGAAATCGCCGCGCGACGTGGTGTAGCGGCCCTCGCCCTCGAAGGCGAAGGTGTATATGTTGCCGTCGCCGCTGGTGATCGTGACCTGTTCGTCCTCGTCGGTGAGGCGATAATGGCCGACCACGCCCCAGCCCACGCCCATCGGCCAGGGGTCCTCCGCCGGGCGGCGAAGGAAAACCACGCCGGTGTACGTGCTGGCGAAACCCACGTATTCGTCGGCGATTACGCCGGTGCTTCCGATGGCCGGGCCGCCGAATTCGGGCACGGTGGAGAACTCGGCTTGGTATTCGTTGGCCAGGGTCAGCGAATAGCGGTAATGTCCCTCAGCCAGTTCGCGGCCGAGCCCGTCGCGTCCGTCCCAGCGGTAGTAGAAGAACATCGGGCCTTCGATGGGTGTGAAGTAGCGTTCGATCCGCCGGCCGCCGATTTCGGCGGTGAAGCGCATCCGCTGGGGCACCAGCGTGCCGGTATCGCGGATGTCGTAGCTCAGGCCCAGGAGCGGATCGGTCGAGACGCGGTTCGAGTTGTACTGGAGCGTGACCGCCCGCCACGTATCCAGCGTGCGGTAGGCTGGGATGGTGTGGTCGATCGCCAGGTGCCCGTCGAGCACGCCGACCTGTGAGCCGGCCCGCACGGCCCCGCAGTTCTGGTTGTTCATGCGTGTCGTGTTGGTCAGGTCGGTCGGATCGGCGTCGCCGCCGTCGGACGGGGCGGTCCAGCCGAGGTTGCAGTCGCGGGGCGAGAAGTGCTCGACGTCGAATTCCACCCACTCGCCGTCCGCGGTCACCGTGCCCGTCGACTCGTGTGTCCAGACCAGCGTGGTGTCGCTGTAGACGCCGACGGGGATTGGCGTGCCCGGTGCGAAGCCGCGGGTGTTACGCATCCGTACGGTGGCTGGGCTGCGGAAGGTCGTGCCGTCCGGCGTCAGTTCGCAGGCGTAGGTGAAATGCGTGAGTTCCGGCAGAAAGTTCGGCAGGTCCTTGCCGCGGCGGAACCACGTCGCCCGCATTTCGGTCGTCGCGGCCAGAGCGCCCGGCGGCACGACCAGTTGGATCGAGTCATCCGAGTTGGACCCGGTTCCGCCGCCCGGGCCGATGACGATGGCCTGGGAGTCCAGCGGGGTCAAAAACATCTCCGGCACCGCGACCAGCTCGCCGTCGCCGACCTCGGCCCGCCGCTGGGCGTAGGTGTAGCCGGTGGCCTGCGCGGTCACCGCGTAGGTTCCGCCGGTTGGCACCGAAAACGCGAAGCGGCCTTGGGTGTCGGTGAGCACTCGTCCGGTCACGCCGTCGACGGTCACCCGCGCGCCCTCCATCGGCGAGTCGTCGGCTGCGCTGTAGACCACGCCGAAGATCCGGGTGTTCGAGTCGGCCGGGTCGGTGTCGTCGTCCGCTGGGCCGTTGCCGCCTCCGCAGCCGCCAACGCACACCGTCACCGCCGCCAGAAGCAAGAAAAGCCACCGCCGAAGCAGCCACATTCCCATCACCGGCCTCCTGGTAAGAATGGTCGGGCCCGCCGGGCGCATCACCGTCGATGCCTTCAGGATACCTCCTGCGGCTGAGGATGTAAACCCAGTGGCGGCTGCTCGTGTTCGCCGCCTACGGCCAGTTGCGGCGGTAGGGCGGGTCCCAGTGGACCGGCGGTTGCTGGATCTGGAGGGCGATCCTGGCCAGTTGCTCCAGATCGATGTTCTGCCCCGTCCGCAGGAGGAACCGATAGCGGTGTTCGCCCTGGTCGAGGAAGTCGTTGGGGAACTGGGCGGGATCCTGTTTTTCGGGGACATCGTCCATGTGCAGGGCGTAGCGCGGGCTGCGGATCAGCGTCAGCCGGGCTTCCTGCTGGTCGACGTCGATGGCATAGACCTCCGGGGCGATCAGGCCCAGGTCGGTTCCGTCGGCCGATCGCAGCCGCGTCCAATCGTGCAGCGGGAACTCCGCGCCGCTCAGCGGACGGTCCTGGCGGCCGCCGGGAATTCCGTCGATCCGCTCGGCGATCGGGCCGGCCGGCTCGACGATCATCTTGGCCAGCGTCTTCTGCTGGCCCCAGAACAGGTCGAGCACCAGTTCGACAAACGGGTCGCCCGCGTACAGCCGGGCTCGGAGGCGCATGCGGCTGTTCTTGAACTGCCCGATCCACGCCAGCGACGCGCGGACCGGACCGGCCTCCTCCAGCAACACCCGCTTGCGCTTGAATGGTCCCAGCGGCCGGCCCTGGAAGCGGACCACGTCGTGCGACCAGGTGTCGGAGAGGTCCTCCAGCACCTGCACGGCGACGGTGGTGATCTTACCGGAGGCGACGTCGGTCAGGGTCAGTCCTTTCTCGTCGCACTCAACCCGCCAGTGAGTGTTGGTGATGCCCGAGCGTTTGGCGCGAATGTCTGACTTTCTGACCGCGTGCCCGTCCGGCGACAGGCGCAGCAGCTTGGTCTGCCCAGCCGCCAACTCGATCGGGCAGAGCACGCGAAGCGATGTGCTGCTCTTGGACTCCGCCGGCAAGATCTGTGTGGCCAGCGGCTCGTTCGTCTCGGCGTCCACCAGATGCGCCTTGCGGCCGGTCATGCCGAAGAACTCGTGCTCCAGATAGCCGCGATACGGCTTATCGTGATGGTTAAAGACCGCGGCGTAGGCCAGCGCGTCATCCGAAAGGGCGACCGGCGGCTGCTTGGTCGAGAGCCGCCGTGTGGCCGAGACGACCAAAGCGTCGGCGACCGCACGGGCCCGGCCGATCTGGTCGAAGATGTCGGGATACGCGGACTTCAGGCACGTTCCGCCGTAGGTGTCGTGGAACTGGTTGAACAGCACGTCCTCCCACGCCTTGTCGATTTTCGCTGCAGCGTCCGGATCGGCGCAGTCGGGCAGCTTCTCGACCGTCTTTTCCGCGGCGATCAGCTTGTGCTCCGCCGTGCGGATCTCAGCCTTGAGACGTCGCAGCGAGGTGTAGCAGCCGACCGCGTGCATCTGCAGTTCGCCTTCGACCACCGGCAGCTTCTCGCGTTGCGACTTGATCGCGTCGAAGAACGCCCGCGGGTGTGAGAAGACCAGTTCCAACCCGTCGAACGCCGTCTGGTGCTCGAGGATGTACTCGATCTGCCGGCGCGTCGGTCCGCCGCCGTGATCGCCGACGCCGTAGAAGCACATCACATGCTCCATCGACGGATCGACCTCCTCGACCGTCTTGAGGATGTGCTCGCGCAGGTCCGGAGCGGGCGAGGTGTAGGCCACGGGAATCCGGTACGCCATCAGCTCGTGATCCGAACCCGCCGCCCGCCAGCGGAAGATGTTCGACGGCAGTTCCTTCTCGTGCTTCATCGGCCGCATGAACACGTACGAGTCGTAGCCGTTCTCTGCCAGAATCCGCGGCAGCGAACCGGCGTGACCGAAGCTGTCCACGTTGTAGCCGATCGTCACGTCGACGCCGAACTTCTCCCGTGCGTCGCGCAGGCCCAGTTCGATGTGCTTGCGGAATGCCTGCTCGGTCGGCAGGTTGCAGTCCGGCTGGATGTACCAGCCGCCGACGATCTGCCAGCGCCCGGACGCGACATGCCGCCGCACCCGCTCGAACAGCTCGGGGTTCAGGTCCTCCACGATCCGGTGAAACCACATGTCCGACCGGGTGAACACGAACTGGTCATACTCATCGAGCAGGTTCGCCGCCGAAAACGCGGCGGCCAGGGCCTCATCCACCCCGGCCTGCCAGTTCCACAGCCACACCGGGTCCAGGTGGGCGTTGCCGATCATATGTACCTTCAGCGTCGCCATCGCCTTAATCTCCTTCAGATACAAAGCTGGCATTGTAGTGGCGGGGAAAACCGCGGTAAAGGGGGGAAAGCACACGGCGAATCGAAGGCGATTTTGCCTCTTGACTCGTGTTCGGTTTTCCTGTACTCTGACCGCTAATCGTTCAGTATTCCGAACAGAAACCGGTAACGTCAGGATGGTGCGGTGGACCCCCAAAGCCTTGGACAGCACCTGAATCAACTGCGGAAGCAGGCGAAAGTCAGCCTGCGGGAACTTGCCCGCGCGGCTGAGATATCGCCGGCTTCGCTTTCGGCCATCGAAAAATCGCAATCCAGCCCCACGCTCGATACGCTCCACAAGATCCTCAAAGCCCTTGGGACCAACTTCGCCGACTTCTTCGCGGCCAATCCGGGATCGGAACAGAGCCCGGTCTTCCCCGCCACCGAGACGAAGCCTATCACTGATGCTCATAGAAGATATGTTTTGCTTTTCCCCAAGCGTGAGGACCTGCGTTTCGGGATGGTGCATGAGCTCATCGCGCCCTTTGAGACCGAACCCACATGGGAGGCCCACGATTTCGATTTGGGCGGCTTGGTCATCGGGGGCGGACCGGCGCGGCTTGAGATCGAGGACCGCGGCAGTTGGGAACTGGGCAAGTGGGATGCGTTCTACGTCAAAGCCGGATGGCGCCACCGGGCCATCAACCTCGGGTCCGAACCGCTCGAACTGATTACCGTGGCCGATCCGCCCGGTTATTAATCGTTGAAAACAAAGGGCTTATCCAAAAGAAGTGTGCATTCAAGTGCAAGGAGCTGACCATGAATCGACCGGCACTCGCCAGCGAAGGCGGCCCCAAGGCCGTCGAAAAGATCGGACCTCTGCCCCCCAAGATCGGGCGGGAAGAGCTCTGGGAAATCATTGACATGTGGGATCTCTCAGCCGAGGCCAAGGGCAAGATCAAGGATCTGCTCGCCGCCGAGCCAAACGTCGGAGGTCCGCACCTGTTTCGGTACTACAACCCCAAGCCCAGCCGGGTGGCGGCGGCTGAGGAGGCCATGAAGGGCCTGATCGGTACGAAGTACTGCCTGGCCGTCAACTCCTGCACCTCGGCCCTGGTGGCGGCGTACCGTGCCCTGGGCATCGGGGCGGGTGACGAGGTCATCGTGCCCGCCTACACGTTCTTCGCCACCTCGGCGACCGTCGCCTCGTCGAACGCCATCCCGGTGATCGTCGACGTGGACGAGACCCTCTGCCTCGACCCGGCCAAGATCGAAGCCGCCGTCACCAAGCGGACCAAGGCCATCGTGCCGGTCCACATGCGGGGCGCTCCGGCCCAGATGGACGCCATCATGGACGTCGCCAAGCGCAAGGGCATCGCGGTGATCGAGGACGTCGCCCAGGCCGGCGGCGGCAGTTTCAAGGGCAAACGGCTCGGTAGTATCGGTACTATGGGCTGCTTCAGCTTCGACTACTACAAGGTGATCGTCAGCGGCGAGGGCGGCTTTGTGACCACCGACGACCAGTGGCTCTACACCCGCGCCCAGAGTTGGCACGACTGCGCCGCCTGCTGGCGGCCGGATCGTTTCGCCCAGGAGCGCAAGGAAGGCGAGCTGTTCTGCGGCGAGAACTACCGCATGAGCGAGCTGGAAGGGGCGGTCGCCATCGCCCAGATCCGCAAAGCCGAGCAGATGCTGGCTGGGTATCGCAAGGCCAAGCGCCGGATCAAGGACGCGATCGACAAGCTTCCGGGCCTGAGCTTCCGCCGCATCACCGACGAGGCGGGCGACACCGCGATCTGCCTGACCATGTTCCTGCCCGACGCCGAGACGACCAGGAAGGCGCTGTCGGCCATGCAGGCCGAGGGCGTGCCGGCGGGCGGCGTTTACGACTCGAAGGTCCGCGACTGGCACATCTACAGCTACTGGGAGCACATCCTGGACAGGAAATCGGTGGCCGGCGACGGGCTGCCCTGGTCGGCGGTGCCCGCCGATGAGCTGCCCAAGTACTCGCGAGACATGTGCCCCAAAACGCTGGACCTGCTCGCCCGGTCGATCATGCTCGGCATCGAGTGGGGCTACAGCGAACAGGACTGCGACGCGATCGCCGAAGGCGTCAACAAGGTCCTGCACGCGGTGCTCAAATAGGAGCGTCCGCGGTGGCGGCCTGAGCATCGGAATCGGCGGTGGCCCGGATCGAATCCCGGGCCACTGACCGTTCAGCTTGAGGTGGACCGGCTGCGGGTCGGTTGCTTCGAGCCGGACGCGCAGCGATCGAAACGAATGGAACGGCAATTCGACCACGTGTGAAGGGAGTTGACTATGGAACTGGGACTGTGCATTGAAATGGCCCTGACCAAGCTGCCGTTCGAGCAGCGGCTGACCAAGGCGGCGGAACTGGGCTTCAAGAACGTGGAAATGTGGTTCGTCGACGGCAGTTTCCAGGGCGCGCCGGAAGACCTGGCGAAGCTGGCGGCCGACGCGAAGGTGCGCATCACCAACACCGTGATCGGCGCGCCGGACGGTTCGCTGGGCGGCGGGCTGACCAACCCGGCCAACCGCGATCAGTGGCTCGAACGGGCACGCTTCACCCTCGGCTTCAACAAGCGGGCCGGCATCGGCGCCACCATCGTCTGCACGGGCAACGAGGTCGAAGGGCTGAGCGACCAGCAGATGCTCGACTCGGTGATCGAAGGCCTCAAGCCGACCGTCGAAATGGCGGAGAACGCCCAGATCACGCTGCTGCTGGAACCCCTGAACACCACCTACGACCACGCCGGCTATTTCGTCCGCTCCAGCGACTTGGGCGCCGAGATCTGCCGCAAGCTCAACTCGCCGCGGATGAAGATGCTCTTTGACTGCTATCACATGCAGATCATGGACGGCGATCTGGTCAAGCACATCGAGCGCAACATCGACGTGATCGGCCACTTCCACTCCGCCGGCGTGCCCGGCCGCAACGAAGTCTTCAAGGGCGAGATCAACTACCCGTTCGTCCTCGATCGGATCGAACAGCTCGGCTACCAGGGCGTCTTCGCCCTCGAATTCGCCCCCTCGATGGACGACGTCGAATCGCTCAAGAAGACCCGGCAGTATCTGGGACGAAGCTGACGCTTCCGGAAAACGCCGCGACCGTGAGGGAGCGGGGCGTTCGGCCGCTGACAACATGGGAGTTTCTATCGAGGCGACTTAGTCATGAAACTATCGACGCTCAGAGTTCTATCCGACTCGGAGGTCCGCCAAATCCACGAGGCGACGATCGACGTCCTCGCCCACTGCGGCGTGAAGATCGACAGCCGTGAGATGCTCGACTTTCTCGCCGGCAAAGGCGTGACGGTCGATCGCCAAGCCGGCATCGCCCGGTTCTCGCAAAGCTGCGTCGAGGACGCGCTGGCCGCCATTCCTTCGCAATTCGAGGTCTTCGACCGCGAAGGACGGCCCGCGTTCGTTCTCGGCGACGGCGTGCCCAAGATCGCCGCCGGCCATAACGCCGTCTTCTGGGTCGACTCGAAGACCGGCCGGACGCGCCCATCGACAGTGGCCGACGTCGAAACCTTCGCCCGCATCTGCGACCGCCTCGAGACCATCGACATGATCGGCATTCCCGTCATGCCGCAGGACGTGCCCGACCCGGAGGCCAGCCTCCTCTACGGCGTCCGCGCGGTGATCGAGAACAGCCGCAAGCCGGTCTACTTCTCCACCGACAACCGCAAGGTCAACCGGGCGATCATCGAACTGGCCCGCGCCGCGTTCGCGGGCGACTTCGAGAACCAGGTCTACGCGATCAGCCAGCTCTCGCCGACCAGCCCGCTGTACTGGGAAGGCGGCGTGATCGAGGCGATCCGCGACACGCTGACCACCAACGTGCCGCTGGCCATCCTGCCCGAGCCGAACGCCGGCGTCTCCGCCCCGTACACGCTGGCCGGTCTGCTGACCGTCAACAACATCGAGTGCGTCTCGGGTCTCGTGATGATCCAGATGCTCCGGCCCGGGGCCAAGGTGATGTACGCCAACTCGTGGACCACCACCGACATGCGGACCGGGGCGGCCCTGGTCGGCTCGACCGAGACCACCATCTGCCGCATCGCCGGCGCTCAGCTCGGGCGGTTCTACAAGACGCCGACCCACACCACCGCGCCGAACTCCGACAACCACGCCCATGACGAGCAGAACGCCTGGGAAAAGACCTTCTCCACCTTCTGCTCGGTGGCCGCGGGCAACGACCTGATCGTCAACTGCGGCATGTTCGCCACCGGCATGACGTGCAGCCACGAGCAGCTCGTCATGGATGAGGAAATCTCCGCCATGTCCAGGCGCATCGCCGACGGCGTGAGCGTGACCGACCAGACGGTCGCCCGCGACGTGATCAAACAGATCGGCCCACGCGGCGACTACCTGACGGCGGAGCACACGCTCGAATGGCTCCGCTCCAACGAGTACCTGCCCCCGCGCGTTTCGATTCGCGGTCCGCTGGCCGCCTGGCAGGCCCAGGGCGGTAAGGACACCTACGCGCTGGCCGGGGAACTGGCGGCCAGGCTGGGCGGGACGGCTGAGAACCCGCTCGATAAGACTCGCTCGGCGAAGCTGGTCGAGATCATCAAGGGCTTTGGCTCGTAGCGGACGGCGCGCATGACTCGGATCGCACACATCGGCCTTGACCGGAATGAAATCGAACGGCGCAAGCAGCTCGTCCGCGACCTGTGGGCGGGCCGGCCCGTCGATCATCTGCCCGTGCTCGTCAACGTCGTGGATTCCTCACCCGGTCCGTCGATCCGCGAGCAGTTCCTCGACGGCGACAAGCAGCTCGCTGCAGCCCTTCGCACCGTCGAGTTGACCTGGAAGGCCATTCCAAACGGCGACGTGATTCCCGCCATCCGGCCCGACGTCGGCTGCTCGTGCCTGGCCACCGCCTTCGGCGCCGATCTCTACTGGGGTGACGATCCGAATCAGACCTGCGGCATCAAGGTTCCGCCCATCACGGACCTCGACGCGATCGCCGATCTGCCCGCACCGCCGCCGGACGCCGGCCAACTCGCCGGGGGCATCGACCGCGTCCGCCGCTTCGCCGAGGCCGGCGAGGGCCTGATCGCCGTTTCGCTGCTCGATATGGCCGGCGGCCTCAACGTCGCCAACGACCTGCTCGGAGCCGAGATGCTGTACCTGGCCCTGATCGACGAGCCGCGGGCCCTCGAATGCCTGCTCGGCAAGATCCAGGAGTTGTTCATCGCCACCATCGACCGGCAGATCCAAGCCGCGGGTGGCGAGGACCGCATCACCACCACCGACTTTCCCGACTACTGGTTTCCCGAGGGCCGCAAGGGCCACGTCTCCGACGACATCAGCGCCAACATCTCGCCCGCCGCCTACCGGCAATTCTCCATCCCGTATCACAACATGGTCTTCGCACAATACGGTGGCGGCGGGCTGCACAACTGCGGACCCAACCCGTGCCTGGCCCCGTACCTCGAACATACGCCGCCGATCCGCGCGATCGACCTGAGCTACACCTACAGCCGCAGCGATCTGCCAAAGATCAAGGACGTCTGCCGCAAACGGGCGATGGTCTACCTCGGCGAGTTTCCATCGCAGCCGGACCTCGCCGTCGAGGAATACCGCCGCGTCATGGAGCTGATGGCGCCGGACGTGATCGTGATTCCCGCCCTGTGCGTGACGTCCGACGCCGACGCCGCCGGGCTCTACCGCCGGATGCGGTCGATCGCCGAGGAATATGCGAAACGAATGGACTGGGGGTGGCGAAGCGCGTAAACTGATCGCGGCTTTAGCCGGCGATTACGCCCAGTTGTTTTGGGGATTGTGTCCGCAATCGTGTCACTGCTAACTGGAGGATAGTCATGGCAGGAAAATTCCGTTTCTCGTTCGGCCCCTGGAACATCCACGAAGGCGCCGACCCGTTCGGTCCGACCGTCCGCAAGAGCATCCCGTTCAACAAGAAGCTCTCGATGTACCGCGAGTTGGGCTTCGAGGGCGTCCAGTTCCACGACGACGACGCGGTTCCGGACCTCAACGACCTGACCGCCGACCAGATCGTCAAGCAGGCCAAGGGCGTCAAACGCCGGCTCGACCAGCACGGCCTGAAGGCTGAGTTCGTCGCCCCGCGGCTGTGGGAAGACCCGCGCACCATCGACGGCGGCTATACCGCCAACAGCGCCAAGAACCGTCAGTACGCCCGCGAGCGGAGCCTGATCGCCGTCGATATCGCCAACGCCCTGGAGACCAAGTTGATCGTCCTGTGGCTGGCCCGCGAAGGAACCTACATCCGCGAATCGAAAGACAGCCGCGCCGCCGTCGGCCACCTCGTCCAGGCCATCAACGAGATGCTCGAATACGACAAGGGCATCCGCATCGCCATCGAGCCCAAACCCAACGAGCCGATGGACCAGGCCTACATCCCGACCACCGGCCACGCCCTGGCCCTGGCCCAACTGACCGTCGATCCGGCGCGGGTCGGCATCAACATCGAAAGCGCCCACGCCATCCTCGCCGGGCTCGATCCGTCCGACGAGATGGGCTTCGCCCTCGCCTTCGACAAGCTCTGGACCGTGCACCTGAACGACCAGAACGGCCTGAAGTTCGACCAGGACAAGACCTTCGGCTCGGTCGATCTGCGCCGGGCGTTCAACCAGGTCCGCATCCTCGACAAGTGCGACTACGGCCGCAACGGTGAGTTCGTCGGCCTCGACATCAAGGCCATGCGAACCCAGAAGTCGCCCGCGACCAAGCACCTGCGCAACAGTCGCGAGATATTCATGAAGCTTCTGAAGATCAGCCGCGGCCTGGACGACAAGAAGATGGCCAAGATGATCGGCGACCGCGACTACGAAGAACTCGACCTGTACATCCTCAATCGCCTGATTGGAGGCTAGTCCGTGAACGAGCATCGGTTTGGTTCGGGCGACCGCGGCCTCGTCTTCGGCGAGGCCGACGGACGCGTGTACCTCAAGGACGTCTACGGCTTGACCGCCGGTTATTGCAGCCGCGATGAAGGGCCATCAGCGGCCCGAGGGCTGCTCTCCGTGCGGACGGATGAAGGCGTCTTTCAAGGCGGCGATCTGACGCCGGTCGAGCACCGATTTGACGAGGCACAGGCCCGGCTGGTCTGGACGGCTGGGCCTTCGCTTCGCATCGAGAGCCTCTGGGCGTTCGACGCCGAAACGGGCGTCTGCCATCGGCAAGATACGGTGGTCAACGTCGGCCAAAAACCCGTGACCATCCAGCGCTGCCTGGCCCGGTTTCCCTTCACGCCCGGCCGCTATGAGGTCTACGGCCAGGACAGCCGGTGGTGCAATGAGAACCAGGGGCACTGGCGCGAGTTGAACCACGGCTCGGTGCGGTTCTGGTGCGAACAGGGCCGGACCACGCAGGGCAGCAGCCCGTTTGCCGTGCTTCGCCGGATCGGCGACCGCGCGGTCGGTTTCCACGTCCTGCCGATCGGCAACTGGACCATTGAGGTTGCCGCCCGCACTCACTGGAATGATTCGATTCCCTTTGCGGTGGTCGAATTGGGCCTCTCGGATCAGAACCTGGCTTTGGAACTGGCGGCCGGCGAGCGGATCGAGCTTCCGGAGATCATCCTTCAGCCGATCGGCGCCGGTCCGATCCACCAGGCCGCTCCGGTCCTCCATCGGTATCTGCTGGGCCGGTGTTGCCCCGGCGCCAAGCCCGAAGCCCCCGTCGTCTACAACACGTGGTTCTACAAGTTCGACAACCTCAACGCCGAGGACCTGCGCGGGCAGCTTGCCGCCGCCGCGGAAATCGGCTGTGAGGTCTTCACGATTGACGCCGGATGGTACGGAGCGGAGGACACGTCGTGGCATAGCCAGACCGGCGACTGGCGGGAGAACCGGGCCAAGGCCTTCCGCGGCCGGATGAAGGAGTTTGCCGACGAGGTCCGCCGCGCGGGTCTGGGCTTTGGCATCTGGATGGAGCCCGAACGTTTCTGTCCGTCGGTGCCGGTGCGCACCGAACATCCCGAGTGGTTTCTGCCCGGCGAAGGCGACCACTATCGGCTGGACTTAAGAAAGCCCGAAGCCCGCCAGTACATTCGCTCCGAAATCGTCCGCCTCGTCAAGACCTATCAACTGGCGTGGATGAAGGTGGATTTCAATTTCCACATGGGGCGCGACCGCACCGGGGCCGAGTTCTGGACCTACTACCGACACTGGTACGGCGTTCTCGATCAAGTCCGGGCCGAATGCCCCGAGACCTTCTTCGAGAACTGCGCCAGCGGGGCCATGCGACTGGACATCGAGACCCTCCGCCACTTCGACAGCCATTTCCTCTCCGATACCGTCAACCCGGTCGACGTGCTGCGGATCAACGAGGGCGCGATGCTGCGCCTGCCTCCGGGCCGAATTGGCAAATGGGCGGCCCTGCGGTCCATCGGCAAGTCCGTGCCCACCTACGGCGTACCGCCTGAACAGGATGTGGACAAGGTGGTGGTTCCCAGCGGCGCCACGTGGGACCGCTCCGAGACCGCCGACCTCGACTTCGTCGCGCGGGTCTGCCTGTCCGGCATGGTGGGCTTTACCGGCGATCTGGCCGGCTTGACCGAAACCCACCGCAAGCGCCTGGCCCATCACGTGGCGATCTTCAAACGCTGGCGGCGATTCATCGCCGGTTCGGTCGCACATCTGCTGACCCCGCCCGAGCTTAAAGAGAATCGCAGCGGCTGGTCGGCCTTGCGCCTGGCCCATCCGGACAATCCGGCGAGTCTGCTGTTTGTCTACCGCCTCCACGACCTCTCCGAGAGTCGGACATTCCGCCTCGAAGGTCTGGACGAAAGCATCAATTATAGAGTAGTCGATGACGAGGGCGCCCTGGTCGCCCAGCGAACCGGCGGCCAACTGGCCCGCGAGGGTCTGGAGGTGACCTTGCCTCGGACCTACACCGCGGGCTTCTTCGCGATCGAACCGGAATGACCGCCCGGCAGGAACATGCGGCGGGCGATGTGCCGCTGGTGCGGCTCGAAAGCGACCATCTGGCCGTGGACGTGGCCCCGTCGATCGGGGGGCGGATCGTCAACCTGACCCACAAACCCTCCGCGCATCAATTCCTCTGGCACAATCCTCGGCTGCGGCTCGCCCGCGCAGAGCCCGGTAATACGTATGATCCCAACTTTTACGGCGGGATCGACGAGATCATCCCCGTAGATATTCCGGAGACGGTGGATGGAATTGGGTATCCCGATCATGGGGAGTTGTGGCCGACGCCGCTGGGACACCGGTTCGACGGGCAAACCCTTGTGCTGGAAGGGCTTCTGCCGCTTTCGGGGTTGCGCTACCGGCGTGAGATGCGCCTGGATCGCGACGGGCCGGCGGTGCATCTAAACTATGCTATCACCAATACTTCCGGCGCATCGCGGGCATTTTTGTGGAAGCTGCACGCGGCCCTGGCGATCGAACCCGGCGACCGGATCGATTGCCCAGCCGGCAGGGCGGTGGCGGCGGACGTGGCGTGGGCACGCGGCAAAACCGCTGAACCTTTTGACTGGCCTGAGGTTAACGGCCAACGAGCCGACATGATTCCCCAGCCGGACGGGACGACCGACTTTCTGTTTCTCTACGAGTTGCGGGAAGGGCGGGTCGGCTGGCGCAGCGGCGATGGGCGTCGGCGGGTGGAGATCCGGTTCGATCCGCGAGTTTTTCCATATGTCTGCTATTTCGCCTCTTACGGCGGGCTGGATGGGCATGTCGTGGCCGTGCTGGAGCCGTGCACAGCCATGCCGCTTTTGGTTATGGAGGCCCAGCGGCTTGGGCAGTGCTCGGTGCTGGCTTCGGGTCAGGTTCTTTCCACAGATATGACCATCACGGCTGACGCGGTTTAGGGCGGCTGCGCTTGACGGTCTGGTGGGGCAGACAGAGTTTTTGTTGAGAGGCCGATCGACTTGCTATAAAGTAGTGAATCAGGGGGCATATGGCCCAACGGCTGGACGTGCCGTTAGGGACTTGGCTGGACAGGGCGTATGGGCAACGCTAGAATTTGAAGTTAGATTGAGCCGATTGACGGGGGAAGAGTTCCGGCCCTACGGACCTCCGATTGTGCCGGAATGTGGAGTGTTTGTGTCAAAACAGGGTGGGATCAGCCAACAAAGGGACCGCCATCGCTGTAGGCGGACGAGGCGTAGGCTGATGTTGTGGAATGTCGGTGGAAATCACATCAGAGGGTGGACATGGACACGAAGAGCATTCTGCTGGTGGAAGACAATCCCGACGATGAGGCGTTGACGCTCCGAGCTTTGGACAAGAGCGGGGTCAATGGGAACGTGGTGGTGGTTCGGGACGGGGCGGAGGCGCTGGACTACCTGTTCTGCCGCGGGCCGTACGCCGGTCGCGACGTGTCGCAGACGCCGGTCATGGTGCTGCTGGACCTGAAACTGCCGAAGCTGGGCGGCATCGAGGTGCTCAAGGAGATGCGCCGGGACGATCGGATGCGCTGCATTCCGGTGGTGGTGCTGACCTCGTCGCGGGAACAGCAGGACATTCAGAACAGCTACTCTTCCGGGGCCAACAGCTATGTGCGCAAGCCGGTGGACTTTGTGGAGTTCACCGAGGCGGTCAAGCAATTGGGAACCTACTGGCTGCGGATCAGCGAGCCGCCGCCGAGAGTCAGGAGCGCGTGATGGCCGAGCCGCTGCGGGCATTGATCGTTGAGGACTCGGAAGACGACGCGACGCTGGTGGGTTATCAGCTCACGGCGGCCGGGTACGAGTTGATCACGACGCGGGTCGAGACGGCGGAGGCCATGCACCGCGCCCTGGACGAGCGGGAGTGGGACGCGGTGATCGCCGATTACTCCCTGCCGCGGTTCAGTGCGCCGAAGGCCCTGGCGTTGATGAGGGAGCGCGGGCTGGACCTGCCGTTCATCATTGTTTCCGGGGCGATCGGCGAAGAGACGGCGGTGGAGGCGATGCGGGCCGGCGCTCACGACTACATCATGAAGCACAACCTGACCCGGTTGGCTCCCGCCGTCGAGCGCGAGCTGCGCGAGGCGCGAGTGCGTCGCGAACGCCGCGAGGCGGAGGAGGCCCTGCGGGAGAGCGAGCGGACGCTTTCGACCCTGATGAGCAACCTGCCCGGCATGGCGTACCGCTGCCTCAACGATCCGCGATGGGCGATGCTGTTTGTCAGCGAGGGGTGTTACGATCTGACCGGATACCACTCGTCGGTGCTTTCCGGCGCCAACCGGACGGTTTCCTACGGCGACCTGGTTCACGACGACGACCGCGAGATGGTCTGGACGTCGGTGCAGGAGGCGCTGGCTGAGCGGCGGGCGTTCCAGCTCGTCTACCGCATCCACACCGCTTCCGGGCGGGAGCGGTGGGTGTGGGAGAAGGGGCGGGGAGTCTTCGCGGCCGACGGCGGCCTTTCAGCCATCGAAGGCTTCATCTCCGACGTGACCGAGGCCAAGCGGGCGGAGGAGCAGATCAAGGCGTCGCTCCAGGAAAAGGAGGTGCTGCTCCGCGAGATTCACCACCGGGTCAAGAACAACCTGCAGATCATCTCGAGCCTGCTGAACCTCCAGTCGCGGTACATCCAGGACGAGCGGGCCCTGGACGTTTTCCGCGAGAGTCAGAATCGCATCCGCTCGATGGTGCTGATCCACGAGAAGCTCTACCGCTCGAAGGATCTGGCCCGGGTGGATTTTGCCGAGTACGTTCAGAGTCTGGCCAGCCACCTGGTGCGGTCGTACGGGACGCGGCGGGCGGGCGTCGATCTGCGGGTCCACGTCGAGGGCGTCGCGCTGCCGATCGACACCGCCATTCCGTGCGGCATCATCATCAACGAGCTGGTGACCAACGCGTTGAAGCACGCGTTTCCGGACGGGCGGCGGGGGGAGATTCGGATCGACCTGCATCCAGCCGAGCGGGAGTACCGGCTCGTCGTGAGCGACAACGGGACGGGCATACCCGCCGATCTCGATTTCCGCAAGACGGAGTCGCTGGGCCTCCAGCTGGTCACCACGCTGACCGACCAGTTGGACGGGACGGTGGAACTGGAACGGGACGGGGGGACGCGGTTCACGATCGTGTTCCCGAAGGGAGAATAGAAAAGGAGTTTGGATCATGTCTCACGCACAGATACTCGTCGTCGAGGACGAAAGCATCGTGGCCCGCGACATCGAGGACCGGCTCAAGACGATGGGCTACACGGTTCCGGCGGTGGTGGCCAGCGGCGAGGAGGCGGTCGACAAGGCCGAGCAGACCCGCTCGGACCTGGTGTTGATGGACATCATGCTCCAGGGTCCGATCGACGGCGTGACCGCGGCCGAGCGGATCCGGGACAAGCTGCGCATCCCGGTGATCTACCTGACGGCCTACGCGGACGACGAGACGCTTCGCCGGGCCAAGGTCACCGAGCCGTTCGGCTACATCCTCAAGCCGTTCGAGGAGCGGGAGCTGCGCACGACCATCGAGATCGCCCTGTACAAGCACAAGATGGAGAACAAGCTGCGGGAGAGCGAGGAGTGGCTTTCGACGACGTTGCGGAGCATCGGCGACGGCGTGATCGCCACCGACACGCGGGGCCTGGTCAGCTTCATGAATCCGGTGGCAGAAGCCCTGACCGGATGGGCGGCCCGCGACGCTCTGGGTCAGAGCCTGATGGACGTCCTCGACATGGTGGACGAGGAGACGCGGACGCACCTGCCGAATCCGGTGAGCAAGGTGCTCGAGGAGTCGGACCGCATCAGCGTCGAGACTGACCACACGGTGCTGATTTCGAAGGACGGGGCGGAGACGCCGATCGACCACTCCGCGGCTCCGATCAAGGACGACCGCGGCGAGGTGATCGGGATCGTCCTGGTGCTTCGCGACATCACGGAGCGCCGCCTGGCCGAGCACGTTCTTCGGCAGCACGCCGAGTACCTTCGCAAGCGGATCAAGGAGCTCAACTGCTTCTACACGATCTTCCGGATCATCAAGCGGCCCGACACGCCGCTGGATGAGATGCTGCGTCGGATCGTGGACACCATGTCGTTCGCCTGGCAGTATCCGACCATCACCTGCGCGAGGGTGGTGCTGGACGGCCGGAGCTACGAGACGGAGAACTTCCGCCAGACCCGCTGGCGTCAGGAGGCGGAGATCCGCGTCCATCAGGAGCGGGTCGGGACGCTGGAGGTCTGCTACCTGGAGGAGCGGCCGGAGAGCTACGAAGGGCCCTTCCTCAAGGAGGAGCGCAGCCTGATCAACGCGGTGTCGGTGCTGCTGGGCAACGTGATCGAGCACGAGTGGGTCAAGGAGCGTCTGCTCAAGGCCGAGCGTGAGCTGGGCCAGTCGGGCGAGGAACTCGACCGCGTCACGCAACTGGCGGCGGGCGAACTGGACCGGCTGCTGGAGTCCGTCGAGGATCGGCTGGAGGCCACGATCTCGCAGGAGGCGGTCAGCCCGGACATTCGCGGGGCGCTGGCGTCGGCCGTCGCCGACACCGAGTACACCGAGCGGCTGCTGCACGACCTGTTTGTCTACCTGCGGGTCGGCGTCAGCCGCCGCAGCTTCGGGCCGACCGACACCGGGTCCGTTCTGGCCGAGGCTCAGTCGCGGCTGGGCGAGACGATCCGCCGGCGCGGGACGCCGATGGTCGCGGAGGAACTGCCGACCGTCATGGCCGACCGCGAACTGATGGTCAAGCTGTTCGAAAATCTTCTCGACGCGGGCATCCGCCTGGGCGGCGAGAGGCCCGGAGAGGTTCGCGTCGGGGCCGAACGGCGGGAAGGCAAGTGGCAGTTCGCCGTCCGGTGTTCGAGTGCCACGCTGGACCCGCAGACGGCTGAAGGTCTGTTTACCATCTTTCCCGGCGCCAAGCGGCGTCCGGAACATCCGGAGTTGGGCATCGGTCTGGCCGTTGGCAGGAAGATCGCGATGCACCACGGAGGCGACCTGTGGATCGAGTCCGAGGCTGGACAAGGCGCGACGTTCTACTTTACAATTCCAGCCAAGTGACCGGGTTCGAGGCGGCGGCGAGGCCGGCCGCCGGCGAAGCGGCGAGGAGCGATGGTGCATGGTGGAAACGCGAATTCTGGTTGTTGAGGACGAACTGATCGTGGCCAAGGACATCCAGAGGGGGCTGGAGGACTGCGGCTTTTGCGTGCCGGCCGTCGCGGCCAGCGGCGAGGACGCGGTGCGCCTGGCCGGCGAGCACCGTCCGAATCTGGTTCTGATGGACATCGTGCTGGACGGCGAGATGGACGGCATCGAGGCGGCGGAGCGGATCCATCGAAGCCTCGACATTCCGGTGGTGTATCTGACCGCGCACGGGGACGAAGCGACCGCGGATCGCGCCCACGCGAGCAAACCGTACGGTTACGTGCTCAAGCCTTACGACGAGCAGTGCCTTTGCCGCACGATCCGCACCGCCCTCGACCGCCACGGCCGGGACCGCCGCGAGTTCTCGGTTCGGGAGCGGATGATTCGCGACATGCGGGCCTATCTGTACGCCGGATCGAAGCGTCTGGACCTGCGTCCGGTGGACTGCAACGTCGTTTTTGCGGAGGCGTTGGGCGGTTTGGCCGCGGCAATCGAGGCGGCCGGCGCGAAGGTGGCCCGCAGCGTGCTGCCGACGGTGGTGGCCGATCCGGCGCACATGGTGCTGGTGTTCCGGCATCTGATTGATAACGCGATCAAGTTCCGGTCGCAGGAGGTCCCGGCGGTCCGCGTGGACGCCCGGCGCCAGGAGGACTACTGGTTGTTCCGGGTTCAGGACAACGGGATCGGGATCGACCCGTCGCAGGCCGATCGCGTCTTCGACGTGCTGGGCCGGGCGCGGGCCCAGGACGCTCAACAGGGAACGGGCGTGGGCCTGGCGATCTGCAAGAAGATCATCGAGCGTCACGGCGGGAGCATGTGGGTCCGGTCGGCGCCGGGGAAGGGCGCCGCGTTCTGTTTCACGATTCCGGCCGACTGAGAGCCGAACGGGTCGGCCCGCCGATGGAAGGGCGGGTGCGGCCCTCGGCATGGATGCGGATGATGGCGATCAGCCGGGACCGGGGCCGTGAGCGGCCGTCGTCAAGGGGGTGTTTATGACGGATGCACGGATACTGGTGGTCGAGGACGAGAAGATCGTCGCCAAGGACCTCAAGCAACGCCTGGAGCGGCTGGGGTATGCCGTTCCGGCGGTGGCGGCCACCGGACGCGACGCGGTCGAGAAGGCCCTGGACGGGAACGTCGACCTGGTGCTGATGGACATCATGCTCAAGGGGGACATGGACGGGATTCAGGCGGCCGAGCAAATCCGCCGCCGGGCCGGCCTGCCGGTGGTCTACCTGACGGCCTATTCGGATCGCGAGACCCTCAGCCGGGCCAAGGTGACGGAGGCCTTCGGCTACATCCTCAAGCCGTTTGAAGAGCGCGAGCTGGAGACCAACATCGAGGTCGCCCTCTACAAGCACGCGATGGAGCGGCGGATTCGGGAGCGCGAGCAGTGGCTTTCGACCACGCTGCGGAGCATCGGCGACGCTGTCATCTCGACGGATTCGCGCGGTCGCGTGGCGTTCATGAATCCGGTGGCTGAGGAGCTGACCGGACGGACCCAGCAGGAGGCGGAGGGCCAGGCGCTCAACCAGGTGTTCCGCCTGGTCGACGAGCGGACGCTCGAACCGGTCGACGGCTACGCGGCGCAGATTCTTGAGCATGGCGGGGTCCGCCAGCTTCGGGCGGGCGATGTGCTTCTGGTCGCCAAGGACGGCCACCGCCTGCCCATCGACGACAGCGCGGCGCCCATTGCGGACGAGGAGGGCGGCGTGCAGGGGGTTGTGGTCGTGTTCCGCGACGTGACCGAGCGCCGGACGGCTGAGGTCCGCCTGCGGGAAAGCGAGCAGCGCTACCGCGTGCTGTTCAACAGCATCGACGACGCGGCGTACCTGCACGGGGTCAAGAAGGACGGCATGCCGGGCAAGTTCATCGAGGTCAACGACGTCGCGTGCCGGCGTCTGGGCTATTCGCGGGACGAGTTGGCGAAGCTGACCCCGGCCAACATCAACGATCCGGAGAGCCTGGCCGCTTTGCCGGAGGTGATGGCCGAACTGCACGAAACGCGGCACGTGCTGTTCGAGACGGTGCACGTGGGCAGGGACGGGCGGCGCATTCCCGTCGAGATCAACGCCCACCTCTTCGAGCTGCACGATGAGCCGGTGGTGCTTTCGATCGCCCGCGATATCTCCGAGCGCAAGAAGGCGGAGGCGGCGATGCGGATCAAGGACAGCGCGATCGCCTCGTCGATCAGCGGGATCGCGATCGTCGGCCTCGACGGTCGGCTCACCTACGCCAACGCCGCGTTCCTGAAGATGTTGGGATATCGGCTTGAAGAGGAGGTGCTCAGCCGCTCGGTCTCGCAGTTCTGGGAGACCCAGCCGAAGGCGATCGAGGCGGTCCGGGCGGTCCAGAAGGGCCGCGACTGGTTCGGCGAACTGGTCGCGATCCGCCAGGACGGGTCGCGTTTCGACGTGCAGCTTGCGGCCAGCGCGGTCGTCGACGAGCGCGAGAAGGCGGTTTGCATGATGGTCTCCTGCGTCGACGTCAGCGAGCGAAAGCGGGTGGAGAAGTCGCTGCGGGAACTGGTGCGCGAGCTCAACTGCCTCTACGCCGTTTTCAACGTGGTGGAAAAGCCCGGCCTGTCGCTGGCCGAGGTGCTCCAGAAGACGGTGGACCTGATCCCGTCGGCGTGGCGGTATCCGGACGCCGCCTGCGCCCGGATCGTGGCGGACGGCCGCGAGTACCGGACGGTCAACTTCGCCGAGACGCCCTGGACGCTCAGCGCGCCCATCGGATCGGACCAGCGGGTCATCGGGCGGCTTGAGGTCGGGTATGTCCGCGAGCAACCCGAAGCCGACCAGGGACCGTTCCTCAAGGAGGAGCAGAGTCTGGCCACGGCCATCGCCGACCAGCTTGGCTACGTTATCGAGCGCAAACGGACGGAGGAGGAACTCAAGGCCGCGGTCGTGCAGCTTCAGGACGTTCTGTCGCGACTGGCGTAACATCGCCGATGGCTGCGCCGCGGTGAAAGAGGGGGGTGAATCGTGAAGCTCAACTACATCGTCATTCCGCTGATCACGATCATCGTCGCGTCGATGGGCTCTGAGTTCACCGAGGCCGGGATGGAGTGGTACCGCACGCTGCGGCTGCCGGCCTCTACGCCTTCGGGAGCGGTGATCGGCTTGGTCTGGGGCGTGATCTACATTCTGACCACCGCATCGGCTTTGATCGTCTGGAACGGCACGCCGCACGATTCGCGATTTCGGGCGATCGTCGCGATTTTTCTGGTCAACGCGTTTCTCAACGCCTTCTGGAGCTACCTGTTCTTCGTTCAGCACTGGCTCGCCGGCTCGGTGGTGGAAATTATTCTGCTGTTGGCGACGGTTGCGGCTTTGGTTATCCTGATCTGGCCCCGGTCGGTCATCGCCGCCGTGCTGCTGCTGCCGTATGCCGGGTGGGTGGCCTTCGCGAGTTGGCTGAACATCGCGATTTGGAGACTCAATACGTGATGGAGGATACCCGGATCACTTTCGGGGGGGCGGGTCATGAAGATCGTTTTGGCCGGTGGAACGGGTTTTATCGGCAGCGCGGTCAAGCTGCGGCTGCTGCGTGACGGGCATCACGTCGTGCTGTTGACGCGCCGTCCGGAACGGGTCAGGCCGCCGGCGGGCGAATCGATCGAGGTCGAAGGCTGGGACGGCCGCAGCGGCGGCCCGTGGCAGCGTTGCGTGAGCGGGGCGGACGCGGTCATCAACTACACCGGCGAGTCGGTCATCGCTGGTCGATGGTCGCCGCGGCGCAAGGCTGAGTTGCTCAACAGCCGCCTTCAGCCCACCCGCGCCCTGGTCGAGGCGATCGCCCAGGCCGACCGCAAGCCCGCCCTGATGATCAGCGCCTCCGCCACCGGCTACTACGGTGATGTTCGGGGCGGGCGGGTCACCGAGTCGCACCCGTCGGGCGGCGGGTTTCTGGCCTACGTCTGCCGGGGCTGGGAGGACGAGGCCCGTCGCGTCGAGGCGTATGGGGTGCGGCTGATGATTTCCCGCACCGGACCGGTCATCGGCCGCGACGACGAGTTCCTCAGCCGCATGCTGCCGGTTTTTCGAGCCTTTTTGGGCGGGGTTGTCGGTTCGGGAGATCAGTGGATTCCGTGGATCCATCGCGAGGACGTGGCCGGCATCGTCGCCTTCGCACTCGACCATGCGGACATCTCCGGACCGGTCAACGTGACCGCTCCCGAGCCGGTCACCATGCGCCGCTTCGCCCACACGCTCGGCGAGGTGCTCGATCGCCCGGTCTGGATGAGAGTCCCTTCGCCGGCGGTGCGGGTGGCCATGGGCGAGATGGCCGAGGCCGTGCTGGCCGGCCAGGCCGCTGTGCCCGAGAAGCTCGCCGCCGCCGGCTATCAGTTTCGCTATCCCACCCTTCGCGAGGCCCTTGCCGCTGTTCTCAAGGCATGAGGCTCCGCCAAGACGATCCGCCCGTCAAAATGACTTGTCTTGCCGCGGCCGAGGCATTATAAAACGCTCCTTCGTACTGGCGCATTATTGTGAAGTGCAAATAAGGAAACGGCCATGGCAGGCAAGCTGAAGCTCGGCGTTATCGGGATTGGCACGATCGGCAATGTTCACCTGAACGCCTACCAGGCGGGCGCGGCCGACCGGGCCGAGGTGACCGCCCTGTGCGACATCGTTCCGGAGCGGATGGATTCCGTCGGCGACCGGCTCGGCGTCAAGGATCGCTTCACCGACTATCGCGACCTGCTGAAGGCCGACGTTGATGCCGTGCTGGTCTGCACGTGGAACAACCTGCATCGCGAGATGGCGACCGGCGCCCTGAAGGCGGGCAAGCACGTGTTCCTGGAAAAGCCGATGGCCCTGAACGCCAGGGAGGCCCAGCAGATCGTGGACGCCGCCGACAAAAGCGGCAAGGTGCTCCAGATCGGCATGGTCTACCGCCAGGCGGCTGAGGCCCAGCTCGTCCGGCAGTACGTCCGGGACGGCGTGCTCGGACAGGTCTATCACATGCGGGTCACGCTTCTTCGCCGCCGCGGGATCCCGGGCATGGGCGGCTGGTTCACCACCAAGAGCCGTTCCGGCGGCGGGCCGCTGATCGACATCGGCGTCCACTACTTCGATATCTCGATGTTCATGAGCGAGCTGTGGAAGCCCACGAGCGTCTCCGCCATGACGTACGCCAAGTTCGGCTGCGACATGAAGAACTACAACTACGTGGGCATGTGGGCCGGTCCGCCGGACTACAAGGGCACCTTCGACGTCGAGGACTTCGCCACCGGTTTCGTCCGCTATGGCGACCAAGCGAGCATGGAGTTCAACATTTCCTGGGCGGCCAACACCGATGAGGGCAATTCCATCGAGATCCTCGGCGACAAGGGCGGCGCTCGCCTGTTTGACGGCAAGCCGCTGAGGCTCTACACCGAGTTCAACCGGAACATCGCCGACATCGCCCCGCAGACCAAGGACGACGACCGCTTCCAGCTTCAGGCCCGCTCGTTCGTGGCCGCCTGCCGCGGCGAGACACCGCCCGCCGCCACCGGCCGCGAGGGCCTGACCGTGATGAAGCTGATCGACGCGGTCTACGCCTCGGGCCAGAAGGGCAAGGAAGTCGCGATCTCCATCTGATCCATCCGCACTCCATTGAAAGGCTGTGCCATGAAAATCGGCGTCAGTTCCTACAGCTATCATCGCTATCTGAGCGAGAAACGGCTCGACTACTTCGGCGTCATCGACAAGACGGCCGAGCTGGGCTTTGACGGGATCGAGTTTTCCGGATTGGGATTGCCCGCCGACTCGCCCGAGATCCTTGGCTTTGCCAAGAAGGTCCGCGAGGCCTGCGCCCGCCGCGGCCTGCCGATCTACAGCTACACCATCGGAGCGGACTTCCTCCATGCCTCGTCGTGGCAGGCTGAGGCCGAGCGCCTCAAGGGCGAGGTCAAGGTGGCCGCCGCGCTCGGCGTGCCGACGATGCGCCACGACGCGACCCGCGGTTTTCCCGAAGGCCACAAGGGGTCCACGGATTTTGCCGCTGCGCTGCCTATCCTGGCTGAGGGCTGCCGAGCGGTCGCCGCGTTCGCAGCCGACCTGGGCGTCAAGACCACCGTCGAAAACCACGGCTTCTTCGCCCAAGACAGCGACCGCTGCGAACGACTGGTCAAAGCGGTCAATCACCCCAACTTCGGTTCGCTGGTCGATATCGGCAACTTCGCCTGCGCCGACGAGGACAGCCTCTCAGCCGTGACCCGCATGGCCCCTTACGCCTTCCACGTCCACGCCAAAGACTTCCACATGAAACTCGCCTCCCAGTGGCCCGATCCGGGGGCTGGGTGGTTTAAGTCCCGTGGAGATCGGAAGAGCACACGTCTGAACTCCAGTCACGT
>ENA-UOXR01001040-UOXR01001040.1-bioreactor-metagenome-genome-assembly--contig:-NODE-1040-length-30649-cov-5.746911_pt1 | contig 30649 bp, 25 predicted proteins | sample MGYA00238164_ERZ764825 | MGnify/ENA primary metagenome ERZ764825 (study PRJEB28920, sample SAMN05720171) | bioreactor metagenome | isolation source: Anaerobic biogas reactor | place: USA:Washington... | reverse complement strand
TGGCCGAGCTGCCCGGCGTCGATGGCGTAAACATCAACACCTACGCGGTCGACCGCAAGGTGGAGAACGAAAAGATCACCATCGAGGGCATCGACCTGGTGTATGAGATCATCGTCTCCACCGTGGAAGATGCCGGCGGCACCATCCACTCCATCGATGAGGCCGTGGCCGGCAAAGAGATAATCGCTACGTCGCCCACGCTGCAAGAAAATGGGTGATCGGCCAGATGGCATCGCCTAGCGGCGCGTCTCCCCCAGAGGCCATGCCTTACCTAGAACGCGTGGCCAATGTGCACGTCCACTCTACCTACTCGGACGGCACCGCCGGCCATGAGGAGCTTGCCCGCCATGCGCGTGCGGCGGGCATTGACGTGCTACTCTGCGCCGACCACAACAGCTGGCCCAAGCAGGAGGAAGGCTGGCGCAAGGGCTGCCTGGTTCTGATCGGCGAGGAGGTACATGCGCCGTCGCGCCCCCTGGAGAACCACCTGCTAGTTTTCGGCGCCGATGCGCCGGTATCCCCTTGTGCCGAGGATACCCAAGAGCTGCTGGACGCCGTCCGAGATCACGGCGGCATAGCGTTCCTCGCCCATCCCTATGAGCGATCGGGCGCCTATGCCAACGAGCCCGAGATCAACTGGCTGCGCTGGGATGTGACTGGCTTTGCCGGGATCGAGCTCTGGAACTATATGTCCGAGTGGAAATCGTACGCTCGCACCTTGGGGACCAGCCTGGCGGCCGTGTTGGCGCCGCGCCGCTACATCCGAGGCCCCTACGCTGAGACGCTGCGACGATGGCATTCCCTTCAGGAAGGCCGTCCCGTGATCGCCATTGCCGGTAGCGACGCCCATGGGGCCCGGTACGGGTGGGGACCGCTCAAGCTACGCGTTCTTCCCTATCGCCACCTCATGCGCGCCCTCAACACGCACCTGCTGGTACGCGACAACTGGTCCGGCGATGCGGCCCAGGATGCGGGGCTGGTGTATGACGCCCTGCGCTCGGGTCGAGCCTTCCTGGGCTATGACGGCCTGGCGCCCACCTGTGGATTCAGCCTGGTGGTGTCCAGCAGCTCGGCGCAGGCCACCATGGGCGAGAGCATCGTCACCTCCGACGCCGTGCAGCTCTCGGCACACGCCCCCGAGAAGGCCCTCCTTCGGCTCCACCGTGACGGCCAAGCCGTCGCAGAGACCCGCGGGCGGTGGCTGGCCCTCACCATCCAGCAACCGGGGCGCTATCACATCGAGGCGTTCCGCCACGTAGCGGGCACGTGGCGACACTGGATCATCACCAACCCCATTCGCGTCCTCGCAGGCTAGCAGGCGTCACAAAGCGTTCCACCCTAGTTGGGCGTCGTGTGCTGCCGGCGTATAATATGCCTCTGCCCTGATCTCTACCCACGGAGATAGCACCATGCCCGACTTTCGTCTCACCGCAGGCTTTCAGGCCACCGGCGACCAGCCGCAGGCGATTGCGGCCCTTGCCAAGGGCGTGCGCCGGGGCGACCACTACCAGACGCTCCTCGGCGTTACAGGCTCGGGCAAGACGTTCGTCATGGCTAACCTGATCGCCGAGCTCCAGCGCCCCACCCTCATCATCGCGCACAACAAGACCTTGGCGGCCCAGCTCTATACCGAGTTTCGGGACTTTTTTCCCGATAACGCCGTCGAGTATTTCGTCAGCTACTATGACTATTACCAGCCTGAGGCCTATATCCCCCGATCGGACACCTATATCGAAAAAGACGCCCAGATCAATGACGAGATCAACCGGTTGCGGCTGTCGGCGACATCGTCGCTGCTCAGCCGGCGGGACGTGGTGATCGTCGCCTCAGTGTCGTGCATCTATGGCCTTGGCGATCCGGAAGAGTACAACAACGTCGCGCTTGCCATCGAAAAGGGCCAGATCCGCGACCGCGATGCTCTTCTGCGACGGCTGGTGGCCAGCTTTTACGAGCGGAACGATGCGGTCCTTTCGCCTGGTCGCTTTCGCGTTCGCGGCGACACCGTCGAGGTCATGCCAGCCTACCGCACCACCGCCTACCGCATCTCTTTCTGGGGCGACGAGATTGAGAGGATATCTGAGCTGAACCCGCTCACGGGCGAAATCCTAGCACAACCTGATAGCATCGAGATCTTTCCCGCCAAGCACTTTATCACGCCGCAGGAGAGACTGGGCACCGCGCTGCAGGCCATCGAAGCAGAGCTGGTCGAACGACTGGCCGAGCTGCGCCGCGATGACAAACTCCTGGAGGCCCAGCGGCTGGAGCAGCGCACCCGCTATGACATGGAGATGCTGCGCGAGATCGGCTACTGCAGCGGCATTGAGAACTATTCGAGGCATCTTTCCCAACGCCAACCTGGCGAGCCGCCGTGGACCCTGCTGGACTATTTTCCCGAGGACTATCTTCTCTTTATCGACGAATCGCACATGACCGTTCCCCAGATCCGTGGCATGTACAACGGTGACCGTTCGCGCAAGCAGGTGCTGGTCGACTTTGGCTTCCGCCTGCCATCGGCGATGGACAACCGCCCTCTGACATGGGCAGAGTTTGAGGCCCACGTCGATCAGTGCATCTTTGTCTCGGCGACGCCAGCCGAGTACGAGCGGACCGTCAGCGCCCAGGTGGTAGAGCAGGTGGTGCGTCCCACTGGCTTGGTGGATCCCGAAGTCATCATTCGGCCCACCCAGGGGCAGATCGACGATCTGATCACCGAGCTGCAAAAGCGCATCCGTCGCGGCGAGCGAGGGCTGGTCACCACCCTTACCAAGCGCATGGCTGAGGATCTGTCGGAATACCTGCGCGAGGCGGGCCTCAGCGTCCACTATCTGCATAGCGAGATCGACACCCTCGAGCGGGTGGACATCCTGCACGACCTACGTGCTGGTGTGTATGACGTGGTCGTGGGCGTCAACCTGTTGCGTGAGGGGCTGGACCTCCCAGAGGTCTCGCTGGTCGCCATCCTCGACGCGGACAAGGAGGGGTTCCTACGCTCGGGCACGTCGCTGGTGCAGACCATCGGCCGCGCCGCTCGCCACGTGAACGGCCAGGTCATCATGTACGCCGACGAGATGACTGACTCGATGCGCACCGCCATCGAGGAGACCAACCGCCGTCGCAGCATTCAGGTCGCCTACAATAAAGAGCACGGCATCACCCCTAGCTCGATTGTCAAAGAGATCCACGACCTCACCCAGTCGCTGCGGCGGGCCGCCGAGCGTGAGGAGCCTTACCGCGCCGCCATGCAGATACCCGCATCCGAGGCAGACCATCTCATTGACGAGCTCACCAGCCGCATGCAAGAGGCCTCTCGCAACCTAGAGTTCGAAAAAGCCGCCCTCTTGCGTGACCAGATCCTCGAGCTGCGCCAGACCATCCAGGCCCAGGACCAACGCCCCGAGTGGGAAAAGTTCCGCAGCTATGAGCGCCAACGCTAGCGATGCTTGGCAGCCGTCGTACCTGGCGCTAGCTGCCAGCGGCGAGCTCGCCGAGCGGGCCAGGGTTGCGCGCCAGCGCCTGCGTCACTGCGACCTCTGCCCGCGCGCGTGTGGCGTGAACCGCATCGAAGGGGAGCTGGGCTACTGCGGCGCAGGCGCGTTGCCGCGGGTGGCCAGCTGGAACTCCCACCATGGCGAGGAGCCTCCCATCAGCGGACACGGCGGCTCGGGCACCATCTTCTTTTCGCATTGCACTGGCCGCTGCCTCTTTTGCCAGAACTATCCCATCAGCCAACTGGGCAACGGCCAGACCATCACCGATGACCGCCTGGCCGCGATGATGATCGAGCTACAGCGTATGGGGTGCCACAACATCAACCTGGTCACCCCCACCCACTTTGTGCCGCAGATCATCCACGCTGCGCAGCGAGCCGCCGAATCGGGCTTGAGGATTCCTCTGGTCTATAACACCAGCGGCTATGACCGCGTGGAGACGCTGGCCTTGCTCGATGGCATCATCGACATCTATCTCCCCGATGCCAAGTATGCCGATGACCGCGTGGCACGAGAAATCTCTGGCTTTGCTGGCTACGTGGCCGCCAACCGCGCCGCCCTCCAGGAGATGCGGCGCCAAGTCGGCAGCGCGCTGGTAATGGATAGCCGAGGTCTAGCCCAGCGTGGCATGGTGATCCGCCACCTGGTGCTGCCAGACGATCTCTCACAAACCCGCGCGGTGCTATCATGGATCGCCCGCGAACTGGGCGCCGAGACCTATGTAAGCCTGATGGCCCAGTTCTTCCCCGCCTACCGCGCCAACGAGCGCCCACCGCTGGACCGCCGCCTCTCCCGAGCCGAGTATCGCGATGCCCTCGCGGCGTTGAGCGAGCTCGGGCTGGAAAACGGCTGGCGCCAGCACTATGGGCCTCGTTAGCCCGCACGGCCTCGCTCACCAACTCCCCATAGCGTCAGGCCGCGTTCATCAGCCTCTGGCCAAAGTCACCCGTGGCGCGCCCGTGTGCGCCGCCGAGCTGCTTCTACCTAGGTTTTATTCGATCAGCTTGTGTTACATGCCCTTCTAGTACGCAATCTGAGCAAAAGGTTGGGTTGACAGGACACCCATCTGTCGGTATAATAGACATAATGGCAAGAGTGTGTGGCCCACGCGGTGGCGTTTGGCCGTACGCACACGTAGGATGGAGTTGTTTAGTATGACCGAGCCTGATGCGCCCAGCGCCAAGACGACACAAGACTTTGCCGAGCTATGGGAGTCTATCGGAGACGAGTACGGAACCGCCAGCCCCGAGCGAGGTGACATTCTCGAGGGAACCATCGTCCAAAAGGGCGGCGGCGAAATACTGGTAGACGTAGGCGCCAAACAGGAAGCGTTGGTGTCGTCCAAGGATCTCTCTCGGATGAGCCACGAGGAGCTGGCAGAGCTTCAGCTAGGCGTAAAGGTCAAGGTATACGTTCTGCGGCCGCAAGACCGCGACGGTAACTTGCTCGTGTCCATCAACCTGGCCAAGGCCCAGGAAGACTGGATCACCGCAGCCGAGCTGATGGAGAACGACGAGACGGTGACGGCCACCATCGAGTCCTTTAACAAGGGCGGGTTGGTCTGCAAGTACCGCAGTCTGCAGGGCTTTATCCCCATGTCACAGATCGCCAACCTGGCGCGTCGCACCCAGGGCGAGCCCGCGCCTGATGGCCTCGAGGTATTCGTCGGTCGCGAGCTCAAGGTCAAGATCATCGAGGTCAATCGCCGCCGCCGCCGCCTGATCCTCTCCGAGCGGGCCGCCCGTCGCGAGGTACGTGCCAAGCAGCGCGCCAAGCTCCTGGACGAGATCGTCGTGGGAGAGGTGCGCAAGGGCATTGTCAGCAGCCTGCGAGACTTTGGCGCCTTTGTGGATCTTGGCGGTATGGACGGCCTCATTCATATCTCGGAGCTGTCCTGGTCGCACGTGGATCATCCCAAGGACGTCCTCAACATCGGCGATGAGATCGACGTCAAGGTGATCCGCGTGGATCCCGATCGCGAGCGGATTGGCCTCAGCCTCAAGGAGCTGGAGCCTGACCCCTGGGTCACAGCTGAAACCCAGTTCCCTGTTGGCAGCGTGGTGACGGGTGTGGTGACGCACCTGGTTGACTTTGGCGCCTTTGTCGAGGTCGCGCCAGGCATCGAGGGGCTGGTTCACATCTCCGAGCTGGCCGATGGCACCATCAATGCGCCGTCGGACGTGGTCTCCGAGGGTGAGACCCTCACCCTGCTGGTGCTGAACGTGGATCCCATCAAGCATCACTTGGGCCTGAGCCTGCGGCAGGCGCCGCGGCCCGAGTTCCAGACCGATGCCGCCGTGGAGTCGGTAGCTGACGATGAGGGCGACGAGACGGACATCGAGCCAGATCAGTTCCTCATCTAGGCCCAGCGCTCAAGCACCAAACCATGCCAACGGGAGGACTCGGGTTATCCGAGTCCTCTTTGCTTGTGAAGCCTCGTGGGTGCTATAATCGCCTGGCCCGATCACAAGAGCAGAGCGCATCATAATACGAGGGCACGCGACGCAATATGTCTTGGTGGCTGATTGCCCTACCAGCCGTCGTGCTGGTCGCAGCCTACTACTGGCTGTTGGTGGTGACCGAGGGTACCTACCTGGGCACTGGGCTGGTCACGTGGCTCTATGATCTCGCCGCCTGGCGCTATGATCGCGCCAAAAAGCTGCACATTGTCGACGAGCTGCGTTGTATCGGCATCCCGCTGGTCAATGCGTTGGGCTCGCTGCCGAGGCCACAGGTTCTCGATGTGGCCACGGGCACGGGTCGGGTGCCGCTGGCGCTGCTGAGGACCGACGGCTTTGCGGGTAGTCTCTATACCCTAGATCGCTCGCGCGAGATGCTGGCCGAGGGGCGTCGAGCAGCCGACGAGGAGCTAGCCGACGTGCCTGCGCTGCAGGGTGACGCCTGCACGCTTCCCTTTGGGAGCGCCGTCGTTGATGCCGTGGTGTGCCTCGAGGCGCTCGAGTTCATGCCCAAGGCTGAGGCAGCCGTCGCGGAGATGGTGCGCGTCCTCAAGCCAGGCGGGCTGTTGTTGCTTTCGAACCGCGTGGGGACCGATGCGTGGTGGTTCCCTGGCCGCATGGCCAAACGCGGCCGTCTGGAGCGCCACCTGGAGGCCATCGGCCTCGAGGATGTTCGCATGGATCGCTGGCAGGTGCACTATGACCTGATATGGGCGCGCAAGCCAGCCTAGCTAGGGGCAGCGGACCGAATCGCCCGATCGCACCCAAAGGAGCAGGCCGTATGTGGGGCAAGGACTTTTTGAGCATCGCTGATCTGGATCCCCAGGAGCTGTCAGAGCTCTTGGAGCTGGCCGCCGATCTCAAGATCGAGCGTCGCCAGGGCGCCATGGTCCAGAGGCTAGAGGGCAAGGCCCTGGCGATGGTCTTTCAGAAGCCGTCCCTGCGCACACGCGTCTCTTTCGAGATGGCCATGACCGATCTGGGAGGGCGTGCGCTCTACCTCTCGCCCGCCGAGGTCGGCATGGGGGCACGGGAGAGCGTCGCGGATGTAGCCCGCGTCCTCAGTCGCTTTGTGGACGCAATCATGGCCCGCGTGTTCGATCACGCCGAGATCGTCTCGCTGGCTCGATGGGCCAGTGTGCCCGTCATCAACGGCCTTTCCGACTATAACCATCCCTGCCAGGCGCTAGCGGATCTGCTGACCATCGGCGAGCGGATCGGCCACCTCGAGGGCGTGCGCTTGGCGTACCTGGGCGATGGCAACAACGTGCTGCATTCTCTGATCTTTGCCGCGGCCCTGACGGGCATGGAGCTCCGCGTCGCCACGCCCGAGGGGTACGAGCCCGATGCCGACGTGGTAGCACGCGGCCGAGAGATGGCGCGGGTCACGGGCGCCAGCATCGTACTGGAGCCCGATCCGCGAGCTGCCGTCCTCGAGGCCGACGTGCTCTATACCGACACCTGGACCAGCATGGGCCAGGAAGAGGAATCCGAGCGGCGCGCCCGCATCTTTCCTCCCTATCAGATCAATGCCGAGCTGCTCGCTCTCGCTGCGCCTGGGGCGGGCGTGATGCACTGTTTGCCAGCCCATCGCGGCCAGGAAATCACCGACGAGGTGGCCGACGGCGGGCAGAGCTGGCTATGGGACCAGGCTGAGAACCGCCTCCACGCGCAAAAGGCCGTGCTCGTGAGACTGCTGCAGGGATAAACCAACGTGTCCGAGTTCCTGTGGATCCTGTCCAAGCTAGACCTACGCAGCATCATAGACATCGCGCTCGTCTCCGCGGTGATCTATGGTATCTTGCTGTTGGTCCGCGGGACGCAGGCCATCCAGCTGATCCGAGGCGCCCTCCTGGTAGCATTGGTGGTGGCCATCATCGGCAGCATTGCTGGCCTCACCGCATTCAGCTGGCTCCTGAGGAACGGTGGCCAGGTTCTCGCCGTGGTGGTTGCCGTCGTCCTCCAGCCCGAGCTGAGGCGCGCACTGGATCGGTTGGGGCGTGCTGGAGCGATGGCGTGGGGCCAGAGCGGACAGGCCACCCTGGAGCACGCCATCAACGAGATCGCGGCCGCTTGCGTCCGCCTGGCCGAGCGACGTCATGGCGCCTTGATCGTGCTCGAACGTGAGACCGGCCTGCAAGAGCATGTCGAGACCGGCGTAGAGATCGACGCCGAGGTCACCAGCGAGCTGCTGCAGACCATCTTTTTCCCCAGCACCGCCCTTCATGACGGAGCCGTGATCATCCGAGGCGGACGCATCATCAGTGCCGCGTGCGTGCTGCCGCTGGCCGAGACGATCGTCTCCGACGCCCACCTGGGGACCCGTCACCGAGCGGCCGTCGGTATCACCGAGCAGACCGACGCCCTTTCCATCGTCGTCTCGGAAGAGACCGGCGTCATCTCCATGGCGCGGGGCGGGCGCATGGTCCGCCACCTGGATGAGCGTCGTCTGGTGACGCTGATGCGAGCCCTGCTCGCCACCAGAACTGGCCGCAAGCCCAGACGCCGTCAGGCCAGCGGCGAACAGCAGTCGGCCGAGAGCAATCCCGATGGGAGGCGAGAGTAACGGTGGCTAGGGTGGCGCGACGCGAGAACGGGCTAGCCCAGCAGCTGGGATCATTGCTGCTGGCGCTCGTGTTGGGCGTGGTCGTGTGGGTCAACGCTACCTTTGAGGCCGACCCTCCCCGCCAAGACGTATTCGGCACCCCTCTGCCCATTCAAGCGCTCAACCTGGACGGCACGATGGCCGTCATAAACAACCCTGCCAGGACCACGTCTGTCGAGATCCGCGCCTTTACCTCCAGCTGGGAGCGCCTCAGCGCAGCCAGCTTTATGGCGACCGCCGATTTGGACGGACTCGGGCCCGGCGTCCACCAGGTGCCCGTCAATGTGACCTGCGTCGATGACACGGTGGACATTCTCAGCGCCCGACCGGACACCTTGAGGGTTGAGCTTGAGCCCGTGATGCAACGCACCATGACCGTGACGGCAGAGCTCGAGGATGTGGATACCCTGCCGCTCGGCTATTCGGCCGAGGTCTCCGGGATCAATCCGGCCGTGGTTACCCTCCATGGGGCGCAGTCCAGAATCGACCAGGTAGCCAAGGTCGTCGCGCGGGTCTCGATGGTGGGAGCACGCGAGCCGGCGACGGCGGAGGTGGACCTGGTGGCCATTCGGGCCGGCGGGGGCCAGGTCGAGGGCGTCAACGTCCTGCCCGAGACGGCCGAGGTCAGCTATCAGATCGCGCGCCGCTTTAACTATCGCGAGGTGGCCGTGCGAACCCGCACCGAGGGCACCCCGGCGCGAGGCTACTTTGTCAGCAACGTCCGGGTAGAGCCCGACATTGTCACCTTGGTAGGGCCGCCTGCCATCATCGCAGAGATGCCCGGCGTGGTCTCCACCGCAGGCACGGTGGATATCTCGGGGGCCTCGCGCATGGTCGCACAACGGCTACCGCTGGATCTACCCGAAGGGGTATCGGTGCTCTCCGAGACCGAGGGCACGCTGGAAGAGGTGTTGGTGACGGTCGAGATCGATCCAGTCATGGGCGGCACCACCCTGGAGGTGCCCCTCATCGCACGGCGGCGCCCGCCCGACCTGCTGGCCGATCTGTCGGTGCGGTCGGTCGACATCATCCTAACCGGACCTGCCGTCATCCTGGACGAACTACAGGCCGACCTGATCCAGGCGTTTGTGGACGTGAACGGACTCGGGCCGGGCGTCCATCAGCTCAAGGTAGAGGTGATCGTCGACGTCGATGCCAACCCGCGCCTGGCCGACCTCGTGGTCAACAGTGTGGCTCCCACCTCGGTTGAGGTGACCTTGACCCTGCTGCCGACGCCGACGCCGACGCCCACCGTGTCGCCCACGCCGTCGCTCACGCCCACACCCACCGCCACGGCGACAGCTGCACCCACCGCCACGCCTACGCCTACGCCACGGTAGGCCCAGGATAACCTTACGCCCAAGATCGGGGGATTCCCATGGCTAGTAGCAAGCCCTTGGTGGCTATCGTTGGACGGCCCAACGTGGGCAAGTCCACACTCTTTAACCGTCTCGTGGGCTCACGCAAGGCCATCGTCGAGGATGAGCCCGGCACTACCCGCGACCGGCTCTATGACGACGTCGAATGGAATGGCCGCACCTTTATGTTGGTCGATACCGGCGGGCTGGACCTGAACCCCGGTGACGAGATCACCGCCAAGGTGCGAGCGCAGGCAGAGCTGGCCATCGATGAGGCCGATGTGGTGCTCTTGGTCACGGACATCACCACGGGCATCGCGGGCCCTGACTATGAGATCGCCGAGCTGCTGCGGCGCGCCCAGAAGCCCGTCGTCCTGGCCGTCAACAAGGCGGATAACCTCAATCGCGAGCTAGCTCTGGCCGAGTTTTACGCCTTGGGGCTAGGACAACCCTACCCCATCGCGGCCAACAGTGGCCGCGGCTCTGGCGACCTGCTGGATGCCGTGGTAGCCGCCCTACCTCCAGCCGGCAAGGATGAGGGCGCCGAGGATCAGGCGGTTCATATCGCCCTCGTCGGGCGCACCAACGTGGGCAAATCCAGCTTGCTGAACCAGATGCTGGGCGAGGAACGCGTGATCGTTAGCCCCGTGGCCGGCACCACGCGAGATGCCATCGACACCCGCATCCGGTACGAGGGGCGCGAGCTGGTGCTCATCGATACGGCCGGCATCCGACGTCGCGGCCGCGTGGAACCAGGCGTCGAGCGCTATAGCGTCCTGCGCGCCATGCGAGCCATCAACCGGTCCGACGTCGTCCTGCTGATGATCGACGCCAGCCAGGGCGTGCGCGCCCAAGACACCCATATCGCCGGACATGTGCTCGAATCGGCCAAGAGCGTGATCGTTCTCGTGAACAAGTGGGACCTGGTGATCAAGGACACCCACACGATGGTCAAGTATGAGCAGCACGTCCGCGAAGAGCTCAAGTTCATGGATTACGTGCCGATCCTCTTTGTGTCGGCGCTAACGGGCCAGCGCGTGCCGCGCATTCTGCCCCTAGCGCTAGAGGTATGGGAAAAGGCTGGTCACCGACTGACGACGGCAGAGATCAACCATATCCTGCGCGACGCCACCGCACGTCATTCGCCACCCACCAAGTGGGGCCGCAAGTTGCGCCTGTACTATGGCACACAGGTGGCCGTGCGCCCCCCCACCATCGTGCTCTTTGTGAACGACGTCGAGCTGGTCCACTTTGCCTACCGGCGCTACCTGGAGAACCGCATCCGAGACCACTGCCCCTACCCAGGCTCGCCGCTCCGGCTGATCTTTCGGGGGCACGACGAGGCGCGAGACGGCTAGGCCCGGCGGCTATCCGCTACGCCGACGAGCTCGGCCCGCATGCTCCACGGGCCGGCCCAGATGATCTGCGCCTCCACCAAGCGTCCCTGCCAATCGCCGTCAGCCTCAAAAAAGACCAGCTTGTTGCTGCGAGTGCGACCGCGCCAACGCCCGCGCTGGCGCCCATCGACCAGCACCTCTTGCCGGCCGCCCAGCAGCGCGCCATTGATCTCGCCAGCAATCTGGGTCTGCAGCTCTTCCACAGCGCTACGTCGGCGCTCCTTTTCTTCGGCGGGCACATCATCGGGCCATGCCGCCGCCGCCGTCCCCGGACGCGGCGAATAGGCCGCCACGTGCACCACGTCAAAGCGGATCTCGGCCAAGAGCGCCATGGTATCGGCAAACTGCTCCTCGGTTTCGCCGGGGAACCCCACGATGATATCCGTGTTGATGGCGCACGAGGGGGTGGCCGCACGGATCCGCTGCACGAGATCTCGGAACCGATCGACCGAATAGCCGCGTGCCATCCGCCGCAGCACCTCATCATTACCCGATTGCACCGGCAGTTCCCAGGCGTGACACAGGCGCGGCAACGAGGCCGCTGTGTCAATGATCCGCTGCGTCATGTCGCGAGGATGCGACGTCAGGAATCGCAACCGCTCCAGTCGCCGAGTCTCGTGCACCGCCACCAGCAGGTCGGCCAGGTCGGGACCGTTCGGCAGATCGCTACCATAGGCGTCCACGTTCTGGCCCAGGAGCGTGATCTCCCGAGCACCGCGCGACACCAGGGCACCGACATCGCGCACCACATCGTCGAGCGGGCGACTCTGCTGGGGGCCGCGCCGCATGGTGACAATACAGTACGTGCAGTGGCGATCGCAGCCATAGCTGATGGGGACCATTTCGCTGACGCCAGCGGGGCCAAGGACGTCTACCCCGAGCGGCGGACGCGCCCCATCGGCCCACTCGCTGGCAAAGCGCAGCACCCCCGCGATGTCAGAGGGCCGAAGGAAGGCATCTACGTAGGGATAGCGCGCCTTTTGCTCGTCAGTGTCATCGACAAAGCAGCCCATCACCACGATGGCTCGCCTTCCAGGCAGTCGCTTGAGGGATGATAGCGAGGTGAGGCGCCCGAGCACCTTGTCTTCGGCGCTCTGGCGCACCACACAGGTGTTCAGGATGGCCAGATCGGCATCACGGGGGCGATCACAGCGCTCGAACCCCAAGAGGTCCAGCTCCTCGGCCAACCGCGAGGCATCGGCTTGGTTCATCTGGCAGCCAATGTTCCACAAATAGTAGCGAGGAGATGAGCAGCTCATCTACACCATCTCGGGGGCGCGATCAGCCTCGGTCGACACCCGCTCCGTGGCAGGCAGCACCTTGGCCAGCCACTGCCCCGTGAAAGAGTTCGGCATGGCCGCTATCTGCTCGGGGGTGCCCTCGGCAATGATGCGGCCGCCCGCATCGCCCCCCTCGGGACCCAGGTCGATAATCCAGTCGGCAGTCTTGATGACATCCAGGCTGTGCTCGATGATCACCACGGTGTTGCCAGCGTCAACCAGTCGGCTTAAGACCTGCAAGAGACGCTTGACGTCCGCCATGTGCAGGCCGACGGTGGGCTCATCCAGGATATACAGCGTCTTGCCCGTCGCGCGGCGGGCCAGCTCACGCGCCAGCTTGATCCGCTGGGCCTCGCCGCCAGAGAGCGTGGTGGCAGCCTGCCCCAACCGAACATAGCCGAGACCGACCTCTTTGAGCGTCTTGAGCCGTGAGCGAATCGCGGGAATTTGCGCAAAGAACTCGAGTGCGTCGTCAACGGTCAGGTCCAGCACCTCAGCGATGGACTTTTCCTTGTAGCGAATCTCGAGTGTCTCGCGATTATACCGCTTCCCGTGGCAAACGTCGCACCGCACATAGACGTCGGGCAGAAACTGCATCTCGATCTTGATGATGCCTCCGCCACGGCAGGCCTCGCAGCGGCCGCCCTTGACGTTAAAGGAAAACCGTCCTGGCTTGTAGCCCCGCACCTTGGCCTCGGGCACCTGCGCAAACAGGTCGCGAATGGCGCCGAAAACGCCCGTATACGTGGCAGGGTTGGAGCGCGGCGTGCGCCCAATCGGCGACTGGTCGATATCGATCACCTTGTCGAGGTGCTCAACCCCGCGCAGGTCGTCGTGTCGACCTGGGCGTGTGTTGGCCCGATGTAGCATCTGCGCCAGCCGCTGGTAGACAATGTCCATCAGCAGGGTGCTCTTGCCCGATCCCGACACCCCCGTGATCACCACCAGCTTGCCCAAAGGGATGCGCACATCGATGCCCTTGAGGTTATGCTCGCGGGCGCCCACCACCTCGATAGCGGCGCCGTTGCCATTTCGCCGCTCGCGTGGCAGAGGGATGCTCTCCGCGCCCGAGAGATAGCGCCCCGTGACCGACTCTGGGCAGGCCAGGATCTCTTCTAGCGGCCCAGCGCAGACCACGCGACCGCCGCCCTCTCCCGCGGCTGGACCCAGATCGACCACATAGTCGGCGGCGCGGATCGTGGTCTCGTCATGCTCGACCACCAGCACGGTGTTGCCGAGATCGCGCAGCCCGCAGAGCGTGTTCAGGAGCCGTTGGTTGTCGCGCTGATGGAGGCCGATGCTGGGCTCATCCAGGATGTACAGAACGCCCATGAGCTGCGATCCCACCTGCGTTGCCAGGCGGATGCGCTGAGCCTCGCCGCCCGAGAGCGTGGCGGCCGCCCGCGCTAGGGTCAGATAGCCCAGGCCCACATCCTCAAGGAACCGCAGGCGGGCCAGCAGCTCTTTGACGATCGGGCGGGCGATGGCAAGCTCGCGCTCGCTCAGCCCCTCGGCCAGCCGCTCCACGAACGCATAGGTTGCCGTGATGGGCATGTTGGTCAGCTCGTCGATGGGCAGCCCTTGCACCGTCACGGACAGGACTTCGGGCTTGAGCCGACGCCCGTGGCAATCGGGGCAAGGATGCGACGTCATATAGCGCTCGATACCCTGACGGATATAGTCCGACGAGGTCTCCTGATAGCGTCGTTCCAGGTTGGGGATCACGCCCTCGAACGTGGTCTGGTAGCGCCGCGTGTGCCCCTGATGGTTGCGATAGTTGACCAGGATGGTCTGGCTGCCACTGCCGCGCAACACCAACCGTTTTTGCTCCTCGGTCAGCTCACGCCAGGGGGTATCCATCGAGAACTCATAGTGATCGGCCAGAGCTTGCAGAATCTGCCGAAAGTAGCTGTCTGACTTGGACGCCTTGGCCCATGGCTCGACGGCCCCCTCTGCCAGAGATAGCGAAGGATCGGGCACCAGCAGTCCAGGATCCAGCTCCTGACGCGTGCCTAGCCCCGTGCAGGTGGGGCAGGCGCCATGAGGGCTGTTGAAAGAAAAAGAGCGAGGCTCCAGCTCGGGCAGGCTGATACCGCAGGCTGGGCAGGCATAGTGCTCCGAGAAGAGGTGATCCTCGCCATCCATCGTGTGCACGATGGCGATGCCATCGCCCAGCTTGAGGGCGGTCTCCAGCGAGCCAGCCAGACGTGCACGGTCTGCATCGGCCTGCTCGGCGTGGTCCTCCTCGTGCTGGCGCACCACCAGCCTATCCACCACCGCCTCGATGGTATGCATGACATAGCGGTCGAGCGCGATCTCCTGATCGAGCTCGATCACGTCGCCATCCACGCGCGCCCGCACGAAACCCTGCTTGGCGAGATCCACCAGCAAGCGCTTGTGCTCGCCCTTGCGATCCCGCACCAGGGGGCCCATCACCATGAGGCGCGTGCCGTCGGGGTAGGCCTGGATCGCGTCCACCATCTGCTGCACCGTCTGTTGGTGGATCGCCTGGCCACACTGCGGGCAGTGCGGCTCGCCGATCCGCGCATACAACAGCCGCAAATAGTCATAGATCTCGGTGACGGTGCCGACGGTAGAGCGGGGGCTACGGTTGGTGCCCTTCTGGTCGATCGAGATCGCAGGCGACAGGCCGTCGATACGATCGACGTCGGGCTTGTCCATCTGCCCCAGGAACTGGCGCGCATACGCCGATAGCGACTCGACATAGCGCCGCTGACCCTCGGCATAGATGGTATCGAACGCCAGCGACGACTTGCCCGATCCCGAGATGCCAGTGATTACCACCAGCTTGTCGCGAGGAATATCGACGTCGATGTTCTTGAGGTTATGTTCGCGAGCGCCGCGAATGGAGAGGGTATTCTGGCTCATGCTCGTCCGTTTGCCCATGGAACACGGTGAACAGTTCGACCTCTTATTATACCGTCAGCGTGGCGCGAGGCAAGTCACGCGGCACGCACGCATCCGCTCTCTTGTGCCCAGGCAGTGCCAAGCCGCAACCTCCTGGAAACGTTGACAGGCCGCCGACCTCGTCTAGACTGATCGGTGCCTATCTCGGCTTGGAGAAGGGAGACGACCCATGGCCGATGCCCCTTACACCAGCCTGCGCATCAAGGAGCTGCCCCAGAACGAACGCCCGCGCGAGAGGCTGCAATCTCAGGGCGCGCGAGCTCTCTCGGATGCCGAGCTACTGGCTATTGCCTTGCGCACAGGCACGCGCCGCGAGAGCGCGCTGGCCCTCGCGCGCCGCCTCCAGAACGAGTTCGGGGGCCTACACGCCCTGGCGCGGGCCAGCATCCAGGAGATCTGCCGCATCCCTGGCATCGGCCCCGCCAAGGCCACCCAGATCCAGGCTGCCCTCGAGCTGGGGCGCCGCCTGGTGCTCGCTGGCGAAGGCTCACGCCTGCAGATTCGTGACGCCAGTGACGCTGCCCTGATCCTCATGGCCGAGATCGGCGCAGAGGCTCAGGAGAACCTGTGCGTGCTACTCCTGGATACCAAGCATTACGTCCAGCGAATCGTGCGACTCTATGAGGGCAATGTGAACAGCTCGCTGATCCGACCCGCCGAGGTGTTTCGCGACGCCGTCAAAGACAATGCGGTGGCCGTCATCTTGGGGCACAACCACCCCAGCGGCGACCCCGCTCCCTCCGCCGACGACGTGGCCGTGACCCGAACCTTGATCCAGGCGGGGCAACTGCTCGAGATTCGCGTGCTAGATCACCTGGTCGTCGGGCGCGGGCGCTGGACAAGCCTCAAGGCCGAGGGACTGTCGTTCACGGCATAGGCGCTAGGTGCATAGAGGCGAGGCGAGGATGGGCCAGGTTCACTCTCCCGATCCCGTCAAGCTGGTCATCCCGATGCTGGGCCCCAGCACGGCCGCCCTGGACGAGGCCGAGACTGCCCTGGCGGCCGCCTTTGGTGACATCGACCTGCGTAGCGAGGATATCGCCTTTTCACACACACGCTACTATGAGCGCGAGATGGGACCAAGTCTCCTGCGACGGATCATCTCGTTTGCCACGCTGATCGATCCTGGCCAGCTAGCCGACATCAAGCGCACAACCAACGACCTGGAGGCAGATCTGGCCGTGGCGGGACAGCGCCGCGTGAATCTGGATCCAGGCTACCTGACCGCTGCCAAGCTGGTTCTGGCCACCACCAAGAACAATGCCCACCGCGTCTATGTGGGCAAGGGCATCTTTGCCGAGGTCACCCTGGCGTACCACGAGGGCGCCTATTGCCCCTGGCCATGGACCTATCCCGACTATGCAGATGGGAGCTATAACGGGATACTGATGGAGATCCGCACGCGCTACTTGGGCCAGCTTCGGGAGGTGAGGCGCTAGGTCAAGCCCCGCTCACTCGACGATCATGCTGACGTCAGAGACCATGCTGTCATAGTCCCAGCCCGAGGCATAGACACGTAGGCGGATGATCCGATAGGGGCGCCGCGGCAACGAGTCCAGCAGGTTGCCCGAGTCAAACAGATACCAGCGATCATGGGGTATCTGCAGGCCATACATGGTCGGGTTGTTGGCGTCATTCTGATAGTAGAACCCCTGCACCCACTCGCCTTCGTGGTCCTCAGAATCGCGATAGGTGAGACGGATCATCAACGGATACTCGGAGCTCAGGTAGCCGCCGCCAGAAAGGCTCTGTTCGTGCAGCTTGACGGTGGCGCGCACCACCAGCGAGGTGACTGGATCGGGCAGCTTCTGATCAAAGGATTGCTCCAGGATCGTCTCGCAATGATTGCCGTGGCCGCCGCTCCGCACGAACCGCACTGCCGTGCGGCCCTCGCTCTCGGTCAGCTCTGCGTCGCCGTATACGTCACCGCCATCGGCGCCCTGTTCGTGCAGTAGCTGCCAATCCTCGAGCCCTTCGGCAAAGTCGCCATTCACGACCCAGTTCTTGGCGACCCCGACCGCGGAGCCAGGCGCCGAGCCTAGCTCAACCAGACTGCGTTCCCGCGCTTCTAGGCGCACCTGGCCGTGCTCGTTAGTCACGGCGGCATGCCCGCGGTACACGGCAAACTCGCCCCGTTCATTGTTCGAGCTCAACGCATAGCTGCCGTCGCTCTCCAGCTCGACGTCGGCATGCAGGGTTGTCACCAAGAACGAGAGAGGGGTCTCCACAGAGAGGGCAGTCCCCACCTGGATTCGGCCGCCCGCCAAGTCCAGATGCACCTGGTTTGGCAGGTCGCTGGCCTCATAGCGGGGCGAGCGTAGCCGTAACAGGCTGACGACACTGGCTGGAAAGATGCGCATGGGGCTATGCTCGAACAGCGTCACCATGGCCTCAGAGCTCTCGTCTGTCTTGATGGTGGCGCCCTCGCCCACCACATAGCTCTGGCCACTGGTGAGAGGCACGGCGCCTTGGCCCACGGGCAGCTCGATCACCACCGTTCCGCGGATCGACTCGACCACGGCCGCCTGATCCGTCTGGGCGTTCTGCAGATACCAGCGGATACCCAGCGGGACCGCCACCGCGATCAGGCAAAAGGCCGCAAAGGCCGTCCCCAAAACAGCCCAGGCCACGCGTTCGGGATTATCACGCATCAGTAACGCACCTCAAATCGGTCGCTATCGTGACGTGGCGTCTGCCAGTGCGACTGCACGCGGGTGACGTGGCCGAGCCGTGGTCCCTCGCGCAACCAGGACAGCAGCCTGCACAAGGCAGACAGCTGGCCTTCCGCGACCACCTCGACCGTCCCGTCGGCCAGGTTCTGCACATACCCTCTCAGCCCCAACTCGGTCGCGCGTCGCAGCGTGTGCGCACGAAAGTTGACCCCCTGAACCCGACCGTGGACGATGGCGTGCAGGCGCCCTAGGTCCTCTGCCGAACCCTCGTTCGCCGCACCCATGCGCCACCTCCAGGCCACCTGCTACGGCAAGCGCAGCGCGTCGCCGTCCCACTCGTCGGTCACACCATCAACGGCGTCCTCGTCGTCCTCTATCACATCGTCATAGTCGTCGGGATAGAGGTCCGTCTCGTCAGAGACCTCGTGCACGAACAGCTCCATACCGCCCTTGGCAAACTCGAGCTCCGACAGAGCTTCCTCGGCTGCCATGACCATGGCCTCGTCCTGGCTCTTGACCAGCCGTTCGATGACCGTCCGCGCCTGTTTGCCACCGATCTGACCCAATGCCCACACTGCCATGGTGCGAACCTCGGCATCCGAATCGTCGACGAGTTCGATCACGAGCGAGACCGCGTTTCGCAGCATCATCTCGCCAGCCGCCCGCACGGCCTCATAGCGCATGGCGGGCGACGGAGCGCGCAACTCGAGCAGAATGGTGTCGCTCCAGTAGGTATCGGCCGAGCGCCCCATGGCAAAGACCGCGCTCTCGCGCATCCGCTGGGATTCGTGCTCATAGGCATCTTCGATCATGGCACGAATCTTGCCATCGTTGATGTAGGCCACCGACTCGAGGGCGTGACGCGTCAGATCGACATCGCCGCCCTCCATGATGACGTTTTCCAAGGCCTGGCGGATCCTCGCCGAGAGCTCGGCGTCGAGCTCGTCGCACTCGGCCATGAACACAAACCGTCCCAACGCCGAGGCGGCGGCAGTACGCACCCGCACGTCTTTATCGCCTGCCAGTCTCGCCACCAACCGTCGCGCCAGATCGGGGCGCGTGTCCTCCCATAGACCCTCAATCGCCAAGCGGCGCACCTCGGGATCGTCATCTTCGAGGCACGCACGGAACAGCGTGCCGAAATCCATCTCGAAACGCCGCTCAACCATGGTGACCATTCGCTGGACCAGGTCACGTCGCCATGCCGATGAGCAACCGCGGATCTGGGCGCCAAACCACCTGGCTTGGCTGCGGCTGGCATCCGAGAGCCCCTCGATAAGCCGCTCATCTAGCTCGTCCTGATTGCTGACGAGCTCTTCTACCGCCTTCTCAAATAGCGAGACCATCTTGCTCGACTCTCCTATCACCAGCCACCAACCCGACCGCTACCGAAAGTAGCGGAGATAATCTTGGAACGTCACCACGGCCATCAGCACCAAGAGCAGCGCCATGCCGATGGCGTGCACGAGGCCCTCTTTCTCAGGGGGCACCCGCCGTCCGCCCCGAACCCACTCTAGAAACACAAACACCAGCCGCCCGCCATCCAGAGCCGGCAGCGGCAGCAGGTTGAGAAGGAACAAGTTCACACTCAAAAAGGCCGTGAACTCGAGCAACCGCGTGAGGCCCGATGCCGCCACCTCGGCCGTCATCTGGTAGATGCCGATAGGTCCGGTTACCTCCATGGGGAGCTGCTGGGTGATCGCCTGCTTGATGCTCCAGAACATGGCCCGGACCGTATTGTAGGCCGCGCGAAAGCCAAGAGGCACCGCCTCCCACACGGGATAGGACACTCGCGCGAGGGGAAGGTCCACGGTGATGCCCAAAGCTCCCTCGTTGGGTGGGGGATCGGCCCGCGGCACCACGCTGATGGGCGGCAGCAACCGCCCCTCTCGCTCGATGGTCAGGTCGATAGGCGTGCCCACGCCGGCACCGATCCGCGCGATAGCCTCCTCCACGGAGGCTACCTCTTGGCCATCCACGGCGAGGATATTGTCCCCAGGCTCCAGGCCGGCCTCATCGGCGGGCGAACCCACGGCGATGGAATAGATCCCAGCGCCGGGCTTTTCCACCGGCTCCAATGCCCCGCGCATAAAAGTGACGCCGTACAGGGCCACCGCCAACAGCAGATTCATGACCGAGCCAGCAGCAAAGACCACTGCCCGCACCTTGCGGCTGCGCGAGGCAATGCCGCCCGGCGCGGACGGATCGTCCTCGTTCATCCGGACAAACCCGCCCAGCGGGATCAGATTGAGCGTAATCTCTGTGCCACCGATGCTCCCCAGGCTCACCAGGCGCGGTGGGTAGCCGAACCCAAACTCGTCCACACGCACGCCGAACGCCTTGGCCGCGATCAGGTGCCCGAGTTCGTGCACAAAGATGAGCAAGCCGAAAACGAGTATAAATGACAACAGTCCCATCTTGGACCACTCTCTCGATCTAGAACGACTGAAGGGCCGCCGTTGGCTGGTGTGAGACGATGGTGGTCCCCCCCGGGATCGCGGGATCCGCCAGCACCTCCGCCAGCAACCCTGGCTGCATACCAGAGATGATCCGCCCCTCCAGGCCCGGAACGCTGCGCACCATCTCGAGCATCAGCCTAATCTTGCTGACCATGCCGCCGGTCACATCGACGCCTCGTGCCTCGCCAAGCCCAGCGAGCACCTGTCTGGCGTTGCGCTCGTCGATGCGGTCCACCACCGTGGTAGATCCGGGCGCATAGACCCCATCGACCTCGCCCACCTCAATCAACCGATCGGGGCGCAGGCGTCGGGCCAGCAGGCAAAAGATCTCTTCTGTCGAAATGATAGCGCAACCCTGCGCCTCGTCCAAAGCTACGTCCCCGTACAGCAAGGGAACCAGCCCCTTGCCTAGAAGTGCGCGCACCGTCTCGCTCTCGAGTGCTACCAAGCGCCCGCCGACCGCCCGCGCAGAGGCCGATGGCTGCACACTCACAGCCGGAATCCCCTCTCGAAGCAGCGCCTCGACCACCAAGCGGTTCAGGCGCTGCGCAGCAGCAGCCGTCTCGGCATACCCACGCCAGCCGCTCAAGCCGCCGCGTTCCACCCCGTAGCGGGCCGCCATCGGATGACCGAACGAACCGCTCCCATGCCCCAGCACCAGCCACAAGCCTGGCCTTTTTCTGCGTGCATGAGCGATCTCGGCCGCCATCCGATCGATTACATCCAGCCGCGGGGAGGCCTCTCGGGTCTTGTCGGTGATCAGCGAGCCACCCAGCTTGACGAGCACCAGCTCTGCCACAGGCCGTGGGTCCGGGCGCCGACTACTGGCGGGTGATGAGGCAGGAGCGCTAGCGCTCACGGGGCACCTTCTCGATGCTCTCGCGGCTGATCCGATAGACGTCCAGGTCGCGCGGAACGATGGCGCCTGGGAACACCGCCCGCGCCTCGCGGCGTACCTCGCGCTCGGCGTACCGCCGCGAGATATGCACCAAACAGAGCTGCCGCACGTCGGCCTCGACAGCTAGCTCGGCGGCCTGCCGCGCCGTGAGGTGGCCGAACCGTCGCGCCAGATCCGCCTCTTCCTCCAGATAGGTCGCCTCGATCACCAGCGCATCGGCGCCGCGGCAGATCTCTACCAGGTTGTCGGTGCGGCCCGCATCACCCACGTGGACGTACTTGAGACCCTGCACCGCCGTCCCGAGCACGTCATCCGGCTGGATCACGCGGCCATCAGCCAGTTGCACCGCCTCGCCCTGGACCAGGCGTCGCCGCTCGGGCCCATGGGGCACGCCCAGCCGCTCAGCCTCCTCAGCCATAAAGGGTCGCCGCGTCGGCTCCTCAAAGGAAAAGCCATAGCAATCCGGCCCACGATGCGATACGCCAAAGGCGCGGACTATCAGATCGTCATCCTGCCATATCACACCCGGCTCGATCTCGGTCAGGCGAACGTTCAGGTCGATCTCGTCACCACGGAGGACCACCCCCAGCAGATCCCGCACCCGCCGCAACGCCCAGTGACCGCCATAGATGGTCAGCTCGTCGATCGACTCCCATCGCGAGAATGTGGAAAGCAGCCCACCGAGCCCCAGAATGTGGTCCAGATGCCCGTGGGTCAGCAACACCTTGTCCAGCTTGCGGAACCCCAGGCCGCTTCGCAGCAGCTGTCGCTGGGTCCCCTCGCCGCAATCCAGCAGGAACCGATGGTCGCGGTGCAGCAGCAGCGCTGACGACAAGCCCCGGCTGATAGACGGCGCCGAGGCAGAGGTTCCCAAGAAGGCGATCTCGTACATCCTACCGCTCACTCTCTTGCAGGGCGCGTGGCGACGCGCCATCATATAGGCTTGGAAGGTAGCGCCCGTAGAGATCGGGACGCAGGCGGGCCAGCCGCTCTTGGCGCAAGGGGCGCAGGGCGTCCAGGTCCAGGTCGACGCAGAACAGATCGGGTACATCGGCGACGCTCGCCTCAGCCACCACCCCGTCGCCACGCGGGGTCAGGACCAGCGGTGCATACACCCCGCTGCGCCCGCCAAAGGTGACCCCCAGCAGCGTTCCTACCATCATCGCATGGACGCCATAGGCGGGGCATTCCTGCACGCGCGACCACACGCCGCGGGCCTGCAATCCCCAGCTGAACCGGTTCGGATCGGCCGCCGGGTCGATGATGATCTCGGCTCCCTGCAGCCAGGCGATGCGCACCGGCTCCCAAAAGGTGTGATCCATGCACACCGGCGCAGCGATACAAGCCAGCGGCGTGTGCGCCACCGCGATCTCGTCGCCGGGCGTCATCCCCCAGGCTACCTCGGTAGGAAACAGATGCGTCTTGCGCTGCGCCAAGATCAGCTGCCCACTTGGGTCGTAAAGATGCGCCTCTTTATAGACGCGTCCCTCGCGATCCATCGCCAGCGTGCTTCCAGCCAGGATATGGATGCCCATCCGCTTTGCCAAGCCGGCAAAGACAGCTTGGTACACCCGCCGAACCGTCGGCGTCATCACCCGCATGAGGGCGAGAACTGGTGCCTCACCGCTCTCAACGGCGGCGCCGGCCTCATCGGGCTTCCCCCGCCCCACCAACCTGGCCAGACCCGGGAGCAGACCAAATAAGGGATAGCTGCCCGTGTCCTCGGGAAAGACGACCAGTTGGGCGCCGTCGCGAGCCAGCGTGGTCACAGCGGCGTGCATCTGCTCCGCATAGCTCAGCGCGCTGTCATGGAGCTGGGCCTCAAGCTGAACCACGCCCACCCGCACGCGGGAGCCGTCGGGCGGCGCAGGGCTGGGTGCTGGCGGCTGGTCAGCTACGAACCGCCGCACCTGGCGCACCCTCGCTCGGACGGCCAACGCGCGTCCAACCGCGTCGACCAACCAGCGACGCGCGTCTCCGCTCATCGCCGGGAATCCTCATAGAGAGCAGGAAAATACCGCTGGTACAGGGCTGAGTTGCGATAGGCATGGATGGGATAGTCAGCGACCACCTGCCGCCATCGCTCCCACGGCAAGTCGGCCACCGCGATGGCCGGCTCTGGGCCACCAACGCACGCCAGCACTCCGGAGCCGTCCGCAGTCAACTCACACGGCCCTAGCACTGCGGCCCCGTCGTTGCCCTCGCCCACATAGCCAGCCTCCAGGCCATAGACCTGGTTGCCCTGCACATCGCGCCACAGGCGGCCCATCAGGGCGCCGCGTCCGTCGGCAGTCGCGGTTCCGGGATGAACCAAGACCTGCGCTCCCTGCAGACAGAGAATACGGGCCACCTCGGGGAAGAGTAGATCGTCCTGCGGCAGGCAGCCAACTTGACACCAGCCCAGGTCCACGGGCGCGATGGCGTCGCCGGCCACCAAACCCAGGCGGCTCTGCGCTACAGAGAGGTGCGTCTGCCACTGAAGCCCCGCCAGCGCACCCTGAGGCGAGAGCACCACGCAGGCGTCTCCCAGGCCTCCCTCTGCGGGCAGTGGGATGCCCCCCGCAACCAGACCCAGGCGTCGTTGGGCCGCAATCTCTACCAAGCCGGACAGGAGTCGCGATCCCACGTCGCCCCAGGGTTCGCCGGGCGAGGCGGCATCGCTCGCGGCCCTTGCCAGCGCCGGATAGGGATCCGCGGCGCCTTCCGATAGGCCAAGGGTATAGCCCACCGGCCACCATCCCAGGCCGCCAGACAGCACCAACAGCCTGGCCCCCACGTCCGCCGCCCGGTGGGCGAGCAGCCCCACCTGCTCGAGCACGTCGGCCGTCGTGCACCAGCTTGGCCGCATCAGTGCGACGGCTACGCGGCTGGCATCCATACGATCCTCTCCAGGACCAGTTGGGGGGCGACAAGTCGCCCCCCATACGTTGCTACAGCTCTTTGCCCATGGGCAACACTGCTTCCATCTCACTATAGCCCAGCTGCCGGTAGAACGCGCGCGCCGCTGCATTATCACGAAAGACCAGCAGGTTGGCTTTGAGACATCCCTTGGCGCGCAGACGCTCTTCGACCTCACCCATCAACCGCGTTGCCACGCCCTGCCGACGATGGCCCTGGGCCACGGCGAGGTGGTGAATCCAACCGCGCCGGCCATCCCAGGCGCCGATCACGACGCCCACGACTTTTCCGTTCGACTCGGCAACGAGAAAGAGATCGGGATCGCGGCCCAGCTTTTTCGCAAGCTCCTCGGGCTCGTCAGACGGGCGCAGGTGCAGACCCTGGCCCGCACTCGCCCACAGCTCGCGCACGGCGCCACAGTCGGGCATCACAAACGGACGCACGTGAAGGTCATCTTTGCCCGGCACCTACGACTCCTCGGAACCCACCACGTCTCGCCAGGGTCCGTGGATGCCTTCCTCGGACACTCCGTAGAAAATGCGATGCTGGCCGTCTCCCAGCCGCTGCACCAAGTCGTACTGGGGCTTGCCGGAGCGACGGTAGCGATGCCACACCCCCAGATCCCCCTTCCAGGAGACCTTGTCCGGCGCAAAGTGACCCTCTTCATGCAGATGGATCGCATAGCGCCAGAGCCGGCGGGCCGAAGAGTGGCTCACGTTGTTCACTTCGTGGCCATCACGGAGATCGCGCATGGTGTGGTACATGACCCCCTTGCGCTCCTCTGACTCGGCGATCTCGACGCCAGTGCGGGGCGGCTCAACGCCCGCGCTCGCTGGCGCTGTAGTGGGCTTTCGCTCGGGCTCCGCCTCGGCCGGCTTGGGCTTGGCGGGCGCCGGCTCGGACTTGGCCGGGGGCTGCTCGCCACGCTTTTCGGGGCGCGACGGCTCTTTGGGGGCCGCTGCCTTGACCTCGGCCACCACCTCACGTCGCACCAACGCCACGATCTCGTCGCGCATGGCCAGATTAGTCTCGGCCTCTTGCCGGATATAGATCTTGCTGCCTTCCAGCACATACGGGAGATCGTCTCCCTTGGGAACGCGGGCACGAATCACCGGCTTGCCGCCACTGCGCAAGAGGGTCAGGTCCACATCCAGCGGCGGCGTCACCAGACGCTCAATCTCCTTACGAAGCTCCGAGAGCGACGCGTCGGGGTTATCCACGCCCGTCACCGCCGCCTTGGCATTTGACGGCACGCCCACATAGATGGTTCCGCCATTGGTGTTGGCAAAGGCCACCACGTCGCGCAGGATAGCATGCATGCGGCCGCCCCGCCGGGTCATGCTCTCGTGAAAGCTCTGCACGTGAGAGGGGCCGGACTTGCGTGCAGCCATCACATGGTCGAAAGGCTCGGCCTCATGCCGGTAGGGGCGGGTACGATCGAACTCGTCGCTCTCGAAAAGATCGATCAGCGCCTGAACCGTCAGCTCGGGCACCAGCACCTCGGTGGCACGGTCGCCCACGCCCAGCTGCTGGTTGTCACTCTTGATGCCCTGCACGCGATGAGCGTCCGAACCTTGGATGCAGTGCATTCTGCGGGGGTACTCGGGCTTGGAGCCATCAAAGAACGACGCGGTCGTGCGCCGCTGCTTGCTCTCAAGGTCGGTGACCTCGAGCGCGTGGAGGTTCGGGTCTTGGGTGTACGAGATCTTGGTTTGGCCACCAAAGCCGTGGCGAAAAGTCGCCACACCGTGGGTCGAGTTCGCGTGAGCCGCGATGACCAGGGCGCCAGCGTTGCGCATGGCCCGGTAGGCGGTCAACACATCGGCCGTCGCGCCCACCTCGGTCAGTCCCTTGTCCAGGGATGCGGGCGGCACGTTGAGCTCGAGCAGGACATGCTCGACAACGCGCACTGGCGTATCCGCCGGAAAGATGCCGAGCACGTGAAAGCCAAGCGTCGCAGTCAGCTCGATACCCGGAAACACCACAATCTTTTCCAGGAGCCGACGATAGTCCTCTAGGCGTTCCTTGTCTTTGGGCTGGAACCGGCCAGAGCTCACCCAGCGCTCCAGGTCCGATATCTCGCGCTGCATCGCCGCATAGCCCGCCACGGTGTTGTGGTCGGTAAAGGCGATCGCGTCCAGGCCCTCCTCTTCCGCTTTGCGAAGGATGTCGAGATAGCCGACACCCTCCTCCTCATAGTCTTGAGAACCGGGAGTGTGGATGTGCAGATCAATCCGCTTCCACGTCATCCCTCCCGTGTTCGATGGTCGTCTCGATCGTTTTCTTGCCACTGTCAGAATCCTTATTATCGTCGAAAGCGGCCTCCAGGATCTCTTCGACTCGACTTGCGAGTACAAAGCGCATCTCTTGGCGGACCTCTTTCGGCAGTTCGTCTAGGTCGGTATCGTTGCGCTCGGGCAGGCACACCGCCTTGAGCCCCGAGCGGTGCGCGGCCAGCACCTTTTCCTTGATCCCGCCCACCGGCAGGACCTGGCCACGCAGGGTTAGTTCGCCAGTCATGGCGACATCGCCGCGCACGGGCTTGCCCGTGAGCAGCGACACCAGCGCCGTTGCCATCGTTACCCCGGCGGACGGTCCGTCCTTGGGGATGGCACCGGCGGGCACATGCAGGTGGATATCTATCGTTGCGAATAGCTCTGGATCGATGCCCAGGTCGGCAGCCTTCGAGCGAACATAGCTCAGAGCCGCCGTGGCCGATTCCCTCATCACGTCCCCTAGCTGACCCGTGATGGTGAACCCGCCCTTGCCGTTCATCTTGGTGGCTTCCACAAAGAGAATATCGCCACCAGATGGTGTCCAGGCCATTCCTGTGGCCACGCCCGGCACCTGCGTCCGGGTGGCCGCCTCAAAGTGGTATTGGCGCTTGCCGAGGTAACGCGGAACGTCATCGCCATCGATGCGAACCGCCTCGGCCGACCCGTCCGCAATGTGCGTAGCGACCTTGCGGCACACGCCGCCGATCTGCCGTTCCAGCTCGCGGACCCCCGCCTCGCGCGTGTACTCGCGCACGATCCGCCGCAGCGCCGCGTCAGTGAATGTAACCTCGTCGTCGCGCAGGGCGTTCTCTCGCAACTGCCGCCGGATCAGGTAGCCACGCGCGATAGAGAGCTTTTCCTCCTCGGTGTAGCCCGAGAGCCGAAGAATCTCCATCCGATCGCGCAACGGCGCCGGGATCGTATCCAGAACATTGGCTGTGGTCACAAACATCACCTGTGACAGGTCGAACGGCACGTCCAGGTAGTGGTCGCGGAACTCGCGATTCTGCTCCGGATCCAGCACCTCGAGCAACGCCGAGGCCGGATCGCCACGGAAATCGCTGCCGATCTTGTCCACCTCATCGAGCATGAACACGGGGTTGCGCGAGCCAGCGCGCCGCAGGGCCTGCAGAATGCGTCCCGGCATGGCACCGATATAGGTGCGCCGATGCCCACGGATCTCTGCCTCATCATGCATGCCACCCAGCGACTGTCGGATGAACTCGCGCCCCATGGCGCGCGCGATGGACCGCCCCAAGGACGTCTTGCCCACGCCTGGCGGCCCCACAAAGCATAGGATCACGCCCTCTCGCTCGCGTCGAATCTGATCCCCCACGCTATCGCCGTCGTCGCTGGCAAGCTCATCGGCACGCTCCTGGCGTAGCTTGCGTACAGCCAGGAACTCGATGATGCGGTCCTTGACCTCTTCCAGGTCGTAATGGTCCTCGTCCAGCACACGACGGGCCTCGCTGACATCGAGGTTGTCCTCGGTAACAACCTGCCAGGGAAGCTCTGTCAGCCAATCCAGATAGGTGCGGATCACCGAGTACTCGGCAGCAGCCGCGGGCAGACGGCTCAGCCGATCCAGCTCACGCATCGCCTCCTTTCGTGCCTCGTCAGGAAGCCCCACCGACGCGATCTTTTCGCGGAGCCCCTCGACCTCGCGAGCATCTCCATCATCCTCGCCAAGCTCTCGCTGAATCGCCTTGAGCTGCTCTCGCAAAAAGTACTCCCGCTGGCCCTTTTCCATGGTGGATTGGGCATCGGACTGGATCTCTTTGCTGAGCTCTAGAACGGCGACCTCACGCATGACAATCTCGGTGAGACGTCTCAGTTTGGCGGCGACGGAATCCATCTCGAGGATCTCCTGCCGCGTGCCCATCTCCATCCGCGTCAACGATGCGATGACATAGGCCATCTGCCTGGGATCATCGCTGTTGAGAGCGCTGCCGACCATCTCGTCAGGCAGATAGCTGGCCAGCTCTACCAGGCGGCGGAACGAATCGGCCGCCGTACGCATGGCCGCCTCAACCTCCACCCCTTCCTCGACCAGCTCGGGCGCTGGCTCGATCCGTGCCCGCATGTACGGCTCTTCCTGGAGGTACTCGCCAATGCGCACGCGCTCGACACCCTGCACGATGATGTGCAGCGTATCATCGGCCGAGCGGGCAAGGCGATGAATGGTGGCCACGGTGCCCATGCCATGCAGGTCGGCGGGGGTGGGGTCCTCAACCTCTGGGTCCTTGAGGGCCACCAGCGCTACCATGCGATCGGCCACCACCGCATCATCAACCAGGCGGACGGACCGCGGCTTTTGCACCACCAGCGGCAGCACCGTCATGGGAAAGACGACGGTATTCTTGAGAGGCAGAATGGGCAACTCTTGCGGGAGATCCCGATCCCCCTCCTCATGGCCAGGCGCAGCCGCATCAGGGAGCCCTTGCCCCTTGGTCTTGACTATACCCAGCAGATCCATCGCCGACTCGCCCAACATCTCCCACTTCATGCGTTCAGCACCCCATCGCTACTCATCGGCCGACACGACGCGTACCCGAACGCGCCGCTGCGCCTTGGGCAGGCGCACATGCAAAAAGCCGTGCTCGTACACAGCATCGACCGCATCGGGATCAACAGTCCACCCCAGCTCCAGCTCGGATACAAAGGCTCCGTAGCGGATCTCCATGTTCTGGTACCCGCGCTTGGCCCCAGGGTCACGCCGCACACCCGAGATCGACAGCCTGCGGCCACGCAACTGGATGGCAAAGTCGTCGTCCTGCATGCCAGCCACCTCAACGCGGACCACGATATGGTCATCGGTCTCGTACACGTCGGTCGGGGGCCGCCAACAGCGTCGCCGGCCACTCATTGACCACCCATCGTCCTGCAGACGCATGTAGAACGCCTGCCCAAGACCATCATCGCCCGTATCGCTTCCGGACGCGCGCTGTTCATGCCCGCCACTCATCGGAATCCCTCGTCACAGCCTAACTGGACCCACAGCCTTCGTATGATTCTACCACACTGGATCAACTCACTCAAATATCCAGCGGCGCTCCCCACGCATTTCGTCGCCAGGGAGCACCGCCCCAAGGCTCATCCTGGGGGGCCGCCGTCTGGCGACCCCCAGCCGGCTATGCCCAAGGCAGGTAGCGGATCTTGAAGGCATCTCCCGTCTCTAGCAGGTGGACGCCCTCGGCGTAGCGTGACAAGGGTAGCTGGACACTGGCCAGCGGACGCAGGTCCAGCAGATCCCTGGCGATCAGGTCCATGGCATACTGCGCCGCACGGATGTGATGGAACTGGTAGCCAAACAGCCTCAGCCCGGCATGCCGAACGCCATAGACATACTCTTCCCGCTGGACTCCAAAGAGGGCCAACGTCTCCGCGGTATGGTCCATCATAAAGTGAACCGAGGCGGCCAGCCCCACACAGTCGATGCTAGTCTCAAAAGCTCCGGGCTGTCGCCGCAACGGCGGAAGCTGCTCCGCCGCACCGGTCGGGTCGAACGCGGCGTCGACATCGCCCGCATCCAGCGCCGCTTGGCGACGCGCGGCATTGGGCTCCGAACCCACAACCTCTGCGGCGCCCTCGGCCTTGAGCATCTGCGCCGCCACCCGGCCGGCAGGCCCCAAGCCGCCCACGCCCACCTTGCGCCCTTGGATGCTCCCCCAGGCCTTGAGCTCCAGAATGCTGACGCCCACACACATAGCCAGCTCGAGCGAGACGACCTTGTCCAGGTCAACGTGGTCAGGTACCTTGAGCACATTCGCTCGCTCCGCCAGGGCATACTGGGCATAGCAGCCCTGCCGGTCATGGCCCTGATCGCGCCACATGGCGACCCGGTCACCCACCTGCAGGTCATCCACGCCCTGGCCCAAGGCATAGACCTCACCCGCCGCCTCGTGGCCAGGCTGGCCAGCGGTGTATGGGT
>ENA-UOXR01001025-UOXR01001025.1-bioreactor-metagenome-genome-assembly--contig:-NODE-1025-length-30886-cov-7.983328_pt1 | contig 30886 bp, 25 predicted proteins | sample MGYA00238164_ERZ764825 | MGnify/ENA primary metagenome ERZ764825 (study PRJEB28920, sample SAMN05720171) | bioreactor metagenome | isolation source: Anaerobic biogas reactor | place: USA:Washington... | reverse complement strand
ACACCCTTGCCCTTGGCTATGTGCTTGGCACTATCAACCCGCACTAGGGACTTTTACCCGTTAGACTCGCCCATGCCGGGCACACTAAAAAAAGCGGGCGTATCTTCGTTTGAAAATACGCCCGCTCATTAGGCCGGATTTCCGTATTCAGTTGTTTACGGTGGTTCAAAACGCTCCGGTACGCCGAAAATGGCCGATGTCATCTGTGAAATTGAGAGCTCAAAAACCGAGGGTAAAAACCTCTGAAAAGGCCGATGCCATGCAGCTTTGACCGCATGGCATCTATAACTACCTAAAATTCAATGGTGCGGATGAGAGGACTCGAACCTCCACGTCGTGAAACGCCAGATCCTAAGTCTGGTGCGTCTGCCAATTCCGCCACATCCGCATATCTAATTTCAATTGTCATATCGGGAAATTTTTTAGCACTGGACATCATCCTAAGTCTGGTGCGTCAAGCGTTAATTGCTTGCAAGCCAGCGCACCATATTATTATAGTGGTGTGAAATAATTTAGTCAATGTCATGATACCCTGAATTCATAATACCTTGAATATATCTATATTGTTAAGGCTTCCAGGGTTTTTTAAGAACCGAAAATGTTTCACGTGAAACATTCCGGGGAAACCCAAATTGGAATTAATTTTTTAAAATCGCTGCCATTGCTGAAGTTTAAGCCTTTTATTAAAAATTTTTGGATAAATATTTTTAATAAAATCAAAAAGAAAATATTTTATATTGGTTCACAAATATTTTTCCGATCCTTTTAAATTTTAATCGGCTGCGGTTAAAAAACAGGCACTCCGCTGAAAATTCAGAAAGTGCCTGCATTTTTCTAATAATTCCTTGGGCTTACTCAAATAATTGCTCATCGCCTGCTACTCAAATAATACTGTTTCTTCTGCTTGCTCAATTAATTACTTGTAATCTGCTTACTCAATCTTATTGGTTCTGGTCCAGATTTTCAGATCATTGGCGGCCTGCACCAATTCGTCCCGGAATTGCGGATGGGCAATTTCGATTAATCTTTCGGTGCGAACCCACTGATTCTGGGCTTTCAGTTTTCTGATTCCGTATTCGGTAGCAATATAATCGACCAAATGCCTGGAAACGGAGGTACAGGTTCCGGGTGAGAAAGTGGGTACGATTCTGGATACCAGCTCGCCGTCCTTGGTAGTATGAGTGGAGGGCATACAGATAAAACTTTTGCCGCCCTTGGACCATTGGGCTCCAAGGATAAAATCAGTCATGCCGCCATGCCCGGTAATCTGCTCAGTACCCATGCTTTCAGCGCTGACTTGGGTATACAAATCGAATTGCAACGCCTGATTGACGGAGATCATGTTATCAAGCTGGCCGATCACTCGGGGATCATTGACGTAACTGACCGAGTATCCAGCCAGCCCGCTGTTTTCATGCATCCAGTCATAAAGCCTTTGGGTGCCCACGGCAAATGTATAGACGGCTTTATACATATCGATGTTTTTCTTGCTGCCATTGGCCTGACCCGAATCGATCATATCCACATAGGCATCGACAAACATTTCCGAATGGATGCCCAGATTTTTGAGGTTGGTATTTTTAATTACATGACCAAGCGCATTCGGCAAACCGCCGATCCCCAACTGCAGACAGCAGCCATCATGAATGTATTCAACCAGATGATTGGCCAGCAGAATTTCAACCTCAGTCGGTGCCGGTACATCCGGAGCGGCAAAAATCATCTGGTCATCAGGCGCTTCAACTATATAGTCAATCATGGAAATATGAACGCTTTCCTGGCTGCCGCCCAAACATCTGGGCATGTTTTTATTTACTTCTACGCATTTATATTTGGCGACTTCAAAGCTGGTTATGGATTCAGAAATGGTGGGGCCAAAATTGAAATAGCCGTTTTCATCCATAGGTCCTACCTGCTGCCAGACCCAATCGGTTTGCCGCCCCTGATTTACGGTTTGATCACGGACAAATTCGCAGCACATGTGATAGGCAATCGGCCCATAAACGATATTGCTGAAATAGGGCCGCAGGGCTCTGGTCAGCTTGCTCCAGTGCCAATCCCACCAGGTAAAAGTTTCCCCGTATTGTATTACTTCAGGTATAGGGGGGGCGGTGCTGCAGGCTACAATAAGGATATCCTTCAATTCATCGTGTCGTTTGGCTAGTTCCTGAATCAGAGTTACTGGTTTGGCCGTAAAATATCCCAGTTTTATGACCATTCCGGATTCGATCATACCGGCAACCGCTTCAGCCGTTGTTAATTTCTCCTGATATTCTTTTTCATACGACATTATCCAACATTCCTCCCATAACGTAAATTTTGTAATACTAATAAATATTAATAATATATTAACATTTTTTATAACATATTGCGATATATATTAAATAATTTATTTGGTTTTTACCGTTATACCGTTTTCATATTACAATTCGACATATCGCCAAACAATTTGTTGCTTTCCTAAATATAAAATCCGGTCGATGAATCGATGATAAAAATATCAGTTTTGTTATATACTTTTTATAAGTTCCCCTGGCGGGAATTTATTAATATATTGGTTATATATGCTGGCAAGCAGGAAAGGAGATTCATTTATGTCTATTGATGTTGCCTACGAGCAATCCGCCGCCCAGTTTCTGACCCAATTACCGCGGGGTGCTTTTTTAACCGTAAAAGCGGGGGATGAACTTAATACCATGACGATCGGCTGGGGATCAATCGGCCATATCTGGCAAAAGCCGTTTATGATGGTGATGGTACGTTATTCCCGTTATACTTACGAACTGATGGAAAAGGCGGTTGACTTTTCGGTGAGTATCCCCTCGGCGGGTGAACTGAAAAAAGATCTGGCCGTAGCCGGTACCAAATCAGGGCGGGATATTGATAAATTCCAGGAATGCAAGCTGACCGCCAAAAATGCCCGGTTGATTGACAGTCCGATCATTAATGAATGCGATCTGGTTTATGAGTGTAAAATCATTTACAAACAGGATATGCAGCCGGATAATCTGGCCGGAGAATACAAAAGTAAATTCTATGCCAATGATGATTACCATGTGATGTATTTCGGAGAAATAGTGGCATGTTATAAGCCGGAATAAACAAGTCAGCAAACTGCGAAAAAATTATTCCGTATCAACCAGCGTTGGTACGGAATAATGATTTTCGGTTTAATTTTGCGCCTCCCGGCAGCGGCCTTATTACTGAGTCGGTCCGCCGATATTGTCTATATTGCCTGTATTGGCTGATGACGGTGAATCAGTTGTCCCAGACGGCAATTCTTCGATCCCTTCGTTTTGATCACCGTTTCCCGTTCCCAATTCTTCTACACCATCAGTGGAGGTCCCTGTGCCTGGTTCCTGGCTATCTGTTCCGGTACCCGTTTCAATTTCTGTTTTGTCGCCTGACCCGTCCGTAGATTGTGTTTCCGGATCAATTGTTGACAATTCGTCCTGTTCCTGCAGAACATCTGCGGTGGGCAATTCCTTGGATACATATTTTTCTGGAGCTTTGTTTATCCATGACGGGGGATCACCAACTACAGCGAAGTTTTGACCCTCCATCAGGGTGGCAATGATCACTTTGGCCTTCTCCCGGTCAGGCTCCCAGTAGCTTGCCCCGCTGCCCGGATCGGTATAGGGATAACCGGGCAAGGTTTGCGCGTTTATGGTTGAGGTGTCAACGCTTTTGGCCAGTTTGGCCAGATGGAACATATCACTGGAAGGAATATTGGTCTCAACATTTTTGGCGATCTCAGGGATCAATTCCGGTAAAGTAAGCACGGTTTTGGCCTGGAACATTTGATTGGCCAGGGCTTTGATAAATTTCTGCTGGCGCTGAGTCCGGCCGATATCAGCCGTCGGACCGCCTCTATAGCGCACGTACTGCAGGGCCTGATCGCCGTTAAGATGCTGGTAGCCTTTTTTCAGGTTAATGCTGTAACTGACGTCCCAATGCACCATATTGGTTTCTACATCCAGATCAACCCCGCCCAATATATCAACGATTTTACCAAAGCCGGCAAAATTGGTGATGACGTAATAATTAACCGGAACTCCCAACAGATCACTCACTACCTTGCAGGCAGCTTCCGGTCCCTTGGTGTAATTGATGCTGTTGATTTTTTCACTGCGCCCCAAGCCATCCTTTATGCGGGTGTCGCGGGGCACCGATACCATTACCATTTTTTGATTTTTGGGATCAATACTGACCACGATCATGGTATCGCTGCGGGAATTGTTTTTATTCTCACGGTCATCAATTCCCATAAATAATATATTTATGGTTTTACCTTTGGCGCTCATTTCCAGGATTGAATCGGAAAACATTTTTTTAATTGGCGCCCCCGCCAGTGAACCAATCGCAAAAGCAGCTAAAAATACTGCAATAAATACTAAATATATTCTTTTTTTATGGTTAAGCCCGTTCATATGATTAAACCCTCTCTTATCAAGAAAACTTTATAAAATATCATATTTATTCTACTCCCCTGTCCCCTGGCCGTCCATGCATTTTTTACTTCATTTGAGGCAAATTAAAAGATATGATTATGAATAACCATATTATAAGCCAAATCCAAATTCAGGGGGGAATGAACATATGAGAGGATCACAAGACGAGGTGAAACGTAAAGTGCTGACGGAATGTAAAACCGTAGCCATTGTCGGTTTATCAGATAATCCCCAGCGAACCAGCCATCGTATCGGCAAATATTTAAAAGAAGCCGGTTATAAAATCGTACCGGTTAACCCCAATATTTCAGAAGCTTTAGGGGAAAAATCGTATCCGGATCTGGCCTCTATTCCTTTCGGAATTGATCTGGTAAATGTTTTCCGCCGTCAGGAGGAAATTGATGCCGTGGTTGAGGAAACTTTGAAAATATCCCCCCAGGCAGTCTGGTTGCAGTTGGGTCTGATCTGCCCGGGGGACAAAAGCCGGGTTAAAGATGCCGGTGCTGACTTGATTGAGGATTGTTGTATTATGGTTGAGCACCGCCGCCTGATTAATTAGCGGTCATCAGGTTTCGGCAAATAATGATTCCAATCGTGTAAGCAAGGTGTCGATTCCCTGTCCGGTCAAGGCAGATACAACCAGGCCATGGTGACCGGGCAGGGGAGGATTGTCCAACCGATCAGCTTTGTTAAATACCGTCAGGATTCGCTCCTGATCGGCTCCCAACTCCCGCAGCACCTCTTCCACCACTGCTATTTTTTCCAAGAGATTAGGATCTGATAAATCCGCTACATGTAGCAGCAGATCTGCATCCACTGCCTCTTCCAATGTAGAGCGGAAGGCAGCCATCAAATGGTGGGGCAGATTCTGAATAAAACCCACCGTATCGGTTAGGAGAATTTCCCGGCGGGAAGGCAGGTAAACTTTCCTAATGGTGGTATCCAGGGTCTGAAACAATCTATGGTCAGCTTCCACCTGCTCCATGCCGCTGCGGTGCCCCGTCCGGCAAATGGTATTAAATAAGGAAGACTTGCCGGCATTGGTATACCCCACCAACGACACTACCTTTATCCCGGCCCGCTGGCGTTTTTCGCGCTGCAAGTTTCTGGTACTCTGTACCTTGTCCAGTTTCTTTTTGACCTCCTGGATGCGCTTGCGGATATGGCGTCGATCCAATTCCAGTTTCTGTTCACCGGCACCGCGGGTTCCAATTCCTGCGCCCAAACGGCTCATGCCCGCACCTTTGCCAGTCAGCCGCGGCAGGCGATACTCCAGCAGTGCCAGTTCAACCTGCAGTTTGCCTTCATTGGAACGGGCCCGCTGGCTGAATATATCCAGAATCAACCTGGTACGATCGATCACCTTAAAGTCCAGTTCTTCCTCCAGATTGCGCAGCTGTACCGGCGACAATTCCCGATCAAAGATGATCAAATCCGGCTGCAGTTCAGCGGCCAGATGCTTTAATTCCTGTAATTTACCGCTGCCTATATAGGTGGTATTGTTGATTCGCTCCCGGGCCTGCACCAGCGTAGCCATCACTTCTCCACCGGCAGCTTCGGTCAGACTTTTTAGTTCTTCAAGGGAATCGTTAAAGTTGATATCAGCCCTACGGCCTAAATCTACCCCGACCAGAATGGCTTTTTCTGTTTTTTCTGCTTGCATTGCCTGGCTCCTTTGCTGCTCTGGGATTTTTTCCTGCTGCTTTGGTTTTCTTCCTGTCACTTTGCCTGGTGGTTTTGTTTTTCTCGGTTCGGATCAGTAAGCCCTGGGGTGAACTGTTGATCAAATCCGCTCGTCCGCAGCTTTGCAGTGCTTGCCTTACCAAATTGCGGTTGCGGGGGTCGCGGTATTGTAATAAAGCCCGCTGCCATCTGCGTTCCCGGGCCTGCCTGGGCACATATATTTTGCGTTTACTCAGCGGATCTAATCCGGTATGGTACATACAGGTGGAAATCGTCATGGGGGTAGGGGTAAAATTCTGCACCTGCTCGGGATAATACTGTAGATTGTCGCGGACAAATTCCGTCAGTTCAATCGTATCCTCGAGTTCGCAGCCCGGATGGGCGGAAATAAAATATGGCACCAGATACTGATCTTTGCCCAGTTGCTCATTAACCTTTTTAAACCTCTCCACGAACTTTCTGTATTCAGCCTGGGAAGGCTTGTGCATAAGTTTCAATACTCGGTCGGAAACGTGTTCCGGGGCAATTTTAAGCTGCCCGCCGACATGATATTGACAGAGATCTTTTAAATATTGGCCGGAATTGTCTTGCAAAATTAAATCGTAACGCACCCCCGAGGCCACAAACAAGTGCTTGACCCGCGGGTTGCGGCGCAGTTCCCTCCATAGCCGTACCGAAGGGCTATGATCAGTCTGCAGATTCTTGCATACCGTCGGGTAAAGACAACTTTCCTGGCGGCAGGCTTGACAGCGCTTATCATCTTTTCCCCGTAATCCGAACATGTTGGCGGATGCGGCCCCTACATCGGGGATACTGCCTTTGAAATCAGGATGACGGCTGATGGCCTCAACTTCCTGCACAATTGAATTTACACTGCGATTTTGGATAAACTTGCCCTGATGAAGCCCCAGCGAACAAAAGGCACAGCCACCGAAACATCCGCGATGGGTGGTTACCGAAAACTGTACCGGTTCCAAGGCGGGTATCCCCCCCTGCTTTTCGTAGACAGGATGAGCTCTTCTGGTAAATTCCAGATCATAAATTGCATCCATCTGGGCAGTATTTAGTGGCAGGGCGGGCGGGTTGACCACCACCCAGCGCTCCCCGTGTTTTTGGGCCAGACTGCGCGCACAGTAAGGATTCAATTCCTGATGGATTAATCGGGTTGCCTCGGCAAATGCATCCGGATTATCTTTGACGGCCTCATAGGCAGGCAATTCCAACACACCTTCCGGCAATGATTTACTCATATATGAAGTGCTGCGCAGATGGGTCAGGTAACGAATATCCTTGCCCGATTTGAGATGACGTGCAATCTCCAGGAGCGGATACTCGCCCATACCGTAGACCAACAGATCCGCTTTGCTGTCGGCCAGCATTGAACGTCGCACCTTGTCGCTCCAGTAATCATAATGCGCCAGACGCCGCAGACTGGGTTCAACTCCTCCCAGAACAACCGGCACCCCCGGCCAGGCCTGTCGTATCAGGTTGGTGTAGACGATGCTGGCGCGATCAGGACGCAGTCCGGCCAGTCCGCCAGGCGAATACAGATCCTGCGAGCGTCTTTTTTTATCGGCCGTATAGTGACTGACCATACTATCCAGGTTGCCGGCAGAAACCGCAAAAAACAAGCGGGGCCGGTCCAGTTTCTGAATATCCTGCAGGCTGTGCCAGTCCGGCTGGGTAATGATGCCTACCCTGAATCCCTGCTTTTCCAGAAATCTTCCCAACAACGCCGCGGCCCAGGCGGGGTGATCAACATAGGCATCACCGGAAACAAATATTATATCTAGTTCATCCCAGCCACGTTCGGCCAGGTCTTGCAGTTTAACGGGCAAATAATTCATCGTTGTTGCCTTCCATCGGTTCATCTTCAAGTAGTTTACTTAATTCTTCCCATTCGTTATAAGCAGATTGCAACTCTTCTTCCAGTTCTTTATAAGCGGCGGTAAAAGCACGAGCGTTTTCCTCCTCGCTGTAAGTCAGCGGATCCGAAAGTTTAATTTCTATCCGGCTCTTCTGCTCCTCCAGCTCCGTAATCCGATGCTCCATATCCTCCAACGCACGAATCCTCTTGCGCCTTATTCTTTCTTGTTCCTTCTTCTGCTCGCGGGCTGCGGTTTCAGGCTTGCTTTGCTCCCGTGCGGCTTCTCTGCGTGCTGCCATATCTGCCTTATTCCGGCTTTGAACTTTTTCCTGGTAATAACTGTAGTTGCCGTGATAGGACTCCAGCCTGCCGTTTTGCAAAGTAATAACCCGATCGGCAATCTGATCAATAAAATAGCGATCATGTGATACCATCAACAGCGTGCCCTCATAATCCTGCAGTATTTTTTCCACCGTTTGACAGCTGTCCAGGTCAAGGTGATTGGTTGGTTCATCCAAAAGCAAAAAATTGGCCCCGGACAGAATTAATTTCAACAGGGCCAAGCGGCCTTTTTCTCCGCCGCTCAGGTTTTTAATCGGTTTGAATACATCATCCTCGCTGAAAAGGATGGAGCCAAGTACGGTGCGAGCTTGCTCAATCTGTATATCGAAATTGGCAAGTATCTCTTCCAGCACCGTATTTTGGGGATCCAAATCCTCGTATTCCTGCCCGTAATAACCGGGCTCAACCCGGCTACCCAGCCATACTTCCCCTTCATCCGCCGCTATACGATTACTAATTATCTTTAATAATGTGGTCTTGCCACATCCGTTAGGGCCAACCAAAGCAATTTTTTCACCTTTGCTGATGTTCAGATCCAAATCCTTGAACAAATGATTTTGATCGAATGATTTGGCAATTCCCTGCAATCGCAATACATCATGACCACTCTCCTGTTTTAAATTAAGCGAGCGCAGGGCAAGACCTTTTTCCTGCCGGGGTCTGTTAATACGCTCCAATCGCTGCAGTTGCGACTGCCTGCCCCGGGCTTGTTTGGACTTGATGCCCGCCTTGAAACGGCGGATATAGGCTTCAGTTGTGCGGATGTATTCCTGTTGTTTGTCATAGGCCCGCTGCCAGGCCAAGTCATTGGCCGCTCGCTTAACCAGATACTGACTGTAATTGCCTTCGTATGATGATATGTTTCCCCACCTTAAATCCAGAATGCGGGTAGCAATCTTGTCCAAAAACCTGCGGTCATGGGAAACAACCAGAACGGTACCCGGGTAATTCTTCACAAACTCCTCCAGCCATTCAACCGATGAAATATCCAGATGATTGGTCGGTTCATCCAGGCATAGTAAATCGGGTAACTTGGCCAATAAGCACGCTAAGTTCAGGCGGGTCTTCTGTCCCCCGCTGAGGCTTTGTGCCTGGCGATCATATTCTTCCGGGGTAAATCCCAGACCGCTTAAAATCCTGCGGGCCGTATTTTCACAGGCGTAGCCGTCGGCCAGTTCATATTCTTCGCTGCAGCGGGCATAACGAGCCATATTTTTTTCCAGCTCCGAACCTCCCCGGGTGATTGCTGCTTCCAATTCATTTAAACGGTATCTAAGATTTAAAATTCCCGAATAGCTTGCCATGATGGCATTCCAGATGGTTATACCCTCTTCATAATCAGCCAGCTGTTCCAGGTAGCCGATAGTTAAGCCGGTTGAAAAACTCACCTCGCCGCTATCTGCAGCCATTAAACCGTTCAGACATTTCAGCAGGGTAGTTTTGCCGGCACCATTGACCCCAATCAAACCGACCCTTTCCCGGGCCTTAACGCTTAGACTGACGTCATGCAGAACCTGTTGATCCGCAAAAGATTTATTAATTTTCTGTGCCTGTAATACTATCATTTCTCCACCATTTGAAATCTTTATGTAAATGCATACAGTATTTAATTATATCACGCCATAGTGTTCTGCCCATAAAATTACCGACAAAAATGTTTTTTCCGATATGCATTAACGGTATGGTCGCTGACCCAGATTTTTCTCATCTGTTATTGGATTTAACTTGTCATTTAAATAAACCGTGATTAAATATACCAATTATTTTCTAAATATTACAAAATTTCAATGAGTAATATTTTGTTATATGCTAATAAAGTTTATTACGTTATAATATTAAATATAAGATTTTTAAATATTTTAAATTAGGAGGGGTGACCTTGTCAGCAAAGTTTTTCTACAACGAGGAGGCGCTGGATAATCTAAGAATCTCCGATCCCAGTGTTTTAGACCGACTCATAGATCACGAATCCTTCAGAGAAAACAACCTCAAAAAAAGCCGTCTGAAAGTGGATAAAAGGATGAGTCTGCATGACGCGATCGCAAAATACGTCGAAGATTGCGATGTTGTAGCTGATTCCGGATTCTCATATGTCCGCACACCATTGCAGGCCCATTTCGAAATATGGCGCCAGCAGAAAAAAAACCTGCAATACATCGGTTCTCCCAATACGATACATTCCTTTGCTGTTTTTACCGGTTGCTGCAATTATACCCACAATTCATACTGCGGAGCAGAAATGCGGGGTACCGATCGTCAGTTTTCGAAAGCTGTCCAGAACGGCAAAACCAAGATTCTTTCCGAATGGAGCCATGGATCCATGGGGTTGGGCTTTAAAGCGGCCCAATATGGCGAGCCTTATGTGGCTGCCCATCAGCTGCTGGGATCCGATATCATAAAATATAATCCTTATGTCAAGGAAGTAAAAGATCCCTGGAACGGCCAGCCAGTGGCGTTGATTCCGGCCTTGCATCCGGATGTTTGCATCATTCACTGCCAGCAGGCCGACATGTACGGCAACGGAAAAATATTTGGACCGGCTGTCAATGACATTGCCGTAGCTTTCGCCTCCCGAAAAGTAATCATCACCTGTGAAGAAGTGGTTCCCGAGTTAAGTATACGCTTTGACAACAGCAACACGGTCATCCCTTTCATGATCGTCGATGCGGTGGTTGAACTTCCTTACGGATGTTTGCCCGGCTCCTGCCCCGGCCATTATTACTGGGCCAGAGAATGGTGGGAATGGCTGATGCGGATTGCCACCAAAAACGATGTTGCCATGCAGGATTTCGTGGATAATTGGATTTTTGGCTGCAAAGACCAGTATGCGCTGATCGACCGTCTCAGCAGAGACATGGGCGGTTTTGGCTACGTTGACAATCTGCGCAGGATGGAAAAAGCGGAAGAATATCTGATCGAAGACAGCGGGGTTGATTTTACCTATGAACCGGTAATCCCCAAATGGGATTAAGATAAAATAAAGGAGGCGAATACTTTGAATACACCAGCACCGGCTAATCCTTTTGAACAACTGGCATATAACATTGCTTTGCAGATACAAGACGGTATGATCGTTTATGTGGGAACGGGGCTTCCCATGGTCGGGGCCATGTTAGCCAAGAAAACCCATGCCCCCCATATAACACTGGTTTATGAAAGCGGCGGGCAGGATCCCTGGGAAGGCCCGATGCCCTGGTCGGTAGGCGGCGCGGCAACTTTCCGCCGGGCCCCGATGAGCATGGAAATGGCCCACTCCTTTGCCATGGCCGCCAACGGTTTTGTTGATATTGCTTTCCAGGGTGCGGCCCAGATCGATATGTATGGGAATCTGAATACGCATTTTATCGGCGGTGATTTTCACAATTTCAAATCCCGTCTGACCGGTAGCGGTGGCGGAAATGATCTGAGTTCCCTGTCTGAGACCTTTGTATTGGTTGGTCTGCAGGATCCCAGTAAATTCCCGGTCAAATTGGACTTTCTTACCAGTCCGGGGTTCCTGAACGGCGGCAACAGCCGTATGGAAGCCGGATTATTGGGAAAGGGTCCGCAATCGGTGGTTACCCAGATTGGAGTTATGGATTTCGAGCCGGAAAGTAAACGGATGCGGATCAAAGGATTGAATCCTTACTGTACAGTGGAAATTGCTCAGGCCTGCACCGGGTTTGAATTGATCGTTCCGGAAAAGGTCGAGGAAATCCCTGCACCGCCGGAAGATATCTTAATGGTTTTACGTAAAGAAGTCGATCCCCACAAGATCTTTATAGAATTCCCGCCCCGGGTTAAATAAGTAAATATATAGTCATAAATGGTTTAGCACAAGACAATCGGGAAGCCCGTGATGTTATAGGGACACACCCCTTAGGGGAAATGTCCCTATAACATGAGCGAGCTTCCCGTATTAACGCAGCGGTAAGCTTTTTGGACAGTCTGAAGGGCTGGCGTCATGCCAGCCCTTCTGTTTCTTTTTACATTCCCGGCATCTTGGTGAATACTCCGCGGGGATCCACCACAGTACGCAAGATTTCCAGAACTTCATCGGGAGGCGGTGCTACCATTTGAATTTCATCGGGTACCAGCAATTCAAAGCCAGTACACATCTGGGCGATTTCTACCGTCATACCGGGGTTCAGAGCTTTGATCCGCATCCGTTTGCTGACCGGTTCAAAGTCATAAATTCCGACCTGCGTAACAACGGCAATCGGTCCTCCATAGAGTCCGGCTTTTTCACGGCTGTCGCCGCCTTCCAGATAACCGGGGGTGGTCAGGAAATCCACCCGTTCCGGAAAGCGCTCGGGGAGTTGCAAGCCAACCAGCACTGATTTTTCCGTGAGCGAACCGATATCGTTGCCGCCGCCGCTGCCCGGCAGAATGGATTTCAGGTTTTCATAACTGCCAATAACTGAAGTATTTACATTGCCATACATGTCAAACTGGGCCCCGCCCTGAAATGCGATATCGACATAGCCCAATGCGCACTGGCCAAAGGAAATAGACATTTCCATGCTCATGGGCGATTTACGGTAGGTAAACGGGCAGCCAACGGACCAGGGCACATCACAGCCATCCAAAGGATCCTGTCCGCCGCTTTCAAATACCAAGGTTATATTTTTAGCATGCGTCTTTTTGGCCAGCATTCCTCCCACCATGGGCAGACCGGTTCCCACATATACGATCTGGTTATCATCAATCATCATAGACAGATTATAGGCCAGCATCTCCAATGGATTAGCGGGTGCTACATTGCTCATAATTCTCCTCCTTACTTAGTCCCATTTGGGTATAACTTCTTGATAATGAAAACTGATCGCAGAATCATCTGCTGTACCCTCAGCTGCTTCCATTAAGCGGCGGGCCTTGTCTATAACAGATATTCCGCCCACTTTATCGATGAAATCATACGGACCAGTGGTGTTCATTATCCAGCGATCGGTATATTCAATCATGTTTTCATAGGTGACCGTGCTAATACGGATCAGCCATTCCCACCATTCCCGATTCCAGTAATAATGTCCCGGACAACATCCCGGATAAGCTCCGTATGGAAGTTCAACCACCGCATCAACATACATAAAGGGGATGCTGGCGCTGCTGTTGTCCCGGATCGTCATTTCCGGAACAATCCGCTCCGCAGTTATAATAACCCGGCGGCAGGCGGCTGCCAGAGCAATATCATTAATCGCCGGGCCTTTGATAACCGCATTGCCGTAGCGATCAGCCTGCTGAACATGAACGATGCATACATCGGGGAATAAGGCCGGGATCAGACAAACCGGGTCATGATCGGTACCAACCGGATTGTCGATAACTTTGACAAAGGGATTTTGTTTGATCATATCCGTACCCAGCAATTGTTTGGATGCGATAAAGGGAGCACCCAATTGGGCCGCCTTGAATCCCAATGCCATTGAGCCGTGACTCCATAAAGACAGGATTTCGGCTTCCTTGTTCTTGATGATGCGGGCAAAGTTTTTGTCATTACCGCGCATTTCCACCCCAATATAGGACAAATGTATCGCTTTCATGCATTCGCGAGCCATGAAATACGAACAGTTGGACATAGGTGAGCCGATACCGACGAGATTTTTCTTTTGTTGACGGACAATTTCAAAATAGGCCTGAATCGGACTTCTGACATAGGAGAAACCGGTTTCAGCAAAAATATCGCCGTCATGAACAAACTCAGCAATGGCCTCTTTTAAAGGCATACGCTTGTCTTTTTTGCGGCGATCCTTTTTCAGATGGTATTCGCGAGCACCTTTAAAATCAACAAGTCGATCCATTTGCTCGTCGCTGGTATAAAGATGTGCCATTCGTTCTGTGCCTCCTCATTAATATTTAATATACTTAAATGCTCCAGACTGCTTAAGCCCCCTTCCTGCATATGATAAAAACGATACCGTAGAGTATCCCCGTGGCAGCTTTTCAACAAATTAATAATGCAAAATAGACAATTCTGCTGATAATTATAAATAAATCCAAAAATATGCTATTACTACCTATTATAATTAAGCATAATAAATCTATCAATGTAATTTTGCGTAATAATATTACAATTTAAAATATTTATAAAATTAATTTTAAAGCACAATCAATTTAAGCTTTAATTTCCCTTATAACAGAAGCTTTTGTGCTATCATTTATTTGAGTATCATAAGCGAACAAGGAGCGAGTATTATGAATGATGTTTCGGGGTTTGATATAACCCATACCGTCATGGGCACACTGGGAATTGAAATCATTGAATATACGCCGGAAAGAGTCGTAGCGCAAATGCCGGTAACTCCTAAAACCCATCAGCCTTTTGGGCTATTGCATGGGGGAGTATCAGTTGTAATTGCAGAAACAGTTGCTTCCGCAGGCAGTTACCAATTTGTTGATGCCAGTTACCAACGGGCAGTCGGCCTGGAGATTAATGCCAACCATATTCGCAGCAAAGCCAGCGGCATGGTGCATGCGGTAGGAGTACCGATCCATGTGGGAAAACGCACCATTATTTGGGATATCCGCATCTATGACGAAGAGGAAAACCTTATTTGTGTTTCCCGCTGCACCATGGCGGTTATAGAGGTGGGAAATAAACCGGCAGAAGAATAAAAACGGATTAAGCTTTATATATAGCCAAAAACCGTTTTTTTGAGGTACATATGATATGACAAAAAAGAGAAAGTATATTTTGGGCTTAGTATTTATTGTTTGGCTTGCATTTTTTATTACAGATTTTTCTTTAGTAAAAGCAAATAAATCTCCTCTATTTGCAGTGCCAATAATAATATACAAAGACGGTGGTTCAACAGAATACTATGGGCTGGGGTACAAGGTTATAAAATATGTTAATTTAACGGTTGAGAAAGGCCCAGAGGTTGTAAAAACCGATTTTGGCACTTGGTTTATGCGGTTTTCATTTCCAGAATAGAATTTAGTAATAAAAATTATTTATATGATATTGCGAATCAGAAGAGAAAAGCTCAACTTGCAGGGCATTTTTATCTAAATTTTCAACTATTGTTTGCTGCAATTGGGCCAATCGTTTTATGTTTTTAGTTAATTTTATTGCTCCGGCGCCAGATATTCATCCTGTTGGCTTCCTGAATCAATTCATCCTGAAAACGGGGATGAGCAATTTTAACCATTTCCTCAGCCCGCTCCCAGGTGGATTTGCCTTTGACATTGGCGATGCCGTATTCGGTTACTATATAATGGGCGATCGTCCTGGGGACGGTTACGACAGATCCCGAACCAAGGGTGGGTCTAATCCGGGAACTGAGTTTGCCCTCCCGGTCGGTGAAGGTTGAAGGCAAACAAATAAATCCTTTGCCGCCTTCTGACATATATGAGCCCAGCATAAAATCGACCTGTCCGCCCGATCCTGAAATTTGCCGAAAGCCCGAAGACTCGGAGTTAATTTGTGAAAACAGATCAACCTCTATCGCTGCATTTATAGCTATCATTTTGGGGTTTTTGGCGACCATCGAGGGAGTATTGACATGAGTTATCGGATAGGCAGCGCAAACCGGATTTTTATCAATGAAATCATACAGAGCCTGTGAGCCCATGGCAAAACCATAAACTATTCTGCCTTTGTCTATAACCTTGTTTTTCCCGTTCAGCCTACCGGTCTCATATATTTTAATATATGCATCCGCCAGCATTTCCGTATGCGCACCCAGATCCTGCAAATCAGATTCAGCAATCAATTCCCCGATAAAATTAGGCATAGCCCCGATACCAAGCTGTATACAGGCTCCATCTTCAATTCCAGTCATAACCCATTTGGCAATGCGCTGTTCAACTTCGTTGGCCTGCAAAACCGGTAACGAAAAGAGCGGTTGCTGATCCCCTTCCACCACCAGATCAACTTCACTGATATGTACCGCTTCATCATAGCCGCCGTAAGCTGTAGGCATATTAGGGTTAACTTCCACAATTACTTTCTTGCCGGCTTTAACCAGCGCCTGTGCATGCCCTACATTTGGCCCATGATTCATATAACCCATTTTATCAATACTTCCGACCTGCAGCAAAACTACATCAAGTTTTTCATTTTGTTTTAATATTTTAGGCAATTCATAATACATGGAAGGAACGTAATAATAATTGCCCGCCTGAGCCAGTTTACGGTCATGACCTGAAGCATGCCAGTTGTTGTATATAAAATGTTTGCCTTCTGGATCTGAAGCGATTGTCTGCAGTGGAAACAGGGTTACACTTGTGTTTATAATAACTTCTTCCAATTCATCCCGACGTAAAGCCAGAGCCCTATCCAGAGCAGGGGGAACACCATTGTAGGAATTATATTGTATGCGGTCGCCGGATTTGATAATTTTTACAGCCTCTTTTGGTGACATTAACTTCTGTTTATATTCTTTAGCAAAAGTCAAGTTAGTTTTCCTCCCTCGAGGGAATAACACGAACGGCATCCCAGATAATTTACATAAAATAATAAATTTTGCAGTCCAGCATCTATAACGGAAATTATAGCAAGAGATGGTTTCGTCGGCAACCGGTTCATCTTCATAGGATTCGCAATTCCTTGATATATAGCAGGGTCTTTATTAAGATACCAGACTATATGAAAACTGTCCCCTATCCCTATTTGCCCCACCTACGATCAATATCTGTTGTATTTTGGGGACGAAGGCGATAAATATACCCCAAATTTAAACTATGTCCTCCACTTTGGATAAATAGCCCGGCGATTTTTGCGGTTTTCACATAGTCTGATACCCTCCGATAATATTTTATAAAACAACATCTGACCTAATTCGATATGGGAACAATAATTTCTATCAGGGTCACATTGTATGTATACTGTCATTTTTCTGTAACCCTTATCACATTCATCAAACACTAAAGTTACATGTATGTTACACCTCCATTATATATCCCTTATTTATTATGCAATGGTTTCCCTTCCAGAAAAGTATCGAATGAGCCAACAGACGCCTAAATAAAGCAGAATTTAAAGAATATTTATTACCAGCGGATATCTGCATTTCCCGGCCGCAGCACGATTTCAGTGAATTGGCATGCAACTTGCATTACTATGTGCCTAAAGCTTAGATAGTTACATGTTTCACATATAAAAAGGAGGATGACGAGAAATGAGAACTGCACAAGAAATAAAAATCAACTACCACACCAAAGCTGCTTACGAGATGGCAAGTTCACTTCCCTGTCCTCGATCAGCAAATGATGTTTATGCTCTGGGAGTCAGTCTGCAATACTGTATCAGGGCAAAATACCTTGAAATCGCTAATCTGATGAACAACAAAACCTATTTGACTGATCAGGCAGCGCAGCAACTGAAAATCAAATCACAAATTGAAAAGCTGTCCATCTACAAGTTGAATATGCAGCTAAACAAATTCTATGAGCAAGGCGGCCCCATCATGGAAGACCCAATAACTCAGGAAATGGCTAGGGAAATCCAACCCTTCTTCAGCCGGATCACGGGTCGTTTTCTCCAATCATTGGATGAAACTGCCTCGCGCTTATTAACCAAACAAATCAGCGCTGGGGAAATGACGTCTGAAGTCAGGCAGCAAATCACCGAAACATACAATACCCTGGGAAAAATGTTTACGGCTGAGGAAATCGAAAGTGCCTTTGCGGAATTAGCTGAAATCATACAATCATAACCTAATGCGCAGCATCCGCATTGCTGCAATAGTTTAGCAATTTACGCCCTTATGCTTGATGCAGGCAGATATGTAAATTTATTTGTGAAAGAAGGAACATAGTATGTGTAATTGCGGTGAAAAGGTACAGGATATGCGTTATGTGACACTTGATAAAATGTTAGACAAATACCGCGATACAAATGGCAAAATTATTCCAGCCTTGCAGGAAACCCAAGATATTTTTGGATATATCCCGGAAGATGCGATAAAAATGATTGCCAGTACGTTGAAGATCCCTTCCAGTGAAGTATATGGAGTGGTTACCTTCTATGGTCAATTTCATCTGCAGGTACGGGGAAAAAATATTATCCGCGTTTGCACCGGAACTGCCTGTCATGTACAGGGCGGCGGCAAGATTCTGGAATCGATCAATAAAACTTTAGGTTTGGCGGGCGGAAATATGACCACCGAAGATTTGCTTTTTACGGTTGAACCTGTAGCCTGCCTGGGAGCATGCGGTATGGCTCCGGTTATAATGGTCAACGAAGATGCGTATGGAAGAGTAAGCCCCGATGACGTTCCGGAAATACTGGCACGTTATCGGGAAAAGGACGGGGAAGAAAAATGCATAGCTTAAATGAAATGCGTAAACAGTTTCAAAATGCATACGATGAATCAAAGAATCGTATTAAGGTCGTATTCGGGCTGGGTACATGCGGAATTGCCGCCGGCGGAGAAAAGATCTGGGATGCAGTCAGCAGCTATATCGATACCCATGGATTGGATATTGACATGATGTCCACCGGATGTATCGGCATGTGCTACGCAGAACCCCTTATGGAAGTTCATATGCCGGGTGAGCCACGGTTTATCTATGGTAATCTGAAACCTGAAGTTGCCATTGATATTTTAAAAAAACATCTCGTGGAGGGGAATCCCTCTCCGGAATATATTGTGGCCCAGGATCCCCGGGGCTATGAAGCAGCAGCCAATATTGAAAAACTTGAAGAAATACCTTTTTACAAAGCCCAGGTTAAAAATGTGCTGGGGCGCTGCGGAATCATCGATCCGGATCAAATCGTCCATTATATCGTTTTTGATGGCTATGAAGCCCTGGAAAAAGCTTTGTCCTCCATGACTCCGGCCGAGGTGATTCAAGAAATCAGCCAATCCGGGTTAAGAGGCCGGGGCGGAGGAGGATTTCCCGCCGGGCGTAAATGGGAAGCAGCTTACAAATCTCCCGGTAATAAAAAATATGTCGTTTGCAACGCGGACGAAGGAGATCCCGGCGCTTTCATGGATCGCAGTGTTCTGGAAGGTGATCCGCATGCACTGCTGGAAGGGATGGCTATCTGCGGCTATGCTATTGGCGCCGACGAAGGATATATATACGTTCGGGCCGAATACCCGCTGGCGATAAAAAGATTGAAAAAAGCTATTCGGGATGCGGAAAGCATGGGTATTCTGGGCAATAATATCCTGGGTAGCGGATTCAGCTTCAAAATACAAATTGCTGCCGGTGCCGGAGCTTTTGTCTGCGGGGAGGAAACCGCGCTGATGCATTCTATCGAGGGCAAGCGTGGCATGCCTCGGGTAAGGCCTCCTTATCCGGCGCAGTCAGGATTATGGGGCAAGCCCACCAATATTAATAATGTAGAGACTTACGCCAATGTTCCCGTTATCATCCGCCAAGGAGCGGACTGGTTTGCCGGTATGGGTACAGAGAACAGCAAGGGATCAAAAGTATTTGCCCTGACCGGCAAGATCAACCGAACCGGTCTGGCTGAAGTTCCCATTGGCATTTCCCTGCGCGATATCGTATTTAATGTCGGGGGCGGAATCCAGAATGGAAAACATTACAAAGCGGTGCAGATCGGCGGGCCCTCCGGCGGTTGTATTCCGGAAAGCCTGCTTGACACACCCGTAGATTATGATTCCCTGATCAAGCTGGGAGCTATGATGGGGTCAGGCGGCCTGGTGGTCATGGACGAAGATACCTGCATGGTTGATGTAGCCAGATACTTTCTGCATTTTACCCAGGAAGAGTCCTGCGGCAAATGTGCCCCCTGCCGTGAAGGCACAATGCGCATGCTGCAGATTCTTAATAAGATTTGTGACGGCAAGGGCACACCGGAGGATCTTGATACCCTGGAAAGTTTATGCCGGGTAGTCCAATCCACTTCCCTGTGCGGTCTGGGCCAATCTGCACCCAATCCGGTACTGGCAACCTTACGCTATTTTCGACCTGAATATGAAGCCCATATTTATGATAAAAAATGTCCCGCCGGTGTATGTGTAGAACTACTGGATATAAAGATTGATGCCGATAAATGTAAAGGCTGTACCATTTGTGCCGATGTCTGTCCGGTGGGAGCTATCAGCGGGGAACGCAAAAAGCCGCATGTGATCGATTCAGACAAGTGTATCAAATGTCAGGCCTGTATGGTGAAATGCAAATTTGGCGCCATTTCCAAGGGTTAAGAATGGATAGAGGGACGGTGAAAGAAATGTCTGAAATAACTGTCATGATCAATGGCATTAAAACGATCATACCTGAAGGTACTTCCATATTGCATACCGCGCAAGCAGCCGGTATAAAAATTCCCACGCTTTGTTTCCATCCTGACCAGGAAATCAAGGCCAATTGCAGGATTTGTGTGGTAGAAGTAGAAGGGCAAAAAAACCTCATACCGGCTTGTGCCACCGCAGTAAATGAAGGCATGGTGATAAATACTGCCACACCTAGGGTACTTGAAGCCCGCCGGATGATACTTGAACTAATTTTGGCCCATCATCCGCAGGACTGTCTGCATTGTGTCCGCAGCGGCAGCTGTGAACTTCAGCAATTGGCCGCGGAATACGATGTGCGTTTCAATCGTTTCCCGCTGGAAGATGCGCATCTGCCCCTGGATTATTCCAGCCCTTCAATAGTAAGGGATTCCAATAAGTGCATCCTCTGTGGTCGCTGTATTGAGTTTTGTACATCAAAGCAGACCGTAAATGCCCTGGGACTGGCTCATCGCGGTTTTGATTCCCAAGTGGTTCCTTCAATCGGTCAGGAACTTTTTGAGAGTCCCTGCGTTATGTGTGGACAATGTATTCATGCCTGCCCGGTAGGTGCGATCTCCGGACGCGAACAAACCGATGAATTTATGGCGGCGGCAGCTGATCCGGATAAAATTGTTGTAACCCAAATTGCGCCGGCCGTGCGGCTGGCAATCGCCGAAGCCTTCGGGGCTGACCGTGACCAATTGCAGATGGGGCAACTGGCCAGTGCGCTGAGAATGCTAGGGTTTAACCATGTACTTAATACCAATTTTGCCGCTGATCTGACCATCATGGAAGAAAGTCAGGAATTGCTGGAAAGGATCAGCAACGGAGGCGTGCTGCCGATGTTTACCTCCTGCTGTCCAGCTTGGGTACGTTTTACGGAGGTTTTTTATCCTGACCAATTGGATCATTTATCCACCTGCAAGTCACCCCAGCAAATGTTTGGGGCTTTGGTGAAAACCTACTGGGCGGAAAGAATGAATATAAGTCCTGATAAGATTTTTTCAGTTTCCATCATGCCCTGTACAGCTAAAAAATACGAGGCCGTGCGTCCGGAGATGACCGACAGCGATTATTCTGATGTGGATATGGTGCTGACCACCCGGGAAATCGTCCGTCTGCTGCAAATGACGGGAATTAATCCCCTGAAGCTGGAAGAAACAGAATTTGACCCCTGGATGGGTGAATATACGGGATCAGCGGTATTATTCGGAGCCAGCGGCGGGGTCATGGAGGCGGCCTTGCGTACCGTTTATGAAAAAGTTACCGGTCGGGTACTGGAAAAACTTGATTTTAGTGATGTGCGAGGCATGGCTGGCCTAAAAGAGGCAACGGTAGATATGGACGGAACAATCGTAAAGGTGGCGGCAGCGCATACGCTGGGCAATGCCCGGGCGCTCATGGATGAAGTGGCAGCAGGCAAATCCCCCTATCATTTCATCGAAATTATGGCCTGTCCGGGCGGATGTATCGGCGGCGGCGGTCAGCCCATCACCCGCAGCAACGAGCAAAGAGCCCAAAGGATGGAAGCCATCTATGTCGAAGATCGCAGCAAAATTTTGCGCAAATCCCATGAGAATCACGAGATCCAAATGCTCTACGAAGAATTCCTGCAGGAAACTCTGGGACACAGATCCCACGAATTGCTGCATACCAAATATACTCTCAAACGCAAAAACATTTAAATAGATTTATTGATAAGCAAATTTTTGCCGCAAATGCTCTAAGGATTATTAATCCCCTTTGAGCATTTGCGGCAAAAAATCAGATTTCCTTGCTTCCTCCCTGAACATCTCTGCTGCCGGGTATTTTTCAGATCAAGCCTCATCGATATTCAGCATCAGCATTAATATAGGAAAAACAAGATAAATGCTGGTGGTTGAAGCAGCCACTATTCCAGAATCATTGACCAGCAAAGCGACAAATGCTGCAGTTATTATGCCGATAAAGCCTTTAAAAATATAGGGATGCTGCTGACGCAACTGCTGCATTGCTCCAACCGGCCGCACCAATAACAGCGATACTACCAGCAGAATAACCATAAACACATAACTCCAGATCGTGTATCTGATTAATTTTATATTCATAGCCATTTTGCGTTTTATAATCAGCAGGATTTCCTGCCACCCTCCGGCAACAATTTGATTTGCAGCTCTGCCGATATGGGTTTGCATTTCCACCGGCCGCTGCATATCATAAAATGTCCCCCCGGCTGCCACCAGGATAACAATCATCAAAAGCCTGGATATTACTCGGGGATTCATTTTTACATTGCGCAGCAGCAGAAATGTAAGCAAAAAGGCGATGGGCGCAGTCAACAGGCCGTCAGAATTGGCTCCCAGCGATGGCCCCGCGATCAAATAGCATTCCAACATAAAAAACACTGCTATTATAGTTAACAGCCAACGATTTTTATATTTTTCATATATTGATGCCGCTACAGCAATACTGCTGCCGATCAAAACCCCCATGTATTCGTTACCAATCCCGTAATATCTGGCTCCGGTCATGGGGTCATAACCCAGCAATGAACTCTTTATCATGGGGGCCCCCAGGATTATATCCAGATTTATCATTAAAACTGTGATCAGGCTGACTGCTACAAAACTCTTAAAGCTGCTGCCCTTACAGAAATACATTACCAGTTTAGTCAACACAATGGTTATCACAACCGCAGCAATAACGTAACTCCAATCCCCGGGCAGGCTGATTTTATTCAGCGGCAGCAACACCAGAGGAATTGTGACCATGGAAACGAGCAGCGGTTTTATTACCTGTTTTCCCTTCTTAATCCAGAAAATAACCATGAGAGCCAGAAGTATACTTATTATCTGCAAAATAACATATCCCTTGATTACAATTGGACGCAGGCGGTTAGCAGTACTCGTATCTGCAGACAGCTTACTGGCCGCCGCAAGGTTATCTGCTCCTCTTGCAGGTTTGGAAGTCATTGCCTGACCGATCATTACCCGCTGTTTATCTTCCAGATTAAAAAACTTCAGTACGGTGGGAGCAAAATCAGTATTGGCCACTATATAATCCCGCCGGCTGGTGGCGGAAGTGAGGATGCCTGAGGAAAAACCTTTTCCATATGCCAGAACCGGGGTGAAATTATTTTTCCAATCCATCTCCTTAGCAGCAGGCGAGAGGCCAACCAGCAACATCAGATCCTGATCAGGATCAACTTGCCGGCTCACTCGGGCGACCATTTGGTCAATTTTTTCCAGATAATGTTTCCTTTCCCGGGCCGAAACTTCCGGGAGTGCCGTATCGGCGCTCTCCAGCCGGGCCAAATCGGATAAGTCTATTATTATCAAGTCTGCCTGGGAACGATAGTTCTCTATCTGTGCGGATATATATTCATAATTGGTTTCATAACTTAGGTAGCCGGACGAAGCGAAACGGCAGACGGAGGGACCAACATCCCCAAGAGGTACCTGTCCGCTGCCATCCATACCTACGGCTATGCCGGAACGCATTTTCCCAATCCCATTATCTCCATTGCCCAGTACACAGACCTTAAGCTGGTTGGCACGTAAAATTTCACCCAACGCGCCGGGAACGGTATTAACGTGTTCTTTATTTAAACCTTCCAATATTTCCGGCAGATTCACCAGCAGCAGATGGCCTTGGTCTTCAATCCCGGTCAAGCTCCGGTATAATTGTCCGGCGGTTTTCTCCCGCTCAGGCACGAGCTCTTCCTTATTGAAACCCAGTAAATCATTTTTATAACCGCGGGCCAAATTCCCTGCCCCCAGCGTCAAACTGCAGTCAATTGTATTGCGTGCTCTCAGGGTGCGGTTGCTGGCCAGGCCAATTGCCCCCTGCCGGGTGAGATGATATATTCCCGGCGTTGCCGTCGGGTCAATGTCATTGACGGAAAGCTTGTCAACCAGAATAACATAGGCGGTTGGACTTCCCTCGCTGCTGGCTGCCTGAACCGGCAATGAGCCTGCGAGGAAAATAATGAAAGCTGCAGAAAGAGTAACCAGCAGACGTTGGAAAGCAATTTTTTTGTTCATGCCCACAACCTCGTAAGTTTTTTACTTATTATATCAGTATACACGTCTTTTCCGATCGCTGTAAAATTTTTCAGCAGATGCGGGGCACATGTTCGCCTTCCAAAATTCCCAGAATGCGCTCTGCACCCAATTCGGTTTCAATCAGTACCAGACCGGACGGCCCGGCATCAACTTGCCCGATAATGGCTGCATTTGCCGTCGGGGAGAGCTGGTGTAAATCAAAGAGCAAATCCCGGGCTGCCGCTGCTGCCACAAACATGACCATTTTACCTTCATTGGCCATATAAAGCGGATCCATGCCCAGCATATCGCAGGCTCCCTTTACCGCAGGCGCAACCGGGATGGCAGCTTCTTTTACCCGAATACCGATGCCGGCCTGAACAGCGATTTCGTTTAAAACCGTAGCCAGACCTCCCCGGGTGGGATCGCGCATACATTTTATGGCATCGCCGTATTTGGCAACCATTTCTTCCAATTGGTACAGCGCGGCGCAGTCACTTACCACCGGGGTACTAAAGGTAAGGCCTTCACGTTGCGCCAGAATCGCCAGACCATGATCGCCAACGTAGCCGGTGACGATAACCTTATCGCCAGGTTGTATCCGCGGGGGCCGGTAGTCAATGCCTTCCGGAATAATGCCAATTCCGGTGGTATTGATAAACACCCCGTCGCAACTGCCTTTTTCCACTACTTTGGTATCTCCGGTAACCAGCTTGACTCCAACTTCCCTGGCTGTTTTAGCCATTGATTCGGCAATTAATCTGAGCTCAGCGATAGGCAAACCCTCTTCAATAATAAAGGCAGTCGACAAATAGAGCGGAGTGGCCCCGCAAGCCAGTAAATCATTAACCGTCCCGCAAATGGAAAGCTTGCCTATATCCCCTCCCGGAAAAAAGAGCGGGGTAATTACAAATGAATCCGTCGACATGGCCAGGCGACCAGCCGGCATCTGCAAAATAGCTCCATCCAGCATAGGTTCCATTATTTCATTTTGCCAGGCCTGTTTGAACACCTCATCGATCAGGCGCTGACTCATCAGCCCTCCGCTGCCGTGGGCCATTAATATTCTATCCTGCGTCATCTAACCTCTCCCTTTCACTGGCGTATAACGATAAAAAGCTGCACAAGAACCTTCATGGGAAACCATACACGGACCAACCGGTTTTAACGGGGTACATGCCCGTCCGAACAAAGCACAATCAGGCGGGCTTATTTTACCGGTCAGTACTTCGCCGCAGGCACAGCCTTTAATGGGGAGCTCTTCTATTTCCGGAATACCGAACTTCAAACGCGTGTCCATCCCGGCATATTCCTCCCGCAATTCCAGGCCGCTGGCCGGAATCATTCCCAAGCCCCTCCAGCGCGCCGCAGCGGGCTTAAATACACGCTCCATGGTCTGGCGGGCGATTGGATTGCCTTCCGGCTTAACCACCCGGCCATACTGGATTTCCACCCGAGCCTCGTCTTTTTTCAACTGCTGCAAAAGCATATAAATCCCTTCCAGTATATCTTGGGTCTCAAAGCCCGTTATTACACAAGGTTTCTTGTATTTATCAGTCAGGATTTCATATGGTTTAACCCCGATTACCGCTGAAACATGGCCGGGACATATCAAGCCATCCACCTTAATATCAGTATCAGAAAAAATAAGTTCCAGCGCCGGCGGTACAACTTTATGCAGGGAAAAGACGGAGAAGTTTTTCAATCCTTCCTTTACGGCCTGCTCCAGGGTTATGGCGATCGTCGGCGTCGTCGTTTCAAAGCCAATCCCCAGGAAAACCACTTCCTTCTGCGGATTTTCCCGCGCTACCCGCAACGCATCCAGCGGCGAATAGGCTACCCTGATATCTGCGCCTTGGCTGCGTTCTTCCTGCAGACTGCTGTAAGTACCGGGAACTCTCATCATGTCCCCAAAGGTAACCAGGATGAGATCCTTCTGCTGAACCATTAAAATAACCGCATCAATATCCCCCTGTGACGTCACGCACACCGGACACCCCGGCCCGGAAAGGAGTTTGATATTAGGAGGCAACAGTCCCCGAATGCCGCTCTTGGCAATCGCCATGGTATGGGTACCGCAAACCTCCATTAAAGATGCAGAACCGTTAAATGATTGGATGGCCTGCAGCAATTGCTGTTGATAATCCTTTACATCATTGCTCATATTGCAGCATCTCCTCCAAATAGCGCATGGTTTCCAGGGCTATGCTCTCATCAATGATTTCCATGGCAAAACCGGCATGAACCAGTACATATTGTCCCGGTTCCACTTCCGGGGTTAAACGAATATTAATTTCCGTCTGGTTGCCGTTGACATCCACCCGGGCGGTATCATTGGCCCTTTTCTCAACTACTTTGGCGGGAACCCCCAAACACATTACTGCAACACCTCACTTGCTATTATTGCCTGTCCCAGCGATATTCCGCCGTCTCCCGGAGGAACCTGCCGGTGATGAAAAACTATAAATCCCTGTTCACCAAGCCGTTCAGTTATTTTATTGAGCAGAATCTGATTGTGAAATACCCCTCCGCTTAATACCACCCGGTTTAAGCCGCTTTCATCGCGCAGCCTGATTAGCGCGGCAGTAAACATTTCCACCAGGGTCAGGTGAAATTTTTGTGCCATGCCGGCCTTTGAACAGCCTTGTTTCAAATCAGCAACTAACTCCGGCCACATCGGCAGCACATCCATCATCCAGGTATCCTGGTCTTTGTAAAGATCAAATCCATAATGACCGTGCACGGTTTTGTCTGCCCGTGCCTCCAGTTCTGCTGCTGCCTGACCTTCATATTTATTGATACCGCAAATTTCCAAAACTGCACCTACCGCATCAAACAACCGTCCGCAGGAAGAGGTTAAACCGGCGGGGTTTTTCGCTCTCATTTGACTTAACATAAGATTTTTTTCTTCTCCGTTCAAATCCGGCAGGATTTCATCCGCTATCTCCAGACCTTTTTCTCCCAGTGCTGCATACAAATAAATCAAACCCATGCGATAAGGCCTTTGGGCATTTATATCACCGCCCGGATACGGTACATATTTAAGGTGGGCGGCACGCTTGAATTGACGGTAGTCTCCCTGCAGGATTTCCCCTCCCCAGACAGCGCCATCCGTTCCCCATCCGGTCCCGTCACAAATCAACCCCAGCACTTCCCCTTGCAAAGCATTTTCCGCCATCACTGACGCCATATGAGCAAAATGATGCTGAATGCCGATTTTCTTGAGATCCGGCTGTTGTCTGGCCCAGCGGCTGGTTTGATATTCAGGGTGCAAATCATGGGCAATGATCTTGGGTTCAACATATAGACTTTGCTTAAAGCGCTCAATACCCATCTGGAAATTGACATAGTTATGATAATGATTCAAATCTCCCCAGTGCTGGCTCAAGAAAGCCTCCCCGTTTCTGGTTATACAGAAGGTATTTTTCATCTCGCCGCCCAGGGCCAAAACCGGTTCCGCCTGCAAGGCAATGGGGATACCACGGGGTACAAATCCCCGGGCTCGCCTGAAAAAATGCGGGGTCTGCAAATCCGTTACCCGCATCACTGAATCATCACAGGGATTGTAAATATCCCGGTTATGCAGCAGAAAATAATCGGCTATATCCTTAAGCTTATCCAGAGCTTCCTCATTATCGATAATCAAAGGCTCATCACTGATATTGGCACTGGTCATGATGAGTATTTCCAATTCCTCATCGAACAGGAGAAAATGCAGCGGCGTATACGGCAGCATCACTCCCAGCGTATTTATACCCGGATGAATAATATCAGCCGCCAGTGAACACTGCTCAATCCTTTCCAAAATGACAATGGGAGCTTGGGGTGAACTGAGCCATTTTTCTTCTTCTGCATTGATGCGGCAATATTTATGCGCTGCCTCTAAATCTCTCACCATTACCGCGAAAGGCTTGGTATCTCTCTTTTTGCGTTGGCGCAGGCCAGCTACCGCCTCACGGTTACGGGCATCAACCGCCAGATGAAAACCACCCAGTCCTTTGACGGCTACAATATATCCCTGCTTCAAGATATCTCTGACATCTCCATCCACTTCCTGGCCCTGCCGATTATAGAGCTTGGTCTGCGGACCGCATACCGGACAGGCATTGGGTTGGGCATGAAAGCGCCGGTGCAAAGGATTTTCATATTCAGCCTGACAATCCGGACACATAGGAAATGCATCCATGGTCGTCATGGCCCGGTCATAGGGCAGGCCTTTAATAATCGTAAAGCGGGGACCACAGTTGGTACAGTTGGTAAATGGATATCCATAACGACGATCCTTGCTGTTTCCAACTTCGTCCCGGCAATCTTGACAGATGGCAATGTCAGGAGAAATCATCACCGTTTTATCTTCCCGGTCATCACTTATCTTTATGGTAAATTCACTATATCCGTGCCATTCTGTTTCGTTTATTTGCCAATCACGAATTACGGCCAGAACAGGTGCCTCTTCCAAAACCCGGTGCAAAAATTCTTGAATATTTTTTTCTTCACCTTCGACTTCAATAACTACCCCGGCCGATGAATTCAAAACCCAGCCTTTCAGTTCATATAGCATGGCCAGACGATAGACGTGAGGCCTGAACCCTACCCCCTGAACAATTCCGTTGATGTTCATCCGATAACGGCTTTTTATTAACTGCATATTTATCCCTGCTTTAAGATTATTAACAGACGCGGGTGGCACTGCCGCAAGCAGTTTACAAAGAACCTGCTTGTCTGCAATGTTCCTCATTATCTGCGTTACCCGCGTCTGTCTTGGTTATGATAACATTATGTTCTGTTTTTTGTACTCAAGGGGTAATTATTCCGCCATCAAAGCGCGAATCTCCTCAGCCACCAATTCGGTCAGGCGCGGCAGCTTTTCCTCTATTCGGGGAGTCAGCTCCATGCCCCAATCAATTACCTCAGGTTCAATACCATAGACGATTATTTTGGGATAATGTCCCATCATGTTTACCATTTTAACCGCCTCGATAAAATGCATCTCATGTAGAGAAGTACAGTTTTCCTGGGGACGCAAGCCCAATTCCTCCAGAGGAGCCCGGTACATCGTTCCCGGCTCTCCCCCGGCTTGCATCGCATCAATAATAATTAGGTTTTCCGCCTGACAAAAGAAATCAACCAGATCATAGCTGTGGGTTCCGCCATCAACCAGTTCAACTCCGTCCGGAAGATCCATTTCCATCAGGCGGTTAATGGCGTGTACTCCCACTCCTTCATCCTGCAGGATATAATTTCCTATTCCTACCACCATAAGCTTGTTCAAGTTCTATCCTCCAATTAACTAAACGCTGATCCCCTTGTCGATCCTTGCCCCATGTTCCTCTTCGTGGATACCATGGTCAAAATCGGCCGGTAATTTGCCCGTAAACATTGATTTTAGCACCGGTATTCCTTCAGAAATATCCAGGTATACATGGGCCAGAACCGACAGAACAAACAACCAGGTTACAATATAATGAATCACTCTGATCGCAATCAGTCCGCCCAGAGCACCGCCCAACCAGGCAAAGGTATCTGGTTTATAGAGGATAAATCCGGTGATGACCTGGATCAATGCCATGAACAGCCAGCCGGTATACATCATTTTCTGTCCCGGGTTATACTTGCCATAATAGGGATGGGTATCTGCCAAAAACAGATAGTATTTAATCATACTCGGAAATTTCTGAGTATCTTCCTTGACGTTAAAAACGATGTTTTTAGCATCTTTGGCAACTATGGCATAATATACTCTGCCCACAACGCCGAAACATAACAGGTAAGCCATAGCAAAATGAATCATCCGGGGGGTATCCATATTGCTAAACAGCCTGAATCCATGCGGGCTATGAATATAATACCCGGTCAGAATCAGCAGGGTGATGGCTATCATATTGGTCCAATGAAAGAACCTGATCCAGACAGAATGTCTTACTTCCATCTCTTTAACCATTTTCTCACCCCCTAATTTATCTGGAATTGGCTGATCACCTTTTTATCTGGAGTCATTATATGAACCGCACAAGCCAGACAGGGATCAAAGGATCTGACCACCCGAACCACCTCGATGGGATTCTTGGTATCCGCAACCGGTGTTCCGAGCAGAGCCTCTTCCATTGCGCCCATTTTGCCATTATCGTCACGCGGAGACATGTTCCAGGTACTGGGCACAATCGCATTGTAAACTGCAGTTCTCTGATGTTCAATGCGATTCCAGTGGCCGAGAGCACCACGGGCAGCTTCCGTCAATCCCACCCCCTGAGCAGAAGCAGGAATCTTATGGGGAGTTGCCACCGGCTGACCGGCTTCCAATTTAAGCGCCCAGTCTTTCATGGCATGAGCCACTGCTGAACATTCAACCGC
>ENA-UOXR01001023-UOXR01001023.1-bioreactor-metagenome-genome-assembly--contig:-NODE-1023-length-30902-cov-21.655850_pt1 | contig 30902 bp, 28 predicted proteins | sample MGYA00238164_ERZ764825 | MGnify/ENA primary metagenome ERZ764825 (study PRJEB28920, sample SAMN05720171) | bioreactor metagenome | isolation source: Anaerobic biogas reactor | place: USA:Washington... | reverse complement strand
AATTCCATTCCATAGCCAATAGTGTTTTTCGCCACCACCCGGTATGCAATCCTTGATTCGCTATAGTTTGTGTCTATAAAACTGCGCGGACCGTGAGTATTGGGTTGATCCAGGGACACCGGGATGGTGCCTAAACTAACCCAGGTGAAACCATCACTTGTAACCTCTATCTCGAATTCAGTTTCGGTGATGGAATTATCCATCCAGGTAAGTGTTAGAGAGTTTCCATCGATCGAATGCAATAATGCGTTAGGCGCAATGGGGGGCATTGCTACCGTGATTGGGCGCATCATATCCATTTCTTCATGCGAGAGAATGTGACAGTGAAGCATGTATTCCCATCCAAAGTTAACCAGGCTGTTTACAATGGGGTCAGTCGGTATGCCATCCGCATCAATCGGATTGAACATCGTCGTATTACCAAGTGGCATCATCGGGTCCAAAGGACGGATAGAGTTAGGTATTTCAAACGGGAAAATAGGTATGATCGGGCGCAGAGCAAAGTAGGTATCCTCTAATGGGTGCACCCTGACCGTGTCTTTCCATCCAAGCTCATTCCCCTCTGGGGGTTTGATAATGTTGTCCCAGGTTACCCGATTCAGTAATTGAACGTCAAACAGGTGGAAGTGAATAGGATGCGAATCGACGCCATTGTGCGTAAATTTCCATATTTGCGTGCCGTCATCACCAGTTGCGATAGGCGTTAGATTAGCAGTTGTTGGTAGATTCGTTCCATCAAACATCTCTGTAGGAGGGTTGACAAAGGGGTACAAAACAGCATTTTGCGTGCCCGGTGTCGCTGGAACAACTTCCACACCAAGATTGCCTTGCATGCGACCAAAGGGTTCAAAGATGGATTCGTTCATCTCATCCTGGATCGCCTTGGGTTCAATCTTCACACCAAGCTGATTATTAAGCAGGGTATCAAAGTTGAAAATATCACCACCCTGGTCAGAAATACGGGCAAAGCCGTCACATTCCGGGCTTGGATTAATCGGACCATTACACCAACCAGCAGAAGTGAAATCTGTGCCGTAAGATGGGTTGTATGCAGCCTGACCAACAATTATCGGGTTCTGCCCTGATTCAAAGACACCAGAGCCGTCTGCCTTGTGCAAAAACTCTGATCGTAGAGCGTTGAAATCGTAGGTCGGCGCAGGAGTGTTAGCAAGCACTTTTACTTGCATAATCGTGCGTGTGTTGGGTCCATAGCCCGGTAACACCATAGCGGGTGCATTCGGATACATATCCGGCATGCCAGTATAGTAGTCATAGGTTGAAATTCGGGCTGGGAATGCTGCAGGAGCATCGTTGTAGAGTATTAATGTCTGACCAGCATAAGCTGAGAAGTCCACCACTACATCAGCCCGCTCGGCAGGACCCATCAGAAGTGAGTGCTGATCTACTAGACCAACATCAAATCGGGTGGGGTCTGTAATCCAGGTGATGGGTTGGGCGGGAATCCTAACCGGTTGCGGCAGGAAACCACCTTCAGTACCAACTTGTAACCAATCCGGTCCGGCAGGGCTTAAGCTTAAGTCTGGCGTGGGGAATATATTGGGGTCTAACTGCGCGGCAGCTACTTCATCAGGATTCAAAGCTACCTCGGTCGCGCCAATCAGCGGATCGCCAATTTGAGTCGGGTCTGCCACATACCAGCTAAGATTCCAGAAGCGGTCATTAGCCGCATTGAGGATGCGGAAGCGGTACGCGGTGGGTTCGACGGTGGTCGTCGGATAAGCAGTGCCATTCACAACTGGAGTGTCGTTGAATTCTTCCATGCCAGCCGAATTGTTCGGTGTGCCTGGAATAAAAGGCGGCTCACAGAATGGGTCAGTGTCATATTGCCACGTGGTTGGATCTTCAAGGTCACAAGGACTTGCCAGGGGGATTCCCCAGTCGTCCGCTGTATGTCGGATACCGTCAGCCCCTTCGGGGTCTAAGCCGAAGTATGGGTTAGCAATGGGTGGGTACATCGGGTCAGCAGGTGGCCAGAACCATGGTCCGTAGAACCAACGTCCATAGGAACTCATGCCTGAGGGGTCAGCCGGGTTTTCGGCTGGCATATAAACATGCTCATACCAGAGGTCTCCTTCAGCGCCCCAACGGCTGTAATTCCAGGTGGGATCAAGTTCAGCCATTTGTTCGGGTGAAGAAACGAAGGTTTTATCCTGAACAACCAACGGAATTTCATACTGTCCGCTTGGGAGCAAACCACCATCAATCAGAGCCTGTTCAGTTTCATCACGAATAATGTATCCTGCAGCTTCACCAGCGTAAACATTCAGACGGGTGATGCCCCAGGAGTGATCGTGGTAGAACATAAAGCGGGCACTTTGCTGATTGGTGTAATAGAAAGACATACAGCCATCATCGGCTGCCGTACAGTCGGGCACACCTGCAGGAGCTTCTAGTCCGACCATATCAGGCACTTGCCTCACAGCAACGCCTTCAGGCCAGGTGGTCATTTCACCGGCAGGGGTAATCCACTGGTGCGGAGTACCATCCGAGATCCAGGGGGTGATGCCGCCATGCAGATGCAGAGTCGCACGGTTTTCCGCAAAACACATCATTCGGTCCATCATGCTTCGGTCAGCTTCGCCACACATTGGGTTGCGAACCTCGTCGAGCACGGAGCCTTCATCCACAGGTTCCATCATCTCCATGGGACCCATACCAGAGCCCATAAAGGTAGAGTCAACCGGAATGAATAAATCTCCATCCACACCTGTTGGCAGAAGGTTATAGAAAACGATTCGAACAGGACGATCCTTAGTAGCCTGAATGATCGGACCTAAATAGTGAGGTTGACTTACCCCAACTGCTTGAGTGCCATCAGGCATCAAGGCTGGAGTTGTGGTGCCATCAAGTAAATGATTTACCAATGGAACACTTTCGCTCCAGGAAGCATTATCGGCTGTTTCAAGCTGAACATACTCGCGCAAGAGCGTACCCTGGGCAGGCAGAGAGGAATTCATCTGCTCGCGGTGTTGCACAAGTGCGATCACATAGTAATCAGCACCTGGGAAAGTGGTTATATCGGGGACCCCAAGAGGAAGGTACTGACCCAGATTGTTTGTAGCCGCGGCACAGCTGCCAGCGACGGAGGGATCACACAGTAAAGGCAATTCGTTCTGGAATTTCTTAATCCCAGTTCCGCTAACATACCCGGAGCCAGGATTGGTCAGATTAATAGCGGTAACAGTCCCGACATCGATAGTGGCAGTGGCGGTCGCCATATGCCCACTACCTACACTGTCTGTAATAGAGACTGTGGGAACACTGGTATATCCTGCACCATACGTATCCAACACGATAGTTTGCACATCGATTGTGGATGTGACAGTCGCGTCGTCTAAAACATTGATTATTTGACGGTTTTGGAGCTGTCCTCCACTTGGATTCAGAAAACTTTCCTGTCTGGCTTCCTGGGCGGCATTGAATTGCCGGCGATTAAGGGGATTGAACAGCGTTCCATCCCGTATGACCACATTCGGAGCCTTTGAGTAACCTGAGCCGGGATTGTCGATAATAACGCCGGTGATCACTCCAGTGATGTTATCCCAGACCACATGTCCTTTCGCCTGGATGCCGCCTTCACCGTCTGGATAGTCAAAATCGACTGTTGGAAGCGTGTAACCACTGCCGCCGTGGGTTAGATCGAGGCTATACACCCCTCCGTAGGCGGTTGCGGTTGCCTGGGTGGTGGCTCCACCGCCACTGATTGTCACAGTCGGTTGAATGTAATCCATCCCCGAATTGGTGACATCGATTGCGACCACAGTGTTTGTTGAAGTGACAACTGCTGTTGCTGCCGCACCCGCGCCAGCGCCACTGAAACTGACAGTAGCATTGGTGTAATTGCTGCCAGGATTAGTGATGTTGACACTCGTGATGGCACCGCCGGCGCCAACCGTGGCAGTCGCAGTTGCACCAGAGCCGTCACCATTGATTGTGACCGACACGTCGGGCATGGTCAATGCGCTGAGACCCCAGTTGGGATAGGGTCCAAAATAGTGGGGAACGACGCTCTCATCCACAGGGGATGCTGGAAGCGCCTCCTGTGTAGCGTCAACCCTGGCCGTAATGCCTCCTGATAGTAAGGAGAACACCAACAGTAAAAGCACTGCTGTATTGAAGATTTTTTGCTTGAACATTTTTTTACTCCTTTGTTTAATGCGTAGAGGGAACAGCCAGGAATCGTTCTGGCTGTTTGTTAAGAGAAACTAATTGATGGGATCTCGTAGGAATTGCTGCAACGGGCAGCCATGTAAGGTCAACTACCTCAAATCTGGCATATTTTCTGTTGAAACGATGTTCTTCTAACAAATCGTGCATGGAAGTTTTCCTCTACTTAGAGTATAGAGAGCTCATTTGCTGGTGCTGTTTGAGATCTTTTGGGTTTGTAGGGAAAAATTGGCGCAAACAACACTACTGAGCGCATCTGTTGTTTCTGGTCGCCGGTTTTTGGAAATATCGGTCTTTAAAGGAAAGGAAAAAAGGCGAAAATCGCAATATGCACAAATGTTTGTAAATATTCTCAAATGTAACAAGCACTTGATTTAGCTAAAATAAAATTAATCAATGGAGCGTGCTATGAACAACAATTTTTCCATTTTGATAATTGAAGATCACGTGCCTTTACAGCAAACCTTCGCTCAAATTTTCAGACGCGGAGGGTATAAGACTGTCAGTTGCATCCCAGACCTGAATGCCTTGACCACTTTAGGGCAAAATCCGTTTGATCTGGTCGTTCTGGACCTGCATCAGTACAGCGATCACGGCTTATCTCTTTTTTTTAAAATTAAGAAGAGCTTTCCGCTCTTACCGATCATCCTGCTCTCAGCAAATTCTGAGAGTGATATCATTCCTGATTTTGAGGATGAAAAAGCCTGGATGATCATCCAAAAACCATTTGAACCTGGTTTTCTTCTTAAGAGCATCCATGCAATTACCAGCGCTATTTCAAAGCGCGAAGCTCAACCCCTGATCGTTGCCTGTTGAGATTCCAGAACCACTATCCTACCAAGCGGTAGCCAACATCACGTATCGTGATCAAATACTGGGGGGTAGAGGACTCTTTTTCAATCGCCCTTCGGATTTTGTGGATATGCCAGCGCGTAATATCCCGTGCTTCAATTTTTGTGCAGCTGTAGCCTTGTGATTCTTTTACCAGGTTTTCATACGTGACCGTTTCAGGAGAGTGCCGCATCAGTGTGACCATGTAATCAAATGACGAAGGGGGTAAATTGATGATTTCGCCTTCTACTACCAGGTGTCTGCTGTGTAAATCTGCCCTGATGATTCCACAAACGATAAAACGACCATTATTTGGATCCGATGAACCCTGTGAAACGACCGCAGAGGGTGTGCCAGATGCCGGAGGTGAGCCCAATTCAGCCAATAAACCTTGCACTTGTGAAAGAATCTGGCGCTGGCGTTGTGGTTGCTTGGTTTCCTCCAAAATCTGACTGACCCGCTCAAGGATAGCTGCCGGATCTATCGGTTTCAGAAGGAAATCACGCGCACCCCCCCGTACTGCCTGCATGGCAGCTTCCAGGGTGGCGTGGGCGGTTAAAACAATCACTGGCAAGTCCGCATCTATCCGGTGAATTTCAGGCAAAAGATCCACTCCCAATCCGTCTGGCAACTTAATGTCAAGGAAAAGCAATGAAAAATCTTCTTCTCGTAATTTTTGCATGCCCTCTTGTCCGCTTCCAGCCAAAACCGGCGCGTAACCAGCTCTCTTCAGGATCGCTCCCAGTGTATGCCTGAGCGCTGGTTCATCGTCAACAATCAATATCCTTTGCACGATACTACCTCCCCATCCTACTTCTCGCTATCCGAGGGCAGCCAAACTGCGAATTCAGCGCCCCCTTCATAGTTTCGAGCACTTAGCCGCCCATGATGCCGTTGAATAATTTCATAACTGATTGCCAAGCCTAAACCGGCGCCTTTTGCCTTGGTGGTCTGAAATGGTTCAAACATACGGTTCGCGTAATCAGGTGAAATTCCTGGACCGGTATCCCGCACCAGAACTCCCACTTCGTGGCTTTCTGGCGTTCCCTGCATGAAGATCAACTCCAGGCGACCACCTGCCGGCTGCATGGCTTCGATGCCATTGTTGCACAAATTGATGAAAACTTGTTTGATCTGATCCTTATCGCCTTTTGTTTCCCACTCTCCATCTTCCGGCAGATCTGCGACCCATTCCACTTTTCCCATCTCCAGCTGACCACGCAATAAACTTTGCACTTCTGATACCACCGAAACAAGGTCGAAGCTTGTCTCAGCTCCGGATGAGGTGGGGCGATATATCTCCCTGAGTTGGGCAACCAAGTTGGAAATTCGTTTGGTTTCAGCAGAGGCAATTTCAAGGTATTCATGCACCTGGTCCTGGGGATCAAGATCAGCCCGGATAAGGAAAAGGCTGTTTTTGATCGTCTGCAGCGGGTTGTTGATTTCGTGGGTGATGGATGCCAACATCCGCCCCATTGCAGCTAACTTTTCAGATTGCACAAGTTGATTATGGATCAATAAATCTTCAGCAACCAGGTCCTCAAGGTCCCGGTTCAGACGTTTCAGCTCTTCTTCTTTGCGTTTGAATTCTGTTTGATCTCTCAAGCTGGCAAAAAATTCGGAATATTCGCCATCTTCATTCTTAAATACAATTGCATTGAATGTCACCGGCGTGATCTGACCCTCGCAGTTGATCAACTGCAGTTCAAAATCCCGGACACTGCCTTCTTCAAAAACGGTCGTAAAGGCATGGGAAGCTTCTTTTTTGTCTGTAAACAGGTCCAGAAAATCGGCACCAATCAGTTCATCTCGGGAGAGATTGGTAACTGAGATCGCTGTTTCATTCACATCCGAGATCTTTCCAGACCTTGTGACCGTCATCAACGCATCCATGTTGATTTCAATCAGTCCGCGGTTATATCGGTTGAGACGGTCTAGGATCTTTTGGGCTTGTTTGGTTTTGGTGATATCAATTCCCACCTCAAGGATCATCGTCTTGTCATCAATGTCATATGGAAAATCGTATACATCGTAAATCTTGCCGTTAGGACCTTCCCATTCCCATTGATGAGCTTTTAATGTATCAAGCGGCTTGAAGGATTCACACGATTCGCAAGGTTCGTCGCGTTGGAACAAAGACTGATAACATTTTTTCCCAACCGGGTCACCGAATTCTTCTCGGAAATAGCGATTCGCGTTAACAATTTCGTGATCAGGAGTAAGCACAACCAGGTATGCCGGCATCAGGTCGATCAGCGTCTCAAACTGTTTACGCTCTCTTTCGTATACGGCTTCTTCATAGGCGGCTTTTTCTTCGATCGTTTCTTGCAGAATTTCTGCCACTTTGTTCCGTTCCAAAGTGCGGGTGGAGACCAATTCTTCAAGACGATTAACGATCCGTTCCAAGGCTTGCTTGGCTTCGACCTGGTCGCTGATATCCACTGAATAGATGCGCAGGTGTTGAATCTCAGGCAAGAAAAGCAAGGACTGCCTGATCCACGATTTTTCAATTTTGATATCCCGCACTAGAGTTCCCGCTCTTCCCTCTGCAAGTTCTGACAAATAAGGCGTGATATCCTTGACCAGTAAGTTGGAACAAACCTCACCAATAATCGGAACGCTAAATTTTTCAGCGCTGGGGTTTTGATAGATCAAGCGACCGTTCGCATCGATTTCGATCACTAACTGGGGGTTATTCTGTGGAAAAGATGCTAACCATTCCTGGTGAGATGCAGCGCGTTTATCCTCGGTAATGTCGGAAAATACGACACCAAATTTGTGATCGGCGAATTTGTAAGCAAAAACCCGGTAATCACGACCCAGAATCGAATGCTCTTCAAATTTCTCTGGAATTCCACTGTGTACCACCCGACTAAATCGCTCCAGCCAAATGGGGTTGTCGGTTGGCAAACATTCATTGTGTGTTTTTCCGATCACGGCTTGCCTGGAGAGCCCGGTCAGTGTCTCGAAGGCTGGGTTGACATCCAGGTACCTGTAATCGACCGGCTTGCCTGTTTCATCATATACCAACTCATGCAGTCCGAAACCTTCAGACATGCTCATAAACAAGCTGCGGTAGTTTTCCTCATATTCTGTGTCCGTCAATATGGGTATTTTTTGAAACGCTGATTGAAGGTCTGTCATAAGCTCCACCTTTGATTGAGCTCAGAGTAAGAAGATATTGAATTAACAGATAACTAATCTGACTTAACTAATGCCTTCACAGGTATCGCCAGACAGGTGGATGGTCGAAGAGCCTGTTTATCCGAATTATACCGGAAACACCAGGCTATTAATTCTCCTCAGGCTCAACAGCGGCGAAATGGACATCATGCTTCATCGTGGCAACTTTGCTGATGGTCTCATGGATTGAGCAATACTTGGCAGCCAGGTCCACGAAGCGTAAGAATTGTGCCTGGTCCACATCGGCATGGACGGTGATATCCATATTCACCCAGTCTAACGTGGTTGGAACTTTTTCGCGTTTTTCACCCGTAACAACGATCTCTATCTCGGGAATTTCTGCTTTTCTCTTTTCCAGTATTTCGAGCAAAGTGTAGTAAAAACAAGAACTTAAGGCACCTAAAAGCATATCATAGGGAAATACTTCGCCATCTCTTCCGCCAATTTTTACAATCGCCCTTTTTGTTTCCAGTGTGTATCCGTCTTTTTTATATGAAGTTTTAATTTTTTCCATTGACTATCCTGTTATTTTGTTTTTTTTGTGATTATACAGAAAGTTACTGGTGGTTTCAATTGTATGTACGAGAAAAATGAATTAACTAGCTGCCGGTCTCAGTTGGTGGATCGTGCCAGTCGTATTCCAAAGCTTGCTGGTAACTTTATGTACAAGAAATATCAGGTTTGATCCTGCGTTCGGGCAGGGCGCCTTCGTGAAGAGACTATATTTTCTCAACCACCCAGAAGTGAGACAAACCCAAACGCTGTAATGGTGTTTTCTCCAACGCCTGTAGCAATGACCTCAATAGCTTGCCAAAACGTGGGCGGCGCTCAATGATATTGTCATATGCCCCAAAAATCGTCCGTCTCTCCACAAATTTGACCGGCAATCCATCAAACAGCCTCTCCAAATCCCGCCTGGTGTACACCTCGACATGGGGTGCCAACCTATCGCGCCAGGCGCGCGGCAGCCAGTTGATAAGGGGAGTGTTGCCAAAGTGGTACTTACCCTTCCAGTAATGTCCGTGGGTTTCGAAGGGGTAGCCGCGGTTGGGGCAAAACAGAACGATCCTGCCGCCTGGTTGTAACACCCTGACCATCTCCCTGATCGCTTCTCGGTCATCCTGGACATGCTCCAGCACTTCATGGCTGAAGACCAGGTCAAAGCTCTCAGAAGTCAAGGGTACGTTTTCACCGGCGGCACAAAAGACATTGGGTGTGAACTCAAAGCTTTCCTGCACCCGTGGAAGTTCAATGTCCAGTCCCACCGCCATACCAGAAATTGGAGCTAGCCTGGATAGGTAGGTGCCCACGCCGCAGCCATCCACCAACACCATACCCTTCAGCCTTTCTCCAGCAGCTTCCAGCAACATGTTAAAGCGGCGCTCCTGCCCTGCGCGCCAAACATGCGAAGGCTCTCCCCGCTCAGCAGCTTTCTCTAAATCTTCTGGGATCAAATGTGGCATGCCAGTATTTTACACGTTAATCTGTCATCCTGAGCAAAGCAAGGCTCTTTGCGTTATCTTTCAGGACGATCATTGCCGTCGACATTTTGCTATTTTCCCCAATCGACTCTCGCCTTGCTCTTTCCTCGCAGCCATTTTTCGGCTGCAATCGCCGCAATGGCCCCATCACCGGCAGCGATCACTGCCTGTTTCACATGCGTACAGATCACATCCCCAATTGCATACACGCCGGGGATATTGGTTTGGTTTTCGCGGTCAACCTGCAGACACCCTTGCTCTGAGATCTCGAGTTGTCCCTGCAAGAAATCTGTGATCGGTTTGCCGCCCTGTAAATAAACAAACGCCCCTTCGACAGGGATGTCCTGTTCATTATCACCTGCCTCCCGATCCAGGAATCTTACTCCTTCAACCTTCGCTGTTCCATTGATTTCCTTGACAACACTTCCCAGGTGCATAACGATATTTGCAGTGCCTTTCAAGGACTCCAACGCATCTTCGTCGACGTTGATCTCTTTACTGGGAGCAAAAAAGTGTACGGTCCGGGCAAAACGTGCAAGATAGAGTGCTTCATCAACCGCCTCATCGCTCTTGCCGATCACAGCTACGTCCTTTCCTTTAAAGAATGCGGCGTCACAGACTGCGCAATAGGAAACACCTCTGCCCAATAACTCTGCTTCGCCTTTGATAAGGTTGCTGCGCCCCATGGAGCCAGTTGCAACAATGATGGATCGTGCCTCATAGACGCCCATGTTGCCAAAGACAGCCCTGGTGCCGCTGGTCAAATCGGTACCAATTGCTTTATCGTTGATGAACTCAGCTCCAAATCCAAGCGCTTGCTTGCGCATGGTCTGCAGCAGTTCTGCGCCACCGACCTCTGCTTCGATTCCTGGGAAATTGGCGATCTTGCTGGTGGTGCCCAAGGCACCGGTGGTAAGCCCCTTATCCAGAACGCCCACTCTTAAACCAGCTCTGGCTGCATACATGGCTGCAGTAGCCCCCGCAGGACCTCCGCCAATGATGATCACATCGTAAACCTGTTGATTATTCTCTGTCATTTTTTCCTCAACTTTTCTTCAGGTGGTAGTATAACCAGAAGCACACTCTCTATAAGCACAAAGCTTCTGCAATACGAACATTTCTTGCAAAGTTTTGATAGTTTTTTAGAGTTTGTGCTTGCTATAAATAGGCATAAATGTAGGGGCGGGCTGTCATGCCCGCCCAAAAAAATATAACCTGTAGTGTTGGGGCCTGCCCCAACCAAAAATGGGAGACCCTGGCAGGTTTCCCCAAAAGAATGAAAATGACCAAAAAATTCTATCAACAAAGTTTAAAAGAACGGCTGGAAACCATCGCTTCAAGCACAAGTCTGAGCCCTGAAGATCTGCAAACCTACCAAAAGGACGGCGGGTTGAACGCCGAAACTGCCAGTGCCATGGTGGAGAACGTAGTGGGGCTCTACAGCCTTCCGCTCGGAATAGCGCAAAATTTCGTGGTCAATGGGCGTGAAGTGCTGGTTCCCATGGTGATCGAAGAGCCTTCTGTTGTGGCAGGTGTCTCCTTTATGGCAAAACTTGCCAAAGCCAGCGGCGGCTTTGAAGCCGGTATGACCTCCCAGGAAATGATCGGTCAGCTGCAGGTGCTGGATCTGCCCAACCCCCAGGCTGCCGCTGAAAAAGTGCTGGCGCATAAAGATGCGCTGCTGCAGGCTGTTGCCGAGTTTCACCCCAGTATCCAAAAATATGGGGGCGGTCCGCGCGATCTGCAAACCCGCATCCTGTCCGAAACTGAAGCAGGTCCGATGCTGGTCATTCACCTGATCGTGGATGTGCAGGACGCCATGGGCGCTAATATCATCAATTCGATGCTCGAATTCCTCGCACCAAAAGTGGAAGACCTCACCGGCGGTCGTGTGCACTTGCGCATTCTTTCCAACCTGGCTGACCGGCGCCTTGCCTGGGCGCGCGCCCGCATTGCCTGCCATGATCTGGCATTCGACGACTACATTGGAGAGGAAGTGCGCGATGGCATTATCGAAGCCTGGGCTTTTGCGGATGCTGACCCTTACCGCGCTGTCACCCATAACAAAGGCGTCATGAATGGCATCGATGCCGTGGTTCTGGCAACTGCCAACGACTGGCGTGCGGTCGAAGCCGGGGCTCATGCCTATGCTGCCCGCTCCGGGCAATACCTCAGCCTTACCCAGTGGTCAAAGGCGGATAACGGTGACTTGTTGGGCTGCATCAAACTGCCTATGGCGCTTGGAATTGTCGGCGGTGCCACCAGGGTACATCCTACAGCCCAGGCTAACCTCAAATTGATGGGGGTAAAATCGGTAGCAGAGTTAGGCGGAATTGTTGCCGCTGTCGGTCTGGCTCAAAACCTGGCTGCGCTGCGCGCCCTGGCAACCGAAGGCATCCAAAAAGGGCATATGAGCCTGCATGCCCGCCAGGTAGCCCTGGCTGCCGGCGCAAAACCGGAACAGGCAGAAATTGTCGCCGCTCAATTGACAGCCGAAAAGAATGTCAAACTTACTCGCGCTCAGGAAATCTTAGCGCAATTAAATGGAAGTAAAAATGACTGAACACCAACACATCCCAAAACCCGAAAAAAGTAAACTCCTGGTGCCCAAAATCAAAGTCGGCATCCAGGGTTATGGCGCTTATGTGCCCCGCTACCGCCTTCCAGCCAAAGAAATAGGACGCATCTGGGGCAATACCGGCGCTTACCCTGTCAAGGAAAAAGCGGTTGCCGGTTTGGATGAAGATGTTATCACCATGGCTATCGAAGCCGCCCGCAATGCCCTGAAACGTTCCGAAATCAGCGCGCAGCAATTGCGGGCAGTTTGGGTGGGTTCCGAGTCGCATCCTTATGCCGTCAAACCCAGCGGCACCGTGGTCGCCGAAGCCATTGGCGCTTCGAATGACATCCAGGCTGGTGACTGGGAATTCGCCTGCAAAGCCGGTACAGAAGCGATGGTCGCCGCCATGGGCATGGTCGGCTCGGGCATGGGTGATTATGCTCTCGCCATCGGGATGGACACTGCCCAGGGTAAACCGGGCGATGCCCTGGAATATACCGCTGCCAGTGGGGGCGCAGCCTATATCATCGGTCCTCAAAAAGATTCCCTGGCGTCCATCGAAGCCGCCTACAGTTATGTTTCCGATACGCCTGATTTTTGGCGGCGTGAAAACCAGGTCTACCCGGAACACGGACAGCGTTTCACCGGAGACCCGGCTTATTTTGAGCATATCCTGGGTTCTGCCCGTACCATCCTGGCAGAAACCGGTTTGAAACCTGCCGATTTTGCTTATGCCACCTTCCATCAACCCAACACCAAGTTCCCCCAGCGCGCTGCCAAGTTGCTGGGTTTCACACCCGAACAGATTACTCCTGGTCTGCTCACCCCTGTGATCGGCAACACCTATTCCGGCGCTGCCATCATCGGCTTGACCGCCATTCTGGACGTTGCCAAGCCTGGCGACCTGATCTTGATGACCTCCTACGGTTCGGGTGCTGGCTCGGATTCATTCATCATTAAAGTACGACGTGAGTTGAGTAAAAGACGGGGCAATGCCCTCTCGACCCAGGATTATATCGCGCGACGAACCGAAATCGACTACGCCACCTACCTGCGCTTCCGTGGGGAGATTGTGACCCGTTAACATGCAGACCACCAACGATGTCTTCATTGTAGGAATTGGTCAGACTGAAGTCGGGGAGCTTTGGGATGTCTCTCTGCGCAGCCTGGCTGCCCGCGCTTTCAAAGCCGCCCGCGCTGATGCCGGCGGACTGCAGCCCCAGGCTATTTTTGTTGGGAACATGCTGGCTGCCAATGCCTCCCGCCAGGCTAACCTGGGAGCACTAATTGCTGAGTTTGCCGGTCTGGCTGGGAAAGTCGAAGGCTTTACCGCGGAAGCTGCCGAAGCCTCCGGCGGGGCTGCCCTCTACCTGGCATATAACGCCATTCGATCCGGCATGGTGGATGTTGCTGCCGTGGTAGGTGTGGAAAAGGCAACCGATGTGGTTGGAGCTGGCATTGAAAACCGCCTGCTTTCCACTGGTCTGGATTCGGATTTTGAAGCTTCCGAAGGGCTTACGTTGGTAGGGCAAGCCTCTCTTTTGCTCCAGCGTTACCTGTATGAGAATCAGTTTCCTCGTGAAGCGTTGGGTCAATTCCCGATCATCGCCCACAACAACGCTGTCAACAACCCCTATGCCATGTATCGGCGTGCAATCAATCTGGAGACCTACCGCAACGCCCGCGAGGATACCGGAGCTTTTAATCAATTCGATATTGCTCCGAATGCGGATGGCGCTGCAGCCCTAATCCTCACCCGTCAGGAATTCCTTGCACAAAATCCAGCCCACGCTCCTGTTCGGCTGCTCGGCTCCGCCCTCATCACCGACCGCCTGGCATTGCATGACCGCCCTGATCCGCTCTTTTTTGAGGCTGCCGCCGTCTCGGTCCAACATGCCCTGTTAAAAAGCGGCATCAGCCTTTCGGATTTGGATTTCTTTGAATACTCAGACAATACCACCCTGCATGCCCTCTTATCCCTGGAAGCAGCCGGTTTTGCCCGCAGAGGGCAGGGCTGGAAGCTCGCTAGCGATGGCTCATTGACCCTTCAGGGCTCCCTGCCGGTGGCGACTATGGGTGGTCATAAGTCGCGGGGCTTCCCGTTGGGAGCCTCAGGTGTCTACCAAGTGGTGGAAGCCTGTCTGCAATTACGCGGAGAGGCGGGAGCCAACCAGATCCCACATGCCCGTTATGGCATGACCCAATCGCTCGCCGCTACAGCCTCTGCTGCCGCCACGCATATTCTTTCGGTTTGAAATGTTTTCGTAAGGAACGTGGCTTGTCCCATTCCGTGAAGTAAATCTGGCTTGTGCGGTAATCTTTAAACCTGAAGCACTGAATATCTTATTCTCCCCATCCACTGATCTTTGTTATAATCAAAAATGATCTCAGGTAAATATCATGACCGACCCAGATTCCTCCTTCAAAATCAGAATCATCAAAGATGGACCTTACCGCGTCATGGGTGATCTTCCTCTCGTGAAAAAGTCACAACAATGCTCAGTTTATGGTGAGCCGCTCGAATGGATCGATGGCGGCGAACTGGAGCACAAGGAAGGTTCCTACCTGCTTTGCCGCTGTGGTAAAAGCAAAACCATGCCCTATTGCGACAACACTCATATTGATTCCGGATTCATCGGGGACGAATTTGCGATCACTGATGGTCCTTTTGGGCGCGATTACGATTATTACGGTCCGGATGGCTTCACCGTCACCAAGCACGCCCGCTTGTGCATGAATTCCGGCTTTTGTGTGCTTAAGGATACCGATTTCGTCGAGCTGACCCATAAATCTGACGATCCTGCAAAAAAAGCCCGCACGATCAAGATGGTCGAGGATTGTCCATCAGGTTCTCTGACCTACAAACTACAAAAAGATGGCCCCGATATTGAGCCCGAGCTTCCCATGCAAATCGCTGATACTTACGAGTGCACCCAGTATGGCGAAATCCGCGGACCTCTGTGGGTGATGGGCTACGTCCCCATTGAACGAGCTGACGGCGAAGCCTTTACGCCCCGCAACCGTGTCACACTGTGCTCATGCGGCTATTCGCGCATCAAGCCGCTCTGCGATGGCACACATCGCCCCCTCCAGGAAAACCGCTTGCGTAAGAAAGCCCGCGACGAGCAGGAAGCCCAAAAGGCACAAGAAATCCAAACACCGCCGATCGATTCAGTTGAGAAAAAAATCCAAAGCCTTTCCGACCAGGTTTCCTCCGCCCTCAAACACCTGAAGGATCGTTTCCATAAGGATGATGACTGATTGCCAGATCGTCATCGTGAACATCTTCTCATTTCTTGTAAGCAAGCAAAGTGGAGCAATCTCTGGCTTTAGTCAGAAACCAACACTCGTATACCCTGATTGTTGTTCAACCTGTTTTGGAGAGCTACCCAAAGTTTCAGGTGCAATCATTCTTCTTTCTCAAGCCAAAATTTTAGTTTCGACATTTCTAACACTTTCTTAACACTGAAGCTTTGACAATCCATTGCTCTTCGGTCGAAAATGTTGGATATTTATATTAAAAATAATACTTTACAACTTTATGAGGAAAATATGAATAAAAAAATTGCAATAGTCGTTGGTTCCATTCGCAAAGGATCGTTAAGCCAAAGTTTAGCTAATAATCTGGCAGCACTGCTGCCCGAAGATTATGAACCTCACTTCATAAAAATTGATGATCTACCGCTTTACAGTCAGGATTATGACGCTGGGGATGCTCCGGAACAATATAAGCGCTTCCGTGATCAGGTAAGAGACACCGATGCAGTCATTTTTGTGACTCCCGAACACAATCGCTCTTATCCTGCTGCGCTCAAAAACGCCCTGGATATCGGCTCCCGTCCTTATGGTCAATCAGTCTGGAACGGAAAACCTGCCCTGGTCGTCAGCCAATCACCCGGCAATATCTCCGGTTTCGGTGCAAATCATCACCTTCGCCAGACCCTGACCTTTTTGAATATGCCCACCTTGCAGCAGCCCGAGGCTTACATTGCCCACACCAACAAATTGATCGATGAATACGGCAAAATTAATAACGAAGGCACACTCGATTTTCTGCAAAGTGTCATTGATGCCTTTGTCGAACTGATCAAACGTTACCAGGTAAATCTCACAGCTGAACCAACCTTCTAAACCCGAATAAGATAAGACGAGAGCCGGAAATACCGGCTCTCTTTTTATGAGATCGCTGAATTCAAAGGATACCAGGCACACCTCACTTGGTGCTCACCGTGCTATAATCTCTCTCGCAAAGGAATACCAAATGAACCAGAAAGTGATCTTTCCCTTCACCGCTCTTGTCGGACAGGAACGCATGGCACGCGCCCTGATCCTTAACGCTGTCGATCCACGCATTGGGGGTGTTCTCATCCGCGGTGAACGCGGAACCGCCAAGTCGACCGCTGCGAGGGCGCTGGCGGCTTTGTTGCCCCCAATTGAAGTAGTGGAAAACTGCCGCTTCAATTGCGACCCTCATAAACCCACCACCTGGTGTACCGAATGCCAGGAGCGCTTCATTCACGGTGAAGATCCCCTTCCTCATGCTCATCATGCCACCCCCTTTGTAAACCTGCCTGTTTCTGCCACCGAAGATCGGGTTGTCGGTACGCTTGACATTGAACGCGCCATTCAAAAAGGCGAACGCCACTTCGAACCTGGCGTACTCGCCTCAGCCAACCGCGGTTTGCTTTACATCGACGAGGTTAACTTGCTGGACGACCACGTGGTCGACATCCTGCTCGATTCAGCTGCCATGGGTGTCAATGTGGTGGAGCGTGAAGGCATTTCTTTCAGCCATCCCGCCCGCTTTATCCTGGTAGGCACCATGAATCCCGAAGAAGGCGACCTGCGTCCACAGTTACTGGATCGTTTTGCTTTTTCGGTGGAGATCCGCGGCATTCTTGATAAAGCCCAGCGTGTCGAGATCATGCGCCGTAATATCGCCTTCGAAAGTGACCCAGAATCCTTCCGCAAGCACTTTTTGCCGCAGGAGCTGGAGCTTTCACGTCAGATCGAACAAGCCCGCCAACTGGTTGAAGATGTATCTTTTAACCAGCGTGACCTGTTGATCATCGCTGATCTGACCTCCTCGATGGAAGTGGATGGTCATCGTTCAGACCTGGTGATCCTCAAAGCCGCGCGCGCCCAGGCTGCCTTCGAGGGGCGCACCCGTATCACCCCTCGCGATATTGCCCTGGCTGCCGAACTGGCACTACCTCACCGCGTTAAAGCCGGTCCCTTCCGCAAGAGCGAAGCCGGAGCTGAACAGCTTAACGCCAAAATCGCTGATCTAAAAATGCAGACAACCCTTACTCCCGCTGAAGAAGAGCAGTCCGAGCAGGAACAAACAGACGACGACCCTAAAAAAAAAGCGACTCTCTAACTGAACCACAGCCTGAAGAAGGGGATTCCGGTTTTGACCCCGAGATGCCAATTGTTGGTGAATCTGGTCAGGATGTGTTTGTCCAGCTCAATACTCAATGGTGGGAGGGCGGCAAGATCATCAAACCAGGTGAAACCTTTGAACCGCGCCAACTTGACACCCCGTTGGACGAAATGGTGCGTAAACAAGGCGGGCGTCGCTCCCAAACCAAGTCCAAAACCAAACGTGGACGTTACATACAGGCACGCCCCTCCCCACGGGATAGCAGCGATGTCGCCCTGGATGCCACGCTGCGTGCCGCAGCCCCTTACCAACGCCAACGCAAGGATCTGAAAGAACGCCACCAGGTCGCTTTTGCAGTACGCAGGGAAGATTTTCAGAAAAAAGTACGCGTTCGTAAGACCGCCAACCTGATCCTGTTTTTGGTAGATGGCTCCTGGTCGATGGCAGTGGCAGAACGCATGAAAGCTACCAAATCAGCTATTCTCTCGCTGCTGACCGATGCCTATCAGCGGCGCGACCGGGTCGGATTGGTAGTGTTCCAGAAAGATCGTGCCACCCTGGTGCTCGCTCCCACCAACTCGGTGCTTTTGGCTCAGCGCGCACTCACCAACATCCCAGTTGGCGGTAAAACGCCCCTATCCGCAGGTTTACAAATGGCATTCGAAGTCCTCCAGCGAGAGAAAATTTTACATCCGGATGTGCAGCCTTTACTGATCGTACTGACCGACGGCGCTGGCAACGTTCCGCTTACCCCTGGTCGGGCGGTGGCAGAGGAAACGACTGAATTGGCAAAAATGTTCGCGACAGAGAAGATCCACAGCGTGGTGATCAACATGGAGCAAAAAATCTTCGATAGCGGCTTGGCACAGCGTCTGGCAGAAGACATGGATGCAGTTTGTTATACGATCGAAGACCTGCGTGGAGAAACGCTTTACGAGACTGTCCAGAAAGAGATTCAAACCCCCTCCGCTCCTTCCTATCGGGAGTTGGGCTAAATAACTACTCTACAGCAACAACCTCAGCATCAGGGAAAAACTGGCGGATCGTCCCACCGACCCAACCCTGAAGCGTCTGTGTAGAAAGTTCACATTCGGCACAGGCTCCACCCAAACGCACCTTGATTACATGTCCTTCTATTTCAACTAATTCAACATAACCATGGTGATATTGCTCGATATAAGCACTGATCTGGTCGATCAGACCGGCAATTTGTTCCTCTTTGCTGAAATTGGGTTCGGTGTGTGGGGTCATAAAGGCTCCTTTTCGTGATGTGTTAATTTTATCATAGGCGCAGAACGAATTCGATTGTACCGGCCTCCCCGCCGAGCACACTGTTTTGACCCAGGCGTCCGTTCTTTGGAGCCCTGAGGTCAATGCTCGTGCTCGGACAGGAGTCCGGCACGATCTTACCTCAATCAAACAATCTTCCCTGCAGCAAATGATCACAAAAACTATGTCGATGCAGCTGGCACAAACCCAGCTCTTCAATTGCCTTTAGGTGCTCCGGACTTCCATAACCCTTGTTTTGAGCAAACAGATAACCGGGATATCCATCCGAGATTTCAAGCATAAACTGGTCCCGGGCTTGTTTTGCCAACACCGAAGCGCACGCAATCGACAAACTGCGCTGATCACCTTTGACCAGACAGGTCTGGGGAATCTTAACTTCAGGCAACTTGAAATAATCAATCAGCAGGTGCATTGGAAGTTGCTTCAAACCACGGATCGCCCTTTGGAAGACCAATCTGCCTGCCTTTGCCATGCCCAGACTGTCAATTTCCTCCGGATCCACCCATGCTACCGCAAAATCAAGCGCAACCGATTTAATCACAGGTGCCAGCTGTTCGCGTTCGAAGGCTGTCATTTGCTTCGAATCTTTTACACCAAGCAGCTTCCTTTCCAACTCACAATCGTCGGTCGGCAAAACAGCAGCAGCAGCATAAAGTGGTCCCGCCAGCGCACCTCTGCCGGCTTCATCCAATCCGGCAACTAATTGACAACCTGACTGCCACTGTTTTTTTTCAAAATCGAGGGTAGGGTAAGGTGGGATCAGCTCTGGGTCAAAGCGGTTTACCACGATATAAGCCTTTACGTTTGTTGGAACGGACCAACAGCAGATCTTTGAACATCTTCCAGCTATCGCTCAAAATGTTCATACGCGAACCCGCCTGGTAGGTCCAGGTGATAGGAACTTCCACCACTTCAAAGCCCAACTCGCGGGCTATGGCAAGCACCTCCACGTCAAAACTCCAGCCTTCCAGTGTTTGTTTTGGGAAGATTTGTTCCGCCGCCTCCGCACTGAAGCACTTAAAACCGCATTGGGTATCTTGCAGTCCGGGCAATACCAGAAAACGAACTAAAAAATTAAAAACGCGTCCGATCAGATGGCGGTAGGAGGGCTCGCCAATCCTTTTTGACCCGTTCTGTTCGCGCGAAGCGATGGCAACCTGTGTCTGATGTATGCTTGGAGGCAAAAAAAGGTTGATCTGAGCGACCGGCATGGAAAAATCCACATCCGCCATAAATCGGTATTGCCCCTGGGCAGCCAACATCCCTGCCCGGATGGCGTTGCCTTTGCCACCCTGCTCAAGCCTGATCATCTTCAATTGGGGAAACTCATTTTGAAAATCTTCCACAATTCCAGCTGTCTCATCCGTGCTGGCATTTTCAACCACCAGCACCTCGCAATCGTAAGTTTGTTGATTAACAAACTCCTGGACTTGTTTCAGGGATTGGGGCAGGCGTTTAGCTTCGTTATGGGCAGGGAGGATGAGGGAGAGAAAAGGAGTACTCACACGTCGGTCGCTTTGCTGAGCCTTTGAAAAAAAGTCGGGGTGGGCGGACTCGAACCGTCGACCTCTGCGTCCCAAACGCAGCGCGCTAGCCGACTGCGCTACACCCCGGCGAAGGTGAAGTATATCGTATCTTTGGCGGATGCGTCAAGATTCGCTCAAAGGTCTTCATTCAAGCCTTCGCAATCGGCAACGGTCATACACGATTTCATGAAATATACCGTTAATGATGTAAAATTAACAAAGCCTTACAGCCAAATTTAGTTCACACACAACACACACTCGAAAGGATTTTCCATGTATCAGAAAATAATCATCATCGGCAACCTGGGTCGCGACCCCGAAATGCGCTATACCCCCGAAGGCAGCCCCGTCACCAGCTTCAGTGTTGCAACCAGCCGCCGTTTTGGCGATAAAGAAGAAACCACCTGGTTCCGCGTCACCGTTTGGAACAAACAGGCCGAAACTTGCAATCAGTACCTGCACAAAGGCTCAAAAGTGTTGGTGGAGGGTCGTCTGCGCCCGGACAACAACGGCAATCCCAATGTTTTCCAACGAAAAGACGGCACCTGGGGCGCCAGTTATGAAATTACCGCGGACACTGTACGCTTCCTGACCCCCAAGGGTGAAGAAGGCGGTCAGAATTTCGGTCCGATGGATGACGACGAGGACATTCCCTTCTAGGAGGGAGCCATGCCAGATATTAAACGAATCCAGGTTCAGATCCCCGAGGATCTTGAAGCCCGTTATGTGAATGTGGCTTACATTAGCCATACTGCCCCTGAATTTCTGATGGATTTTGTAACCATGTTGCCTGGTGTGACCAATCCTAAGGTCAATACCCGCCTGATTCTCTCTCCATTGGGAATGAAAATGCTGCAGCGTGCTTTAAATGAAAACGTCAAGCGCTACGAAGACAACTTCGGTGAAATCAAAGTTCCCCACGGCTCCACGCTGGCAGATGAGCTTTTCCGGGGCAATAGCAACCCTGATCAACCGGAAGGTGAGAACTGATGCAAGCGCTGGATAAAATCTGCGAGGATATCCGCACCGATTTTGAAAACAAAACCGCCTTGCGGGATGAGGCTTTGCGCAATGCGCGTCAGTGCATCAAACACGCTTCGCTGGCAATCCGTGCCATCCACCGCAATGAACAAAACGAAGCACGCCATGAGCTTAGCCAGGGACGGGTCCTGGTGGATCAGCTGCGTTTGACCCTCAAAGAGTCGCACCCTGAGCTTTACTTTGCCGGTTATACCCAGGATGCGGTCAAGGAATATTGTGAAGCCGAGCTGACCGTCGCCATGATCTTGGGGCAGCCGCTGCCCACCCCTGAAGACCTGCATGCTGAAAACCCGGCTTATCTCAACGGTCTCACTGAGACTCTCGGGGAACTTCGCCGGCGCTGCCTGGATCTTTTGCGTCCAGGTTATAACAATGAAGTGGAGCGCCTGCTGGAGCTGATGGATGAGGTTTACACCCAGTTGGTCACGATGGATTACCCGGATGCGATCACCGAAGGTCTGCGCCGTCGTACCGATTTGGCTCGCGGGATCATCGAGCGCACAAGGGCTGATATTACCGTCGCCTATCGTGAAGAACAACTGGCGCACAAGCTGGAACAGCTCTCCAGCAAGCTTGCAGATCACACCACCTGATGCGCAAGATCAGCGCCTCAGAGCTTGGAGCTTTTCTCTATTGCCAGCGCTCCTGGTGGTACGCCCGCCAGGGTGAAAAGTCGGATAATCAATCTCAAATGGACCTGGGCAGCCAGGTCCATCATTCTCACGCCCGGAGCTTCAAGCACTCCCAGCTGTTACAGTGGTTGGGGTCAGCGCTTTTACTTGCCGGCGTGATCCTTTTGATTTGGAGCTTGTTGCCGTGAGACCCTTTCATTGGGCGATTCTGCTCCTGGTGGTGGGGTTGTTTTTTTGGCTGCTTAGCCGCCGCCAGCGCAGAGCCAGCGGACTGCCGGAAGGAGACTTGCTCTACACCGACAGTTCCTACTGGCAAACCTTACCCAAGCCGCTCTACGATCCCAACCTCGAGTTGATCGGTAAACCCGATTATGTGATCAAGGATGAAAAGGGAAGGATAATACCGATCGAACTCAAGAGTGGGAAAGCGCCAAACCAGCCCTGGGATTCTCATATCATCCAGTTAGCGGCTTACTGCAACCTGGTGGAAAGCTATTACGGTCAGCGCCCTCCCTATGGTATCCTCCGCTATGAGAATAAATCTTTTACCATTCCCTTTTCGGATGAATTAGAGGCCAGGTTGCTCCAATTGATCGGCGAATTACGCCTTGTGGAGAGAACCCAAAGCGCCCAACGCTCCCACAACCAGCCAGCCCGCTGTCGTGGCTGCGGCTTCTCCGATATTTGTGACCAAAAATTGGTTTGAATCAACCGATTTATAACCCCGGGCCTGTAATAATCTCCATAATTATGTACAATTCAAGTAGTATTTTCAGGAGGATGAATGGAGCATTCCGAACCACAATCAACGTTCAAAGAGGCACTTGGAGCCGTGATTCTTTTCTTGTTAGTTTTGGCAGGCTTCTTTGGAGTTTATCGCTTTCACCATCTCCTTTTTACGCTTTTTGTAGCCATCATTTTCGGAACAATGGCAAGACCGATCCATCAATGGCTGATCAACCGCAAAGTGCCCAAATATCTCGTCAGCACCCTCATGCTGGTCGGCTTGTTAGCCCTTGTTATCGGTTTTGTGCTCTTGTTACTGCCGGTTTTGTCCAGTCAGTACCAAACCTTGTTTTCCGCCATTCCGCGGTACTACAGTATCATCAGGGATTGGATCGCCAGTAGAAAAAATGAATTGGTTGTGCGGCTCAGCGAATCACTTCCGGTACAACTGAGCCTGGGAGAACAACTGCCCGGTCCCAGCCCGGATGCCATTACCACCTTGAATAGCGCCGTGCGCTTTCTCGGCTCTGGACTCAACAATGTTTTCTTTGGCTTTGTGCTTTTACTGCTTTCCTACTACTGGATGGTTTCCGGACCTCAGATTGTTGCTTCCAGCCTCTTTTTTGTCAAACAAGACAAACGCCAGAACGTTTTGGAAATAGCTCAGGAAATTGAGCTCAAACTGACAAGATACCTGGTTGGACAGGGCGTGCTGAGCCTCTCTATCGCCGGACTGTCCCTGGTTGTCTTCCTGGTCTTGCGCCTTCCGAATGCTTTTTTGCTTGCCCTGATCGCAGGTCTTTTTGAAGCCGTCCCGATGGTTGGTCCCATCCTGGGTGCCATACCTGCCGTGCTGGTCGCCCTGTCCATGTCACCGACAACAGTGATTTGGGTGATCATCTCCACTCTGATCATTCAACAAATTGAAAATAATTTGTTGGTTCCTCGCATTATGAATAAAGTGGTTGGTGTGAATCCCTTCATTTCAATCCTTTCCATCAGCACTTTCACTTCACTTTACGGCATCGGCGGAGCCCTTATGGCTATTCCTCTTGCCGCCGTCATCCAATTGATCCTGGATCGCACCCTCATGCAAAAAGAACCGGAGACGGAGGTCTTGATTGGCGGACGGGACAAACTTAACGTCCTTCGATATGATACTCAGGAATTTCTGAGCGGCATTCGCAACCAGGCACGTCAGACTCAACCCGGGGACACTCAAAACAGAACCAGGATCGATTCAGTGATGGAGGAGATGGAAATGGTAGCGCGTGATCTTGACACCCTCTTAGCCCAGAAAGCGGAGGGAAAAAATGCTTAACAAACGCGTCCTCACATTTGCAACTGCCTTCTCAGTGGTCGCCCTGGCACTATTCATCCTGTGGCAGGTGAATGAAGTCGTTATATACTTTCTGCTCTCACTGATTCTTGGCGCGATCATCCGACCTTTTGCTGATTACCTGAAGGGCAAATCTCGTATCCAGGCTATTCTTTCAATTGTCGGCTTGCTCCTCATTCTAGCTGGCTTGGGTTACCTGCTCTATCTCAGTTTTATGCGCCTTTCCAAGGAAGTCAACCTGTTGGTCAACACCATCTCCAATCTCAAACGCTGGTTCCTTCCGGTTTGGTTGGAACGCCTTGGGTTTGCGCGCACCCTGCTCGAGCTGCTCCCCCCTCCTGGTGAACTATTCGAGATCGCCACAAACGATGGCGGGAAAATTCTCATGCCTGTCCTTCAAAACCTTTCTTCGAACTTGATCACCATCGTGAGCGGTTTGGTAGTCATCATCTTCCTTAGCCTGTATTGGACTGGTTCACAAGACCATTTTGAACGACTTTGGCTCTCCTTACTCTCAGTGGAACGCCGTCAGAAAGCCCGCACGATCTGGCGCCAGATCGATGCCAGTCTGGGCGATTACGGACGCTTCCTGATCGTCAAGTTCTTTCTCACCTGGGCGCTCATATCTGTTGCCGTCTTTTACCTTCGCTCTCCGTATCCGGTTTTGTTGGGACTGGGTGTGGCTTTTGCCAATCTACTGCCTGTCATCGGTATTGTTGTGGCTTTGCTCTTTACCCTGGCTATCGGGCTTCTCTCCAGCATTTTGTTTTATCCTTGGCTGTTAGCCTTTGTCCTGGTTGTCCTTACCCTGCTTAGCATTTTTGTCTGGCCCAAGCTCTACCAGGACCGATGGGATGCCCCCATTTTGCGTTTGTTGTTTCTTCTGATCATTGGCGAAACCATGGGTTTACGCTGGCTCATTTTGGCTCCGCCTCTGGCTATTGCGGCTCAAATCATTTGGAACTCCTTGGCTGCAAATTTGCGTAAAGCCTCCCAGCCTGTCCAGGGAATTGAATCGCTCAAGAAGCATAAACAGCAGCTATCTGAAGCCATCAATGAACTGGAAGAAGCACCGCCTGCATTGGCGAGCAATCTGACCCGTTTAAGCAGTTTGCTCGAAGAAGCGCAGCAATACCTCGACCAGACTATTTGACAGCCACTCCTCTATCCGTTATCCTTAATCCCGCATTCGGGCGGGACCGGTGCGGCGGAGCCCTACGAACCCCGTCAGGTCCGAGAGGAAGCAGCGGTAAGGAGGTTTCTTCGGGTGTTACCGGCAAACCTGCCCGAATGCATTGATTAATGATGACTACCAAACCAGGCTCCACCCCACCAGTCTGCTCTTATGAGGGCTCGGATTACCAATCCCAATTCTGGGATAATGCCAACCGTCGTTATGAAGACGCGGTTGAAACGGTTGCAATTGACAGGTTATTCAACCAGGGCGGTCAGCTGCTGCTCGAATTGGGTGCTGGCGCTGGCAGACTGACCCAACGCTACAATGGCTGGGAACGGATCGTTCTGCTGGACTACTCCCGTACACAGTTGCAGCAAGCCCGCGAGCGTTTGGGTGATAGTGATAACTTTATTTATGTCGCTGCCGATATCTACAAACTGCCCTTTGTAAACGGACTTTTCGACGGCGCTACCATGATCCGCACCCTCCATCATATGGCGGACGCCCCCCAAACATTGCAGTCCGTCCGGCGTGTATTGGCGCAAGACAGTCTCTTTCTGCTCGAGTTTGCCAACAAACGCAACCTGAAATCGATTTTTCGCTGGCTTCTCAGAAAACAGGCGTGGAGCCCGTTTTCTCCGGAACAGGTGGAATTCGTCGAACTTAACTACAATTTCCACCCCAAAACCATCCTCGCCACACTCCAGCAAAGTGGTTTTTCACCGCTGGAGAGCCTGGGTGTTTCCCTCTTCCGCTCTAATTGGTTCAAGAACCATGTTACACATGAGCGCCTGGTGCAATGGGATGCCCGTTTTCAGAACAAGGAGCCTTTTAAAGGGCTGACTCCCAGCATCTTTACCGTCAATCGTGCTGTGGGACTGTCCGAAACCCCCGCTCAAGGCAGCTTTTTTTCGTGTCCCATTTGCGCGACCTCTTTACCTGAAACAAAGGCAACCCAGGTTTGCCCTGGTTGTTCCCATGAATGGCAATATTCTCAGGGGATTTATGAGTTCCGCATCAATCCGGAATAACCGCTCCACCCAAAAAAGCCGAATCAAACTTTCGCGCCTGCTACTTGCTTTTATTTCAGCCAGTTTTCTTTTTCTCACTGCCTGTAATTTTCCACGTGAAAACATTGCTGCCACTGCCGCCTACCTGTATTTTCAACAAACCCAGGTGGCGGATTCGCTTGCCACACCTCCCTTAAACCTCATTCAACCCATCCAGACTCTTTTGCCCACCCAAGCCTTTGAAGAAGAACGTCCCACCCCTCAACCCATAGAGACCCTTTTACCGGTCGCCCCAACACCAGTTACCAATTGCCAGATGCAGCCCGAACCAGGCAAGCAGCTCTATTGCACGCAATCGGGTGACCGACTGGATGCCATTGCCCGCCGCTTCCGGGTCAATACTTCTCAAATTCAAGGCTCGGTAGGGCTTGAACCGAACGCCATTCTTCCAGTCAATACCCCGTTGGGCTTGCCTACTCCAACTTTTTCGACGCCTTATAACCAACCAGCCTTGCCCGACAATGCCATTATCTACGGACCCGATTCGGTCTCGGCTGATATTGTCACCTATGCCCAAAATGCAGGTGGATATTTAAGCCAATATAAGCAGTACCTCTATGATGGTTGGCACAGCGGTCCGGAAATTGTCGCTTTGGTCGCAGTGGAAACCTCCACCAACCCACGTCTGCTTCTCTCTCTGGTTGAATACCAATCGAACTGGCTTTTCGGTCATCCTGCCGACGCCGATCTGGATCTTTCACCTCTGAATTACGAAGCGGTCGGGGTCGAAGGGCTATATTCTGAATTGCAGGTGGCTGCCAGGGAGCTGAGCAGGGGTTACTATGGTTGGCGCGAAGGCACCTTACAGACCCTGACCTTTCGGGATAAGCACACCGCAGACATTGCCCCGCAGCTCAATGTGGGCAGCGTCGCTGTGCAGAATTTGTTTGCTGGTCTCTACGATGAAGGCAATTTTTATAACAAGCTCTATGGTCCTGATGGATTTCTTGCCTTTCATGCCGGCATGTTTGGTGACCCCTGGGCAAGAGCTGCCTCTGCAGGCACTCTGATGCCAGCAAATATTAGCCAACCTGAGTTGAGCCTGCCCTTCCCGCTTGGTGAAACCTGGGCGCTCACCTCGGGTCCACATATTACCTGGCAATATGGCACGCCGCGTGGTGCCATCGACTTTGCTCCGCTGGATGACCTCCCGGGCTGCATTATCTCGCCCAACTGGGCTGTTGCAGCCGCACCCGGGTTGGTGGTACGCAGCCAGCGCGGTGCCGTCGCGATCGATCTGGATGGCGACGGCAACGAAGGTACCGGTTGGGTCCTGCTCTATATGCACCTGACACCTGAAGGTCGGGCGGGGGTCAATACCTGGCTAAGACAGGATGATCACGTTGGTCATCCCTCCTGCGAAGGCGGCGTCTCCACCGGAACTCACCTTCACATTGCCCGAAAATTTAATGGCGAGTGGATATCAGCGGAGGGCCCCTTGCCGCTTGTCCTCGATGGTTGGCAGGCAGTTGCCAGACCTGGGAATTACGCCGGCTTGTTGATCAAAGATGGACAACAGGTTTTGGTTGGTCCCAGCTCTGAAGAATATACCTGGATCACACGCTGATCAGAGCGCTTTCCTTGGGTGCCCGTCGCCAGAACCAAAGATAATACATCCCAATGGCAACAGTATAGAGAAGAATAGTCAGCACAAAGGGTGGTCCAAACCCGTATCGTATCTGCAGATAACCGCTGATGGTTGGGCTTAACGCCCAGCCGAAATTCCATGCCATGCTGGTCAGGCTCGCCAACATCCCCCGTGACTCAGGCTCCACCTGTTCCATCACAAAAGTTGAATAAATCGGGGAGCTCATGTTCATCAACATAGTGCGTGCGTAATACGCCAGCAAAACCACGCTAAACCAGGGCGCAAAGCCCAGCATCATCAGGAAGGGCACACTCAGCCCCTGGGTGATCACCACCACCTGGATTTTGCCAAAGCGTTCTGCCAGCGCAGGGGCAATGATCAGCCCCAAACCCATTGCCAGGCTGCCCCAGGCAAAAATCACACCGATAGAAGTGTCGCTTTGTTGGTGAACATTACGAAAGAAAACATTCATAAATGGCATGATCAACCCGGCACCGATGGAAGTGATCAAAGTTGGCAGGATCAGCTTCTCGAATTTTCCCGGATTCTTGCGGATAAAACTTAAGGGGGCAAAGGCGGGACGACCAGCAACCTGGGAAACCCGGCTCGCGACAAACAACATGGGCAGTACTGCCAGAAAACCGCTTAACGCCACTGCCCATAACGACAGGGAGTAAGATTTTGTATCCATGGCGTTGATTGCCAAACGAAGAGCAAACCAGGTTGGCAGATATCCGCCTATCCACTGTCCAATGGAGATCGCCGTCATTCGTAGACCCGAAGACAGGCTGAAAAGGTAGGTGCGCTCGGTCTCATTACTGTTCTCCATCAGGAAAGGACCCATTGCCACACCTGACAGTGACTGTGCCAACCCCTGGACGATATTCATCGCCAGAAACATCAGGCTGGAAGGAAACAGGAGCATCCCTGCCACAGAAGCAGAAAAACCGGCGATACTTAGAATAATGGAATTACGCCTGCCGATCCGGTCGGTCAAGAAGCCGCAAGGAATTGCCATAATCAGGCTGGTCATGCTCCTGGCTGCCACCATGTTTCCCAAAACGGCTTCGTTATAGCCTAAACTGAGCACATAAAAATTGAAAAGCAGCTGGAAAATGCCCGTTGCTGTGCCATAAATCGTTTCGCTGACCAGATATAGCCTGGCGTTTTTGCTGAAAGCTCGGATTCGGCTGAGATAGGTCGCCAAAACCGAGCTCTTTGCTTCTTCTGGGATAATCGGTTCGGTGTCCAATCCTATTCACCCCGCACAAAACGATTTAGCAGATCCTGGGTATCTTCGAAACCTTCATATCTGGCAGAATATTTACGTTCTCCATCAGGATCCAGGTGAACCTGAACCATGCCCGCCAGACGGAGCTGGGTTAAATGATGTGTGACTGTGGGCGGTCTGAGACGTAGCACCTTGGAAAGCTCCGAGGCTGTTTGCGGTTCCTGGGCGAGGTAACGCAGGATCCTTAAACGGGTGGGGTCTGCCATGGCTTTCATTCCCCGCAGTAACCCGTCTGGAACGACTTCTCCGGGAATGATAGACATTGTTCCGGGTCGTGCCCCAAAAAGGACGATCATTTTTGTTTCAGTCAGGTGTTCAGAAAACATAAATGGCGACCCCCAGAAGGTTGGTGCCAGCACGATGTCAGTCAGATGTTCAAAATCTCCATAACGCACCCCAGCTGTCAATTCTTCCAACATCGCAGGCAGTGGACGGCTACCGGCACGCATGCGCGCATAAGAAAGTTCTTGCTGCAAGACCGGTAAAATTCGCTGCTCTTCTTCCGCAAAGAAAGTGTCGATGTATGCCTGCAGACCCAATAACAACTTTTCACCAAACTCTTTTCGATTCGCCCAAGCCTCATTCATCGTTGAGAAGATCTGCCTGGTTTGTTTGTTGTCCTCCATGCCGAAGCGCTGAATAAAAAGTTGTATATCCTCCCGACTCCATTTTTTGCCTGGAGCAGTCGAAAGGAACAATTCCTTCATTTGCTCCGGCATACCATGCACATTAGCCAATGTTTCCAGGATTTCGCCTGCAGGAATACTCCTAAGCTTAGCCATTAATTGGGCAGAGTCTTTTGGTTCTTTCAGGGAATTGATTAAAGCGATCGGAAGCAGACGTAAAACTGCGGTTCGATTCAGAACTTCACGGCTTTCTGCCGGAACACGGGATCGAACGCCGGCAGCCCACGAGGCACGGACGCCATAGCTTTCAGGATCATGCAAAATCCTCAAGCTGATAAACAAGTCGTAGGCTGTGCCAATATCCCAATGGATTTTGGTTTTAATAATTGCAGTCATGTTTCACTCCAAAAGATATATACCTATTCTATTAGATAAATGTCTATAGTCAATACTGGAACTTTTTATGACGCGCTGGACTTACAATTCACTCGGGGAAATATCACTTCTTCTAGCTTTCGCTTGAGTGCAGGTTTCTAGAAACATAAGTAAAACTTAAGCACCAAACCCCCTCCAGCCCCTCTCACCTGCCCTGGCTTGCCATGGGTTTGGGCGAAGGTCGAAGATCCCCGCAGGGGAGTAGGGGGATGAAGGGGGTGGGTGTTTTTTAAATTAGTTCGGTAAAAAGAACTAGAATGACCCTCACCCCAGCCCTCTCACCGGAGAGGGTGTGGACCGTTTTTTCTAAAATCTAATTATTAAACCGAGCACAAAGTGTGGTTTGTAAAGGAATTTTCACTCACCCCCTCCAGCCCTGTTTTGGGAGGAGGGAGGGGGTTAGGGGGTGGGTGTTTTTTCTTTTCGAAACAAAATATACCACTGTAGCCCAGCGATCTTGTCATCTCACCCCCTCCAAGGAGGGGGATGAAGGGGGTGGGTATTTTTCCTAAAATTATTAGTGGCCGCTAAGATT
>ENA-UOXR01001021-UOXR01001021.1-bioreactor-metagenome-genome-assembly--contig:-NODE-1021-length-30935-cov-5.314508_pt1 | contig 30935 bp, 21 predicted proteins | sample MGYA00238164_ERZ764825 | MGnify/ENA primary metagenome ERZ764825 (study PRJEB28920, sample SAMN05720171) | bioreactor metagenome | isolation source: Anaerobic biogas reactor | place: USA:Washington... | reverse complement strand
AACTAGCAGCCGCCTGGAAGAACACCGCTCCTGTGCTCTCGCAACAGCCCACGGCGACGCAAGCATCGGTAGGGTTGTTGCCGGGCCAGGGCAGCAATCCATCATAGGGCACTGGCGCCACCGACGCAGCCAGCGCCGTCCCACTCAGCAACAACGTCAAGGCCAAGGCCATAACCAGAACAGATCGCAGTTTTTTCATGTTGCACCTCATCTATCGAACCGCTCTTTGGTATGCCAATCCCAAGCGACGCCGCACACAAATGCCTAACGAATCAGAGTCTCGAGGCCAAAGCTACGAGGTGTAGGATCAGGCCATGGAAAAGCTCCCCCTTTCTTGGGACGCGCCGACCAAAGCGTCAGCCGTCAAGAGGGGGAGCTCTTTATGCAGTCTTTATACGTACAGTCTACGCGACAGCGCGTCCTAGGTCAATGCCTCGGACGCGTTGTTAACCAAGTTGGAACCGACAGGCAGCGGACCCTTTTTCGCGTGCGCGGCCGCTCACGCCTAGTCGCGCAGCTCCGTCCGCGGCGCGATCGCCTGCAGGCGTGGCAAGAGCGCGGTCAGATCCTCGGCCGTCAGGTGCGTCGCCTGGCGCACGCTCGCGAGCACACCATCGCTGGCCTCGAATACCTGCAGGATCCAGCGAGGCGCATCGACCAGCTCGGCCGCCATGTCCAGCAGAGCAGCCTCGTCCAGGCCCGGGCCCACGGTGGTACGTAGCTCGTACGCCCCACCCCACGCAGCTAACGCCGCCATGCTCTGCCGCACCGGTTCGGGCGAGATCGCCACGCCGGCCATGCTGGCATAGCGGTCGTCCAGCGGGGCCTTGACGTCCATCGCCACATAGTCTACCAGCCGTTCGCCCAGCAGGGCCTCCAGGCGGCGGGGAAAGGTGCCGTTGGTGTCCAACTTGATGAGGTAGCCCATCGCCCGGATGGCGCGAATCAGGTCGGGGAGTTCCGGATCCAGCGTGGGCTCGCCACCGCTGATGCAGACGCCGTCAAGCAGGCCGCGGCGCGTCTCCAGCCACGCCAGCAGATCCGTCACCGAGATTGCCTCGGTCACCCCTGCCGCGTCGATCATCCAGTGATTATGGCAGTACCCACAAGCAAGGTTGCAGCCAGCCAAAAAGATGCTGGCTGCAACCTTGCCCGGAAAGTCGATCAGCGTCACCCGCTGCAGGCCGGCGACCTTCACGACGCGGCCACATCCACCGTCTGCGCAGCGGGCTCGCCGACAAAGGTGCGTCGCTCGGCGTACTCGGACTGCTTGCCCCGATTCCACTGCTGCACCGGTCGCAGGTAGCCCACCACCCGCGAGTAGACCTCGCAGGGCTGCTCTGTGCTGCACTTGGGGCAGGTATAGTGTTCGCCCGCTAGATAACCGTGCACAGGACACACGCTAAAGGTGGGCGTAAGGGTAAAGTAAGGTAGCCGGAAGTTGTTGGCGATGCGTCGCACCAGGGAGCGGGTGGCCTCTGCTGAGCGCAGGCGCTCGCCCAGGAACACGTGTAGCACGGTGCCGCCGGTATAGGCAGTCTGCAGATCATCCTGCCACTCGAGCGCCTCGAACAGGTCGTCGGTCGCGCCCACCGGGAGTTGGCTCGAGTTGGTATAGTAGGGCTCCATGCCATCCTGGCCGCCCGCCGTGATGATCTCGGGGTAGCGCGCCCGGTCCAGCATGGCAAAGCGATAGGTGGTACCCTCGGCGGGCGTAGCCTCCAGGTTGAACAGCGATCCCGTCTCTTCCTGATACTGCTGCAGGCGCTCCCGCATAAAGGTCAGCGTACGCTCGGCCAACTCGCGCCCCTCGTCGGTGGTCAGGTCCGAGGCGTTCAGGTTGCGCAGGGCCTCGTTCATGCCGCACAGCCCGATGGTGGAGAAATGGTTGCTCCAGTAGCTGCCGGTCCGCGCCTTGATGCCATCCAAATAGTGCGTCGAATAGGGGTACAACCCACCCTCGGCGAATCGCTCGATCACCCGCCGCTTGATGATCAGGCTGTCCCTGGCGACATCCATCAACGCGGCGATGCGCCGGAAAAAGTCGGCTTCATCCTTGGCCAGGTAGCCGATGCGAGCCAGGTTCAGCGTCACCACGCCGATACTGCCCGTCAGCGGGTTCGAGCCGAACAGCCCGCCGCCGCGTTTGCGCAGCTCTTTGTTATCGAGACGCAACCGACAGCACATGGAGCGCACGTCGGCGGGATCGAGATCGCTGTTCACAAAGTTGGCAAAGTAGGGGATGCCATACTTGGCCGTCATCCGCCACACCGGTTCGAGCGTCTCGTTCTCCCAGTCAAAGTCGGCCGTGATGTTATACGTGGGAATGGGGAACGTGAACACGCGCCCATGGGCGTCTCCCTCGAGCATGATCTCGGCAAAGGTACGGTTCAGCAGATCCATCTCGACCTGGAACTCGCCATAGGTGGCGTGTTGTGGCTGCCCACCGATGATCACCGCCTCATCGCGCAAGGTCGAGGGCACCGTTAGGTCCATGGTGATGTTGGTAAACGGCGTCTGAAAGCCCACTCGTGTGGGAACATTCATGTTGAACACGAACTCTTGCAGGGCCTGGCGCACCTCTTTGGGGCCCAGGCCGTCGTAGCGGATGAAAGGCGCCAGCAGCGTATCAAAGCTGCTAAACGCCACCGCCCCGGCCGATTCGCCCTGGATGGTGTAGAAAAAGTTCACCACCTGTCCCAGCGCGCTGCGGAAATGCTTGGGCGGCAGGCATTCGACCTTGCCCGGCACGCCGCCGAACCCTCGCATGAGCAGGTCCTGCAGATCCCAGCCACAGCAGTAGACGGCCAGAATATACAGGTCATGCAGGTGCAGGTCGCCGTTGTTATGCGCATCGCGGACCTGCTTGGGGTACAGGCGGTTCAGCCAATAGGCACTGTTCACGGCCGTAAAGATATGGTTGTTCAACCCCTGGAGCGAGAACGTCATGTTGCTATTCTCTTTGACGCGCCAGTCCAGGTTCTCGAGATAGCCGTCCACCAGCTCGTTGGCATCGATCAGGGCGCGGATGTCACGCAGCTTGTTGTGGAGATCACGGTAGAGGATGTAGGCCTTGGCCGTTTTCGCATGGCCGTGCTTGATCAGCGCCCGCTCGACGAGATCCTGAATCTCTTCCACCGTTGGGATGATGGCGTCGCCATAGCGATCGGCCAGCATCTCGGTAACCACATTGGAGATAAAGATCGCCCGCTCATAGTCGTCGCCCCCCACGGACTGGGCGGCCTTGAAAATGGCGTTGGTGATCTTGTCCTGCTCAAATGGCACCAAGCGGCCATCTCGTTTGCGGACGTAACCGATCGTGCCGTCTACCATGACGTCCTCCGTGAGCTAACTCTGCGACTCGCCAATCGAAAAGACAACCAACGCCCCCTCGCACGGGGGGCCGAGACTGCCTATGAAACAGATCCATACGTTCGGCTGCGTTGTCGGCGATGGCTTCTCCGCACCATCACCGATGAGGCTGGGACGCTATACGGGCAGGTTCGTGACCTCCTGCGCAGAGGTCAGCCCTCCCACCCGTGGCAAGAACCATTATAGGAAAGACCATCGACTTCTGCAAGGCCTCTTGCGAGTCTATCCGTCAATTCTGTCGGATTATGTCATGCGACACAACCGGTCGTGCTTGCGCCGGCAAGCACCACAACCCCTAGGGCATCAACGGCTTGGCTGTCCAGCAATGATACCAATCCACAGCCGATATGCAGGAAATCTTGCAGAAAGCCTAGCGAGCGCCTGGTTTGACGAGGCCAGCCCGGAAGTTCATAATGCGGGCTTGGTAGACAGGAGGTCTCTTGGCGCGCAACTCTCGTACCCCAGCCACCGGATGGCAACGCAACCTGTGGGTAATCGCCATCGCCGAGCTGCTCACCCTGATGGCGTTCCAGGCCAGCTTTGTACTGATCCCTTATTTCATCCAGGAGTTGGGAGTCACCGATCTACGCGCGGTGGCTGACTGGACCGGCGCCTTCCAGTCGGTGGGGGCCATCAGCTTTGCCATCTCTACCCCCATCTGGGGAATGCTGGGAGACAAGTACGGGCGCAAGCTCATGCTGGTGCGTGCGATGATCGCCACCACCGTGGTGCTCTTGCTCCTGGGCATGGTGCGAACCCCCACCCAGCTGCTGATTCTGCGCGTCCTCCAGGGCTGCACCACCGGCACGCCCGCCGCCGCCCAGGCCCTCGTCGCCACTGCCGCCCCCAAGAAGCAACTCGCCTACGCCCTTGGGATCATCCAGACAGCCCTCTATGCCGGCATGTCGTTGGGCCCCATGCTAGGCGGGCTCACCGCAGATTGGCTCGGCTACCGCAGCACTTTTTTCATGGCCGCCCTGCTATGCTTGATCGCCCTTTTGGTGACCGCTATACTGGCCACAGAGCCTGAACGCGACCAGGAGGAATCCCCAGCGGCGCTGGCGAGGGGCCGCGAAGGGTGGCGCGCGTTGCTGCGCTCGCCGGTGGCCGCTACTCTCATCGGGCTGGTGTTGGTGGTCAACCTGGCCTACGGCCTGGTGGGACCGGCGCTGCCCATCCGTGTTCAAGAGCTGGTAGCGAATCCTGAGCGGGTGGCTTCGGTGGCCGGCGTGGTCACCGGCGCCACGGCCCTCACCGGCGCCTTGGCAGCGATGCTGATCGGTCGCCTGGGAGACCGTCTCGGCTATCAACGCATTCTGGCCATCTGCGTGGTGGGGGCTGGGGTGCTGTTTGTGCCGCAGGCTTTTGTGGGCACGACGCTGCTTCTGGGGCTATTGCGTGCCATTCAGGGGCTCTTCCAGGGCGGGCTCGCGCCTACTTTGGCAGCGACGCTGGTCTCCAATGGGCCTCGCGGTCGCGAGGGCGCCCTACTGGGCCTCTCCAGCAGCGCATCGTCCATAGGAGGCGCGATCGGGCCGGCCCTAGGGGCGATAGCTATGCGCTCGATGGCGGCGGGGTCAGTCTTTTTGCTGCCAGCCCTGGCCATGGCCGCGGTAGCGGCGGCGCTGGCCATCGTGGCTCGTGCCAAGCCCGCCCCTAGGCGGGCCGCAGCTCGCGATCCGGTTACGGGAGCATCGTAACGACAAGAAGCAAAGGAGCTCAAGATGGGTACCCTCAAGGTTGGCGTGTTCGCGGATAACATGGGGCTTGGCGTGCGTCAGGGCCTCCAAAAGGCGGCCGAGATCGGCGCCGATGGCGTCCAGTTCTATACCACACGAGGCGAGCTGGTTCCCAACAACCTCGACAGCGCCCAGCGTGAGGAGCTCAAGGGTCGGATCGCGGATCTGGGACTGACGCTCTCGGCCACCTGCAGCGACTTTGGCCACGGCCTGGTGGATGAGGAGCAAAACCGCCTGCTCATCCCGCGCATCCAGGCCAATATCGATCTGGCGCTGGATCTGGGCACCACCATCATCACCACCCATATCGGCGTGGTGCCGGCCGATCGCAGCGACCCCGTCTGGAGCGTGCTGGCGCGCGCGCTGAACGAGGTGGGCTCTTACGCCGAGGAGCGCGGCGCCGTGTTGGCCACGGAAACCGGCCCCGAGCAAGGCGCCACCCTGCGCGCTCTCCTCGAATCGCTCGACACCGCCGGCGTGCGCGTGAACTTTGACCCCGCCAATTTCATCATCTATGGCTATGACATGCGCGCCGCCGTGGATGAGCTGCTGCCCTATGTGGTGCATACCCACGCCAAGGACGCCAAGGGCCAGGAAGAGGTCCCGCTGGGTCAGGGCGATGTCGATTTCGACTGGTACATCCCCCAAATCCGCAGCCAGGGGTTTGACGGCTTTTTCACCATCGAGCGCGAGGTGGGCGATGACCCGATCGGCGATATCGCCGAGGCCATCGCGTTCCTACGACGCTACTAGCAGGCACGCAGAGCTCCAGGAGGCCGACATGTACTATGGCGCCGACTATTACCCCGAGCATTGGCCCCACGAGCGTTGGGAGCGCGACGCCGAGCTGATGGCCCAAGCCGGCATCAACCTGGTCCGCGTGGCCGAGTTCGCCTGGTCCCTGATGGAGCCTGAGCAAGGCCGCTATGACTTTGCCTGGTTGGACCAAGCCCTGGACGTTCTCGCCCAGCGCAACATCCAAGTCGTCATGTGCACGCCGACGGCGACGCCGCCCGCCTGGCTGTGCCAGCGCTACCCCGAGATTCTGTTGGTGCAGCGGAACGGCCGGCGGGTCGAGTTTGGTATGCGGCGACAGTACTGCCCCACCAACGCCCGCTATCGCGAGCTGTCGCGTGGCATCACCACCGTGATGGCAAAACACTATGCCCAGCATCCGCAGGTGGTGGCTTGGCAGCTCGACAACGAGTTCGGCGGCCACCACGCCCGCTGCTACTGCCCCGCTTGCGCCGCGGCCTTCCAGAGCTGGCTGGAGCGCCGCTATGGCACACTGGAGGCCCTCAACGACGCCTGGGGCACGGCCTTCTGGAGCCACACCTATACTGCCTGGGACCAGATCCCCCTGCCCACCGACGCCGTGGGCGTCTCGAACCCGGGCCTGGAGCTGGATTTCTACCGCTTTTCGTCCGACCAGTGGATCAGCTATGCCCAGGAGCAGATCGACATCCTCAAAGCTCACGACTCCGCCCCCATCACCACCAACCTGATGGGCCTGGGCTTTGGCGAGATCGACTATTTCGCCATGGGCCGCCAGCTCGATTTCGTCACCTGGGACAACTACCCGACCTTTATCCAGCAGAATCCCGCCTCTATTGCCACATCGCACGCCCTGATGCGAGGCCTGCGCGACCAGCCCTTCTGGGTAATGGAGGAGCAGGCCGGCCCTAGCGGCTGGCAGGCCATGAGCCCGGCGCCCAAGCCGGGGCAACTGCGCCTCTGGTCGTACCAAGCCATGGCTCACGGGGCCGATGGCATCGTCTACTTTCGCTGGCGCACCTGCCGTACCGGCATCGAGCAGTGGTGGCACGGCATCCTCGACCATCACGGAGAGCCCGGCCGCCGCTACGACGAGATCGCCGGCATGGGCGCCGAGGTGCACGCTCTGGACGACCGCCTCCAGGGCGCCATGCCGCCCAAGGCCGTCGCCCTCATCCTAGCCTATGATGACCGCTGGGCCATGCGACTGCAGCCCAACGCCAACAAGTTCGAGTACACGCCGCTATGGCTCACCTACTACCGCGCCTTTCATCGGTTGGGCGTGCCTGTCGACGTGGTACCGCCCGACGCCGATCTGAGTCCGTACGCCCTGGCCGTGGCGCCCATGCTCCACGTGGTGTCCGACGAATGCGCCCGCTCGCTCGCCGCCTACGTCCGGCAAGGCGGGCACCTCATCGTTGGTGCTCGCAGCGGCGTCAAGGACGTCTACAACCGCGTGGTCGATCGCCGCCTGCCCGGTCTCCTGGCAGAGCTGTGCGGAGTTGTCGTCTCAGAGTATGACGCTTTGGGCGCCGGCAACTGCGTCCGCCTAGCCGCGGGCGATCTCGGCGCAGGCCTGAGTGAGGACGCCGTCGGCCACACCTGGGCGGACGTCCTGGCGCCGCGCACCGCCCAAACGATAGCCACCTACCTGGGCACCTTTTATGAGGGCGAACCTGCCATCACGCTCAACCGCTTTGGGAAAGGCACCGCAGCCTATGTGGGCGTTATGCCAGACCAGGATCTAGCCAACAGCCTGGCTCTGTGGTCCACCCAACGGGCGGGTGTGGTGCCCTTGGTGGAGGTCTGTGATGGCGTCGAGGTCGCTGCTCGTGACAAGGACGGCCGGCGCTACCTGTTCCTGCTCAATCATACCTCCGAACCCAAGGCCGTCGCGTTACCCCTGCCGTGCCGCGACCTGCTCACTGGCGACGACCGCCGGAGCAGCCTCTCGCTGGCACCCTATGGCGTCGCCATCCTGGAGATGTCGTTAGGAGGCTAGCGCATGCGCGAGGCGCTGCTCAGTTGGCTGCCGTGGAACATCCGCATCCTGGTCGCGATCCAGCAGGTCAGTCCTGCATGGCTCGACCTGCTGATGAAAGGCATCACCTATCTGGGCAGCACCTACTTTTTCCTGGTGTTGCTGCCAGTGGTTTACTGGACCAAACCGGTGCCGGGTATGCAGCTGGCCGTCTTGGTGCTCATGTCCACCTATATCAACACCCTGGTCAAGACGTCCTTTGCCATCGACCGACCCTTTATGCTCTCTAGCGACGTCATCGCCAAGGTCAATGCGGGGTACTATGCCTTTCCCAGCGGGCACGCCCAGCTCGCCGCCACCACTTGGCCCATGATGGCGTCGATCGTGCGCCGCCGCTGGTTCACGGTGCTGGCCGTCGTGCTGGTTCTGCTAATCGGCATATCGCGGTTGTTCATGGGCGTGCACTATCCGCAGGACGTGCTGGTGGGCTGGGTACTGGGGTTGGCCGTCTACCTAGCGCATGTCGCCTTGGTCAAGCCGGTGGACGGCTGGGTGGCGAATCAGCGCCTGCCCACCCACATCGTCATCGCCGTGGGGCTTCCCATCGCCCTCACCCTGCTTCTACCAGTCGACGAGACCACCACTAGCACTGGCGCCATGCTGGGCATGGGTGTAGGGTTCGCGCTCAACGCTCACCTGGGCCGGTTTGAGCCGCGCCAGGGGTTGCATGGCACTCTGGGACGCATCGCCCTGGGGCTGGCGCTGGTTGCGGTAGCGTACCTGGTGCCCAAGCTGCTCTTGCCCGAGCCTGCCCTGCCGGGGGCCGCGCTGGCGCTCCACATGGGGCGCTATGCCCTGGTCAGCCTGACGGGCACCTTGGTGGCGGCGTGGTGCTTTATGCAGACGGGCTTGGCCGCGCGAACCAACAAAGGCACCGCCTAGGGCGCGTGGCCGCCCAGCGCATAGGTGCAAGCCCTGCGCCAGACGCAGGTCTCGTTGCCATAGGTGACATGCATGGCGTCGACGTGGAAGGTCATCCCGTGCGCCTGGGCATCCACCTCGGCCGCCAGTCGCCTGAGGGCCGCCTGGTCGTCCAGATAGCCCAGCGTAATATGCGGACGCACCGGGCTTCCGGGCAGCCCCTCCGCGCCGGCACCGGGGAACCGCGCCAGCAGCAGTAGCTGCAGGTCGCGAACTGGCTCATCGGGCTCCACAAAGAGGACCAGACGGCTGGGGTCGCTCAGCCAGCCACTGCCAGCGATCCGAACGACAAAGGGCGCAGCCTGAGTGGCCACGCTCTTTAGGATGTCGTCTGCGTTCCGTAGCTGATCAAACGGGACAAAGGGGCACGCCAGCGTCATATGCACGGGCACTCGCGCGAACAGGTGGCGCGCATAGATCCGTCGATACTGATCCGCTAGTCGCACCACCTCATCCGGCGGCAGAATATCCACCGCGGTGGTAAAGGCACTCACAGCCGCTCCCTTGCAGCTCATTTCCTTCCATCCGTTCGATCATAGCCCTAGGCGGCTACTCCGTCAAAGCTCGGCCCGCGGACGGCTCAGTCCTCCTAGGGCCAACCCGCGCAACGGCCTTCCGCGCCGCTAACTCGTTCTGGCGCCGTCCTCCTACACCCGAGCCGTGACACGGCAGTCCCTGCCCTGTCACACCAGGCTTGCGATCATCATCACTGGCGCTACCGCCATGGGATCCTCGCCCTCCAGGTTGGTAGTCGCAGCGTTGGCCGTCTCTCGCGCCTATGGTATACTCTGCGGCGTCACTCGCCACTGGCAACCATGCGACAGAGGATCCAGACCGATGCAGCAGCCACCCAACCATCACAACCATGAGGCCGCGCCCGACGACATAGCAGCCCTAGAACGCGCACTAGGACTCAGTTTCCACGACCTCGTCGTGCTGCAACAAGCCCTTACCCATAGCTCCTTTGTGAATGAGCTGCCGGGCGACGGCATCGGTGACAACCAACGGCTAGAGTTCCTGGGCGACGCGATCCTGGATTTCGTAGTTGGTGAATGGCTGTTTTCGCGTTACCCGGACGCCCGCGAGGGGGAGCTTACCAGCCTTCGCGCCGAGATCGTTCGCACCGAGGGGTTGGCGGCTTTTGCCAGGATCCTCGACCTGGGGCGCTATCTGCGGCTCGGCCGGGGCGAGGCTAGCACCGGCGGACGTGAGCGAGAGGCCAACCTCTGCGCCGCCTTTGAGGCATTGGTCGGCGCAGTCTTTGTGGACCAGGGGATGGACGTGGTTCTCAGCTTGGTGCATGGCCTGCTCGAGCAGCGCGCGCCCGAGATCGACGCGCAACGCCAGGTCAAGGACGCCAAGTCGCTGCTCCAGGAGCTGACCCAAGGACGTCTGCGCCTCACGCCTGCCTATCGCGTGGTCGGCGAGCACGGCCCTGACCATGCCAAGGTCTTTTCGGCCCAGGTGCTCGTGGGCGACGACGTCTGGGGTGCGGGCGCGGGCCGCAGCAAGCAGGCCGCTGAGCAGGCCGCCGCTCGCAACGCCCTGCAAGCCTTTCGCACGCGCACCGGATCGCGCCAAGCGTGACGCCTCGGTGACGGTTCGCTGATTGCCAGGGGCGCCGCGCCCTGACCTGAAGCCACTCACGCCCTACCGCTGGGAGATGCTATGCGCCTGAAGCAGCTAGAGTTGTACGGCTACAAGAGCTTTGCCAGCCGCACCCGTTTCGAGTTCGGCGAGGGCCTCACGGCCATCGTCGGCCCCAACGGCAGCGGCAAGAGCAACGTCTCTGATGCCGTCCGCTGGGTGATGGGCGAGCAGAGCTTTAGCAGCCTCCGGGCCAAGTCCAGTGAGGACATGATCTTTGCCGGCAGCCGCAGCCGCTCGCGGCTAGGCATGGCCGAGGTCACCCTGGTCATCGACAACAGCGACGGCACCCTCCCCCTCGACTATTCGGAGGTGGCGGTGGGCCGCCGCGCTTTTCGCTCGGGCGAGAACGAGTACCTGCTGAACGGCACCAAGGTCCGCTACCGCGACATCCTGGAACTGCTGGGGGGCGCGGGGCTGGCTCGCAGCAGCTATACGACCATCGGCCAGGGCGAGGTCGATGCGGCCCTGGCGCTGCGCCCCGAAGCTCGCCGCGCCCTGTTTGAGGAAGCAGCCGGGATCACGCCCCATCTTCGCCGACGCGAGGAGACGCTGCGCCGCATCGATGAGACCGAGCGCAACCTCGAGCGCGTCGGCGATCTGATCAACGAGCTGGGGCCACGCGCACGCACCCTCCGCCGCCAGGCTGAGCGCGCCGAAGAGTACTTGCTCCTGCGACAGGACCTCGAGGAGCTTCAACGCATCTGGTATGGCCACCAGTGGCAGCGTCGCCAGGCGCAACTGCAGCGAGCCGAGGTCGCCGTCCGACAAGAGGAGGCTCGACTGGAGACCCTGCGGCAGCGGGTGAGCGACGTCACCCAGCGCCGCGCCGCCACGGCCCAGGCGGTGGAGACGCATCAGCAGCGCATGGCCACCATCGAACGCGAGCTCGATGCGTTGCGCGACACTAGCGTGCGCCTGCGGCGGGAGATGGCCGTCAACGCCGAACGCGCCCGCCTCTATGCTCAGCAGCTGTCGACCTTTCAGCAGGATCTGGCTCAGCTACAGCAGCGCCGCCAGGTGCTGCAGGCTGAGATCGCCCAGGCCAACCAAGAGCTCGCCACCCAGCAAGAGCAGCACAGCGCCAGCACTCAGGCCTGGCAGGCCGCTCGGCAGGAGCTCGAGGCCCTGGAGGCGTCGCGCGCTAACCTGGAGCGTCAGGCCCACCAGAGACAGACAGCGCTGGCCGCCCTTGTGGCGGAGCGCTCCCAGGCCACCGCCCGGCTCCAAAGCCTGCACGAGCGTCAGCAAGAGCTGGTGGCGCAGCGCCGACGCGCAACAGAGGGCGTAACCCCTCTGCAGGAGCGCCTCCTCGAGAGCCGCTCCCGCGCCCAACAGCTCGCCACTGGCGCCAAGTCGCTGGAGGCCGAAGCGGAGGCCCTCGAAGCACGGCGCTCGGATCTAGCAGAGGCCGTCGCCAGTGCCGAGAGCGCTCTGCACCAAGCAGAAGAGCGCGCCACCCGCGCCCGCCGCGAGCGCGATCGGGTAGCGGCCCGCTTTCAGGCACTCGATCGTGTCCGCGATGAGATGACCGGCTATCACCCCGGCGTGCGTGCGGTCCTGAACCCCGAGGCCGGCCTCACGGGCATGGCCGGCACCGTGGCCACCCTTATGCGTGTGCCTTCGGAGCTAGAGGACGCCATCGAGGCCGCCCTGGGAGCGCGCCTCCAAAACGTGGTCGCCCAGACCTGGGAAGACGCCGAGCGGGCTATCGACCACCTGAAGCGCTCCCGCGCCGGATGGGCCACCTTTTTGCCGCTGGATACGATCCGTTCACGCACCACGCTCAAGCTGGCGCCGGCCGCCGGCATCGTGGGTGTCGCCAGCGACCTAATACGCTACGACCAGGCCCACGCCGCCGTATACGAGCTGCTCTTGGGCCGCGTGATCGTCGTGGAGGATCTGACCGTGGCGCGCCGCCTGCTACGCGAACGCACGGGCGCCTCCCTGATCGTCACCTTGGAGGGCGAGACGGTCCAGCCCAGCGGAGCCGTCAGCGGCGGGGCCCGCCAGCGTTCCAACAGCCAACTCCTGGCGCAGGAGCGCGAGTGGCGCCAGCTCCAGCCCCAGGTCCAGGAGGCTGACCAGCGTGTCACCGACGCCGAAACCGCTCGCGAGACCGCCGAGTCACACCTCGACGAGCTACGCCAGGCCTCGCGCAGCCTCGACCAGCAGCGAACCCTCCTAGCCAAGCGACTGGAGCAAGCCCGATCGGCGCTGGCCAACCAGGAGCGGCAAGCCGCCGATCTGGAGCGTGACGCGGCCTGGCATGACGAGCGTCTGCAGACCGCCCAACAGCAACTGGCCGAGGTGGTCGCGCGCATAGCGTCGCTAGAGAGCAGCGTCGCCGAGTTTGAGGAAGAGCAGGCGTCGCTGGCTGCCGCGGTCGAGGCCGCCCAGGCCGATCTTGCCGCCTGCGATGATCCCGCGTTGCGCCGCCGCGTGGCCGAGCTGGAGACCAAGGCCGCCGTGGCCGAGCGCACCGTGAACAGCCAGCGAACCCTGGTTGCCAGCCACGAGGCCAACCTGGAGCAGATGAGCCAACAGATCGCCGCGTCTGAGCAACGAATCGCCGAGCACCAGAGCGAGATCGACCGCCTGGCGGCCGCGCGCGCCCAGCTTGATGAACAGACTGACGCCAACGAGGAGGCCGTCCGCGCCAAGCAGGCCCAGCGCGAGCCCGAGCGCGAGGGGCTAGAAGCGTTGGCGCAGCAGCGTCGCGAGATCGAAGAGCTGGCCACGAGCTCGCGCGAGCGACTCAGCGAGGGCGAGCTGGCCCATCATCGCGCTCAGATCGAGGAGGAACGGGCGCGCGAGGCACTGGCGACCCTTCGCCAGAACATCGAGGAGGACCTGGGGCCCATCGATCTGCCCGAGGCCGCCGGCCAACAGCTCCGGCTCGACCTCGGCGACGACATCATCGAGCTGCCCGAGGTCTCGGCGCTGCCGGCTGGCTTGGGCGATGACATCCGCCGGCTCCGAGCCCGCATCCGTCGTTTGGGTAGCGTCAACCCCAACGCCCCTCACGAATACGAGCAGCTTCTCGACCGCCAAACCTTTTTGCAGGGACAGGCCGCCGACCTACGCGGAGCCATCGCCGCCCTGCATGAGATCATCCAGGAGCTGGATGCCATCATTGAGCGCGACTTTATGGCCACGTTCGAACAGGTCAACGTGGCGTTCGCCGCCTACTTTGCCACCCTCTTTGGCGGTGGCGAGGCGCAACTCTCGTTGACCGCGCCTGACAGCATTGCCGAGACCGGCGTCGAGATCACCGCCCGGCCCCCGGGCAAGCGTCTGCAGGGCCTCTCGCTGCTGTCGGGCGGGGAGCGCGCCTTGACGGCAGTGGCCTTGCTGTTTGCGCTGCTGCGGGCCAATCCGGTCCCGTTCTGTTTTCTCGACGAGGTGGATGCCGCTCTGGATGAGAGTAACGTGGGGCGGTTTGGCGAGCTCTTGAGGCAGCACGCGCGGCACACCCAATTCGTGGTCATCACGCATAACCGGCGTACCATCGAGGCCGCCGAGCGCATCTATGGCATCTCGATGAGCGAGCACGGCGTCTCAACCTGCGTTTCGCTCAAGCTGCCTCGCGATGAGGCTGCCGAGGCGGATCGTTCCACCAGCTCCAAAGAGCTAGTTCAGGACTCGGCCACATCCTCTCCTACGTTGGCATAGTCCTCCAGCTCGGGTAGCGTCGGAAGTGCGTCGAGGGAATCAATGCCAAAGTACTCCAGGAACTCGAACGTGGTGCCGTACAGCACCGGCCGCCCGACCTGCTCCAGCACGCCGACCTTGTCCACGAGGCCCTTGGCCACTAGCGTCCGGATCACGCCGTCCGATTCCACGCCGCGGATAGCGTTGATGCGGGCCCTGGTGATCGGTTGCCGATAGGCAATGATGGCCAGCGTTTCCAGCGCCGCCGACGACAGCTTGCCTCCCATGCCGATGCCCAGGAAGGCCTCCACCGCATCGGCGGCCTCCGGCATGGTCACCATCTGGACGCGGCGCCCCACCATCTGCAAGCGCAGCCCCCGTTGCTCTTCTCGCTCGCGCAGCCGCGCGATGGCCTGCTCGACCTCTTCCACCGTCACATCCAGCGCCGCGGCCAGATTCTCGAGCTCGACGGGACCATCGGCTACAAACAGCAAAGCTTCCACAAAACACGCTAGATCCAAGACTCTCTCCCGCTTTTCTCACACATGGTGCTTGGCGCTGATCGCCCTGATGGGGCTTTTCCTGAGCGGCTGCGCACCTGCCGAACCCGTACCCGCCTGCCCCGCGCGTCAGACGGCCCTATCGCCCGCTGATGCCGCCGCCCTCGAGGAACGCATCACGGCCCTCGCCCGAGCAGACGGGCCCAGCGCCCTCGTCATCACCGAGGCCGAGGCCAATGCCTACATCGAGCATCGCGTCCTGCGAACCTCCGACCACGAGGCACGCATTACCTTTGGCTCGGACGGCGTCTGCCTGGCGGCAGAGTTAGCCGTGCGCCAGCGGCACGTGCCGCTGATTGCCTGGGCGAACCTCTCGACCTCCGAGGGTACGCTGTCGGCCGACCTCGTCGCCGTGCGCCTGGGCAGGTGGCGCCTGCCCACCCTACTGCGCCGTTCGCTAGAGTCGATGCTCAACGAACTACTGGCCGAGCAGGGCGGCTCGGCCAGCATCGAATCGGTGTCGATCGACGACGGCATCCTAGAGCTGGTCGTCGTGCTGAACGCCGTTCCCTAGGTCGTGCTGTTGCCCTCGGGCAGATCCGCGTCGAGATCGCCGAGCAGGTCCAGGTCATCCTCTTCCGGTTCCAGTGCCAGCTCCTCGTCGGCGCGCGAGTCCTTGTACGCCACTGGCTCGGGCTCAGGAGCCGGGGCCGGCGCCTGCACGGCGGGCCTGCGCGCGGGCTCGGGTCGACGACGCGCCTCGGGCTTGCTCTCAACCACCGTGGGGCGCATCTCGCCCTCGGGGCCCAGCGGCTGTGTCGGCGGCATGGTCCCCTTGGGGTAAGGCTCATGGTGCACGTTGACATGCACCTTGCCGGCGATCTTGAGACCCAACTGCCCCTCGACAATGTCATGCACCATGTCGACGATCTGGTCCGTCAGCAGCCCGATATTCACGGACGGGCTGGTATCCAGGTCAAGCTGGATGGCGGCGCTCTTGCCATAGCTGCGAATCTTGGGCACCACCTTGCGCACGCCGGCCAGCTCGTCAATGCGATATTCCAGGCTATGGGCTACCGAGTCCAGCGCCAGCTGCGCGTCGGACTTGGCACGGGTCTTGACCCGAACGGTCTTGCGTCGGCGTCGCCGGACCTCGAGCCACAAGAGGATCACCAGCAGAGCGATGAGCACATAGGCTCCGATGCTGAACATCTGCCAGAAGGCAGCATCAAACACCTGCTCGCCAAAAAGCGCAAGGTTGGTCTGGGCCCAGTCGAGCAGTTGCAGCGGCCGGGCGACGGCAAACACGGCGAGCGCTATCAACCCCAAGAACAAGAGCACTACGACAATCCGGTTAAAGACGTTCATCTGGGTCCTCCTTGCGCTGTTCGCACCACCATCCGGGCCGACAGTCTCACTTGCATTATACGAGCCCAGAATGGCAGCGTCTAGGGCATGCGCGGCCTTTTTTCAGTCAAGGCGGCCCACAGCCGTGAAGGCAGCCCGACTAGCGGCTGATAGGTGAACTCTGCCTGATGATCACCCTCGGGCACCGGCACCGCCCGGAACACCCCCTCAAGGCAAGAGAGCGAGATCTCTTTGCCATCCAGGTGAGCGCTCCAACCCGGATAGCACAGGTCCCCCAACACCAGATAGCCGTCCTTTGGCGCGTTCACTGACACGCGCACCAGCTCGCCCCGATCGAGCTCCACGGCGGCCGGCAACACGTCTTCCACCGTCAGCTCCTCGACCAGTGCCAGCCCGTCTGCCGTCTCGCGGACCTGCTCAGCGGCCACCCACCAGGCTCGCGGGAAGGCATCGAGGTTCTGGTAGATCACCGCATCCTCGCTGCGGTAGACCAGGCGGTGATCGCCCAACCCGGCAGCATCCGAGAGCGACGTCTCGGTCCCTTCCGCATCGATCAACCGGACGCTCTCGATGCGCACATGCGCCTCCGGCAGCGCGGGCTCGATGCGCACCGCCGTGATCATACGCCCCTCAATCTGATCCCACGTCGCCAGGTAGGCATGCCCGTCGTGGTCTCGTGGGGGAAAGCCGGACCTCGCCTGAAAGCTTTGCGCGATAGGCGGTCGCGTGTGGGCAATCTGCTCCAGCACATCGTCGCGATCGTAGGCCCACTCGGCGGTCTCCAGGCCCACCCGCAGCGGCAACGGCAACACGCGTCCAGTGGTATCACGCAGCTGCACCTCGGCAGCGAGGGTGCCGTCCTTGAGACTGGCGGCATGGCTCACATAGGAGGCCACCTCGACCGCCCGAACCGAGACCGGCTCCAGCTCCAACCACTTCCCGTAAGGATAGGCCGCGAGATGGTTACGCACGTCATACAGCTCGCTGGCCGCGTCCACGGGCAAGAGCTGTGGGATCACATAGCCGGCCCCACCCGCCAGGTTCAGCTCACGCGGGCCAAGGCCCTCCAGCCAAGCCTGATAGTTGGTTGGCACCAGGGGTAGGTAGACGTTCAGCACCGAGACCCCATGGCGCAAGCCCACATTGGGGTAGAAAGCCTGCTCCTGGACCGAGCGCGCCGGTAGGATCTCTTCCTTGACATACAGCCGCCCGCCTAGCTCATCCACCATCGGCAAGGCGACTGGCTCTGCCACCACCGCCGCGCGTGGAGCCGTCTCGCTATAGGTCCACAGCAGAATTCGCTGGTAGGCATAGAGATCGACCATGGCTGCCAAGACCACCAGCATCAGCCAGTCTCGAAACGGCAGCCCTCGGCGCGCCAACATCACCAGCAGCGTCAGCCCCGCCAACGCTAGCGGCAACCAGCGCCAGGCCTCTAGCCCTCGCTCCAGGTCGCCCCATGTGGCCACCCAGACGCCCACGGCCACCGTCATTGCCAGTGCGGCGGCCGCCGCCCACCCGACTGGGCGATCCTCAGGCACCATCTGCGGAGTGTCCCTCAAGCTCTCCAGACCGAGCCCTGCCAGGTAGGTCAGCGCCAATCCCGTCCACGCCAGATACCTGGCGGGCACGCGGAAAAGGTTCAGCACAGGTACCAGGCGCAACCAGGAATAGACGGGGTTCCAGCGCCCCAGCGCCATCAGCCAACCCACCAGCCCCAGCGCTGCGAACCACCAGCGCTCCTGTCTGTGCGAACGACACAGGCCCACCAGCGCCAAGGCCAATGGCACCAGACCCAGGTAGAACATCAACTCGACGGACCCATCAGGGTAGGGGTTGCCGAGCAGGAACGGATGCACCAGCGTACCCGTCAGGAGGGGATGAAACGAGTAGCTTGTGAAAAAGGTGGCGTCCAGGCCGCCCGCCCGCTGCGATTGCAGAACCAGCTCCAGCGTTGGCAGGAGCTGGGGCGCCGCCAACGCCAGCCCCAAGAGCGCAGCGCCAGCCAGCAGGCCCAGCCGCTGCATCCGCAGGCGCATGGAGCCATCCCAAGAGAGCAACCACACCGCGTACAGCCCAGCCGCCAGACCGTTCAACAGGGCCATATGGGGATGGCCCGCCAGCCCCTGCAAGGCCACCACCAGCGCCAGTGCCAGCAGCCGCCCCACCGTCCGTCGCCCGGACAGGCCTGGCTCCAGTCTCGCCATCAGCCACAGCGTCCAGGGGAGCCACGCCGCCACCCGCAGAATGCTGACATGCCCCAGATGCGCCAGGTTGAAGCCGCCCAGCGCCCAGACGAGCGCCGCCACCGCCGCCACGCCCTTACCCAGCCCCAAGCGTTGGCCCAGGAACCATGCTCCCAACCACATCAAGGCATAGTGCAGCAGGATCTGGACGGTGATCACGACCTCGGGCGCCAACCAGGAGCTCAGCGCCAGCGTCAGCGGATAGAGAGCCGCCACTTCGCCCTCGGCCACCAGGGGATAACCCAGCCCCAGCTCTGGCGTCCACCAGGGCAGGCGCCCGTTCCTCAAGGCACGCTGCAGGGCCGCCTGGGCGGGGAGGTAGAGGCGGGCGGTGTCGCCGCTGTAGAACAGCTCGCCGCCAAAAAGGACAGGCGCAAAGAGCCCCGCGATGGTCAAGCCCAGGAGGCCTGCCACAACCCATCGCCACGGCCGAGCCAGTTTCATCGCGCACCTCGCACGCACCGTGAGGGATGATCGCAACCAAAAAGGGGCGAGAACCCCGAAAGGCGCTCCCCCCTGGCGTAACGGCCCACCAACGACGCTAGCTGACGGGTCTTAGGCCCAGATAGACCTGTCCCGCCGTCAGCATCCGCAGAATGGTCTCGGGCGGACGACGATCCAGCAACTCGTACAGCTCACGGATGCTCAGCGGCGTGTTGCCGTTGGCGAGAAAGGTGCGAAAGATCGATTCCACAATCGGGGTGTTCGGTGTGATATACTCTGGACGGGTGCTGCAGCATGTGTTCAGCGCATGCCACAAGCCATCCACGCGGCGCACCTGGCCCGTGAATTCGTCCACCCAGTCGATCAGCCGCTCGCCCTCATAGCCACTGAGATCGTCGCGGCATTCGTCACACAAGGCCTGGCGGATGTACAGGCGCAGGTCCTGCCCCGTCTGCTCCCACCACGTCTCGTCAATATGGAACTTGGTCTCAATCGTCGGACGTTGCCATCTGGCCATGTGACCTCCCTCCTATCGGCCCAGGTACTGAGCCACGGGCTCCTGGACGGCGGTATCACGCGAGCTCTGCGGTCGTTCCCGCATGTCATCAGGCGTGGTATAGTAGATGCCCTTTTTGTTGGGATCAAAGACCCACTCGTTGTTGCCAACAGGGTCATAGCAGGCGCGCCGCGTCAGCTCTTGAAAAATCGGTACGCTGCCGCAACGACGCATCAGGTTGACCGCCGAATACACCGACTTGGCATGGACGGTGCCGCCCGATCCCAGTTTGGCCAGCTCCTCAAAGGCATGGTACACGATCTCGCTGAGCGAGAGCCCGCGCATGCGGTCGGTCAGCATGAGGGTCGCGATCTCTTCTGGATCTGGGATATAGATCACTGTGTCGCGATCCACCTCGACATCCAAGCTCGCGCGCTGCATCTGCAGGGTCAGCGTGCCGCCCTCGGCTGCCGCCGCCCGAATGAACTCGCTGCGGCTGCGACGGGCGCGCTGCGTGGAGACGGCGATGGTGAGCGGCTCGTCGGGGATAGAGACCTCCACGCGGCCGCCGACGCACATCCCGACCTCGCGGTACCAGTCAGCCAGCCCACAGATATAGCCCTGCGTGGGCACCAACCAGACGGGGTACGCCTTGCCCGAGTTGGCATCCATCAGCGTGATGCGCGCATGGCGATCGTTATGCTCCAGCTTGAGCGCCGTCAGCAACTGCTGGGTGGATGGCATGGTACCAGCGTATAGATGAGGAAAGGTCACGTCGTAGGCGATCTGGTCTAGCTCTCGCAAGACCATACCTGGCACGTCGTCCAGCTCGTCGCCGAGGTCCTCCACCAGATCGAGCATCGACAGGCCAATCGATTCGCCGCCCTCGGTGCGGATTGGGTCGTCCATCACGGGCGGGCGCGTATGCACCGCGGTGGGTTCAAGCTGGCGCAGATACCAAAGCGGCTGATCGTCCAGGCTTACGTCGTCAAAGCGGGCATCGCTGGCCAGGGCGCGGTTCAGGGCAAAGGACTGCGCCGCCACCGAGGTCCCCTCTGCCAGATCCAGCGCGCTCAGAATATCGCTCACCGACAGCGGTTTGTCACGCTCATAGATAAGCGCCTCGGCCAGGTTCAGATAGCCCTCATCGACGTCGGGCAGCAACTCCTGGAGATACCACTCATCCTCAAAGCGCAAGAACTCGTCGTGTTCCTCCAGCGCTGCCGACAGGCGATCACGCACATAGGGCAGACAGGTCGCGACCAGGTCCTCTACGCTAAAGGCCTCGTCCGAGCCGCCCAGCAGCTCTTCCTCGGGACGGTTCAGGGCGTGCTCATAGGCGAACCCTGCGGCAAACTCGAGCTCTGGGCCCTCGTCCTCAAATTGCACCTTGATCACCGAGAACTCGCCGTACTTGGGGTTATAGCCCTCGCGAACGTCAGTGACGGTGCCGTCGGCGAACTCGCGCGCCGAAAAGACCAGCCGCTGGCCCACCTCGTAGGTATTCTTGGGCTGGTAGAGGTCACCACGGGAGGCCATCTGAGCCAGGGCCTGCTGTTCGCGCTTGACCCGCCGCATGATGATGGCCGCAGCCAAGATGTCGGCGCTTCGCGGCTTGCCCGCGTCCAGAATGAGGCTGGTCACCAAATCCAGGTCTTGGTCGGTGACCTGATACTCGTCTCGCCAGAAAGCCTCTGTCTGGCTATGAAGCTTGAACGATCCTGACATGCGTGCCCTCCCCAGAGGTGTAGCTCGCGCGCTACCCGAAAAAAGGCCCCGACGCCCCGCGCCGTTGCCTTGGATGCAGACCATGGGCGAAACAGGACTCGAACCTGTGACCCCTTCCTTGTAAGGGAAGTGCTCTCCCAGCTGAGCTATTCGCCCCTAGCCAAGCGAGTCTACCACGATCAGCTTGCATCGTCAAAGCTCCAGCGGGGTACGAGCCCACCGCGTTCACATCACTTCGGGCGCCGACATGCCCATCAGGTCCAGCGCCTTCCGTAGGACCACACGGCAGGCCGCCACTAGCTTCAGGCGGGCCTTGCTGACCGCTAGGTCGGCTGGGTCCGAGCTGACCACGCGGCAATCCCGATAGAAAGCGTGAAAAGCGGATGCCAGCTCTTGGGCATAGTACGCCAAATAGTGCGGAGCCAGCCCCTCGGCGGCGGTGCGAACTATCTCGGGCAAGCGCAGCATCTGGCGCACCAGCGCCATCTCGGAAGGATGCGTCAGCAGGTGCACATCGCCGTCGTCGCCTTCCAGCGTCTCCGCATAGCGCAGAATAGAACAGATTCGTGCGTGGGCATACTGCACATAGTAGACGGGGTTCTCGTCCGACTGCTCCTTGGCCAGGTCCAGGTCAAAGTCCATCTGGCTGTCGGCCGAGCGCGCCGTCAAAAAGAACCGCATGGCGTCGGCCCCAACCTCTTCCTCCACCTCGCGCAAGGTGATCATGTCGCCCGTCCGCTTGGATAGGCGCACCACCTCACCGCCCCGCTTGAGCGTGACCAACTGGTAGATAACCAACGTCAGCCGCTTCGGGTCGAGGCCCAAGGCCTCCATGATGGTGAACATGCGCGGCACGTGCCCTTGGTGATCGGCGCCCCACACGTCGATGACGCGATCGAACCCCCGCTCCACGAACTTGTTATAGTGGTAGGCGATGTCCGAGGCGAAGTAGCCTGGCGAGCCGTCAGAGCGGATGATGACCTCGTCCTTGTCGCCGCCCAGATGCGTGGCATCGAACCAGACGGCGCCATCGTGCTCGCTCAGGTAGCCGCCCTCTCGCAGGATCTGCATGATGCGGTCAAAGGTGCCCTCGCGATAGAGCGTCGATTCGTGGAACCACCGATCATATCGCACGCCCATCGCCTCAAGGTCATCGCGTGCCCCATCGAGAACGCGTTGCAGCCCCAAGCGGCCCACGGCCTCCACCGCCTCCTCACGCGGCATCGCCAAGAACCGATCGCCATGCTCGCGCGCCAACGCCTCGCCCATGGCCACCATGTGCGGCCCGTGGTACCCATCCTCGGGCACGCTTTCTTCACGACCAAAAGCCTGCGCATAGCGTACATACAGCGTCTCGTAGAACACACGCATGCGGCTGCCAGCATCGTTGACATAGTACTCGCGCTGAACCGCATAGCCCGCCGCCTCCAAGACGCGCGCTAGTGCATCGCCCAGCACGGCGTTGCGCGCCGAGCCCATATGCAGCGGCCCCGTGGGGTTGGCGCTGACAAACTCGACCTGCACCTTTTCCCCGTGGCCGAGATCCACCGCGCCAAAGCCGTCGCCCGCCGCGATGATCGCCTCGACCTGATCGGCCAACCAAGCCTCGCGCAAGCGAAAGTTGAGATAGCCAGGAGGCGCCACCGTCACGGCCTCGACATAGGGCAGTTCGGAAAGATGGGCGGCCACGGCCTCGGCAATCTTGATGGGTGCCATCCGCGCCACGCGCGCTAGCTGCAGGCACACGGGCGAGGCATAGTCCCCTTGCTCGGGATACTTGGGTCGCTCCACAGGGATCACATCGGGACGCTCAAACGCGGGCAAGGCGCCCTTTCGCTGGGCGCGCTGCAGGGCCGCGGCGATGTCTTGCTGCAACGTCTGGTCGATTAGCGTCATCTACTTGAGCTCCATCCAGTTCTTGCCCACCGCCGCGTCCACCTTGAGGGGGACTCGCAGCTCGTAGGCTTGCGACATGGTCGTTACCACCAGGTCCTGCACCTCGGCCAGGTTGGCCTCGGGCACTTCTAGCACCAATTCGTCGTGCACCTGTAGCACCATGGCTGCATCGTCGTCGCGGCGGCACAGGGCGTCATAGAGGTGAATCATCGCCAGCTTGATCACGTCGGCGGCGCTGCCCTGAATGGGCATGTTGATGGCCGCCCGCTCTGCGCGTTGCCGCAAAGAGCTAGCGCTTTGCGACTGTAGCTCGGGGAAGTAGCGGCGACGCCCCAGAATCGTTTCCACATAGCCTTGCTCATAGGCTTGCGCCTTGATCCGCTCCAGGTACCGCTTGACGCCACGGAACCGCGCAAAGTAGGTCTCGATGAAATCGTGGGCCTGCTCCTGCGAGAGGTCGGTCCGCGCCGCCAGCCCATAGTCAGACATGCCGTACATGAGGCCAAAGTTGATGGCCTTGGCCAGCGCGCGCTGCTCCTTGGTCACCTCGGCCAGCGGCACGCTCAGCACCGCGGCAGCCGTGGTCGCATGCACATCCTCGTCCCGCGCAAAGGCGCCGATCAGCTCGGGATCCTCGCTCATATGCGCCAGCAACCGCAGCTCCACCTGCGAATAGTCACAGCTCAGCAACTGGTAGCCATCGGGCGCGGCAAAGGCCCCCCGCACCAGCCGCCCCTCTTCGGTGCGCACGGGGATGTTCTGCAGGTTGGGATCGGAAGACGAGAGCCGCCCCGTGCTGGCGCCCGTCTGGTTGAACGAGGTGTGGATCCGTCCCGTCTGAGGGTTGATCAGCTCGGGCAAGGTATCCACATAGGTGCCCTTGAGCTTGGTCAACGATCGGTAGGAGAGGATCTCGGACACGATCGGGTGCTGGTCCTTGAGCGACTCCATCACCGAGGCATCGGTCGAATAGCCCGTCTTGGTGCGGCGCTGGACGGGCAGCCCTAACTCCTCGAACAGCACCTGGCCAAGCTGCTGGGTCGAATTGGGGTTAAAGGGATGCCCCGCCAGCTCATAGATATGCGCCTCGATCTCCTGCAGCCTGGCATCGAGCGTCTTGGACATCTCCGTCAGATAGGCGCGATCCACGGCCATGCCCCGCCGCTCCATCGCCGTCAGCACTGGCACCAGCGGCATCTCGATCTGCGTATAGAGGTCCCACTGGTTATGCTCGCGCAGCTCGCGCTCCAGCACCTCGGTCAACCGCAACGTCATATCGGCATCGGCGCAAGCATACGGCGCCACCTTGGGCACTGGCAGTACATCCATGGTGAGCTGGTTGCGCCCAGAGCCCAGCAGCTCGTCGATGGACTGCATCATGACGCCCAGGCGCTGAAAGGCCTGCGTCTTGAGGCCAACGCCGCGACCCTCGGGCTCGATGATCCAGGCCGCCAACATGGTGTCATAGATGAGGCCGCTGGTGGGCAGGCCGTGGCGCTCCAGCACCAGGAGATCGTACTTGGCGTTGTGCATCACCTTGGGCAGGTCAGCATCGCTCAAGGCGGGCCCCAGCAGTTCACGCAGCTGCTCCAGCGTGAGCTGTGGCCCACGGTAGGTGCGTTCGTCATGGCCCACAGGAAGGTAATAGGCGCGACCAGGCGCGTCGGCCAAAGAGATTCCTACCAGCTTGGCGCGCATGGCGTCTGTCGAGGTCGTCTCGGTATCTACCGCCAGCAGCTGGGCCTGGGGAAGCAGATCCGCCAGCTCGCGCAGTTTGGCCTCGCTATCCACCACGCAGTAGGCCCCTTCATCCAGTGCGAGCTCGTCGCCACGCTCTCCCTCGGCGACATCGGCCTCGACAACGTCGCTGAACATACTGAGCTGGGCGGGCGCCTCTTGCGTCGCACCAGGAATCCGCTCCATCAGCGAGCGAAAGCCCAGCCGCCGCATCAGCTCCATCACGCGGTCGCGATCCATCTGCCCCCACCTGGCCGCGTCGAGATCAAGCTCCAGGTCCAGGTCTCGCACGATGGTGGCCAGATGCCTGCTGACAAAGGCTTCCTCGCGGCCCGCCTCCAGGGCGTTGCGGAACCGTGTCGACGTCACCTCGTCCAAATGCTCGTACACCGCCTCCAGCGTGCGGTATTCCTTTAACAGCTTGGTGGCCGTCTTGATGCCCACACCCTTGACGCCCGGGATATTGTCCGAGGCGTCGCCCTTCAGGCCGCGCAGGTCAGCCAACTGGTTGGGCTCTAGCTCGTAGCGCTCGCGGACGGCCTCCTCGTCCCAAAGCTGAACCTCGCGAAAGGCCCCCGTAGGCGCCAGAACGCGCACGTTGGGCTCGATCAGCTGAAAGATGTCCGTATCTCCCGTCACGATCACCGTCTCGATCCCCACCTGGCTGGCCTGGCGCGCCAGCGAACCGATCACGTCATCGGCCTCGTACCCATCCTTGATAACGATGGGAATGCCCAAAGACGTCACCAGCTCCTGAATCTGATCGAACTGGGCGCGGAGGTCGTCGGGGGTCTCGGCGCGGGTCGCCTTGTACTCGGGGTATTCCTCGTGGCGAAAGGTCTTGCCCACATCGAACGTGGCCACCACATAGTCGGGCCCCAGATCCTCGATCGCTTTGTAGAGGGTGTTGGCGAACCCAAAGATCGCGTTGGTCGGCTCGCCCGAGGGGCTCGTGAGCGGTTGAATGGCATGGTAAGCCCGATAGGCCAACGCGTGCCCATCGATCAACAGCAACCGCTTCTTTTCAGCCATGGTCTAGCCTCCCTTCGATGGATTATACCACAGCAAGGACGCGGGGCAACCACGCTCCGCAGCGCCGACGCGTTGACGCTGCCCCCCTCCATCGATAGACTGGCTGTAGGAACACAGTCCGAATGTACGGGAGGGCTGGCATCATGCAGGATACCAAGCGCAGCAACGGGATCCCGATGCGACCGCTGGGCGCCACAGGTGAGATGGTCACCATCCTGGCCATCGGCGGCTACCATGTGGCCAAGGGGATCAGCGAGGGCGAGAGCATCCGCATTAACCGCACTGCCATCGACGAGGGCGTGAACTTTATGGATAATGCCTGGTGCTACCACGACGGCGTCAGTGAACAGGTGATGGGCAAGGCCCTCACCGACGGCTACCGCGACCGCGTGCTCCTGATGACCAAGAATCACGGGCGTGACCGTCGCACCTTTGAGCAGCAACTGGCCGAGAGCCTGCGACGTCTACGGACCGACATGATCGACGTGCTCCAGTTTCACGCCATCAGCAACGATCAAGAGATCCACGACATTGTTGCCAAGAGCGCGCTGGAGGCGGCGATCGAGGCCCGTGAGCAGGGCAAGATCCGCTACATCGGGTTCACGGGGCACACCTCACCCCGCCTGCACCTCCGCATGCTAGAGCGCTACCATTGGGACACCGTCCAGCTGCCCGTGAACCTGCTGGACTATCACTATGACAGCTTTACTCAGCAAGTGCTCCCCGTACTCCAGCGCCGCGAGATCGGCGCCATCGGGATGAAGAGCTTGGGCGGAGGCGACCTTTTCAAGACCGACATCCCGCCCGACCAGGCCATCGCCTGGACCCTGTCGCAGCCCATTGACACCCTGGTGCTGGGCATTGATTCGCTCGAGATCCTTCACCACAACCTGGAGCTGGTGCGCGCCTGGCAGCCCATGCCCACTACAAAGGCCCAGTCCCTCCAGGCCCAGGTAGCGCCCATCGCCGACGGCTCGCTGGAGCACTACAAGCCCAAGCCTTAGCCCACCATCGACCAAACCATCCCTGAAGGAGCCGCCATGAACTGGGTCGTCTTTATGCCCGACGAGATGCGCGCAGAGAGCGTCTCGTGCTATGGGCATCCGCTGGTGCAGATGCCGCACTATGATCGGGTGGCCCGCGAGGGCGTCCGCTTTGACCAGTGCCATGTGCAGCATCCGGTGTGCTCGCCGGCCCGCTGCAGCCTCTTTACGGGGTGGTATCCGCACACCGCTGGGCACCGCACGCTCTGGCATCTGCTGCAGCCCCACGAACCCAACCTGTTCCGCTACCTGCATCAGGCCGGCTACGAGATCGCCTGGTTCGGCAAAAACGATGTGCTAGCGCCGCCCTGCTTTGCCGAGATCGACACCTACGGCTCGGCCACCGGCAGCAATGACGCCGGCAACCCATACGACCCTGCCGATGACGCTTACTATTCGTTCATGTACGCGCCCTTCCAGGGCGATCCGCACCAGACCCGCGACATGCAGAATGTGCGGCGCGGCATCGATTTCCTCCTGCAGCGCGATAGCGATCGCCCCTTTGTGCTCTACCTGCCTTTGAGCCTGCCCCACCCGCCCTATGGTCCGCCCGAGCCCTGGGCGAGCATGATCGACCCGGACGACCTGCCGCCACTCCGGCCCGCGGACCTGCCGAACAAGCCCGACTATATGCGACTCATTCGCCAGTACCGTCGGCTTGATCGGCTCGACGAGGCCTTTATGCGTCGGGTGCAGGCCACCTACCTGGGGATGTGCGCCTACGTGGACTGGATGCTGGGGCACCTTCTGGAGGCTCTGGACGAGACCGGACACGCCGATGACACCGGACTGATCGTCACCGCCGACCATGGCGACTGGGCCGGCGACTATGGCCTGGTGGAAAAGTGGCCCAACGCCCTGGACGACTGCATCACCCGCGTGCCGCTGCTGGTCCGCCTGCCTGGAGGCGCGGCGGGGCACGTGGTTCGCGAGCCGGTCGCCTGGTTCGACCTGATGCCCACCATGCTCGAGCTATCGGGCACAGAGGCCCAGCACACCCATTTCGCCCAATCGCTGCTGCCGCAGCTACACGGAGCGCCCGGCGATCCCGATCGAGCCGTCTACTGCGAGGGCGGCTATGATCCCCATGAACCGCACTGTTTCGAGGGCACCAGCCACTTGGCCTATGACATCGGGCACGACCCAATGGCCATCTACTACCCAAAGGGCCTCCAGCAGCAAGAGCACCCCGAGAGCGTCTGCCGCGCCACCATGATCCGTACCCTGACCCACAAGCTGGTACGACGGCCCAACGGCATCTCGGAGCTCTATGATTTGGTGGCAGACCCCCGAGAGCTGCACAACCGGTATGGCGATCCTATCCTTGGGCACCAACAGGCGGCGCTAGAGTCGCAGCTTGTCGACTGGTACATTCACACGTCCGACGTGGTGCCCTGGCAGAGGGACCCGCGCGGCCTGCCGCAGATTTGAGGGAGACAGCTCATGGACAAGCAGCCGATCTCTTGCTCTGGCGCGCTAGGTTCGGTCCACGCGGCCACCGTCGCTGCCATGGATGGCGGTGAGCTCATGGCCGCTTGGTTCGCCGGCACGCACGAGGGTGCGCCGGATGTGGCCATCTATACCGCACTATGGCGCGACGGCGCGTGGTCGGCCCCCATGCTGGCCCTCCGCGTGCCCGAGATCCCTTGCTGGAACCCAGTCCTGTTTCGGCGCAGGGATGGTTCGCTGTGGCTCTATCTCAAGGCCGCGCCCACCATCCCGGCGTGGACGGGCCTGCTGATGCGCTGGCAACCCGAGCACGGCCACTGGTCGCCGCCCGAGGCCCTGCCCGCTGGGCTGCAGGGACCGGCCAAGAACAAACCCATCGAGCTGCACGATGGGACGATCTTGTGCGGCGCCTCCCGCGAAACCTGGCGCTCCTGGGCTTGCTGGGTCGAGCGCAGCACCGACGCTGGCGCCACCTGGACGCTGCACGGGCCCATCACCGCGCCCGCAACCAAGTTGCCGCCCACACCCAACGACCAAGAGCCAATCAGCGCCACGTGGGATCCCGCCGCGGGTACGCTGCAACTCCCCAACGCCCACGCCGGAGTGATCCAGCCAACGTTGTGGGAATCAGCGCCCAACCAGGTAGTGATGCTCATGCGCGCTACCCAGCGGGTGGGCTACGTCTGCCGCTCGGTGTCACACGATGGCGGCCGCAGCTGGTCGCCCGCGGAAGCAACCGAGGTGCCTTGTCCCAACAGCGGGTTGGATGCCGTTCGCCTGAGCGACGGCCGCGTGGTGCTGGCCTGCAACCCGGTGCACGAGGGACGCACGCCCCTCGCCCTCATGGTCTCCGAGGACGACGGCGTGACTTGGCGCCAGTCCCGGCTGCTGGAGAGCGATGGCCAGGGGTCGCCGCCCGGCGAGTACTCTTATCCGTCCATCATTCAGGCGCCCGACGGCCGCATCCACGTCGTCTACACCTGGCGGCGCGAGCGCATCGAGCACGTCGCCCTGGAGCCGACCGAGCTCGCGTAGGCATCGTAGCGGCACTCTCGGAGACGCGAAACGCGGGCGGGGTCGCTACCCCGCCCGCGCTGCTGTCAGGAACCGCTACCAATGGCTAGATCTGTGGCACGTTCTCCAGCAGAGCTGCTAGCAGCTCCACGCAGGCCTCCAGATCGCCCATATCCACCATCTCGGACTGGCTATGGACATAGCGCGTCGGCACCGAGAGGCAACCAGCTGGCACACCTGCCCTGCTGGTCTGTATCGCCCGGGCATCGGTCCCGCCACGGTCGAGCACTTCTAGCTGGTAGGGAATACCTCCCGCCTTGGCGGTGGCTACCATCCAGTTCTTGACGCCAGGATGGCTGATCGCCCCCGAATCCAGCACCTTGATGGCCGCGCCCTGGCCCAACGACACCGACATCGGCCGCGACTCGGGAAAGTCCCCCGTGGGCGTCACGTCCACCGCGATGCCCACTTCCGGTTCGATGCCATAGGCCGAGACCACGGCACCCCGGGTCCCCACCTCCTCTTGGGTGGTGAACACCAGAAAGAGATCGTTGGGCGTGGCCGAGATCGCCCGGGCCGCCGCGATGGCCACGGCACAGCCGACGCGGTCGTCCATGGACTTGGCCACCAGGCGGCCGCCCAGGTCGGCCATCGGCTGGTAAAAGCCGGCGACATCGCCCACCTGGACGGGGCAGTCTTCCCTGGAAGTAGCGCCCACATCCACAAAGACCTTTTCCCACGTGCCATCGGCCTTGGCGCCCATGCCGTCCTCGTGACCAATGACGCCGATGACGCCGTTGGCGAACCGCACCCGCGCCCCCAGGGGCGTTCCCGGCAGCACCCCGCCCACGCGGGCGAACCGCATAAAGCCCTTTTCGTCCACGTGTGTGATGATCAGGCCGATCTCATCCATATGGGCGGCGACCATGATCCGGCGCCCACTGCCATCGCCCCGCTTGTGGGCGATTAGGTTGCCCATGGCGTCTACCCGCGTCTCGTCCACGACGCCGGCCAGCTCTGTTTCGATCAGAGCACGCACCTCGCCCTCGCACCCCGAGGGGCCATAGGCCTCCACCAAGCGCTTGATGAGCTCTTTCATCGGGTCAAGCCTCCTTGCAGCGTCTCTAGCGCGGCGCGCATCAGCGCCACCATCGCCTCATAGTCCGCCAAGCTGATCATGCCCACTGGGCCGTGGATATAGCGCGCCGGGGCTGCTACCGTCACCGAGGGCACGCCCTCACCGGCCAGATGCATCGCTCCCGAATCCGTGCCGCCAGCCACCGCCCGCTTGAACTGGTAAGGAATCCCGCGCGACTCGGCGGTGCACACCAGATGATCGACCAGGCGCCGATCCGCGATGAACGACTGGTCCATCAACGTGATCGCCGGCCCTTTGCCGAGCTCGGTCACCGGGCTCACATCCTGGTCCTTGGGCAAGTCGTCGCAGATGGTCCCCTCCAGCGCAAAGGCCACGTCGGGAAGGATCGCCTTGGCCGCCACCGTAGCGCCGCGCAGCCCCACTTCCTCCTGCGCCGTGAACACCGCATAGAGATCAAAGGGATAGCTACCCTGCACCAGCTGCGCCAACACGGCACAACCCAGGCGGTCATCGAACGCCTTACCCTTGGCGGTGCGGAGGCCGCCCTCGTCCAGCACCTCGAACACCGTGTCAAACCCGCAATAGTCGCCGGGCTTGACCGCCATGGCGGCCGCGGCCTTGTCCTTGGCGCCGATGTCGATCACCAGATCGTCTATCCCCAGAGCCCTCTCGCGCTCATCGGGCTTGGTCAGATGGATCGGCCGTGCGCCGATGACGCCGGCGACGCGGTTCTCT
>ENA-UOXR01001018-UOXR01001018.1-bioreactor-metagenome-genome-assembly--contig:-NODE-1018-length-30965-cov-17.958039_pt1 | contig 30965 bp, 25 predicted proteins | sample MGYA00238164_ERZ764825 | MGnify/ENA primary metagenome ERZ764825 (study PRJEB28920, sample SAMN05720171) | bioreactor metagenome | isolation source: Anaerobic biogas reactor | place: USA:Washington... | reverse complement strand
GAATGAGGTGGGTGGATTAGCAACGGAATCGAGAGCCTCGATCCCACCTCACTCCGCCATAACGATAACAAAAGTCCACAATGTCGGAGTGAGACCGCGCACTTCTCATGGAATTCCAACAACCGCTGGCAATCTGATTCCGACCCACAATTCCTGCTTTAATGTTCCAATTTTCTCCTCTTTTCGTGTTAAACTTAAAGATTGCGAGGACGTGATGCTGTGTAAACGAAACGAATTGCAGGCCCCATTTATGATCGTAGGGCTGGGGAATCCCGGGCTGGAATACCGTTATTCCCGCCATAATTTCGGCTTCATGGTGCTCGATGCCCTCGCCGACCGCTGGTCTGTCCCGCTCAAGAAAATCAAATTTAAAGCTGTCATCGGCGAAGATCGTTTCAAAGGTAATAAGGTCGTGCTCGTCAAGCCGCTGACCTACATGAACGAATCCGGACGCGCCGTCGCCCCTTTGCTGCGGTTCTACAAATGCCCACCGGAGAACATGCTCGTCATTCATGACGATCTCGATTTGCCCCTCGGCACACTGCGGATCCGCCCTTCCGGCAGCACAGCCGGTCAACGCGGCATGGAATCGATCACCCAGCTGATTGGAACGCAGGAATTCCCCCGCATGCGGCTGGGTATCAGCCGACCACCCGGTCAGATGGACCCCAAGGATTATGTTCTCAAAAAATTCCTCCCCGCTGAGGAAGAGTTAAAAAAAATTGTTCTTGACCAGGCTGTGGAAGCCGTCGAATGTTTTCTAACAGATGGACTCACGAAAGCAATGAATCGGTACAATGGCGAAGTTGCATGACATTTCGTTGATCAAAACCATTCAGAGTCTGCCCCCTTACACCGATTTACAAGCATCGATCAAGGCGGGAGACTTTTCCACCCAGGCACGCAGGGGTCTGGGGTTGCCTCGTGCCGCCCGCCTTGCCCTTTTAGCCGCCTTACACCAGGATTCCCAGGTCCCAATCTTGCTGCTGACCAACCGCTCAGACCGTGCTCTTTCGCTCTTTGACGAGCTCAGTTTTTGGCTGCCGCAGGAGGTCAACTACTACTTCCCTGAGCCCAACCCACTTTTTTATGAAGACCTTCCCTGGTCTCAGAGCACCCGCCTTGACCGCCTGCGTATCTTCACCACACTCAGCCGCTATTTGCTCCCTGGTACGCAAAAACCTGACACCCCTCCAGTAATGGTCGCTCCCATCCGTGCACTGATGACCCGCACGGTGCCAAGACGCACTTTCCTCAAGAATACACTCAGGATTAAAGTTGGAGACCGACAGGATTTTCACCAGGTTTCTACCCACCTGGTTGGCATCGGTTATGAATACAGCAATATTGTTGTTTCTCCTGGTCAGTTTTCGAGACGAGGCGGCATTTTGGATGTCTGGTCTCCGTCTGAGGATCTGCCTGTCAGACTGGATTTTTTTGGCGATGAGATTGATTCCATCCGCACTTTTGACCCAAGCTCACAACGCAGTGAAGGCAAACTGGAACAAGCTCTCATCTTTCCAGCCTCCGAAGCACTGCCTATTGCTGCTATGCGGGATGGTGAACTGCCTTATCAACTGAAAGAGCAGGATATTCCTGAAATTTATCAATTCCCCTCCAGCCTGGTCGACTTTTTACCAGAGAACTCCCTCATTCTCCTGGACGGAGAAGAATTCATTGAAGCCGCTGCGAACGATATTGAAGAAGAAGCCTTGGAACGTCTCGAAGAACTCAAACGAAGCGATTCAACCGCCAATCCCAAGGTGCCCTACCTGACCTGGTCAGAATTGTTGGACAGCACATCTAACCGCCAGATCATCGAAATGGGTCACAGCAACGCTGAAGGCGGTTCGGTTCTGTCTTCCCTGTTTGACCCCGGACCCAGGTTCGCTGGTCGTCTGAAGGAGTTCCAGTTCCATATCGATTCCCTCAGCCACGATCAGCAGCCCTGGACCGTTGTGTCACGTCAGGCTGCCCGCCTGGTACAGCTCTGGAAAGAGACTCATCCTGAAGAAACGGTCAACCCGGAAGCCTTCCTGGAAGGCTCACTCTCGGGAGGATGGGTTTTACACCTTGATTCGAAAACCAGTCACCACCTGCTTACAGACAGCGAGATCTTCGGCTGGAGCCGACCTCAACCCCGCCGCCGGCCACCTCTGAGCAGTGAAGCCCCCGAAGCAATTTTCGCCGATCTGAAGCCGGGCGATTATGTTGTCCATGTGGACCATGGTATCGGCCAGTTTATCGGTTTACACAAGCCCAACATTGACGGCAACCAGCGTGAATACCTGACCATCCAATACAAAAACAGTGATGTGCTCTATGTGCCTATTCACCAGGCTGACCGTATTACACGTTACATTGGGCCGGACAATTCCACCCCGCATATCAATAGCCTGGGTGGAATGGAATGGACCCAAACCAAGACCAAGGTCCGCCATGCCGTGGTCGAGGTTGCTACGGATCTGTTGGAGCTCTACGCCAAACGCCAGATGGCAAAGGGTTACTCTTTCAACCCGGATTCCGACTGGCAGCGTGAGCTGGAAGCCTCGTTCCCTTACATCGAGACTCCCGACCAACTCCTCGCGATTGACCAGGTCAAAGCCGACATGGAATCTGACCGACCAATGGACCGCTTGCTCTGCGGAGATGTCGGTTACGGGAAAACTGAAGTTGCCTTGCGCGCTGCTTTCAAAGCGGTTTCGGATGGCAAACAGGTTGGTGTGTTAGTTCCAACGACCGTGCTTGCCCAGCAGCACTACGACACCTTTCGCCAGCGTCTCTCCGTTTTCCCGGTTCAAGTGGAAATGCTTAGCCGTTTTCGCAGTGCCAAGGAACAGGACAAGATCATCAAGGATCTGGCTGCCAAAAAGATCGATATCGTCATCGGTACGCATCGCCTGGTCTCTGAAGATGTGGTATTCAGCGATCTTGGTCTGGTGATCATTGACGAAGAACAGCGCTTCGGCGTCACCCACAAAGAGCACCTCAAAAAGCTGCGTGAGGAAGTGGACGTTCTCACCATGACCGCCACCCCCATCCCCCGCACGCTCTACATGGCGCTCAGCGGTGTGCGCGATATCTCCACCATCAACAGTCCTCCGGAAGAACGTCTGCCGGTCGTTACCCATATTGGTCCCTACTCGCCCAAACTGGTTCGTGAAGCAATTGTGCGTGAGCTGGACAGAGGTGGTCAGGTTTTCTTTGTGCATAACCGGGTTCAGTCGATTGCCGCTGTTTACAATCATCTGCAAAACCTGGTCCCCGAAGCTCGCATCGGCATCGGCCACGGACAACTGCCGGAAAATGAACTAGCGGATGTGATGCACCAGTTCACGTCGGGTCAGATCGATGTGCTCCTTTCAACCTCCATCATCGAATCCGGGCTGGATATCCCCAACGCCAACACCCTCATCGTCGATCGGGCGGATACCTTTGGTCTGGCTCAACTCTACCAGCTGCGCGGACGGGTTGGGCGGGGAGCCCAACGAGCCTATGCCTACCTCTTCCAGGACAAACGCCGCGCGCCCACCCCGGAAGGTGAAGAGCGTCTGGAAGTCTTGGCAGATAACTCTTCTCTGGGTGCCGGCTATTCGATTGCCATGCGCGACCTGGAAATGCGTGGGGCTGGCGACTTGCTTGGCACGCGTCAATCCGGCTACATCGCTGCTGTAGGCTTCCAGATGTATACCAAATTGCTTAGCCAGGCTGTTCAGGGTTTGAGAAGTGAATCGGGCTTGCCCGCGGTTGATCTGACCACCCAAAGCTGGTTACAATCTCCCAGTCTGAACGTCAATGTCGATTTACCGCTCAATATTGAGATCCCTTCCACGTATATTCCCGATGAAGACTTGCGTCTGAAGCTCTATCGGCGTATCTCCAGTTTACGCAGCAATGAGGAAATTGCTCAGACCGAAATTGAATTCCATGATCGTTTTGGAGACCTGCCGGAAGGTCTGAAGGATCTCTTCTTCCAGATGCAGGTTAAATTGGCTTCCGAAGAAATCGGTCTGGAGTCTGTGACAATGGTCAACCAACAAATTTTGCTGACCTTCCCGCCACTTCCCCAGGGATTCAAGGATCGCGGCCTGCCAGAAATTGACCCGCTGGCTCGTGCTGGTAAGAATGCCTATTGGATCAATACCAAGGACCTCCAGGGCGAAGCCTGGCGTGAAATCTTGAACCGCATTTTGCTGAAGTTGAAAAAAATTGGAAAATAAGAGCGACCTTGTCATTCGAGCTAGTTTCCTGAATTCATGTCATCCGAGCCTCTGTCCGTAGGACTCTTCGAGTGCCAAGGATCTTTGCGAGGTCCTGCAAGATTGTTCGTTTGCTCATTGACGAATTTTTAGATTGTGCCGGCATCCTTGCCGAGCACGTGTTTTTACCCAGGGGTCTATTATTTTGGGACGGCATGGCAACCGTCTTTGCATCACCAATTCTTGCCATTCCCCTGCTGTGATATACTGCAAAAACGATGTCTTCTCTCAATAAATTGCCAAAATTCTTTCAATTTGCGCTTTCATCAGCGCTCATTTTGTCGGGCTTGGTTCTCATGATCTGGTCGCAAATCAAACCTTACCAATTGATCGTAAATGGCGAGACCATCCGCATGCGTGCTGTCGCTCTTTACGCGCGTGACCTTTTCAACCTGGCAGGCATCCCCCTTCAACCCGAGGATAGAATATCAACCGATCCCAACGGTTTTAGCCTGGCAATCCCCGAACAGATCAGCCTTCTTGCCGCCCGCCCGGTGACAATTGAAACTGATCAAGGTAAAGAGGAGATCCTTTCAGCAGAGCTTATTCCTGCCAATATCCTCCAGGAAGCAGGCATCCGGTTGTTCCCGGAAGACATCCTCCTGGTTGAGGGTGAGAATTTACCGATTGACCAAAAAATGCCCGCCGCCGAAGCTCTTCATTTGGAATTCAAAACAGCCAAACAAATCGACATTTTTCAAAACGAGCATTATTTAACCACCCTTTTCACTCAAAAAAGCAATTACCAGGAAGCCCTGCAAGAAGTTGGCATGCAATTCCACGAAAAAGATCGCTTTTCGCCGAATCTCACCGGGCTTCTTTCTTCCACCAATCAACTGTATGTCACTAAGGCTGAACCGGTTTGTGTAATCACTGGTGGAAGCAAGTATTGTGGTCTGAGTGCTGGAAAAACAGTCAGCGAAGCGCTTGCCGACCTCAACCTCACCCCCCAAAACCTTGACTACGCGCAACAAGCGGAAGACCAACCTCTCCCACCTGACCGAAAAATCTCCCTGCACCAGCTTGAAGAGCGTTTGGTTTTACAAACTGACGAGACAAGTTTTTCTTACTCCTACCAGGAAGACCCCAACACTCAGCTTGATACTACTGTTGTGATCATGCCCGGTCAACCTGGCATCCAGGTTTCTCGAACCACTGAACGGATTCAGGACGGTACATTGCTTGCCAGTACTTCGGAGGATCCCTGGAAAGCCAGTGATCCACGCGACGGTGTCATGGGCAGGGGCACTCGCGCCGTATTGCAGACCGAAACCGTGGATGGTGAGACGATCGAATTTTGGCGCAAGGTCAGCGTTTATGCCACCTCTTATCACCCATCCACCTTCGGCGACAACCCGCGTACTCGCTCCGGACTGCCGCTTGCCAAGGGCACGGTTGCCGTTTCGGCAGCCTGGTATCCCAGCATGGCACTGCAGCGTGTTTACGTGCAGGGCTATGGCTACGGCACAATTGGCGACTCCGGCGGCGGAATTCCAGGTACCCCCTGGATCGATCTGGGTTACAGCGATGAAGATTACATCGGCTGGCATAGCTGGACAACGCTCTATTTCCTTCCCCCCATTCCTGCCTGGTATCCGGTGATACTGCCATGACACTTAAACAGCTCACTATCTACCCATTGCTAAAGAAGTACAATGTCAAACCCAAGAAATCCCTTGGGCAGAACTTTCTGGTTGAGCCAGCTGGCTTGATCAAGGTGATCGAAGCCGCTGAATTGACGACTCTGGATGAAGTGCTCGAAATTGGTGCCGGTCTGGGAAGCCTGACCTATCTTCTGGCTCAAGCCACAAAGCAAGTCACAGCTGTTGAAATTGACCGGGCAATGTTGTCACCCCTGTGCGAAGCGCTGGCAGAGTTCAACAACGTAAAGATCGTCGAAGGCGACATCCTGGAGCTCAAACCAGACGAATTGATGCGCCAACAAGATTACGTTGTGGTGGCCAACATCCCCTATTACATCTCTTCTGCCATCATCCGCCACCTGATGCAAGCCCAAAGCAGACCCAAACGGGTGGTTCTGACAGTCCAAAAAGAGGTGGCTGAGCGCGTATTGGCACGCGATGGCAAGATGAGCTTGTTATCGCTTTCTGTCCAGATTTATGGGCAGGTTTCGATGGCAGGTGTGATCCCAGCAGGCAGTTTTTTGCCTGCCCCGGAGGTCGATTCGGCTGTTCTGAAAATTGAACTTTACCCGGAGCCACAGGTTCCCTTTGAACAACAGGACGCATTCTTCAAACTGGCTCATGCCGGCTTTGGGCAAAAACGAAAAACTCTGCGCAATTCTCTTTCAGCAGGTATGGCACTGGCAGGGGCAGAGGTTGAGACATTATTGCGGAATAACGGGATTGACCCACAACGTCGTGCTGAAACGCTGACGATCCTTGAATGGAAGAACCTTACTGAAGCGTGGTTGGCTCGTTCCGCTTAACCTTCTTTTCGCGTCTTTTACCGGACCTGATCGCCACAATCGCGCCAGCCAAACCAGCCAGACCAGCAATAAGAACAAAAGGTCGTTCAAGCAGCCACAGAATACCGCTCAAACCTTTTCGTGCTTTTCTCACCAACCCGGTCTTGGGGACATTCACCTCTCCTGAAGGGTCAAAAGTGACCAGGCGGGGCAGAAAATTTTGGTCAACACACCCTTCCAGGCTAAAGACATACACTGGTTTCCCAGATTGCCATCCCAAACGCAGATCAGTGGCGAATTCTTCCCAGGTCAGGCTCCGGGGGGCTTTGACGCCTTCCATAACCACACCCCAACCGGTGATACCAATCCCTATCGCTTGTGCCTCTGCAGCATAGCTCCACAAAACTTTGTTCCCCAGAGGTTGAAACAAACTCGAGTAAAGCATCAGCACTTCCCGGTCTACCGGTACGTCCACCAAGCCGCCCAATCGCTGTGCCACCGTTGAACCGGCGATGCGTTCATCAAGGATCAACGGAAAGTGGTAGGCTTCCAAAAAATAGCCGTCGTCTTTGATGCTGACAGCCAGTTGACGGTATGCCATGCTTGCTTGCTTTAAGGCATCTTTGGAGAAGTACCGTTGTATAGCTTTTTTTATCAAACCCGAGGGCTTGGAATGGACCTCCGTCATTTGGTTGATATCAGGTTCAATATCCAGCCCGATTCCACTCCAAACCAAACCATATTCCCTTGTCCAGGTTTTGAAATCGGAATAACGCTGCACAGCCTGGGAGTAATTTCCCATATTGAACCAGTAGCCGTCTTCTTTGGGCAATAGCAGCCAGGCTTTGACCGGTATGTTTAATTGGTTAAGCTTGCTGACGATCTCGGCTCGCTCCCTGGAAAAATCCAGAATTCCAAGCGATATGGAAGCATCCAGAGTTTTCAGATCATCGTAAACAAAACGGCTCTCGAAAAGTTTTTTGAGTGCCGGTCCGTCCAGTTCACAGAAAAAAGTTAGTTGAGAGTGCATAGTTTCACCAAGTTGATTAACGCCATTTATAGAAGTTGGTTGCTTTTTTGGTCATTGACTTTGTCGGAAGTGTAATTAACCCCTATGTTTTCCATTGTTCAATTCTGTATCGGTGATTTGGCGGGAATTCCAACCCGGCGAGGAAATTCGGCTGGTGTTGCTTTTACCTTTTCCAACGTGACCAGATAGCGGTCATCCTCAACACCGGGCAATCTCACTGGACTGATCGAATCCAGTTTCCCCCCCATCAAGCGAATTGCATTTCGGCTTGCTTCTGCTTCTTCCTTAGCGCTGGAGCTTTTTTGCATCACCACAAAACCACCCACGCTGACCAAAGGCAATAAGTATTCTACCAATACAGGCATTTTTGCCACGGCTCTTGCCAGAGCCAGGTCATAGTGTTCACGGTGAACCGGGTCCTGCCCGATTTCTTCAGCCCGGGCAGTGCTCACTGTAATGTCTTTCAGACCCAACAGCGCAACCATGTGCTCACAAAAACCGGCTTTTTTCTTGATCGACTCCACCAGGGTCAGCCTGGCTTGCGAGTAGATGATTTTCAACGGAATACCAGGTAATCCTGCCCCGGTGCCGATATCGATCATGCTCTCTGGTGCCCAGTCTCTTGGAAAAGCCTTGACTACACTGAGGGAATCCAAAAAATGTTTGATTTTGATCTCTTCAGGCTCACGGATGGCTGTCAAATTGAATTTCTGATTCCATTCCAGCAATTCACGCAGATAGACATCAAACTGCTCAATTTGAACAGCAGTCAACGTGACACCATAATCACTCTTTGCACATTCTTTCCAGTTTTGCATTGCATGATTATAAAGCAATCTTTTTGTAGGCCGGGTTCCAATCTTGAACCAGGCTTTCGCAGAAACCAGCGTTAGGATGGATGAGGTGGTCGGGTCAGGTTTTTTGCGGAATTATTTCCTCCTCATTACGCCTTTATGGATGCCTACATCCACACAGTCGGAGTGAAAGCACACAACGTCTTCAATATTCCGCCGTAAACTGGCGGTTTCATTCCGACCTACTCAAGCTTTGTTATTTTTTGGAATATTAAAAATTCTTGAAGATCCCTGCTCCCAAATAAGCAAACATGAGCATCTTCGCGATCTTGCCAATCCAGGTAAAGAGCAAGAACTTCCACAACGGCACCTTACCAGCTCCAGCTATGAAACCAGCCATGTCAAAAAGGGGATTGGGAATGAAAGCCAGCAGGATAATTGGCCAATGGTTGAACTTACTGATCCAATATTCCAACCGCTTGTACCAATCCAGATTGGTCAACCAAACCTGACCTCCCACCCCTGCCATATAGCCGGAAAGTTCACCCAATGTTGCCCCCGAACCGGAAGCGACTGCCACCCATAATGGGTCGAAAATTGCTCCCATCGCTGAGGTGAACACTACACCAGGTAAAGGGATAAGTATTGTCGCGTTGGTCAGAATGGAGAGCAGGAAAATTCCCGGGTATCCATAAGCTTCCAGGTGCTGGATCTGGTCGCGAAATACGAGCAGCAGGATGGTTAATACCATCACAGCTGCCAGAAGCGCGATCCGCAGGATTTTTTGTTTTTTAGTGAATGGTGGCTGTGCTGCCAACGAACTAGCCATGGATCAGGCTGTTAAGACGGGCAACAACCATCTCAGAGGCTACCAGGTTGCGTCCTCCCTCAGGGATGATCACATCGGCATAACGTTTGGTCGGTTCCACAAATTCGAGGTAACTTGGGCGCACCATCTCCAGGTACTGTTTCACTACCGAATCCATCGTCCTGCCGCGTTCCACCAGGTCGCGCTGCAAACGACGTATAAAGCAGATATCCTGATCAGTGTCCACAAACAATTTCATGTCAAACAACTGCCTTAGTTTCTTCTCAGTGAAAATCAGGATACCTTCCACTAGGATCAACTTCTTTGGTTCGAGCAAGATCGTTTCCTTTGCCCGGGTATGGTGAACAAAGTCGTAAACTGGCACCTCAACAGCATACCCCGCCTTGAGTTTGCGAATGTGCTCGATCAGAAGTTCAGTTTCGAGCGAGGATGGGTGGTCATAGTTCACTTTTAATCGCTCTTCAAAAGGTTTATCATCCTGGTTACGGTAGTAAGAATCGTGTGGCAATAAGGCGATATTCTCTCGTCCTATATGTTCGAGGATGATCTCTGTGAGCGTTGTCTTCCCGGACCCCGAAGCTCCAGCAATACCAATAACAAAGGGAGGTCTGTTTGCTGACATATAAAAATTATAACCTCCTTTCAGGTATAATCACGGCAGGAGAGACACCAATATGACAGCAAAAATTATCGATGGCAAAGCAACTGCAGAACGGATCCGTGCTGAGGTGAAAACTGCAGTCGAAATTCGCCAGGCTGAAGGAAAACCCGTTCCTGGTCTGGCAACAGTCTTGGTGGGCGAGAACCCTGCTTCCAAGGTTTACGTTCGCAACAAGCAAAAGGCATGTGCTGAAGTTGGTATCCAGTCCTTTGGTTACAATTTGGCTGAAGATTCAAGTCAGGAAGAAGTGGAAACGCTGGTTCGCAAGCTCAATGCGGACCCTGCTGTGAACGGCATTTTAGTGCAACTACCCCTGCCAAAACAACTGGATGAAGAAAAAATTCTGGCATCCATCGACCTGAAAAAAGATGTGGATGGTTTTCACCCGGTCAACATCGGTCGCCTGGCTCAAAAAGGGCGCGAACCGGTCTTTATACCCTGCACACCTGCCGGATCAATGCTCTTGCTGGAAGAAGCCGGAGCTCAAATTGAAGGTGCCAACGCTGTTGTTCTGGGTCGCTCCAATATCGTGGGGATGCCCGTGGCACTCCTGCTGGTCAAAGCCAATGCAACCGTCACGATCGTCCATTCCCGCACCAAAAATCTGCCTGAGGTAGTTCGGGGTGCGGATATCCTGATTGCAGCCATCGGACAGCCTGAGTTCGTCAAAAAAGAGTGGGTCAAACCGGGTGCCTATGTGATCGACGTCGGTATCAACCAGGTGGAAGATCCCACTGCCAAACGCGGATATCGCCTGGTCGGTGATGTCGCCTTCGACGAGGTTTCTGAAGTTGCGGCAGGCATAACCCCCGTTCCCGGCGGGGTGGGACCCATGACCATTGCCATGCTGCTCAGAAACACGTTGCGTGCCGCAGAATTAGCTGATCTGGCATAATTTCAAGATCTCCAGGAGGATTCCATGTCGACCTTATTGGTAAAAAATGCTCATGTTATCGTCACCATGGACAAAAACGACCGTGAATTAAAAGACACGGCAATTTTTTGTCGGGATGGTCTCATCGAGCAAATCGGTCCCCAATCCGAACTCCCTCAAAACGCTGACGAGGTACTTGACCTGCAGGATCATATCGTCCTGCCCGGTCTGATCAACACTCATCATCATTTTTACCAGACCCTGACGCGTGCCTTACCTGGCGCACAAAACGCTAATCTCTTCAACTGGCTCACCACGCTCTACCCAATTTGGGCGCGCATGAACCCGGAAGATATATACCTCAGTGCTCAGACTGCCCTGGCAGAACTGGCGCTTTCAGGGTGCACCACCTCTTCAGACCACCTCTACCTGTTCCCCAATGGCAGCAAACTTGACGATGAAATCGAAGGGGCTGCCACGACGGGTCTGCGCTTGCACGCTTCACGAGGTTCCATGAGTCTGGGTCAATCGCAGGGTGGTTTGCCGCCAGATAGTGTGGTGGACAGTGAAGAATCGATCCTGAAAGACAGCGAACGTCTTATCCAGCGTTACCACGACCCCTCTTTTGGCTCCAAACTTCAGATCGTGCTTGCTCCCTGTTCTCCCTTCAGCGTTACGACTCAGTTGATGCGCGATTCCGCTTTTTTGGCTCGCAAATATCACGTTCACCTGCATACCCACCTGGCTGAAACTGAAGATGAAGAGGATTTCTGCCTTGAAAAGTTTGGACATAAACCGGTCGCTTATATGCAGTCGGTCGACTGGATCGGAAATGATGTCTGGTTTGCCCATTCTGTATGGGTGAACGAGGAAGAAATCGAATTATACGCCCACCACGGTTGTGGCGTCGCCCATTGTCCGTCTTCCAATATGCGCCTGGCTTCAGGAATTGCACCGGTAATGAACATGCTCAACCGTGGAGTTAAACTTGGTTTGGGTGTGGATGGCTCTGCCAGCAACGATGGCTCCCATATGCTCAACGAAGTCCGCCAAGCGATGCTGCTGGCAAGAACCAACAGCGGTGTGAAAGGTGCTTCCCGTTCCGCTCCCGATGCGCCTCCCCTGATGACCGCCCGCCAGGCACTCTCCATCGCCACACGTGGTGGAGCTTCTGTGCTTGGTCGCACCGATATTGGCAGCCTCGAAGTGGGTAAATGTGCCGATTTCTTTGCCATCGACCTGAACCAGCTCGATTATGCCGGTGCTTTGGTGGATCCGGTCGCAGCCATTGTCTTTTGCGCTCCCCTCAAAGCTGACTGGACTGTCGTTGGCGGAGAGGTGGTCGTACGCGAAGGGCATTTTACCAAGTTCGATATCCAGGCACACGTCCGCAAGCACAACACGGCTGCGCGTCGCCTGGTTGAAATTTAATTCACCCCCTAAGGATAGGGAGAAACAAGGAGATTATTCAATGCAGAAAAAAGGTTTAGCCGTTGTAGCCGTCGGAGGAAACGCACTCATTCTGGATAAGCATCACCAAACCGTGCCCGACCAATTCGACGCTGCGGTCAAAACAATGAAACATATCGCCGATATGATCATCGACGGATGGGATGTCGTCATCACTCATGGTAATGGTCCCCAGGTTGGTTTCATTTTACGCCGGTCTGAGATCGCTTCCCACGAACTTCACGAAGTGCCGCTCGACTACTGCGGTGCCGACACCCAGGGCTCAATCGGCTACATGTTCCAGCAAGCCTTATACAATGAATTTAGAGAACGCGGGATCGAAAAATTAGCCGCCACAGTAGTGACCCAGACCATCGTTGATTCCAATGACCCCGCTTTCCAACACCCGACCAAACCGATCGGTTCCTTTATGGACGAGAAGCTGGCGATGGAAAAACGGGATAAAGACGGTTGGGTCGTAGTGGAAGATGCCGGACGCGGTTGGCGCCGGGTTGTACCCTCCCCCATTCCCCAGACCATTGTTGAAGCCGCTGCCATCCGCAGCCTGATCGATAATGGTTTTGTTGTTGTGGCTGTTGGCGGCGGAGGTATCCCTGTCATGCAGACAGAGAATGGCGACTTGATCGGTGTGGAAGCGGTGATCGACAAAGACTTCGGTTCTGCCATCCTTGCCAGCATGATCCAGGCGGATCTGTTTCTTATCAGTACTGCGGTAGAAAAAGTAGCCGTCAATTTCAACAAACCTGACCAAAAATGGCTGGATCAGATGACCGTCGCCGAAGCAAAACAATACATCGCTGAAGGTCAGTTCGCCAAGGGCTCCATGCTGCCAAAAATTGAAGCAATTCTCAAATATATGGCTGCCGGTGGAAAGAAAGCCCTGATCACCGATCCTGCCCATATTAAAGAGGCCCTTGATGGTAAAACCGGCACTTGGATTGTGCCGTAAAGTTGGTCTTAAAGTAGAATAAACGAATAAGACAATCATCCTACCCCCTTTGAGGGGTAGGATGATAATAGAACAACATGAATCTTTAGATGTGTTATGCCAATTAGCCACTATCAATGCTCTCAATGTGAACGCAAGTTCGAACCTGGTTCGGTCACTTACACCTGCCTTACCTGTGGTGGTAACCTGGATACTCACTTCAGTTTTGAAGACAATCCCTCTCAAGTCCATCAATCCGAAATTTTGGAGAGCAAAGAAACCTCCCTTTGGCGATATGCACCTCTGCTTGCTGTGCCTGACCCTGGTTTTGAAAACACACCCCTCCATCGGGTGGGACTGACTCCGATCTACCAACCTGAAAAGCTGCGTGAGGAACTTGGGCTGCGAACGCTCTTTGTAAAAGACGAAAGCTGTAATCCCAGCGCTTCCTTCAAAGACCGTGCCAGTGCCATCGTCATCAGCCGGGCAATTGAAGCCAACATTGATACCATTATTGCTGCATCGACCGGGAATGCAGGCGCTGCCATGGCTTGCATGGCAGCCAGCGTCGGCAAGCGCGCCATCATCCTGGCTCCCCGTTCAGCCCCTCCCGCTAAAATCGCCCAGTTGCTTACCTTTGGTGCAGAAGTGATCCTGGTGGATGGTAGTTACGACGACGCCTTCGATCTAAGTATTTCCGCCTCCAACGAGTTTGGTTGGTACAACCGTAACACTGGTTATAACCCCTACACTGTCGAAGGCAAGAAAACTGCCGGGCTGGAAATCTGGGAACAGGTGATCCGTTTCCTGCCTGCTGAGAGCAATTTGAATGTCTTTATCCCTGTTGGCGATGGCAATATCCTCTCCGGAGTAGCCAAAGGTTTCGTCGATCTGCTCGCCCTTGGTTGGATCAAAAAGCTACCCCGCCTGATCGGTGTCCAGGCAGAAGGCTCTTCAGCCATCTATAACGCATTCATCCAAAAACGTAATCAAATTGAACCAGTTATCGCCAGCACGGTCGCCGACAGCATCAGTGTTGACCTGCCCCGTGATGGTCTGCGTGCTCTTAACCGTGTACGCCAGAGCAGCGGTTTTTTCATCACCGTTACCGACCAACAAATCCTGGCTGCCATCCCTCAACTCGGCAGTGCCGGATTGTTCGTAGAGCCAGCCGCAGCCGCAGCCTATGCCGGTCTTCTTCACGCGCTCAAGAGTAACCAAATCGACCCTGCCACTCCAGCCCTGGTTCTGGCAACTGGCAGTGGACTGAAAGATATTAACGCAGCCATGCGCTCGGTCCACCCCGCCCCAATAATTGAACCCAGCCTGGATAAACTCAAGGAGGTTTTACGTGTCTGAACCTGTTTTTAGCGTGATTGCGCCCATTTACAACGAACTGGAAAACCTGCCTCTGCTTTATGCGCGGGTGAAAGAGGTCATGGACAGTACCGGTGAACCCTGGGAACTGATTCTGGTGGACGACGGCAGCTCCGATGGCTCAACCGATGTGATGCGCAGCCTGTCTGCAGAAGACGAGCGAGTCAGACCGGTCATTTTTGCAAGAAATTTCGGTCACCAGATCGCTGTGACCGCTGGTATGGATTACAGCCGTGGGCAAGCTGTCACCATCATCGATGCCGACCTTCAGGACCCACCCGAGGTCATCCTCGATTTGATCGCCAAATGGCGGGAGGGCTACCAGATCGTTTACGCCGTCCGTTCAGAACGAGAAGGCGAAAGCTGGTTTAAGCTAACCACCGCATCCCTGTTTTACAAGCTCATTTTCAAGATTACTGATGTTAAAATACCGCTCAATACCGGCGACTTCCGCCTGATCGACCGTAAAGCGCTCGATGTAATCAACAATATGCGCGAACGAAACCGCTTTTTACGTGGTATGGGTGCCTGGGTTGGCTTCAAACAGATTGGTGTGGAATACAAACGTCACGCCCGCCATGCAGGTCAAAGCCACTACCCGCTCAAGAATATGATCAGGCTTGCCTTGAATGCCATCACTGGCTTCTCCACCTACCCTCTGAAGCTCCTGACCAATGGAGGGGTCTTCCTGGTCGGGTTGAGCCTGGTGCTGCTGCTTATCTATCTGCTTCTTGCCATATTCAATAATTTTGACCTGACTTATGTACTTGCCACCTGGCTCACCCTCATTTTTCTGGCAGGTGTACTGCTGATAGGTATGGGCATCCTCGGAGAGTATATTGGTCGCACTTATGATGAAGCTAAAGGCAGACCGCTCTACATCGTTGCAGAGGGTCCTAAAGAACCTTTTGATCCCACCCGGTTGGATAATAAAATAAACCTTGAAGGAACAAAAAATGACGAAAATTGATCTCACTATCATGCAAGACCGCCTTGATCGAACACTCCAAAGAGTTCGGGAGAAGAAAATCATCATCCCTACGCTGGCTCAACAAATGGATCCCACCCTGATTCCAGTGGACATCCAAAATCGATTGAAAGATATCGGTCTTTGGGATTTGCATGCACTCAACCTGTTTCGCATTACCTGGAAAAATGAGCCAGTAGCTCATGGTGGTGGTTTTGGTGGAGTGAATTACATTGAATTTCCTAAATCTCTGACAGGTGTGGATGCCCGCATCGTTGCTTTGGTGGGTAAATGGTTCCCCTGTGGCGTTCATAAGGTAGGAGCAGCCTTTGGCTGCCTGGTTCCTCGCCTGGTGACCGGTCAGTTTGATCCCACCACCCAAAAAGCCGTCTGGCCTTCAACCGGCAACTACTGCCGTGGCGGTGCTTATGATTCTGCATTGCTTGGCTGTCAATCGATCGCTATTCTGCCCGAAGGGATGAGCAAAGAACGCTTCGACTGGCTCCGCACAATCGCTGATGAAGTCATCCCCACCCCGGGGACTGAATCAAATGTAAAAGAGATTTTTGACAAGTGTTGGGAACTGCGTCGCAGCGGTCAGGATCTGATGATCTTCAATCAATTCGAAGAATTTGGCAACTATCTCTGGCATTATCTTCTCACTGGCAACGCCCTTGAACAAGCCGCCCGTACCGTTATGGGTCCCAAAGATCGCATTGCTGGTTTTGCATCCGCCACTGGCTCTGGTGGCACGATCGCAGCAGGTGACTATCTCAAGCAAATCTTCCCTCACAGCAAAATCATTGCCAGTGAAGCGCAGCAATGCCCCACCTTGCTTGAAAATGGCTTTGGTGCTCATCGTATTGAGGGCATTGGCGACAAACATGTCCCATGGGTACATAATGTGAAAAATACAGATTTTGTCACTGCCATTGACGATAATGCCGTCGTTAACCTGGCTCGGCTCTTCAACGAACAAGTTGGTAAGGAATACCTGGCAGCCTCTGGTGTGGATGAGGAGATTGCCAATAATCTTGACCTGCTTGGGTTCTCCAGTATTTCCAACTTGCTGACCTCGATCAAGTTCGCTAAGTACAACGAACTGACTTCCAACGATATCGTTCTGACTGTCCTCACTGACTCAATGGAGTTGTACAACAGCCGTCTGCATGAAATGCACCAGGAATTTGGTGAATACACTCGTGATGACGCCATTGCTGACGACGCCCGTTATCTAAAAGGAATGGGTATCGATTACATGCAGGAACTCGGTTACCGCGAACGCAAGCGTATACACAACCTGAAGTACTACACCTGGGTTGAGCAGCAAGGCAGAACCTATGAAGAGATCATGGATCAATGGTACGATCCGGATTACTGGACTGAAATTCAGTCCCAGGGTCCTGAAATCGATGCCTTGATCGAAGAATTCAACCATAAAGCCGCCGTCCAGCTCTAAAGGAGCGCGTTTGAACCAATCGACATCGATTTCCGATACCAGCCTGGTAATGGTCGCCGTGATTCCATCAACCCGCGACCTCGATATCGCACGACTGCTGGGCTGGTATCGGATTCCGCTTAAGTCCGCTCCAAAGATCATCGCGGTCGATTATCTGGCGTTTTACCAGACCTCTGCGTTCCCTAAAGACCAGCAGGGTCAAATTCGCTGGTTGGCACCGATCCTGGGGCACGAACTCACCACGCGGGCTGAGTTGATGCATGACCAGGTTGACCACCCAAGAGCAAAAGAAGAATATTTCAAAATTCAACTTGGTCCCCTCATCGAGTTGCAAAAACCGCTTCCTGCCAAAAACTGGAAGCGGATATCCTTCTTCTATACCACAGGACAGCGCATCAAAGCCGCGTCGAGTTTGAATGACTTGCCGGTTCATGATGAAGAACGACCGATTTTGTGGCAAGCCCTGCGTGAGCGTGCTCTCAGAAGTGAAGAATACCAGGCAAGTGAGCTTCCAGAGATTCCCCTGGACCCAGTTCTCCTGGCTCTTTTATGTGGCTTCTCCTGTTCAGATTCGTAGAAAGGTAGCAATAATGAAAACATTGGTCAAAAACGGCACAATTGTGACTGCTGAAGCCAGTTTTAAAGCCGACATCCTCATCGAAGGAGAGGTAATTACCCAAATCGGTGAATCGATCCAAACGGATGAAGGACGAGTGATCGATGCTCAAGACAAGCTGATACTACCTGGGGGCGTTGACCCACATGTGCATCTGCATCTTGAAATGGCAGGCACGATCTCATCGGACGACTATTACACCGGCGGTAAAGCAGCTGCCTTTGGTGGTACCACCACAGTGATCGATTTTGTCTCCCAGGGTCCAGGCAGCCTGGAGGAGAGCGTCCAGGCTCATCGACGCTTTGCCGATGCCACAACTTGCATCGATTACAGCTCCCATATGAATATCACCCGTTTCGACGACCAGGTGGCAGACCAAATAGTTGATCTTCCCGCTCTGGGTATCACAACCATCAAGGTTTTCACTGCCTACAATGATCGCCTGCGTATTAACGATGGCGAGGTCTTCAAAGCGATGCGGGTAGCCGGTCAAAATGATATTCTGACCATGGTCCATGCAGAAAATGGTGACGTGATCGACCTTCTGATCAACGAAGCCCTGCAAGCCGGTCACACTGAACCCATCTGGCACGCCCTCACGCGTCCTGGCTGGGGAGCAGTGGAAGCCAGCCTGCGCGCTTTTGCCTTGGCTGCGCAAGCGGATGCCCCTGTCTACCTGGTCCATATGAACATGGCTGGGGAAGTCGACCAGCTCAAATATGCCCGCTCCAAAGGGATTTACGCCATGGGCGAAACCTGCCCGCAGTACCTGTTCTTTACCGAAGAAAACTTGCAGCAAGCCGATGGTGCGAAATGGATATGCTCTCCTCCCATGCGTTCCAAGGATGACAATATGGGGCTCTGGCAGGGTTTGCAGGATGGAACCATTCAGGTCCTGGCGACCGACCATTGTCCATTTTTCTTCAACGGACAGAATCCGATCGAATACGAGGGTTCTTTTGTGGCGATTCCAGGTAAGGAACTCGGAAAAGATGATTTTTCAAAAATTCCCAACGGTTTGCCTGGTGTAGGCGACCGACTTCCGGTATTTTGGACTCATGCTGTCACCACAGGTCGCATCAGTCCAGAACGTTTTGTAGCGCTGACCTCCACCAACCCTGCCAAAATTTTCGGGCTCTACCCCCAAAAAGGCTCCCTGCAGCCTGGTTCTGATGCCGACATAGCCATCTGGGACCCGGATCTGAGTATAAAATACGGCGCTAAGGTTGCCCGGCATCGCACCGACTATAATCTCTTTGAAGGCTGGAACCTAAAAGGTATGCCCGTTCTCGTCATGCAGCGCGGAGAGATCCTGGTTGATCATGGTTCATGGTACGGTATGCCTGGTAAGGGTAAGTTCTTGCACCGCATCAGTGGAGAGGTCCTCTAAGACCGCTTAACGACTATGATTCTTTATGCAATCCTGGGTGTGTTGTTTGTTGGGTCGCTGGTTATTCTCATCACGCATTCCTATCGACCCAATACAGCCCGTTCCTGGCTGATCGCCATGATCACCGCCCTTCTTGCCTGGATTGCCTCCTTTGGTCTGCGGCTCTACCTGCCCTCTACAGGCAACCTGTTGATCTGGTTTCCAGACACCATATTCGAAGAAGGTCTGGGCTTTGTTGTAGATTATCTCAACTGGCCTTACATGGTCGCCGTCTTAGGCATTTGCGTCGCGGCTCTCCTCACAGATACTACCAGGGCAGATCCTGGTATCAACCCCTACTCCTGGGTCCAGACGGTATCTATCACTGGCTTAAACCTGTTTGCCATCCTGGCTGCAAATCCGCTCACCATGGCGATTGCCTGGATGGTGACAGACCTGGTCGAGTTGTTTACATTGTTAGGATTACCCAAATCGACTGAGTTGGGCATAAAAATTATCAGCCTCTTCGGAATCCGCATTCTCAGCACTTTCATGCTCATTACTGCCACTTCGATTGCCTGGCAGGGGCAGCCATTTGCAGGTTTTGATGTGATGCAGCCCAATGCCAGCTTCATCTTTCTAATTGCAGCCGGTCTGCGTTTGGGAGTGTTCCCTTTGAACCTGCCATTTCTGGACTCCCCCGAATTACGACAAAGCGCTGGTACGCTTTTTCGTCTGACTCCGGCTGCCTCAGCCCTGGTACTCATCGCCCACCTACCAGCCGGTCTCCTGATTTTCAACCAGGATCTGCTCAATATTGCCCAGGTTCTGACCCTGATCGCTGCCTTTTACTCGTCGTTGATGTGGCTGACTCGAAAGACAAGTTATGAAGGTCGTTTGTATTGGATGGTAACCCTCTCGGCCTTTGCCATTCAGAGCGCACTTAATGGACACCCCGAAGCCAGTCGCGTCTGGGGTTTGGGGCTTTTGCTTTCAGGCAGTCTTCTCTTCTTATTCAACCCACCCATTCGACGCATTCGCTTTTTGCCCTTGTTGGGTTTGCTCGGCTTCATTGGCTTGCCGTACACCCTGGCAGCCTCAGGGTGGGAAGGACTTTTACCTGATACCTTCGGATTCACCTCAGCCATCCTGATTACGACCCATGCTTTTCTTGTGCTGGGCTACATTCGTTACATCATAGCTGCTGATAGTACTGTCACTGGACTCGAAAAGTATGCCCGCATTACGTTTCCTTTAGGCTTGGTTACTCTAATACAAACCATCTTGCTTCTTGGTCTTATCGGTTGGCCTGGAGTACTTCTGATCGGGAATTTATCTGGCAGTTTAGGCAGTCTTGCTTTGGTTCTGATCGGACTGTTCGTTGGGTGGAGAATTGGATTCCATACAGAAACTGAAGCTCTCACACAGAAAGTACCTTTCTATCGCCTGTTATCGATTGTCTTCGATTTTCTTCGTAAAGCCCTCAGTCTTTCCTGGCTTTCGGGCTTGGTCAGAAGATTCTATATCTCACTTTCCGGATTGTTAGGCTTCTTTAGCCAAATCCTTGAAGGTGACGGCGGCATTTTGTGGTCGATGGTGTTCCTGCTGGTTCTTTCCATTCTCTTTCTTGCACCGGGGGCAAGATGAAAGAGCTTTTACAATCCTTGCCTGTTTACATTGCCCTGCTGGCAGCTCTGCTCAACCTGGTCAGGCGGCAATGGACGCTCAATCTACTTGCTCTTCTTGTACAGTTTGTTTGCGTTTTCCCAGTTTTACTGAGAGTTTTACCTCTTCAACTCGCTCTTATTCATCCATTTACCGGTTTGATGGTTACCTTGATTCTGTACCTGACCCTTTTAAGTGTTGGTGGAATCAAAGCGATCAACCTGAGGGTTCCTCTTAGCAGCGGAGAGATATTTCGTGCGCTGACAGGCATCTTCCTGATTGCCACCTTGCGCGTTTTTATACCCCAGTTGCAACAATCTGTCTTCCCAACCGTGCCGGGAGATCATCTTTTTTTCAGCCTCGGTCTGATCCTGATCGGTCTGGTGCAGATGGGAACCATTAGGGAGCCTTTTTATCTGGCAATCGGTCTGCTCACATTCCTTTCGGGTTTTGAAATGCTTTATTCTGCCCTGGAATTTTCTTACCTGTTGGAAGCCTTATTGGTGGCAGTCAACCTCTTATTGGCGATAGTAGGTGCATTCTTTATTGTGAAGAATACTGAAAGCGAGCTAGTGTGAACAATACCGTCATGCTTTGGCTTGTTTTGCCAGTTCTACTGGGGCTCGGCTTGGTGTTGCTCCAAAGGGTTTCCAAACTGTCGAATATTTTGGGTAGCCTTTTTCCCTTGTTTTTTGCCTTGCTCGCCGTGCTTTTTTCGAACGGACTGACTCTTAACCTTCTTGGTCGCATTTTCGTTCTGGATGACAGTCTGCTTGTTTTCGGTCGCACCATTCAAGTCTCAACCGATCAGCTTGGGATCATTGCATTCTTTTATTTTCTTTGTTTTGCCTGGAACCTGCTGAGCGGTCTTTTCAAGGTCAGTAAGTGGTTTACCAGCCTTAGCCTGATCATCACAGCCTTGTGGGTTTCCGTACAGGTTATCAACCCCTTCCTGTATTCAGCGGTCGTGATCGAATTGATCGCCCTGATCAGCGTGCCCCTGCTCTCACCACGGGGCACACCAGCTAAGAGTGGCGTGATCCGCTTTTTGAGCATGCAGACCATCGCAATGCCGCTAATCCTGATGAGTGGTTGGATGGTTTCAGGTATCGAGACGTCGCCTTCTGCTGAAGCACTCATTTATCGGGGCGCCTTACTTGTGATTGCCGGATTTAGTCTTTGGGCTGGCATTTTTCCTCTTCATAGCTGGCTGCCCATGCTGACAGATGAGACACATCCATGGATCATTACCTTTCTCATGACCATAATGCAGATTGGTGTTGCTGTTTTCTTCCTCAAGTTTCTGAACCAATATGCATGGCTGCGCAACCTTGAAGAAATCAAGCTGGTCCTAAAATGGATCGGCGGTTTATGTATTGTCTCTGCTGGTGTGCTTGCTGCATTTCAAAAAAATTTGAATCGAATTCTGGGGTACCTTTATCTCTCAGGCACGGGCTATATCGTCCTTTCAATGGCTTTTCAACAACAAGGGTGGCTGGAATTGTTGACCCTCTACCTGCTTCCCCGTGCCTTGTCCTATTGGGTCATTGGCTATGTTTTCTCATTAATGAGGGAAGCACTGGATTCAGAGCAACTTGACTTCGCTGAGTTGACCGGCTTGATTTTACGTTTTCCACTGATCACGGTCCTCTTGCTGTGCAGCCTGCTCAATATCATCGGGATGCCCTTATTTTCACTCTTCCCTGCCCACCGCATTATCTGGAGCATCCTTGCCAGCGAGAGTTTGCCAATTCGGTTGCTTATCGGCGTAGGGTTAATCGGAATGATCACATTATTTCTGAGAATATTGGCAAAGGTGGTACAGCCGCCTGAAGCCACAGATCAAGACAAGAACGAGAGGAAAGTACTGATCGTGCCAGTAAGCTTGATCATCTTGTTCATGGTCTTGGGCGGGCTCATTCCTCATCTATTTTCTGCTCCGCTTCAAAATCTTTTAATTTCTTTTCAGAACCTATTGCGATAACAAAAGTCGGTAAACCGAAATTGTGTATAATCTCATAAAATGACAGACTGAAAGATAGGGATCTTATGGACGAATATTCCGGCATAGAACAACTTGAGAAACGCGTTGAATGGTTAGATAACGAACGCCGCAACGATAAAACCAACCTCGCTTCGCTTCAAAACCGACTCACCATTCTTGAAGGCGAGAATATGAATTTGCGAAAACAGATCAAAGAACTTGAAGTACTGATCAATCAAAATTCCACCCAGATTGCCAGTATGGATAAGTATGACAACCGCATCGACCGATTGAATATCGACCTGACCAAGCAAATTCGGGACGTGAACGAGCGAGCAGAGAACAATCTCACTGAAGCGCAAAAGCGAAGCAAGATCGAAATAGATTCCACCAAAAAAACTATAGCTGAGCTCTACCCGCTCATGGATATGTTTGATCCTATCCGGGCTGATATCACGGCTTTGAAGGCTGAAGATAGCCGACTGGCACGCCTGAATGAAGAATTGAAACTGAAGATCCAGGATGTTGGCCGTTTTGACGAGGATTACCGCCGCTCCCTCCATTTGCTGGAAGAAGGGCGTCGCCAGGAAGCCAAACGCACCACCGACCTGCAAGGTGAAGTTGCTTCTGTACGCAAACGTCTGGAAGAAACCCGCGGTCGCTTTGACAGCTTCAGCGATAGTTTCCGCACCTTTGAAACGCGTATCGCTGAAATTCAAAATAACGAAAAGGACCGTCGGGAGAACCAGTCACAATTCATCGATCGTGTCAATGGTTCGTTGGTTGAAAAGGACAAGATTTTTGCCAGCTGGGAGAAACGCTTTGCAGAAATTGACCAATTTAATGCCAACCTGGGCTCTCAAATTGAAACCCTCGAGAAAATCCGTCTTTCTGTCACCAAGGCGATCCAAACCTCAGAAGAGGCTTCTCAACGTTTTGAGCGCCGTATCAACGAAATCACTGAACTTCAACGTTTGAATGACGACCGCTACCGACAGGAATGGACCAATTTCAAATCGGATGATGTCAAACGCTGGACGAACTATATGCTAGCCCACGAAGAACAAAGCCGGGAAACTACCCAGGAATTTGCTGATCTCACAAAGCAACTTCAGGAACTGGATGACCTCACGGTTTTGATGCGGGACGACCTGGACAACCTCAGTCGTGAAACTGTCCGGCACGTCCAGACAGTTTTGCTTGCCTTCCAGGAATCCATTCAGAATATCGCTCCTCTGACGGATAAAAAGTCGTCGTAAAAAATGCACATCCTTGGAACCGCCGGTCATGTAGATCATGGGAAATCCACTCTCATTGCTGCTTTGACCGGCACACATCCTGACCGCCTCAAGGAAGAAAAAGCACGTGAAATGACCATTGAATTGGGCTTTGCATCCATGAAGCTGCCCAATAGTGAAGAAGTTGGCATAATTGACGTCCCGGGTCATCGTGATTTTATAGGTAACATGCTGGCAGGTATTGGAGGAATCGACGCTGTTCTGCTGGTAGTGGCAGCCGACGAGGGAGTTTCCGCCCAAACCCGTGAACATCTGGCAATTGTGGACCTGCTTGACATCAAACGAGGAGTGATCGTTTTGACCAAGACAGACCTGGTTCAAGACCCCGATTGGCTTGAATTGGTTTCAATGGATATTCGCGAGCTGGTTCAACCCACCTCGCTGGCAACAGCTCCCATCGTTTCTGTCTCTGCACGAACAGGTTTTGGCATCCCTGAACTTCTTGATCAGATCGAAATCACGCTCAATGGGATACCAAGTCGCAAAAATCTTGGCAAACCACGTCTTCCCGTTGACCGGGTTTTCACACTGACTGGATTCGGTACGGTTGTGACCGGCACGCTCCTGGATGGCAGTTTGAAAATCGGAGACGAAGTCGTCTGCCTTCCTCGCGGTAAAACCGGTCGAATTCGTGGGCTCCAAAACCACCACCACAAATTGCAAAAGATAGACCCTGGTTTTAGGGCGGCGGTAAATATTGTAAATCTAAGTCTTCAGGATATTGAGCGTGGCGATGTGATCGCTCATCCAGGGGACTATAAGCCAACCAATCTGTTGGATGCCCATTTTCGTTTACTGAAAGACAGTCCCTTCCACCTTAAACATAACCTTGAAGTCAAACTTTTCCTTGGTTCCAGTGAAACCACCGCGCGTATTCGTCTTTTAGGCAGCCAGGGGCTCAAACCTGGGGAGAGCGCCTTTATACAATTGCGTACAGATCACCCCGTGGTCGCCTCCAAAGGTGACCGCTTCATCTTACGCCTGCCATCCCCTTCTGAAACACTGGGGGGAGGGATGGTCCTCGATCCAGAGCCTGGTAGGGTCTACAAACGATTTGATACAGACAACTTGGATCGGCTTGATAGCATGTTCTCAGGTAACGACAATGAACTGATCAATCAGATCCTGACCACGCTGAAAGTAACCAACCTGACAGCGTTGGCTCAAAAATCGGCGCTTCCGATGGAAGAAGTCAGCCAGATCGTTTCCACCATGCTGGAACGAGGTGAAGTGATCGGTCTGGGAAATTCCAGGGACATTCGAAAAATCACATTGATTTCTCCTGCATATTGGCAGACACTTTATCAGGATTCCCTGGAAATCCTCACAGATTTTCACCAATCAAACCCTTACAAGGCAGGTATGCCCAGGGAAGAGCTCAGAACAGAACTGAATCTTTCACAAGTTTTATTTGATCAGGTTCTCGACAAAATGGCTGAAGACCTGTCACTTATCCAGAAAGGCAGCCTTGTCTGGGCAACTCCTCACCACGTCGTGCTTACCCCGGCTGATCAGGCAAAAGTTGCTCCCATTTTAGCTGAGTTTCTTGCGAACCAATTTAGTCCGCCTGATATCAACCAACTGCAGGCTCAAATTGGCACAAATTTGTTGGAAGGTCTCCTTTCTTCCCAGATCCTTGTGGCAGTGTCAGATCAGGTAGTCTTCACCCCGGAAGCCCTGCTCGCGATGCGGGAATGGGTGCAGGACACGATTCGTGCAAATGGAGAACTTAGCCTGGCGCAATTCCGCGACCAATTCAGTACCAGTCGCAAATACGCCGCAGCAGTCCTTGAATACTTTGATTCCATTGGCTTCACTTATCGGAAAGGTGACGTTCGCGGTTTAAGATAGTACAATTACGGTATTACCATTCTAAAAAAGGAGAAATTAGTTATGGCTTTTAAAGTACTCATCACTGACGGCTTGGAAAGTGTAGGTAAAGACCTGATCAACCAGGTCGGTGAAGCAGTGGACAGAAAAGGTATCGATGCCGCCCAACTACTGCTGGAAGTTGCCGAATATGATGGCATGATCGTTCGCGGTCGCACCAAGGTCACACGGGCAGTTTTTGAAGCAGCGAAAAACCTGAAAGTTGTTGGACGTGCCGGCGTTGGTGTTGACAATATTGATCTCGAAGCGGCTAAGGATCACGGTGTAGTTGTTGTCAATTGCCCTTTGGCTACGTCTGAGGCAGTTGCAGAGCTTGCCATGGCAATGATTTTTGGTCTCTCTCGCGAGTTACCTCGTGCCGATGAAGCCATGAAACACGAGAATTGGGACAAGAAAACCCTGATGGGCGCAGAACTGATGGGCAAAACACTGGGCATGATCGGCTTTGGCAGGATCGGTCAGCTGGTTGCCAAATACGCTACCTGCATGGGTATGAAGGTGATCGTTTTTGATAAAATCTGGTTCCCTGATTTCGTACGCGAGAAAGGTTATGAGCAGTTACAGCTGGAAGAGCTGCTTGCGCAGGCTGATTACTTCAGCATCCATATTCCATTAACCGCCGAATCCAAACATTTACTCAATGATGAAACTTTCGCTTTAATGAAAGATGGCGCACATATTGTTGATGCTTCCCGTGGTGGTGTGATCGATCATGCTGCTTTATTGCGCGCGCTTGAATCGGGTAAAGTCGCTGGTGCCGCCATCGATGTCTACGAATCAGAACCACCCGTTGATTGGACTCTGGTTAAACACCCAAAAGTAATCGCAACCCCGCATATTGGTGCTCAGACCATCGAAGCGCAGCTTCGCGCTGCTGAAGATATTGCCTCCGAAGTTGTTAATGTCCTGGAAGGCAAAAATATTCGTTGGCAGTGTCTCTAAAACCCTCAAACAAATAACAAAAGCCGGGCTCAACCTCTGAACCCGGCTTTTCTTTTCTTAAGAATGACGATTTACTACAGGCGGGTTCCAAACCCACTCAAACAATCATCTGTCGGTATCCAAGCACCTATGGAGTTGGTGTTGCCGTCGGGTAGATGATCTCCTGCCCCGGAGTCCCCACCGGAGTTGGTGTGGGAATTGGGGTTTCTCCTGAAGGGTCATGCACGTACACATAATCACCCAACTCAGCCCAGTTGTACAGCCAATGCGCATCCCCTGGGAACATGTTGATACACCCGTGAGATTGCTTAAAACCCAATACCGCCGGCCAATAGATTCCATGAATCGCCTGGGCGTGATTGTAATACATAGCCCATGGCACCCCTTCCATGTAATAGAAATCGGAACGGTCGCTTGTGTAAGACCCCTGCATCTGCTCCAGTTCCTTCTTCTCATAGATCCGGTAGGTTCCAGGATCAGAATAGAGGTCACCAGAGCCAGAGGCAATCACGGTGGCAAAAACCAGCTCGTTATTCTCATAAGCTGATAGCGTTTGGTTATACAGGTCGATATTGATCCATTTGCCGCCCTCAACTCCAGGTGGCGTGTTAGTATCCACTACAACCCGCCGGGATTTCAAGGAGGGAATCCATTCTGTAGGTGAAACCTGGTACCATTCGTACCCCTCCGCTTCCACCATATTATAGATCGGGAAAGACTCGTACTTGTTGTACGCCTTGCCTGTCGCTCCTGACGAGAAACTGGCGTTATTGTACGATCCCGTTCCGTCGATGGTAAAACCAAAATTGCTTTGGGGAGAATCAAAAAATTCCAGTCCCTGCCAATTAGGGATTGAATAAAGCGGTTGAGCTTCAATCCAGCCACCACCCAACAAGCGCACAAAGGTGCTCCCGCCCGCATTTGCTTGCTCAACATAGGCAACGTAGCGTGAAAGGCCCCCCGGATACGAACGGATCACTGTGCCTCCACTGGTAGCATCACTGAGACTGGCATAGACTTTGGTCTGTCCGGCATTGATGCTGGCAATTCGGATCGGCAAGGCATTCAATGATGGATCGGGTTTATTCGCTGGCAATCCCGCCAAAGGGTAGGGAAAACCCTGCTCTCTCAAACCACTGATGGTCTGAGACGGTCCCATGGGCAGGCAGTCTCCTGGGTCGTTGGCATAATACCCGGGGATACATAGGGGCAGGTCATAGTAGGGTCCCGTTTCGGACTGAATTTCAGAACCTCTCACTGCCTGTGTGCTCAACAAAATGCCAAGCACAAGCAGGACAACAATCAAAACATACTTTTTCGTTTTCACAATTGCATTATAACCGCTAAGAATTTTGAAGCAAATTAACGCAAATCCTTGTTTTTGATGTCCATTTCAACAATTTTACCCTGTTCAAAGCACATGCATTCGAGGTAAAATTTTACTAACCCGTCCCCAGGAGGTTGACGATGAAATTTCCTTTTTATCAGGTCGACGCTTTTGCGGTTAAACCTTTCAAAGGCAATCCAGCCGCAATTATTATGATGGAAGATGCCAGAGAAGACAGCTGGTTACAGGCTGTGGCTCAAGAAATCAATCTTTCAGAAACTGCTTTTTTAAGCCCCAAGGGTCATGATTATGAATTACGCTGGTTCACCCCCACCACAGAGGTTGACCTTTGTGGTCATGCGACCATAGCAAGTGCCCACATTCTTTACGAGTTTGGCTTTTACGACCAGGAAGAGATGATCAATTTTCATACTCGTAGTGGGGTATTATCATCTACCTTCAACCGGGGCACAATCGAAATTAGCATGCCTCGCCTTAAAGTGACACCAGTATCAGCTCCGGCGATTCTCAATGAGATCCTCGGTTTTGAACCTCTGGCAGTCGCCGAGTCTGAAAACAAAGTCCTTATTGCTGAACTTTCCAATCCGGATCAGGTACGAAATTTTATTCCAAATTACGATCTGATCTCTCAGCTCGATCATCTGGATCTCGCCCTCACAGTGTCAGGTGAAGGAACAAAATTCGATTTCATCTCCCGCTTTTTTTCGCCAAAGACTGGCATTCCAGAAGACCCGGTCACCGGTATGGCTCACTGTCTGCTGGGACCATATTGGGAGGCGAAAACTGGCAAGAACCAGTTCCATGCTTACCAGGCTTCTGCCCGGGGTGGTGAGGTTTGGGTGCGCCTTGCGGAAAAACGTGCCTATATCGGTGGTAAGGCAGTTACAGTGCTTAAAGGTGAAATGCTTAAGCAGTCTCAGTAACCTGCCGGCATAAGTTTTGGTTTGGATGAGTTTTTGTAGTTAGCAAAAGCCCCCAGACCATGCCATTTTGTCAATCCTTGATAGTACGGGCGGGTTCCAACCCGCCCAATTCCTTAATTGTGAACAATTCGAAAAGCAAAAGTCCGTGTTTCAAATAATAAATCGGTCATTTGCAGCCTGCTCCTTGTTATAATAAGTCCATGTTTTCCAACCTCGTCACTTCGGCTGGACTAAAAACCAATCCTGCCTTTTCAAAGGTTCCAAACCTCACCAAAGGAGCTGCATATTGGAATTATTAAAAGAAAGAATTCTTGCTGATGGTAAAAACCTTGGCAATGGCATCCTCAAAGTCGACCGCTTTATCAATCATCAGGTCGACCCAATGCTTATGGATGAATGCGGGAAAGAATTTGCCCGACTGTTCGCTGGCACAACTGCAGTCAAAATCCTGACTGCCGAAATCTCTGGCATCGCTCCTGCCCTCATGACAGGGAAATACCTCAATCTACCCGTAGTCTACGCCCGTAAGACCAAACCGGTCACCATGCCCAGCGAGGTCTACATTACCGTTGCACCTTCCCATACCAAGGGTCACAATACAGAATTGATCGTCTCACCGGAATACCTCGGTAGGGGTGAAAAGATCCTCATAATTGACGATTTTCTCGCCTCCGGAGCCACCATTGCCGGGCTAGTTCGTCTGGCAGAAGTCGCTGGAGCAGAAGTAGTTGGGATTGGTACTCTCGTAGAAAAGACTTTTGAAGGAGGGCGCTCCTTGCTCATAAAATTAGGTGTTCCCATCCATTCACTTGTCTCCATTTCTTCGATGGATGAAGGCAAGATCGAATTTACAGATGAATTTGAAGTATAAAGAGGTGTGATGAGCGATCGGATCGTAATTCTTGACTTTGGTTCGCAGTTTACTCAATTGATTGGTCGCCGCATCCGCGACATGCACGTTTATTGCGAGCTTCTGCCCTGGAACGCCCCAAAAAGCGAAGCCATCACACCCGACACGCAAGGCATCATCCTCTCTGGTGGTCCCCAATCAATTTACGCTGAAAATGCTCCTTATATTCAGGACTACATACTCAATAGCCACCTGCCAATATTGGGCATCTGCTATGGAATGCAAGCGCTCGCCCACCAATCCGGTGGTAAGGTGGTTCAAAGTGAAGAACACGAATACGGTCTAACCCGTCTGACCGTTCCTGAACCTAATCCACTTCTCCACCTGGGAAGCCAGAACGTCTGGATGTCTCACGGAGATCAGGTCGCCGCCTTGCCTGAAGGCTACATCGGCATTGCCAAAACACCCAACACACCCTTCGCTGCCATGGCAAACTACGCGCAAAACCGGTACGGGCTTCAGTTCCACCCCGAAGTGCATCACAGTCAGTATGGTGAGGAGATCCTTCAAAACTTCATTTTAAGAATTTGCGCCGCCAAACCTTCCTGGACTTCCAAAAACATCATCGAAGAAAGTGTCGAACACATCCGCCAGCAAGTCGGCAGTGGTCGCGTGCTTTCCGCTCTTTCTGGGGGGGTCGATTCTGCCATCACTACTGCCCTGGTCCAAAAAGCAGTTGGCGAGCGTGTCGCTGCGGTGTTCATTGACACCGGTCTGATGCGCCAGGGCGAAGCCGAACAGATCGAAGCCGCATTTCGCCCACTGCTCGGAGAACGCCTGTTGATGGTTGATGCCTCTGCCCGCTACTTTACCAGCCTGAAAGGGGTCACTGACCCAGAAGAGAAGCGGAAAATCATTGGGACAATGTTTGTGCGTGAATTTGAACGCGCCGTCCACGATGCCGGTGATTTTCAGTTCCTGGCTCAGGGCACCATCTACCCGGA
>ENA-UOXR01001003-UOXR01001003.1-bioreactor-metagenome-genome-assembly--contig:-NODE-1003-length-31282-cov-4.614212_pt1 | contig 31282 bp, 28 predicted proteins | sample MGYA00238164_ERZ764825 | MGnify/ENA primary metagenome ERZ764825 (study PRJEB28920, sample SAMN05720171) | bioreactor metagenome | isolation source: Anaerobic biogas reactor | place: USA:Washington... | reverse complement strand
GGGCGATCTCCCCGATCCTGTCGCTCCCGAACGCGCCCGCTACCTCGTCACCCGAGACCGGGCTGTTATCCCCCGTTCCTATCCATGAAGACACGGCATCCCCCAGGCCATTGCTCCTGAACATTTCGACAAGACCCGGGAGCCCGCCGGTACGCGGATCGTTGATGATCCCCAGAACCTGCTCCATCAATCCCGACCCCTGGCCCGAACCCCCGAGAAGCTGGCTTCCTGCTTTCACGATCTCATCCAGAAAACCCATGACGACCCCCTTTTGTTGTGGTCGCTTCCACGCGGCCGGTTGGAGAGCGCGGCGGCCTTCAGGTGGGACGATGGCCGCCGCGGTGATGCGCCTCACGTCATTTCTTCGCGGGAGCGGACTCGGTCTTTTTCGGTTTTGCCGTTTTGCCCGTGTCCTTGACCTCGATGGTAGCCGCCTTCATCGTGTACTCGATGGTCACCTTCGATCCGACCTTCAGATCGCCCGTCACCTTCGTCGCCGCGTCCCTCGCGATCTCCCATTTTTCCTTGCCCTTCTGGACCGTGATGGTATCGGCCGTCATTTCCAGCACGGGACCCGTTACCTGATACGTCTTCGGACCTGCCGCGAACACCGACGAGGACAGCAGGGCCACCATTCCCATAACGATCAAGAAAACCCTGGCGCATGCGATCATAGATGTGATCCTCCTTTGTTGTTTTGTCACAAGGCGGGCACTGTACCAACATCAATTGATGCTGATCCCGCCCTTGATCTTCTCGAAAGTCCCTCCTTTTATCCCTTTCACTTTCATGATGTCCTCTATCTGCTTGTAGGGACGTCCATCGATGATGGCCTGCGCCTTCACAGGCCCAATTCCGGGAAGCGCTTCGAGCTGCTCCCTGCTTGCCGTGTTGATGTTCACCTTCTGACTTTGCCCCGGTCTCGCCGGGGCTGCCTTTGCCGGCGCTTTCCCGGGAGGCTTCCCCGCGGACGCAGGCGGAACCGGGCCTTTCGTAGGCGCCGGGGCCGAGCCGACCTTCACGTGAGGTTTCATGGACTCTATCAGCTTGTCGGAAATGCCCGCCTTCTTCAGGTCTTCGACTGACGAGTACGGTCGACCGGCGATGATCTTCTTCGCCGTTGCCGGGCCGACACCCTTCAAGGTCTCAAGCTCCTTCGCGGAGGCGGTGTTGAGATCCACCGACGTCTTCTGGGCCTGCCCGTAACACGGAACACCACCGATGACGAGCAGAAACCCCGCAAGCCCGGCCACGATAAAGATGGAGTAATACCGCAAATATCTTCTTCCCATCTCTTTTTTCATCGGATACCTCCCTGAATATGCCGTTCGTGACCTTTTCGCGCACGGACCCCGGCGTTTCGCGTACCCCGAGAAGACCTTCCTCCATGGCGGGTCAGGTTGTCGCGAACATCCTTCATAACGGCCACCTTCGTCACGCGCCCGAACTGGAGAACATACCGTATTCTTTAGACGCAACCCCCCTTTTTGTCAAGCGTGAGCCGTCCGGTCCGGCATCCTTCCCTGCCGGCCTTGACAAAAACCCCGGAGAGACTTCACAATGAACAAACAGGTTATGAAGATGGGCAAACATTTCGCAGCGATCATCGGCGTCCTCGCCCTCCTGCTCTTGCCGGGGGGTTTACTTGCGTGGGCGGACACGAACGGTCGCGATCAAGCCCTCCTCACGGCCTCCACAAAGGGTGACCTGACGGGGGTGAGGAACCTTCTGGAGAAGGGAGCGGACGTGAACGCCCGCACGGACATGGGTGAGACGGCTCTCCACATGGCAGGCTCTGAAGAGGTGGCCCGCGTCCTCATCGAGCACGGCGCGGACGTGAACGCGACAGACGCCGAGTACGGGATGACACCTCTTTTCAACCAGGGTGTCACTGTTGCCCGGCTTCTCATCCAAAAGGGCGCGGACGTGAACGCCCGAAGCAGGAAGGGGGTGACACCCCTCATGTGGGCCGTCTACTGGGATGCCATGGATAAGGCCCGTTTCCTCGTCGGGAACGGTGCCGACGTGAACGCCCGCGACGAACATATGAAGACCCCGCTCCATGTCGCGGCAAACTGGAACAAGGAGGAACTGGCTGGTCTCCTCCTGTCGCACGGAGCTGATGTGAACGCCCGCGACGTCTCCGGCTGGACACCACTCCACTGGGCAGCCTTTGAAGGCGGGCCCGAGACCGCGGAGACTCTCGTCTCGCATGGCGCAGACACAAGGGCCCGTACCACCCGGGACCGGATGATCTTTCCCGCGGGGTCCACCCCTGCCGATGTCGCGAAAAGGGCGAAGAACGGGGGAATGGAGAGATATCTCCTGAACGCTGACAGGACGAAGGAAGACACGACGAGGTGAGCCGTGAGATCGCCAGCCGCCGGAACCGACGATTGCCGGACGGTAGCTGAGTTATCCCTTGAGCAACGCTATTGCCAGTACGATCGCGGCAGCAACGCCAAAAGCCCACACGAAGATGCCTATCGACCCGCCGGGATGCAGTATCATGGCCCTGTAGTAGTGTTTCCTGCACCAGACGCGAGTGACCGGGACAAAACCGGGAAAGTGCAGGATGTGGCCCGGCTTGCCGCAGACGTCACAGAGCCCGCAAAATCCTTCGGGAATGCCCTGGCTGGCCAGCGTCTGCGGGCTCTTCTTCCACAGGTCGCAGTGGCAGCGTCCGGGTGGCCACTTTTCGTTCCTGTAACGCACGATGACCACCTCTCCATCCCAGTCCGAGCGGCGGCATTCCTCCTCGATGAACCCCTCAACATCGACCTCGGAACCTCCACCGGTTCCTGCCCCGATCAAGGGGAAAGCTACGGAACGGAACCCTCTCGCCCCCACCTCCCGTAAGGCGGAACAGACGGAATCACGTATCGATTTTTCAGACGAGCGCCAATCGTGGCCGATGCCCGCCACGTGTATGATGGCCTTGAACGGCAGTCGGCCCGCAGAGGTCACCGAGGCGCCTCCCAGGGCGAGGACGCCGCTGCGCCTGAGCTCGACGAAGGGCCGTAAGCCCGCGCGCTTCTTGATCGCGCCCGATACCCCGCGGGGCAACAACAACCACCATGGAATCAGGTTCCTGTTCCATGGATTGACTATGGCATCTACCGTCTGGTCCAGCAGGTCGCCATCTACGATCTTGATCCCCATTGTTCCAACACCCCATGTAGTCAAGCCGCCACCGGCAGGATTCCTACATGTTAGAATCAGCGGCCGGCATTGTCAAGGACGGGTGGCCGGGCAGGGAGCGTCGCACCACTCCTCCGGAGGCACCGCGTTTCCCTTTTTGTCTTGAAAAGCGACACAGTTTTCGCAGAAAATAGATAGCCGGGACCGCAGAGGGCCTGAAAGGGCATGACAATGCCGTGAAGCACCGGCGACCCTCCCACGTTGACACGCACCGGGCAAGGATGATGCATGGCGGATGATCTGAAGAAACTGCTTAAACCCGCATCGGTGGCCCTCGTCGGAGCAAGCGAGGGGGAAGGGTCTGTGGCAAGACCGATCCTTCTTAACCTGGCAAACTTCTTCAAGGGCGAGATATTCCCCGTCAATCCGGCACGGACGACGCTTCTCGGAATGGAATGCTTCCGCTCCGTTACGGCCATCGGCCGGCCCGTCGATCTTGCCGTCGTTGTCGTGGGGGCCGACCTTGTGCCCGATACCATCGAGGAATGCGCCCGGGCGGGAATACGGGGGGCTGTCATCATATCGACCATGTTCACCCGTGGGGGCGCCCCGGACAGGCAACTCCTGGAACGCCTGCTCGAGGTCCGCCGCCGCTTTGGCATCCGGATCATCGGCCCGGGCTCGGTGGGCATCATCAGTCCCGATATCGGACTCAACACGAGCTTTCTCAACGTCAATCCGAAGCTCGGCAATATCGCCTTCGTCTCCCAGAGCGGCGAGCTCGGCGATGCCACCCTGAAGTGGGGTATCGAGGCCGGCGTCGGTTTCAGTGCCTTCGTGTCCCTCGGCTGGAAGATCGATGTCGATTTCGGCGATGTCATTGATCTTTTGGGGGACGACCTGTCGACGCGCAGCATTCTCCTCAGCATGGAGAGCGTGCGGGATGCGAGGAAGTTCATGAGCTCGGCGCGCGGTTTCGCCCGTTCGAAGCCGATCATCGTGCTGAAACCGGGCCGCTTTCCCGAGAGCACGGCCGCAGCTGTCTCCGCCGCGGAAGACCCCTGGGGCGACAACGAAGCTTACGACGCCGCCTTCAAGCGCGTCGGCGTCGTGAGGGTGGGCGAGGCGAAGGACCTCTTCAACGCCGCCCAGGTCCTCGACTCGAGCTGCGTGCCCGCGGGCCCGAGCCTCGCCATCCTCGGGAACGTGAAGACCGTGGGCGTCCTGGCGGCCGACCTCCTCATCGAACTTGGCGGGACGATCGCCTCTCTCGGTCCCGACAGCACCGACCGCCTCGTCAGAGAGCTTGACGACGAGTGGAACGGAAAGAACCCCATTGACCTCGGCGGCACCGCCAATGCCCGGAAATACAGGGACGCGATCACCGCCTGCCTCGATGACCCCGCCGTCGACGCCGTCCTCGTGATCTACACGCCCCACGCCACAATAATCGCCGAGGACATCGCCACCGCGATCTCGGCCCTTTCTCGGGGGACGCGAAAACCCGTGATCGTCAGCCTCATCGGTGGTGAGGAGATGAAAAAGGCGGCCGCCATCCTCCACGAGAAGAACATCCCCACCTACGATACGCCTGAGGAGGCCATCAGGACGTACCTCCAGATGTTCACGTACAAAAAGGGCCTGGAACTCCTCTACGAAACCCCGGAAGACCTGCCCATAGACCAGGCCCCGCCGAAGAACCATCTCAAGACGCTCATCCTGAGGGCGCTCACGGAGGACCGGGGCAGTCTCACATCTGAAGAATCGATGACCTTTCTCGCCACCTACGGCATCCCCATCAGGCCGGAGACACAGGCAGCGCCGAATCCCGGACCCGATGCCAATGATGCCGGGGACGGCCTCTACCTGACCATGGCCAGGGACAGGGACTTCGGATCGGTGATCAGGTTCGGCATCGGGGGGATCGGCAGGAGCATATTCAGGGATTGCGCCGTCGGCCTGCCTCCGCTCAACCAGACACTGGCGCGGCGCCTCATGGAGGATTCACGGGCGTACACGATGTTGCGCAAGAGGGCCGGGGCGGCCGATGGTGTGCTATCGGAACTCGAACGTGTCATCGTCAATTTCTCGAACCTTATCGTGGACTTTCCGGAGATCACCGGCATCGATATCGACCCCCTGACCGTATCGAAGAGGGGAATAACCGCAGACCACGTCGTCATTTCCCTCGGTTCCGGCACGCCTCCCGCGGGGAAGACCTATCCCCATCTCGTCATCACGCCCTATCCCGTCCGGTACGTGATGCCATGGAGACTCAGGGACGGCACGGAGATCATGCTGCGCCCGGTGCGGCCCGAAGACGAACCGCTCCTCTTCGAGCTCTTCGGCTCCCTGTCGGAGCGGACGGAAACGGAGCGTTTCTTCAGCCCGATCAAGGACTGGACCCATCAGATGCTCACCCGGTTCTGCAACATAGACTACGACCGGGAGATAGTCATAGTTGCAGAGGTGAGGGAAGGTCAGAAAAGGTCGATACGGGGCGTTTCAAGCCTGATCGTGGGAGCGGGGCAGACGAGCGAGTTCGCCGTCCTCATACACGACGATTACCAGGGCAGAGGGTTGGGATGGAAGCTCATCGACGTCCTGATCGGCATCGGGCAGGAAAGGGAGATAGAGGAGATACACGGCACGGTGCTCACGGACAACATCAGGATGCTCGCCCTCTTGAAGAAACTCAACTTCCGCGCCTCCAAGAGGCCCCTCGGCCTCACCGAGGTGAGGCTCCGGCTCCGCTGAACGCCGGTCCGGTGGCGCCTGTGCGGGACCGCATCATTCGTCCAGCTCAGGATAGAAGTTCTTCACGCAATCGGGGCATATCCCGTGGGTGAACTGCGCGCCGGAATGCTTCTCGATGTAGGTCTCGATCTGGTCCCAGTATCCCTTGTCATCACGGATCTTCTTGCAGACCGAGCAGATGGGCAGGAGCCCCCGGAGGGTCTTGACCTCACCGAGCGCGTTCCGAAGCTCCTCGTTCTTCCGGTTCAGTTCCTCCATGGCGGTGACAAGGGCCAGGTGTGCCTCGATGGCGACCTTGAAGGTTGCGAGAACGTCACTGTATTGCTTCCCCCACTCGTGTTTCCTGGTATCGACAGCGCAGATGGTCCCGAAGACGTCGCCATCGGGCCAGAAAAGGGGGAACCCGAGGTAGGAGAAGATGCCGGCCTTCGCGGTGGGTGAATCGGCCCATTCAGGGTCCTCCCTGGCATCCTTCACCTGGACCATTTTCCGTCTCCTTGCCGCCGCCTCGCAGTAGACGCCCGCCATTTCCATGCGCGTTCCCGATGGGAAAGGGTTGTCGGAGCTGATATTTGAGCGGAATATCTCCAGTTCCGGGGGCTCCAGCCGGTTTATCATCACGCTCGGCACCGACAGGAGTACCGAGATGGAGTCTACCACCTCCTGCCAGACATCAACGATACGGGAAGGTATTTCCATGTCTTTCATCTTGATCCCGTCCGCGCCCTCCTTCTTCTCCGACGCTGCCCCAGGAACATGTTTCATGGTCACACCCCTCCTCTTGCTGTGCTTCTCGCCCCTGTCAACACAATTATAGCCCGGAAATAGAATAAGTAAACACAGGACCGGAGCCGGACCTTCCCCACGGGACCCTGATCGGGGCCGCGAGCCTCGGCGGCCTGCGCATCAGGGAGCGCCGCTCTTCGCCAGGACCCTTTCCAGGGTCTCGACGATGTCCGTCCTGATGCGCGTGCCCGCGATGTCGCGCAGGATCGCAAGGGCCTCGGCGGACGTTCTTGTTTTCTGGTAGGGACGCTCTGAAGTGATGGCGTCGTAAATGTCGGCAACGGATATGATCTGGGCCCCGAGCGGGATCTCGTTGTCCTTGAGCCCCCTGGGATAACCGCGTCCATCAAGCCGTTCGTGGTGGGCCGAGACGTAGTCTACGGCGGGCCCCAGGAAATCGAGGGGCTTTAAGATCTTCGCGCCTATGGAGGGATGGCGGTTTATCTCCTTCACAAGGTTCGACGGGAGCTTCCCCTCGTGATCGCCGAAGAGGATGTCCGGAAATCCGATCTTCCCGATATCGTGAAGCGCCCCGCCCAGACGAACGTATTCCAGCTCCTCGCCCGCAAGGCCCATCTCGCGTCCGATGGCGTGGGCAAGCTCCGCCACCCGCGACGCGTGGCCCTCGGTGTAGGTATCCCGCGCGGCCAGGGCGTGTGCCATAGCGGTGACCACGGCCACGGTATTGTTCCTGACCTGCTCGTTGAGGTCCTTCAGTTCCTCCACGAGCTGCTGGAGGCGGAACTCCCGGGCCTCCACCTTGACCATCATGAGCGCCACGGCCTCGGCTATGGTCCGGACAGTCTCCGGCACATCGTCCTTTGTCAACTCCATGATGTCATCGGAGTACCGCCCTTCGGCAATGTCGGAGATGATGTCAAGAAGCCTCTTGTCAAGTTCGGCGGAGTTCATAAGCTACCTCACGGGGCTTGTCTACCCCGGGTACCAGTTTCTTGTACACTATCGATCAGCACCTCGTCAATCACAAACGGACGACACTTTCGTCCCCCCGGGGGACATCCCGGCAACTTTTCCTTCCATGGTAACCGTAGAGGGACGTAGCATGGTCAAACACGCGCCTCCGATCGGCCGCGGGACCTCCCGGGGATCGCGGGTGGCCGCTGAAGGAACTCGAATGGAGGAGGCAGGAATGTTGAAAAAGCTTTTTGTGTGGCTGATGTGCCTCTTTGTTGTCTCGGCATCTGCTCCCGGGGCCGCCATAAGCGCACTGCGCAGGCTTCAGGCCATGTTCGGGAACGAAAGCGACATCTTCGCCAGCCACCCCGCCCCGGGCGACAGGGCGGCCGCCCTAGAAAAGCTGCAGGCTGGACCGGCGCAGGAGTTCTCACGGGGGCTGTAGAAATGCCGCGCAGGTCGGCGGCGGCTCAACGCACGGAGTCAGCCGCCACGCGTCAACACCCGCGGGAGCCGACCCGTGAGGGTCCCCGCTGAAGAGGCCCCCGATGGGACGCGGAGACCTCTTCCACTGCGGGGCGTTCACATAAAAGGAGGAGAAACGTTTCTGCCGGGTCACTGTACCTGCGCAGCGCCCGCCCTTGCCACGACGCCGTCCTGTGCGGACGATCCGCCGGAGACGCCGATGGCGCCGATGATCCTGCCGTTCTCAATAATGGGGACACCGCCTTCAATGGCCCGTATGCCATCGAGGGTAAGGTACGTCATGTTGCCGCCGCTGCTCAGGATGTTCTCGAAGGCCTTCGTGGGCCTCTTGAACATGACAGAGCTCTTTGCCTTGTTGACCGCCACGTCAACGCTGCCCCACTGGACAACGTCGAACCTCTCCAAATAGACCAGGTTGCCGCCCGTGTCGACAACGCCTATCACGACGTTGATCTTGATCTTCGCCGCCTCGGCCGCCGCTGCCGCCGCGACCTTCTTCGCCGTTGCCAGATTGACGTTCGGACCGTAAGGGTTCGGCATCTGCTGTGCCATCGCGATACCGGTCATCATGAAGAGGACCAAAATACCGATAAGGGTTACTGCTTTCAACGCACGCATTCCTGGGCCTCCTTTTTTTTGTTGACCCCATCCCGGGGCGGGGGAGTCTTCGATTCGATCCGCTCTTCGCGTTCCCGGACTGCCACCCGGGTCCTACGTTCCCAGAAGCGCCTTGAGCCGTGGAACGCGGTCGGCCCTCTTCTTGACCACGAGGTTGAACGATCGCGGCACGTCGGCCATCAGGTGCTTCGACTGCTCTGCCGCTTCCTTGTAGTAGCTGATGATCTTTTCTTCAATCTCCACGGCAGCCTTCAGCGTATCGGCCCGGCCGGGCCCGCCGGACGCGGCCTCTCCCAGCTCGTAGCCATCGGTCTCCAGGTCGAAGGCGAAACAGCCCTCAATGGCATCGGTGATCACGCCGTAGTACGCCCGTTCGATCTGGGCGATGAACTTCTTGTTCTCCTTGGCGAAAGACGCGAACATCTCGGCATCTGCCGGGAAACGGGTCGCCGCCTCCTCGTAGAATACCGCGGACTCCGTCTCCAGCTTCCGTGAGAAACTTATGGCGCCGGAACAGGTATTGATCGTCATGATTCCCCTCCCTTGCTAAACCCTAGAACCATCTCTGAATGACTACCTTGCTCTCCGTGAAAAAGCGGATGGCTTCCTTGCCCTGGGTATGAAGGTCACCGAAGAAGGAATCCTTCATCCCGCTGAAGGGGAAGAAAGCGACGGGCGCGACGACGCCGATGTTCGTGCCCACGTTGCCGCTCTCGACATTGTAGGTGAAGTATCGCGCGTACCCGCCATTCTGGGTGAAGATCGAGTGCCCGTTGCCAAAGGGATTGTTGTTGCAGATCTCGATCGCCTCATCGAGGTCTTTCGCCCTCATGATGCTCATAACGGGACCGAATATCTCTTCCGAGCCGATCCGGCCGTTGGGATCGACGCCTTCGAATATCGTGGGCCCCAGGAAACAGTCTTCCGGATAATCGCCTGTTATCTTCGGTTTCCTTCCGTCGAGGAGCATCTTCGCTCCCTCGCTGATCCCCATCTCTATGTACTTCAGTATGTTCGCCTTCTTTGCCTGGTCCCTGACCGGTCCCATCTGGGTGTTGTCATCGAGTCCGTACCCGACACGTATCCTTGACGCCATCTCCAGGAGCTGTGTGACGAAATCCCTGTAGAAGGCCTCGTCCTCACCCACCATCAGGAGGTTGGCGGCGGCAAGACATCTCTGGCCGGCATTTCCGAAGAATGATGTCCCGCATGCGGCTATGGTCGCCCGTACGTTGCAGTCAGGCATGACCACCATGAAGTTCTTCGCGCCGCACTGGGCGATGACCTTCTTTCCCGTTTCCCCGCACCTTCTGTAGATCACGTCACGGCCGGTGGGTGTTGAACCGACAAATGTGATCCCCTTGATATCGCGATGATCGAGCATCCCTTCGACCACGGTCCTTCCTCCGTTCACAACGTTCCAGACCCCGGGAGGGAACCCGGCCTCTTCCGCCAGCTCGGCAAGGCGCATCTGGCTGAAGGGGACCTCGCTGGACGGCTTGATGACAATGGTATTCCCCGTCGCCACCGCATACGGCGCGGACCAAAGAGGTATCATGAAGGGGAAATTGAAGGGCCCGATGATCCCGAAGACTCCCGTGGGCGTGGGTATGACCCATTCGTCGATACCAGAGGCGATATCCTCGGAGTAATACCCCTGCATGAGCGTGGGGATGCCGCAGGCGACCTCCACATTCTCGATCCCCCTGCGGGTCTCGCCCCTCGATTCATCGATCGTCTTGCCGTGCTCCATGGTCTGGATACGGCTCACCTCTTCGAAGTTCTCCTCGAGAAGCTCCTTGAGTCTGAAGAGTATCCTGGTGCGGGCGAGCGGGGTCGTCCTCCGCCAGTCATGGAATGCCTCCTTCGCTGCCTCAACGGCCTCGTTTATCTCCTCTTTCGTGGAGATGGGGCATTTGCCGATCACTTTGCCCGTCGCAGGGTTTACAACGTCCACTATCTTCCCCTTCGAATCGACCCATTCCCCGTTGATATAGTTCCTGACCTCTTTGATACCCTTGATCGGTTCTTCCAAAATGGCCATGTTGTCCTGTCTCCTTTGTCTTCGTATTTGCTTTGCCGCACCGCGGATTCTGTCTAGCCGTCCTGGCTCTCCTTTGCGTTCTCCTTCAGGTAGTACTCGACGTTCTCGAGATGCGCGATCATCATCTTCTCGGCGGACGCCCCTTTCTTTTTCTTCAGCGGCTCCAGAATGAGTTTGTGGTCCTTGATGATGCTGTTGGAGAACTCGCTGCTCGGCGCAAGCGCCGTCTTCTTGAAGCTGAACATGAAGTCGAGCACGTAATCCATCGTGAGCACGAGGACCGGGTTCTGCGTCGCCTCTCCGATGATGCTGTGAAACTCTATGTTGCTTTCCTCCAGCCGGAAGAAATCCTCTCTCGACAGTGCCCCGCCCGTCTTCTCTATCAGGGATTCGCAGTACTCGATGTTCCTTTCAAGCCTGGATATCTCCGTCTCCGATATGCGCTTCGAGGCGAGTTTGCACGCCACGGGCTCGATGATCATCCTGAGCTCCGATAGGTCCTTCGATGTGAACTTCTTGTGGTTCAGAAAATGAAAGAGGGTGGTCTTGACATAATCGCTCCTCGGTTCGGCGACGAATACGCCTCCCCCCTTACCCTTGCGCTTTTCGATGAGACCGAATGTCTCAAGGCCCTTTAAGGCCTCCCTCACCGTCACGAGGCTGACGCCGAACTGTTTCCCGATCTCGAACTCGTTGGGAAGCCGGCTGCCGGGAGGGAATTCTCCCTCGAGAATGCGGTCCTTGATGCTGTTCTCGATCAAAAGGGAGAGCTTTTTGTAGTTGATCGGCTCAAAAGTTGAATACTTCATCTCTTCTCTCCTGTCTATTGAGTATTTGATGTTTCCGCCACTGTCCGCATGCCTCTGCACAACCAATTCCAGGAAACCCGGGGCTGTTTGCTCATATTCCGAGATAGGCACACCTCACGTGTTCATTCCCCAGGAGCTCGTTCCCGGCTCCTTCGAGGGCGATCTTGCCGTTCTCGAGGACATAGCCCCTGTCTGCAAGTTCCAGTGCCTCATGCACGTTCTGCTCCACGAGAAGCACCGTCACCCCTTCCTGGTGTATCTTCAGCACCGCCTCGAATATCCTCTCCACCACCAGGGGAGCGAGGCCGAGGGACGGTTCATCGAGCATCAGGAGCCGCGGACCCGCCATGAGGCCGCGCGCCAGCGCGACCATCTGCTGCTCGCCGCCCGACAGGGTGCCCGCAAGCTGCTTCATCCTTTCCTTCAACACCGGGAACAGCGCGAACACCTGGTCGAGCCTCTTTTCCCTTTCCTCCCCGGGTACCTTGTAGGCACCCATCATGAGGTTCTCCAGAATGTTCATCTCGGGGAAGAGCTTTCTTCCTTCGGGGACCTGGACGATGCCCATCTTAACGATATCACGGGCACTCAGCTTGTCGAAGGATTTTCCGTCGTAGCTGATCTTTCCCGACTTCTTCTTTACGATCCCCGATATGGTCTTCAGCAGCGTTGTCTTGCCCGCGCCGTTCGCCCCGACGAGGGCGATGATCTCGCCTTCGTTGATGTTCAGGGACACACCCCAGAGCACCTGCGCCCTTCCGTAGGAGACTTCAAGATTCTCGATCTTCAGCATATTGGTTCGCCTTTTTTGTAGGAATTGGCCTTCTTGCCGAGATACGCCTCGATCACCACCGGGTTCGTGACGACCTCCTCCGGCGGCATATCGGCTATCTTTTCGCCGTGATGTATCACTATGACCCTGTGGCAGGAACTCATGATGGCCTTCAGGACATGCTCCACCCAGACGATGGTCACACCGCTCTTGCAGATGTCCCTCACGAGGACCGACGCGTGATCGATCTCCGTCGGGTTGAGCCCTCCCATGGGTTCGTCGAGAAGAAGGACCTTCGGGTCCGTCGCGAGGGCCCGGGCGATCTCCAGCCGTTTCTGTTCACTCAACGTCAGATCCGACGCATAAGCTTCGGCCTTGTCGCTGAGCTCGACCCGTTCCAGCACCCGGCGCGCCTGTGCCTCGGCGTCCTTTCTCGCGGAGTGCCTCAGGAAGGCCGCGAGGCTCACGTTCTCGAGAACCGTCAGTTTCCGGAAGGGCTTGACGATCTGGAAGGTCCGTGCCATGCCCTTATGCGCGATCGAATAGGGCTTGAGTCCCGCGATGTCCTTGCCTTCGAGAAGGACCTTGCCCTGGTTGGCGGGAATGAAACCCGTTATCAGGCTGAAAACGGTCGTCTTGCCCGCACCATTGGGTCCGATAAGGCCGAGGATCTCTCCTTCATTCACCTGGAAGGAAAGGTCGGAAACAGCCTTCAGGCCGCCGAAGCATTTGGTGAGCCCCTGAACATCAAGCAGTGCCATGGTTTGCATCCTTCTTCAAACGAAGTTTTTTGAAAAGCACATTGAGGCGCCCCCACACTCCATCGGGCATGTACCTGATGGCAACCATCATGAAAAAACCATAGAAGATGAGGTGGCCCGAGAGAAAATGCTCCCGGAAGCTTTCGCCGAGGGTAACGAGGACGATGGCACCGATCAGGGGGCCTCCGACCGTCGCCAGCCCGCCGACAATCGCTATGAAGAGCATCTCGACGGAAAGGCCTATGGAGAAGACGGCGTCGGGGTCGACATACCGCAGGTACATCGCGTAGAAACCCCCCGCTATCCCGGCCAGGAACGCCGACAGAGCGAGTGCCACAACCCTTGCCTTCACCGTGTTGATCCCGATGGACTCGGCGCTGTCGATGTCCTCTCTCAGGGCAAGCAGGTACGCGCCGATACGGGTCCTCGACACTATATAGGTTATGATCAGCGCGATCAAGGTAATAACGGCGATGATATAATAGAAGGGGACCTTGCTCTCCCAGTTTATGGCCTGGCCCAGGAAGCTGACCCTGGGAAGGGTCGTTATGAGGAGACCCACGGGGCCCGCCGTCAACGATTCCCAGTTGAGGGCCACAAGCCTCACGATCTCGGCGACGGCAAGGGTTGACAGGGCAAAGTAGGGGCCGCGCAGGCGAAAGCATATGAAGCCTATCGGCAGCGAGATCGCCATGGCCACTAGCCCGCCGAGGAAGATGCCGTACCATGGATCGATGCCGCACTTCAGGTAGAGGATCATGGTCGTGTAGGCCCCGGCGCCGAGAAACGTCGCGTGCCCGAACGAGACCTGTCCCGCGTACCCTCCAAGTATGTTCCATGACGCGCCGAGTACGGTCCACATGAGCACCATGATCATGAGGTGCACGAAGAACGGCGAGTGGATAACGATCGGGGCTATTCCCAGAATGATCAACCCCAGAATGATCAACGCTGTCTTTTTCATGATTTACCAACCCCGAAAAGTCCTGAAGGTCTGAACAGCAGAACGAGCAGGAAGATGACAAACCCTATTGCATCCTTGTAAGGAACCGATACGTAGACCGCTCCTAAGGATTCCACCACCCCGAGGAGCAGCCCTCCCGCGATCGCCCCCTGGACGGAGCCGAGACCGCCCAGCACGACGATCACGAAGCACTTCGCCACCAGGATCTCGCCGACAGTCGGGTAGAGATAGAGAGACGGGGCCAGCAGCACTCCCGCCCCGCATGCCAGCGCGGTCCCGAGGCCGAAGGTGAGCATCTCCATCTGGGCGGCATTCACACCCATCAATGCCGCGGCCATGGGTTCCTGGCTTGTCGCCCTGATGGCCCTGCCGGTATCGGTCTTCACGAGGAACCAGTATAAAAGCGCGGTGATCAGGATAGCCATACCGAACGCTATTGCGAGCGGGATCGGCACGGCTATCCCGAATGGCCGTAAAGGCATGACCGCGTAGTCAAGCTTGATCGTACGATAATCACCTGTCCAGACAAGGAGCACCAGGTTCGATACGAACAGTGAAAGACCGGCCGTGTAAAGCAAGGTGTTGAGTTCACCCGCAGGCACGATCTTCTTCAGAAGGAAACGGTATGTGAGCATACCGATAAGAAAGGCGACGGGCACCCAAAGAATGATCGACACGAAGGGGTCGATGTGCCACAGGGTCAGCGCCCAGAAGGAGCTGTACATCCCGAGCATCACCATGTCGCCGTGGGCCATGTTGATGATGCGCATCACCCCGAAGATTATGGTAAGTCCCACCCCTATCATCGCGTACAGGGATCCCGTCAGTATGCCGCTTACCAAGCTCTGGACAAGTGTCTCCATGTTCTACCCGCTGGTTATTTTTTTGTTGAGGGATCAGGGAACACAGCGGTTACTTCCGCATTCGCCTTGGGGTACACATTCAGCAGTTTCCCGTCACGCCACTGGGCAAGCACGGAGTGGTCAGGAGAGTAGATGTTCTGGTTCGTGTACTTGTCCCCAAGGGGGCCTGTCCAGTTGCCGAATTTCACCTTTCCGAAGACTGTCGACATGTTGGTCTTCAGCAGGGACTGGCGCAAAAGGTCGCGGTCCTTTTCGAGGTTGCCCGTGAGCTTCGTCCTCTTCATGGCATCGGCGATTATGTAGATGATCGCGTATCCTTCAACCTCGTGTTCCTTCGGATGGAAACCGTATTTCTTCTCGAACTTCTGGTAGAACGCCTTCGTCTTCGGATCGTTCGGATTGCCCGACCAGGCGGCCGATGAGAAGACGTTGTCGCTCAGTTTGCGGAGTTCCGTCGCGAAGTCCGCGACGCCGAAGCCGCCGCCGAAGCCCACGAAGGCCCTCGGGGAAACACCCATCTCTTTCGCGTGGCGGGTGAGCAGGATGGCGTCGGTCGTCGAAACGGCCACCATGAGGAGGAAGTCGGGATTGTTCGCCTTCACCTTCGTCATGATGGGCTTGAAATCAAGGGTGTTGACGGGATAGGCCTCGTCGTTGACTATCTTGACGTTCTTCGACTTCAGGAACGACATGGCGGAATTGGCGATGGATTTCCCGAACACGGTGTTATCGTAGACCACTGCCGCCGATTTTGGCAGGGCGCCCGGGGTCTCGCTGATGAACTTGTTGAACGCCTGGGGATAGATGGTTCCCGTGGGGTTGTTCCTGAAGACCCACTCAAACCCCTTTGCGGTTATGATGTCCGCCGAAGGGTGATCAACGACGTAGGGCGTCTTCAGTCTGTGGGCCACCGAGGCGATCTCGACCGCCTGACCCGAGGCCCGTCCGCCTGTCAGTACGAGGACCTTGTACTGGTTGATGAGTTTTTCCGTGACGGTAGCGGCAAGCGGGTTCTTCGCCTGGTGGTCCTCTATGACCACTTCGATCTTCTTTCCGTTTATGCCGCCGGCCTGGTTGATCTCTTCAACCGCGAGGTCATAGGCCTTCTTGAACTTCGCCCCGAAGGGGGCGTCCGAACCGGTCATGGGCTGCGGTGCGCCTATCTTCAGCGTGTCATAGGACATTGCCGGTGATGCGAAGAAGAAGAATGAAAAACAGAACAATGCAAGTGCAAGTACTAAAAACCTTTTCATGACTACCTCCCCACAGTGTTTATTTGATGAAACACGCTAGTATCCCCGAAAAAGGTCAATAATTCCCTGGCTTACTCAGACTGTTCCTGTTATTGTGTTAATCTCTGAAGTTGATAATATATTAGATTATGAGATTAAGAAAGTTGTCAATAGAAAAATCGACAAGGGCCAAAACTTTCTTCAACCCCCCATGGAGCGCAGGAAGGCGCACAGGTTGTGCCTGCTCCTGTTTATCTTCAGCTTCTTCCTGATGTTGTAACGGTGGACCTCGACGGCCCGGCGGGATATGTGGAGCGATTCCGCGATCTCCTTTGTCTTCCTTCCATCCCTTATCAAGCCCGCGATATGCGTCTCCGTGGGTGTGAGGCCGAAATGTCCGATGGCCCTTACGAAGGGCGCGATCACGTCGTTAAGGTTCTTTTCGATGATCTCCATGAACATCTTCTGCCTGATACTGAGGTTCGACACCTGCATCTTTTCGATGTACGGGAAGACGAGCGTTCTGAGATTGAGGACGATGTTCTTCTCCAGTTCCTGCCTGTTCTCCTCTATGTGTCTCGCGAGGGCCTTCAGGGCTATGTTCGCCTCTTCCAGGTTCCGCGTCTTGAACCGAAGTTCCTCTTCTCTCTTTCTCAATGCTTCCTCTGCCTCCTTGCGGTCCGTTATGTCGCGGCCCTCGGCGATGAGAAAGGAGACCTTTCCGTCCTCGTCCGGCACGGGTTTCAGGGAGAAATCAAAATGGTGGGGACGGCCTTCCGGCGACAGATGGGTTGCCTCGAAGCGCATGAGTCTGCCGCCTGCCGCCTCTTTTATCGCGTTTCGCAGGGTGTTCATCAGTTGCCTGGAATGGGACCACCACGGCGTCAGCCAGAACTTGTGTCCCATCACGTCCTCTTCCCGAACCCCGGCAAAGGCAAGCGCGGCCCTGTTCACCTCCAGCACGTTGCCGCCAGGCGTCAACAGGCCCATGAACTGGAACGTGTGGTCAAATATCGCGCGGAATCTCCGTACCCTTTCGAGAAGGGAGTCTTCCGACCTCCCGCTTTTGGTGATATCATGCATGGCCCTCATACGCCCCTTTCTTTCCCAATACGATCATGATGAGCCTGGAATCTTATCATAATGTTCGAACATTCTACAGTTTTGCTTAAAATGAGCCTGCCCGGTCACCGTCGACAAGGCATCCGGCGTTCCCTTCCCGGGGATGGCACTACTAATAAATCATACGTATTCCATAGCAAGTTATTTGTTATAGCATTCTTCTGGCTTTTTGCATACAATTACGAATCACAACGGCAAGGGACCAGCAAGGGCGCAATGGAAGGCTCCTGGTGTCAGAAAGACAGGGGTTCCTTTCGATCGGGGTACGAGAAGACAGGCAGTCCCATATCACCGATGAGAAGAGCGATCTCGTCGGGCCGTCCAACCCGTTTGGCCCAAAGTGATGCCGGGGTATCTGGCGAGAACGCCCCGGCACATCAGGTAAGCCCGTAAAAGAACAGATGAACTTTGCTGTAATGAAAGCAGAATATCCAATGTGTTCGAGAGGACGTTTTTCTTGAGCGAAGACCACTACCGTTCGCTCGTGGACCTGAGTCCCGATATCATCTATCGCCTGGACAGGGAAGGGCGGATACTCTTCATCTCCAACGCCGTCAGGCAGCTCGGCTACGACCCGCAGGAGCTCACGGGGAAGCCCTTCGACGAGATAGTCCACCCCGACGACCGCAGGAAGGGACCGGTCCATTTCGTGGAAAGACGTGTTGGCTCGAGGTCCATGCGGAGGCTGGAGATGCGCCTCGTCAAGAAGAACAAAGGGATAAAGGACTATTCCCTGGCACAGGTCACCGTCGAGCTCACCGCCCGCGGGAAATGGGACGTGCCCGATTACGACATATCGACTCCGCGGAAACATTTCCTTTACTCCCAGGGCGTTGCCCGGGACGTCACGGAGCGCAAGCGCATGGAGGAAGAACGGGAAAGACTTATCGTGGAGCTCAAAGAGGCCCTGCTCAAGGTCAGAACGTTGGCCGGCCTTCTGCCCATATGCAGTTCCTGCAAGAGGATCCGCGATGACGAGGGCCGCTGGCAGCCGCTGGAGGACTATATACGGGAGCATTCCGAGGCGGAGTTCACCCACACCATTTGTCCGGAATGCGCAAAGAAAACGTATCCAAACTATTTCAAATGAGACCGTCTCACTATCGATCGTGTTTCGCGTCGAGGGGATCTGCACGGCGGGGAGGAAGGGAGGAACCATCAGGCAAAGTGAGGAGTTGTATCGTAAGCTGATCGAAACAAGAGATATCGGTTTTGTGGTCCTCAACAGGAAAGGTGTCGTCGTGGACGCAAACACGAAATACGCCCGCCTTGCAGGCCGACGAGACATCGATCACGTGCTTGGAAAGAACGTCCTTGACTGGACGGCAGAGCATGACCGTGGCAAGCTTTCCCGGGAACTCGCCGGATGCCTGAAGAAAGGTTTTGCCAGAAGCGTCGAGATCGACCACACCGACGGGCAGGGCGGAACCACACCTGTCGAGATGAACGTCACATGCATCGGCAGCGGATCCGGGAAGGACCTCGTTGCGTTCTGTCGTGATGTCCCGAAAAGGGAGCGCATAGCCGGAAAGCCCCGTTATGGGACCGGCGGACCGGCGGGCCTCACAGAGGTTGCCGACCTCGAGCTGAAAAGCACCTTTTTGGCCGTCCTTGAGAACATCCCCCTCGGCATCATACTCGCCGATCGCTCCGGGACCGGCAGGTATGTGAACCCGCGGTTCACCGGCATTACCGGCTACACTCTCGATGATGTGCCTACCGAAAAGGATTGGGCTGTCCGGGCATACCCCGACGACGAACTCAGGAAGAAGGTGGTGGAGGCCTGGAAGAGGAACCGTTCCCCGGGAAGCACCTATGAGGCCGAGCGGCGCCCTATAGCCTGCAAGAACGGACGGGAAAAGGTCATATCACTGTGGGCGACCCGCCTCGAGGAGCTCACCATCATAACCCTGAGCGACGCAACGGAAAAGAGGCATCTCGAAGCGCGGCTCCGCCAATCGGAAAAGATGGAGGCCATCGGCAAACTGGCCGGGGGCATCGCACACGATTTCAACAACATCCTCGAGGTCCTTCTCGGCCACTGCGGCATTCTGAAAATGCAGGTCCCGAAGGATGGTCCGCTGCAGGAACGCGTGAGGCAGATCGCCGACACGATCGAGAAGGCGTCGAGCTTCACGAGGAACCTCCTCACCTTCAGCAGGAAACAGGACGTAGCGCTCAGGCCCGTGGCGATCAACGCGATGGTCCGGAAAAGCGTGCGCATCCTGGAGGGGCTGCTGCCGAAGAACATCGACCTCGACATGACGCTCGCAGGCAGGGATGTGACGGTCCTCATGGACGTACCGAAGATCGACCAGGTATTGCTGAACCTCGTCGCCAATGCCCGCGACGCCATGCCGCGGGGCGGCATGATCACCATACGGTCGAGAACGGTCAACCTCGACGAGGATTTCCGCAAGCTTCACGGCTACGGCACACCCGGCAGATACGTCCTCATCTCCGTGACCGACACGGGAGAAGGCATTGACGACGAAGCGATGCACAGGATATTCGAACCCTTTTACACCAGGAAAAAGGCGGGGAAAGGAACCGGTCTCGGCCTTGCCATCGTTTACGGCATAGTGAAGCAGCACAACGGATACATCAACGCCTCCAGCAAGCCGGGCAGGGGAACGACCTTCAATATCTATCTGCCGGCGGCAGAGACACCGGAGCGCCACTAACAGGTGGGCAGGTGCTCGCAGGATCCGTGACCTTGTCATCAGGTGAAAAACGTCCCAACATCGTTACGTTTGGCAGACCTCAAGCGGTCCTGAGCCTCTCCGTCACCGCGTCCCCGACGTCGGGGGTGCGCGCGGTCCCGCCGAGGTCGGGCGTCACGGTCTTTCCCTCCATCAGCACCCTTTCGACGGAGTCGAGTACCCTCTTGCCCCAGTCCCCGCGACCGAGGAAGTCGAGCATCTGGCTTGCCGACCATATGGCGGCGAGCGGGTTCGCTATCCCCCTCCCCGCTATGTCCGGGGCCGAGCCGTGGATGGGTTCGAACATGGAAGGATACGTCCTCTCGGGATTGATGTTCGCCCCCGCGGCGAGTCCCATCCCGCCCGCTATCGCGGCGCCGAGGTCGGTGAGTATGTCCCCGAAAAGGTTCGAGGTGACCACGACCTCAAAGCGCCAGGGCTCCTTCACGAAGAACATGGCCGCCGCGTCCACGAGGTACGAGCGCGTCTCGACGTCGGGATACTCCTTTCCCACCGCGGCGAACACCTCGTCCCAGAACACCATGGAATAATTGAGGGCGTTGCCCTTGCTTATGCTCGACAGCGTCTTCTTCTCTCTCCGCGCGAGTTCGAAGGCGTAGCGGATGATCCTTTCCGTTCCCTTCCGGGAGAATACCCCCGTCTGCAGGACGACCTCCCGGTCCGTGCCCCTGAAGAGCCTGTCGCCCACTCCGGCATACTCCCCCTCGCTGTTCTCGCGCACGACGATCATGTCGATATCTTCCCTCTTCACGTTCGCGAGAGGACAGGGAGCGCCCTTAAGCAGCTTCACCGGCCGGAGGTTCACGTACTGGTCGAATCCCCTCCGTATTCTCAAGAGCAGGTCCCACAGGGAGATATGGTCCGGAACGGACGGTGAACCCACGGCGCCGAGGTATATCGCGTCGAACTTCGCGAGCCGTTCCATTCCATCATCGTCCATCGCCCTGCCGTGCCTCAGGTAGTGCTCGCAGCCCCAGGGAAAATGCTCGAAGGCGAACCTCGTCCCGCCGTCGAGCTCCTCGACCGTCTTTAAGACCTTGATCCCCTCGGCCAGCACCTCGGGCCCTATCCCGTCGCCGCCTATCACCGCTATCCTGTACGTTTCGATGTCCCCCTCCTTTGTTGATCCTCGAGGATCCGTGACGGTGCCACCCTTTGCGGACACCTCTCCATTGTACCTCCGGCATGCCCATCTTTCCACTGTTTGGGCATATGACCCCGATAATCGGACCCGTCGGGGCATCCCGCCTTCCCGCGGATCCCCGGCTCGGACCCGCCGGACCCCGGGAAGATAAGTACCCGTAAGATCGCGAGAGATATGATACTTCGTGGTTCCCATGTACTTCACGTGTGAAAACATTGTATAATTGCATGCGGTAAGTTGATGAAAGCATCCTGGAGGTTCACAATGAAACTTGCCTCAGGCTGGTCGACCAATTCCGACCCGGGGATGGCAGCCGAAGAAGCTTTTGGCAGAATGTCCGCGAAGCTTGGCGACACCCCTCATTTCATCCTTCTTCACAGCTCATGCGCCTACGATAACGCTATCGTGTTGAAGCGCCTCCGCTCACTTGCCCCGGCCGCATCCCTGCAGGGAGGGACCACATGCCTCGGCGTTGTCACCGAGGAAGGTTTCCATACAGAGGATGGGTTCGGACTCGGCCTTCTTGGCATTTGCGATCCCGATGGCAGCTATGGCGCGGGCATCGCGAGACAGGGGGATGACCCCGCGAAAGCCGCCGTATCGGCCCTGTCCCGGGCCCTCGAACAGGCGGGCAGACCGGGGGAACTGCCGGTCGCCATCGTCATAACAAGTTGCCCCGGGAACGAGGAAACGATGATACGCGCCATCGAGGCCTACCTTGGAGCGGACGTTCCCATCCTGGGAGGGACTTCCGCGGATAACGACATGACCGGTCAGTGGGAACAGTTCGCGAACGAGGGCGTCGTCTCCGACGGAGTGTCCGTGGCCGTCTTCTTCCCCTCCGGACATGCGAGCTACGCCTTTCACAGCGGTTACGAGCCCACCGAGCACAGGGGGCGGGCAACCCGTGTTTCCGGCCGTGTTCTCCACGAGATAGATGGCCGGCCCGCCGCAACGGTCTACAATGAATGGACGGATGGCCTGATCGCGGACACGCTCAGCGGGGGAGGAAGCCTCGTGCCCACGACAAGCTTCACACCCCTTGGCCAGCCCGTGGGGCAGGTAGGAGGGGTCGTCTATCACAAGCTCTCTTATCCGACTGCTTCGCTCCCGGATAAGGGGCTTGAGCTCTTCGCCGAGATCCAGCAGGGCTCTGAGGTCGTGCTGATGAAGGGCACTACCGCGAGTCTCGCCAGCAGGGCCGGGAGGGTCGCGAAGGCGGCGATCCACAGCGCCCCTTTTTCCGCCAGCGAGACGGAAGGGGCGTTGATGCTCTTCTGTGCCGGGTGCATGCTTGTTGTCCGGGACCGGATGGACCAGATCGTCGCGGACTTGAAAGGCATCCTGCCGAACAGGCCGTTTCTCTGTTCATTCACCCTGGGAGAGCAGGGGTGTTTCATCGGCGGAGAGAACCGCCATGGCAACCTGATGATCGCCACCCTCTTCCTGGGGCACAGCAGAACGGGGTAACATATGAGCACATCGGAAGAACTGCGGGAGGCCCTGCTTGATCTCGAGGAAGCCCGGAAGAAGGAAGCGCTCCACCGGCAGATGGCCGAGGCGCTCCTCAACGGACTCCGTGTCCTTGTCACCGGCAAGGATCCGCACACCCTGTTCGCTCAGCTCTTCGATGCCATGAAGGAACCCCTTGATTTCGATTCGGCCTTTGTCCTCCTTCAGAACAACGACGGGGCCCTCGTTACGCTCACGGCCTCCAATCCCGTCTTCGCCCACAGGGTCTGGCGGCCGGCGGCCATGCTGCGAAGGGTCCTCGCGGGCCAGCCTGTCGCCGTTTTCGACACAAATCTCGTTGAAGAATGGAACAAACAGCCGGAAGAGGTGCTGGGAGCAGCCCGCTCGGCCCTCCACCTGTCGATCCGAACGGCAGACAACCACGCCATCATCGTCTGCACGCATCCGGACCGGGCGCATTTCTCCAAGAACCACGTGACCCTGGCACGGCGTTTCTCCGTGCTGGCGACCCAGGCGCTGCAAAAGCTCGAGTCCGACGAAAAGCTCGCGGACCTCGAGAAGCAACTGGAAACGCAGGCAAGCATGGCCGAACTGAACCGCCGCCTGGCGGAAAGTGAACAGAAGCTTTCCCGGGCGAAGAAGATGGAGGCCGTCGGCCTTCTCGCGGGGGGAGTGGCGCACGACCTGAACAACATCCTGACGGGGATCGTGAGCTATCCGGACCTCCTGCTCATGGACGATGACATGCGGCCCGAGCAAAGAGAGGCGATCGAGGCCATCAGGAACGCGGGACTCCGCGCGGCCGCCGTCGTCGACGACCTCTTGACGGTGGCAAAGGGCGCGGCCAGCCCCAGGGAACCTCTGAACCTGAACCCCCTCATCGACAACTACCTGTCATCACCGGAGCACCAGAGACTGCTTGAGGCTGACGACGGGGTCGTGATAGAGACGGACCTCGGAGGCGACCTCCTCAACATCATGGGTTCACCCATCCACATAACGAAGGCCATGATGAACCTTATCTACAATGCCGTCGAGGCCCTGCAGGGAACAGGGAGCGGGCGGATCCTCGTGAGAACGGGAAACAGGTACGTCGACAGGCCCCTCAAGGCTTACACGGAGGTGCGGGCGGGCGAGTACGCCGTCGTTTCCGTGCGTGACAACGGCACCGGTATCTCACCGGAAGATCTGGAGCGCATCTTCGAACCCTTCTATACCAGGAAGAAGATGGGCAGGAGCGGCACCGGGCTCGGCCTCACCATCGTCTGGAACGTGATGCAGGACCACGGCGGTTACGTCGACGTGATGACGGGCACGGAGGGAACGGAATTCCTCCTTTACTTTCCCGCCATCCGTGAAGCCCTGGCCGATACGCCCTCCTTCCTGCGATTTGACGATTACCGGGGAAACGGCGAGACCGTCCTCGTCGTCGACGATCTCGAAGACCAGAGGAAGACCGCCTGTGCCATACTGACAAAGCTCGGATACGTGGCCAACTCCGCGGAAAGCGGCGAAAAGGCCCTCGAGTACCTGAAGGACCGTCCCGTCGACATCGTCCTTTTGGACATGATCATGGACCCGGGCCTGAACGGAATGGAAACATACAGGAGGATAAGCGAGATCCATCCGGGACAGAAGGCCGTGATAGCAAGCGGCTATTCCATGAGCGAGGACGTCATCGCCGCCCAGCACATGGGAGCGGGGGTCTTCATCAAGAAACCATACACCATCGCCAAGCTGGGCAAAGCCCTGAAAGAAGAGCTGACGAAATGAACGGTGGAGCGGAGAGTCCCGGGAACGCCCTCAGCATGCTCATATCCCCGGCACAAAGCACATGGGCCCGGCCACACCGGCGGCCAATCGGGGTTGGAGCAATGAGGGCTTCGGTAAACGGGTTCATTTCTTCCGGGATCGGTCCGCGTAGAGTTTCCCGGCACACTCGGGGCAGATGCCGTGGGAGAACTTCGCTTCCGACCGGTCCCTTATGTACGCCTCCATCTGCTCCCAGGTGCCGTCGTCGTTCCGTATCCTCTTGCACGAGGCGCAAATGGGGAGCAGTCCGCTCAATGTCTTGACCTGGGAAAGGGCGTCCTGAAGCTCGGCGATGAGTCTTTCCCGTTCCTCTTCCGCGAGCTTGCGGTCCGATATGTCCGTCAGCAGGTTAAGTGTCGCCGGTCTGCCTTTCCAGAGGACCGTGGTGGCGGACAGGAAAACCCAGATGAACGCGCCCCCGGGGCCGACGAGCCTGAAATCGTAGGCGTCGGGCACGCTTTCGCCGGCGATCCGCTTCCTGTACTTCCCCATGACCATGTCCCTGTCCTCGGGCCAGATGAGATCGACGAAAGGTCTTCCTTCCAGGGTCCCTGCCGGTACACCCGCGAGCTCGTACGCCCTGGGGTTGGCGAAGACGAGGACCTCATCCTGCACGATGATGACCGCCTCGTTCGCCTTTTCTATGAGTATGCGGTACTTCTCCTCGCTCTCCCTGAGCGCCGCCTCGACCTGTTCCCGCTCCCGTATCTCCGCGGTCAATGAAGCGTTGGCGAAGTTCAGCCTCTCGGTCCTTTCCTCCACCAGTACCTCCAGGTTGTCCTGATAGCGGCGCAGTTCCCTTTCGGCCCTGTTCTTCTTGACCACAAGGATCGACAGGAAGGCTACGGCGGCGAGGCAAAAAAGGATGATGCCCGCGCCCGCGTGAACGGCGTCGGCGTGCCTGGCATAGAAAGACACCGGTTTGTTGACGACGACGCTCCCCGCCGGCAGCAGGTCCTCCTCGATGCCGAAGAGCTCAAGCTGCCTGAAATCGAAGGTATACTGATTGGGGCTCCTCCTGACCACCGGGATGTCTTTTTCGCCGCCGAGGATCCTCCGGGCGATCTCGCCGGCCGTCTTCCCCTGGTAGAAACCGTTGGTGAGCATTCCGCCGACAATGCCGTGACCCAGGTAGTACTCCCACATGCTGTAGACAGGGATGCCCTCCTTAGCGATCTCAGGCGTGCTCGTCTCTATTGGTATCCCCTCGCCGGCCGACGACCGGAACCTCCCCGTGAGCAGGATGACGTGCTCATCCTTTCGCAGGCCCTTCAAGCGTTCAAGGAAGGGCCCAAGCTCGGGGTCCTCCACTATCTCGAACTCGAATACGCCCTTGAAGGCGGGGATCGTGGCCTCCAGCAGGTGCCTGTTGGAGATTCCCGTCACGTTGGAGTTGACGGGAGCGATCACTCTCACCGCCGTCGGATGCAGCGCGTGGGCCGCATCCAGGGTGCCCTTGATGTCTATCTCTTCGACAACCCCCGTGTACGGGGTTTTCCCCATCAACCTCGCGTCCGAGAAATCGTTGATCCCGCAGAACACGACGGGCGTGGAGGGAAAGAGGTCTTCTCCGAGGTCCAGTATCAGGTCGAGGGCCGGGTCGTCGGAAACGATGACCACGTCGTACCGATGACCCCTGAACTTGATACGGAAAGACTCCCGCAGGCTGCGGAGGTATTCCGGGGTGGAGATCCTGCGCGCGTCCATGTACTCGATCCTCAGGTCATCGTCCTTGCCGAGGACCGACCTCACCCCGGAAACGATGTCGTCGGACCACTTGAACCCGTCGTGATAGGAATTGATGAGCAGGATCCTGGCGCCCTGCCGGGCACCCAGGGTGTGAGGAACGCACAACGCCAACAAGACGACCAGCGCGCACGCACACCAGATTGAACACTTTATACCGCGCCGGTCCATCATCTCATCATCTCGTTTCCGCGCCACCCCGCCGCAACGGCCATCACAACAAATTCTACCGTATCTCCCGCAATTCGACAAGGGCTGCGGCTTCGCCTATCTCAGCAATCCGCACCGGGGCTTCACGCGTTCGCCCGTGAGATCGATATAGATGGGCTTGGTCATCGTGTATTCGTCGAGGACCATCTTCGAGAGGTCTTTGCCCCAACCCGATAGCTTGCACCCTCCTGAGGGCGTGTCGCAGAAGATGATCAGGCACTCGCTGATCCAGCCCGGGGCCACTTTGGTTCTTGACAGAGGCGGTGTTTGTTTACTATATAATATGATTGCAACAATCTTAAAGAGGAGTGGGACAATGGAAGACGAGATCGCAAAAGTCAATCTGAAGGAATTCGAGAAGAAACCGGATGGTTCCTGGGTCTGTGTCGCAAACTCAGACATAACCATGAAGACCGGAAAGATAATAAGGGTACCACCCGGAACCGTCTTCAAGAAAGGCACCATGTTCGTGGGAATTAACATGGTGGAAGAGCTCGACAAGTTCAGCAGCGCGAACTAAACGAACCATTTGCCGCTTTGAATCCCGCTGTGCCGTAGACTCAGAGGGCCTTGAAACAACAGCGTCTCCTCAAGACGCTTTTCAAGGCCCTGTTAACCGTAGCGCAGTAGACAGGGAGACGATGTTTTGCGCCCATCGCTCTCCGGTTCCTCTTTTTTTTTCTTTAGCTGGACGGATTCCCGTTCTCAGAAATGACGACACGATGGCTGTTAGAATTACTACACAACAATTGTTTATTGGGCGACAGACAGAACGAACTGATTCTTGTAGCATATTCCTGATATACATCTAATCAGGCTTCGAGTGGCTGTTAGAGGCTTTGCTGCACCGAGAACACGTCTATCTCGGATCCGCTTTGTGGGACATCTCCGGCGAAAACCGGCCAGATGGACAAGAACCTGCATATGGAGGGGGATTATGGGCGTCATAATGCAAGGATTCTACTGGGACTGCCCCAGGGTGGATCAACAGGAGTTCACCTGGTGGAATCACATTGCCGGGAAACTCCCCAGCCTTAAGGCGGCGGGCTTTACGGCACTCTGGCTCCCGCCCGCGAGCAAGGCCGCCAACATTGGCGGCATGTCGATGGGGTATGACGTCTATGATTATTACGATCTGGGGAAATACGACCAGAAAGGATCGGTGAAGACCTGGTTCGGCTCGGAGGATGAACTGCGGGCTATGATCGAAACGGCGCACCAGCAGGGGATGAAGGTCTACGCGGACCTGGTCCTCAACCACAACAACGGGGCCGACGGGAAGGAATTCAATCCCATCGCCCGGCAGGAGCGGTGGACCCTGTTCAAGCCGGCGAGCAAGCTCTTCACCCGGGACTGGACCTGTTTCAACCCCAGCCCTTTTCCGGAATACACCAGCGGCGCCTTCGGCGACATGCCCGATCTGTGCCATATCAATCCCCGCGTCTCGGCGGGCATCCTGAACCACGCCAGGTGGCTCGTTGAGGAGATCGGCTTCGACGGCTTCAGATATGACTTCGTCAAAGGGTTCGGCTCCTGGATCGTGCGGGGGATCCACGACCGAAAATACAAACGGGGTGGTCAACCCGTTAGCATCTTCGGCGTCGGAGAGTGCTGGGACGGCGACAATTGCATCGATAACTGGCTCGACTCGGTAAACGCCTGGGCTGAACACCGGGTCGGCGCCTTCGACTTCCCTCTCCGGTACCGGCTGAAGGACATGTGCGACACATACGGCTTCAGCCTTCGAAACCTTGCCAATGGCGGCGTGCTTTCCAAGGACCGGCCCTTCGAGGCGGTGACCTTCGTGGACAACCACGACTTCCGCGGGGACGGCTCCGACGAGATCATCAACGACAAGATGATGGCCTACGCGTACATCCTGACACATGAAGGGTATCCCTGCGTTTTCTGGAAAGACTGGTCCACTTACGGCTTGGCCGAGCCCGGACAATCAAGCGGGATCGAACGGCTGACCAAGGTCCACGAGAGCCGCGCCGGAGGGGGCACCAATGTCCTCTATGTCGATGACGTCTTCTACGTTATGGAGCGAACCGGGTTCGGGGATCAGCCGGGGCTGGTGTTCACCCTGAACAACATGGGCGAGACGGTTTCGCAAAGGGTAAGAACGGTCTTCCCGAACAAGATGCTGAAACCGCTGGCCTGGCGGGGAAGATATTCATCGACGAGCCCGGCGACGGTCACCACCGACGGGAACGGATGGTGCCAGGTCGAGGCGCCGCCCAGGGGCTATGTGGTCTACGGGCCGGAATCGTAGATTCGGTGAAAAAATGCGTGGAGCACCCTTGAATGACGGGCGGGGTGATCTCAGCCACCGAGACAAGTGTCGCGAATACAGGCAACTCCAGGGATTCATAACGCAATAAGGAGGAATGGACTATGGAAATAGATCTGCGGCCAGACCTGAACGGTTTGCGGGTGCGGCTCCCCGGCACCTTCCCGATCTATCTGATCGACCAGGGCAAGAGGCGCCACATACCGAGTGAAGATGTCTACAATTTCCTGTTCTCCACCTGGGACGGGATCGTTGACGATATAGACATTGTCAAGATCCAGCTGGGGGAACCTATTCCATCAACAGCCGACCTGGTCCGATTTCTTGGCAGTCCGGCAATCTTCCTGAAGGACGGCGTTCAACCGAACCACGTCCTTCGGCACATCACAAGCCCGGAAGTCATGGAACGCTACAAGTTCAACTGGGCCAACGTGTGGGATTACGAGTTTACCCTGGAAGCCTTCCAGCAAGGCCAATCGCCGTATTTCGGACTCGGCCCCGAGATCACAAACCCTTAAGGGTCAGGTCGGCGATATTCGAAGGAATCGAGTTGCCTTTCAATGAGGATGTGCCCCATATTCCATTTGCATGCCCGGAAGGATTCTGGGAAAATAGACCCAAACCATACCGCCCCAGGAGGGAGAAACCGCGGTGTTTGCGGAGCTTGAGGAGATCAATTCCCGTCCGGAGCCGTTTGAATTCTATACGGCGCGCGATCTGTGGACGGACGGGCACACATCGCGACAGATGCTGTCACTCCACCTTGACCCCGGCGTCAATGCGGCTTCGCGCAATCAAACTTTCATAGAACGTTCCGTCGAGTGGATCGCCGATCATTTCGCGCTGACCGCCGGCATGAAGGTAGCCGACTTCGGGTGCGGCCCGGGATTGTACACGACGCGGCTGGCAAGAAAAGGTCTCCGCGTGACCGGTATAGACTTCTCCCCGAGGTCCATAGCCTACGCGAAAGAGGCGGCGGTGGGAGGTTTGTCGGTCGACTATATCAACGAGGATTACCTGGACTTCGAGACGGACGAACGCTTCGACCTCGTCATGATGATAATGTGCGACTATTGCGCGCTGAGTCCCGTCCAGAGAAGGAGGATGCTCGCAAAGTTCGGCAAGATCCTCGAACCGGGCGGCCACGTTCTCCTCGATGCCTATTCCTTGAAAGCCTTCGAAAGTCGCAAGGAGACCGCCACGTACGAACCAGATCTCCCGGGCGGCTTCTGGTCGGCGGAAAAATATTGCGAATTCCTCAACGTTTTCAAGTACGAGACGGAGAAGGTGGTGCTCGACAAGTACACGATCGTTGAGCCTCACCGCACAAGGACCATTTACAACTGGCTCCAGTACTTCAGTCCCGAAACCCTGAAAAGAGAATTCGCGGAATGCGGCTTCGAGACCGAATCCCTCTTCTCCGATGTCGCCGGCACACCGTTCGACAGCGAGAGCAGTGAATTCGCAATTGTAGCCAGGAGGTCCCCTGGAACGCGAGTCGACCGGGTATCCCGGTCAGCTTGATCGCCTGGCCGACAAACCGCTGAGCTTCCTGTACTCCAGGGTCTCCGGTCCGGGTTGTGTTCTCCATGATATCAGCTGGATCATTTTGAAATATCAGCTCTTGTGACCGCGCCGTATTACCAGGGGTCCCTTCATGGCGTCCATGATCCGCGCGACGGGGATGCCGTTCTCCAGCAGCTGGGCCATGGCGCTGCAGTACTTTCTGATGTGGAGAAAGAACTTCCTGTACCCTTCGCAGAGGTAGTGAAGCCCGGGTTCATCGTAAGGGGTCGTCATGAAGCGGTGCTTGGGACATCCCCCCCGGCATGCCCGAAGCACGTCACACTCCCTGCACCAGCGAGGCAGCGCGGTCTCCTTGGCGATCCCGAACCCCGACCGCAGCGACCTTTCCGCCAGGTCGGTCAGCCTGTCGGTCCCGATGTTGCCCAGCCTGTATTCGGGATAGACACTATGATCGCAGGCGTAAACGTCCCCGTTGTGTTCCACGACGAGTGACCGGCCGCACCGCTCAGCGTGAACACAGACCGGTGAAGGGTTGCCGATCCAGGCGTTCAGCGCCCACTCGAAGTTCATGACGAACACCCTGCCCACGTCGTTGCGGACCCATTCCTCGTAAACGGCTATGAGGAAATCGCCGTACTCTTCGGGAACGACCGACCATGGAGCGACCCTGGCCTCCTCCCCCTTCCTGTCGAGGGCGGCGGGGCCGGCAAGCTTGAGGCCTCTGTCCTCCCCGGCCCTGTCCGCCAGGCGCTCCACCACCGGTGTGAACTGGATGAACTCGATGCCCTCGGACTTGAAGAAATGATACACGTCGAGGGGCCGGCGGGCCGTATCCCTCCCGACACAGGCAAGAACGTTGTATTCGATCCCGTGTTTCTGCAGGAGCCTGAGGCCCCGCATGACGGCGTCGAAGGTGCCCTCTCCCTTGCGGTCGCGGCGATAGCGGTCGTGGACCTCCCTCGGTCCGTCGAGACTGATACCGACCATGAAATTCTCTTTTTTCAGGAAGGAGCACCATTCATCGGTGAGGAGCGTCCCGTTCGTCTGCAGGGAATTGGTGATAGTCTTTGCGCCCCCAAGAGAC
>ENA-UOXR01000982-UOXR01000982.1-bioreactor-metagenome-genome-assembly--contig:-NODE-982-length-31703-cov-16.034726_pt1 | contig 31703 bp, 30 predicted proteins | sample MGYA00238164_ERZ764825 | MGnify/ENA primary metagenome ERZ764825 (study PRJEB28920, sample SAMN05720171) | bioreactor metagenome | isolation source: Anaerobic biogas reactor | place: USA:Washington... | reverse complement strand
GGGATCTGGGTGGCGGTGAAGGCTACAACCTCATACTTATCGTTATCACGATAGTAAGTATTGAAATTGTGGAAGTCACGACCGGCAGCTCCCATGATGATTGTACGAATACGACTCATAAAATTCTCCTTTGTTCCTATTGGTTTCTACTATTCTACATCACTTGAGGGGCTTGGATGCCCAACAAGTTGAGTGTTTTTTCCAGGCAGACTTTGGTAGCCTGCACTAAAGCAAGGCGCGAATCTCGCAGGTCACCATCCACCTTAAGCACCTGGCATTGGTTATAAAAATCGTTAAAAGCCTTTGCCAATTCATAAGCAAAAGCCGCCAATGAAGAGGGTTTATATTCCCTGGCAGATTTGCTGATCTCATCAGGAAGTTTGGAAAGCAGCTCGATCAGGTTTACTTCACTGGGTTCCAAGGCATGGTTAAAGCGTGCTGCCTTTCCTCGCAGCTCGCCAGCTTTTCGCAAGATGCTGTTGGCACGCACATTCGCGTATTGGACGTATGGTGCCGATTGCCCGTTGAAATCCAGGGCGCTGTCCCAATCAAAAGTTACGATCTTGGTGTTCTCACGCGAGATCATGGGATATTTGATTGCACCCAGAGCCACTTTTTGAGCAACATCCATCATGGTGTCCTCGTCAAGCTCCGGATTTTTCTCTCTGACGACCTCCAGAGCACGCTGGGTGGCTTCCCGTACCAGGTCATCCAGTAACACCACGGTTCCATCCCGTGAAGACATGATCACATTACCCGGCAGGTTAACAATTTCATACGCCAGGTGGTGCATGTTTTTAGCCCACGGGTAGCCCATCAACTCCAGGATCTTTTGCATTTGCTTCATATGCAGGCTCTGACGTACATCAATGACGTAGATGGACTCATCCAGCGCGTATTCATCAAATTTCATAATTGCGAGAGGCAGTTCTTTGGTGGCGTAGAGTGATGTGCCATCAGAGCGCAAGACCACTGCGACGCGGTATTCTTCTTTTGTCCCCAAAAGGGAATCTAAGTCGACAATGACCGGGTTTTCTGGTCTGCCGTCCGTGGCAAGTCCGTCCTGGATCAATTGATCAACCAGCACCTTGCCGGAATCTTCCACATCGCTCTCAAAATAGATTCGGTCGAAGTGCTCACCCAACAGCTCGTAAACCTGGGCAAAACCGTCCATGGACCACTGCCTGGTCTGCAGCCATAAGTCGTGAATACGCTCATCGCCTTCATCCCAACGAGCGAAGTAAGCCCGGACAATCTCTTCGAAGCCTTCCTGTTCGTGAAAACGCCGGTCCGCCTCGGAATAGAGGTCTGCCATCCAGCGCATCTTGTCTTCCCCTGGGCGCTCACCAGCATGGTACATCTCATAGTTGCACATCCACTTGATCACATGCAGCCCGATATCACCAATGTAATTGGCACGGACCACTTTCTTTCCGCTGGCTTCCAGGATGTTGCAGACTGAACCGCCTAATATCACGTTGCGTAAATGCCCGACATGCAGGGGTTTGTGTGTGTTCGGATTGGAATATTCGACCATTACCGTCTGATCGGTCGGCTGGGCGTTGCCAAAATTTTGACCTGATTCGTTAATCTTGTCGACCACACTCGCGGCATAGAGACTGGTATCGAAATAGAGATTCAGATAGCCTTTGACTGCCTCAGACCGGGTAAAACCTGCCGGTAAACCAACGATGTCCTTAATTTTTTCAGCCAAAAATTGGGCATGTTGCGGTACCGGACCAGTCTTGTTCGGATCAGAAGCAGCCAGGGGAAACAGCGGAGCAGCCATGCCCCACTCCCCCGAAAAAGGGATGCTGCGAAACTCCACTTTACCGGTTGGCAGATCATTCTGAAAACAGAATTGGTCGATTTGTTGACTGATTTGGTTCTTTACATCTTCGAACATAGTTTTCCTCAGGTTTTTCGACTGGATTATAACATCTCAATCAGTGCCAATCGTAGTTACTTCCAGTCATGCTAATCTAACCTCCAGATTACTCGAATTAGAACGCCCGCTCCAGGGAGAGGGTTGGGGTGTGGGTCTTTTCGGACGAAGATGGCTCGTCTCCTTCCGTTTCATTGAAACGCTGCTGATTCCCAAGCTTGTTGACGTCAATTCTTCTTAACGACAAAAAGGCGAGGTCGTTGTGAACCTCGCCTTTTACCTAAGACGAACGAAAACTATTCTTTGATCGAATTAAAATGGGCCATCAAGCGGGATTTGCGGCGGGCAGCGTTATTCTTGTGAATGACGCCTTTTGCAGCTGCTTTGTCCAACGCGCGGATCGCCTTCAAAACTTCGGCTTCTGCCAGTTCAGTATTCTCACTGCGAACTGCAGCTTGTGCTCTGCGCACAAAAGTGCGGGCAGAACCACGATAGACACGGTTGCGAAGACGTGCTGCCGCGTTTTGTTTGTTACGCTTGATTTGAGACTTAATATTAGCCAACTTCTTCCTCCAAACTAAAACTTCATAATTCCAAACGATTATTCTACACTAAAAACAGTAATTGTCCAGAAATTGATAGGGTCATTTTTATTGTTTTCCTTAAAATCGGTCCATCTTTTTCTTAGAAATACCGTCTGCATAGCAATCACTTGCCGCATGTCGCCCCTCTAGAAAAGACATTAACCAATCTCCAACACCTTAATGGTATCATCAAATTACTCAGGTCAACCAGGTGCGCGCGCTGAATAAGTGAGGAAAGTCCGTACACCATAGAGCAGGATGCCAGGTAACCCCTGGGAAGGCGTAAGCTTTCGGAGCGGGCCACAGAGACATACCGCTCGTAAGAGCAAGGGTGAAAAGGTGGTGTAAGAGACCACCGGCGTCTCTGGCAACAGAGGCGGCCAGGTAACCCCCATCCGGTGCAAGGTCAAACAGGAGAAAGAGCCTGCTCGGCTCGTCTGATCTCCGGGTAGACCGCTGGAGCAGTCTGGTGACAGATTGTCGAGATAGATGCGCACCCGCGACAGAATACGGCTTACCGGTTGACCTGAGAATGGAACTTTCAGACTGGGTTTGGGGTTAACAATGTAAAGGTATTTCATGAAAAAGTGGATCTTACTATCTGTCACAGCTGTTTTCGTTCTCATTACAGTATTTATTGTTTCCTGCAACCGTGCTAACGCTCCAACCAACCTGGCTGTAAAAATCCTTTCCCCAACCTCCGGACAGGTGATTGCTCTCAATAATGAGGTCATTGTCGAATCTGTTATCCCAGCTGGAACCAAATGGTCGCGCCTGGAATTGTTGGCGAATGCCGTGCCCATCCGCCTGGACCTGGCAGAAGATTATTCCACTGACACGATCGTGGTCAAGCAGCCCTGGATTCCCACCAAAGAAGGTGCAGTGATGGTGATGGTTTATCTTTACGATGAGGATGGTCGCAACTTTGTCACTGACCAGGTGGCAGTCTTGGTCCAGGCGCTCTCCGAACAGGAACTGACAGCTACTCCCAGCCCGACTCCCGAGCCAACCCAAAGCCCCACCATTACCACAACGGCAGAACCCTGTACCATCTCTGCGCTTCTTGTAAGCGATGTTACCATCCCTGCCGGCACAATATTGAAGCCTGGTCAACCTTTTACCAAGACCTGGCGCGTGCAAAACAATGGAACCTGCACATGGGAAGGCTATAAGCTGGTGTACGTGCGAGGAAGCCGCATGGGTGGTAATTCCCCTTCACCAGTTCGAACGATTCAAGCGGGGGAAGTGTTTGACTTGTCGCTGGAAATGACCGCACCGAGTTATCACGGCTCTTACGAAGGTGTCTGGCAAATCCAGACTGATAAAGGCAGCCTGATCGGATTGGAATTGAAGGTCGTGCTCGGAATCCCTACCCCCACCCCCACCTCAACTCAAACATCTACGCCAACTTCAACTCCAACGGCAACCGCAACAAAAACTCCCACAGCTACACCCACAAATACGCCGACCCACACACCTACCCGGACTGTTACACCAACACAAACATCCACCTCAACTCCCACCTCCACACCTACGGCAACTTACACCAGCACGGCTACACCAACCAATACCGTTACCTCCACACCGACCCCCACAGTGACTGCCACGCTGACCCCCACTGAAACCGGTACTCCCAGTGCTGGAGAATAAAACCCCTAAACGATGTCGGCGGCACGTGTTGATATTACCTGTCTATTTCACAGCACATCCTTAGTGGGCTGACCAATCAGGTCAATTGACCACAGGTCTCTTCACCTGATCGTGCCGGTCTCCCAACCGCGCATGGGAATTGACCGTAAAGTTCCGATTAGGGACCACATCGGCAAAGTCTAGTGCTCGGCGGGGACGCAGGCACAATCACCACTTTCAGCTATCCCCTATCAGCTATGAGCTAACCCTGCCTCACCAATGCACGATCAGTTCATCCAGCGGTCGCTTTGGCACATGGTGTATGCCGGCTTCATCGCGATAATACTCAATTCCTTTGCTCTCGTCATAATCTTCAATGACACAGATCTCCTCCGGTTTACCCAAGGCAATCACCAACACAATTTCAAGGTTTTCTGTTAATCCCAGCAGCTCCCGGAGGCTCTCGCGCTTGAATGCCTTAACCATACAACCACCAAAACCCTGCTCAGTCGCACCCAATAGAATTGTCTGTGCGGCGATACCAGCATCGATTTCGAAGATCGGTTTGATGTCAGTATCACCAAGGATGATGACGTATCCGCTGGGCTTCTCCCCTTCCACGGGACCACCCCAATCCTTCAGGTAGCCTCCAAATTTCACATTTTTGAAAACCTGCTCACATTCTTCGGCATCGCTCACCAACCAAAACTTGAGCGCCTGGAGGTTGGCAGGACTGGGAGAGATGCGTGCCAATCCAATCAGTTCGACCATTAGCTGCTTAGGGATACGCATATTTTGGTCAAAACGACGGTAACTTCGGTTTTTGAGTACCAATTCTGAAAAGTTCATTTTATCTCCTTGTGTCAGCAGGGAAAAGTTCTGCAGGGTCAATGTCATCTATCAGCGAGTTACAGGTCTCGACCCTACGTGATGCCAATTTTTCACTCGAGGCTTACCTCGAACCTACAGATTCTATTCACTCTTTTTCAAGTACATTCGTGACACAACCATATGAGCAATAACCAAGAACATCAAACCACCGCCATCGAAGCAAATGAAGCGCAAGATCGAGCCTCGCAGAACAGAATTTTCTATCGGTATGGTCCGAAATAGCAAGCTCTCGCCGATAAAACCAATTGTCTGCATAAAAATGGCCTGAATCAATGAAACCCTGTGCACTCTCGGGTGGTATAGAGCGAAGAAATAGGGTACCTGCCACATCAAAAAGAGGATGCCATAGCCGATGATCACGATTCTGCCGACCTCACCGCTGAGTTCATAGGCTGAAAGATACAATTTAGGACGAGCGATGAAGTCAATCGCACAAGCCAGGTTCATCCCCAGCACGATAGCGATCAATAACCGTGCGATCCATTCCCGAGACTGGCTCTGGTTTTTCATACCAGCGCTTCTTTCGAAACGACTCCCCGCTGAACCTTCCAGATTTCGTGTTGAGCTAAAAACTGCGGCTCAAACATTTCCAGGTCGGTAGTAGTTACAAAGGCTTGTTCCACCTTGTCCAGCAAACCTAATAATGCCCCACGCCGGATCGGGTCCAGTTCTGCCATTACTTCATCCAGAAGCAAAACTGGCCATTCTCCGCTGCGCTGTTTCATCAATTCGACTTCGGCGAACTTAAGCGAGAGCAAAGCGGTGCGCGTCTGCCCTCTGGAGCCATAATCCCCCAGGTCGACCTGGTTTGCCAGGAAACGAAGCTCATCCCGATGTGGTCCAACGCTGGTCGAACCGCGCTGGATGTCCTGTTTTCGGCGTCGGCGTAATTCGTCTGCAAAGCCGTTTTCGATATCCTTGACCTCAATTTGGCTGGCTTCCTCCAAATGTTGCACACCTGGTAAAGCAATTTGACCTGTAAGCGAATGGGTTGGATCAAAAGAAGGTTGGTATTCAAGTCTGAAAACCTCACGCCCCTGGGTCATCTGCTGGTGACTCTGGCGGGCATAGCCTTCCAATTGTCCAAGCATTCCAATGCGTCCCTTGACCAGGTAAGCGCCGTGTTCTGCCAGCATATTGTCCCAAAATTCCAACTCGTCTGGCTGACCACCAACCTCACCCAAACGCTTTAAAAGCGCGTTGCGGCGAGTCATTGCCTGGTTATATCTTGAGAGATGCTTGGAATAACCTGGTTCAATTTGGCACAAAATCTCATCCAGGTAACGGCGTCGGTCAGAAGGACTGCCTTCAAAAATTTTAGCCATCTGGGGAAGGAAGGATACTGCATTAAATTGACCGTACAATTCGCTGAACCGTCGGTTGACGCCGTTGAGCAGCGCTTCTTTTCTAAAACGGGTGGTTCCAAAACTTCCGTTGGGTTCCTGGATCAGGCGGATTTCCAGCGTGTTCTTTCGACCGCCTCGCTCGAACTCACCAATGATCCGCCCAACCTTCACTGGTTCCTCTTCCGGCAGGTTGAAATTAAGCAGCTGCCGGTCTGCGCCGGCACTGAAAGAGGTAAAAAGCGCCAAAAAAGCGACTGCCTCCAAAATCGTGGTCTTGCCCTGAGCATTTGCGCCGTGGAATAAAATCACCCGTCTGGGAAAATCAAGTTCCAGACGGGAGAAAACGCGAAAGTTGGTCAGTGAAAGACGGTTAAGGTACATTACTCTGTAAACTCTTCAGCATCCTCTTCGGAAACAGGTTCGTAGATCTCACTGGCACGGTCAATATAGAGAATGCCATCCAGGTGGTCCATCTCATGCTGAATTATGCGCGCCATCCAACCCTCAGCCTTCACTTTTTGCGGTTTACCATGCCGGGTCAATGCTTTGACAGTGATTTTTTCGTGTCGATCCACTTTTCCGATCAATCCGGGAACAGATAGACAGCCTTCAATACCCTCCACCATCTCTTCCGACTTCTCAATGATTTCCGGGTTGACCAAAACGTACCGTTTTGGTTTCGGTTCAGGTGCGCCTTCCTCTTCAGGTTCCTCAGCATATTCGATCACCACCAGTCGGAGTGATTCTCCAATCTGTGGGGCTGCCAAACCAACACCTGGTTCGTTGATCATTGTTTCGTACATGTCATCGATCAGCGTCTGCAGTTCTTTATCAAATTTCTTCACCGGTTTTGCTTTAAGGCGCAAAAATGGATCCGGGAATGTAACAATTTCCTTTAATGTCATATTAACTCCAAGTTGTTTGTAGGATAATTCTACCTTATCCAGGTGGCGGATTCAAAGGAGAGGTAACATCTTTGCTTGCCAATAATTCCTGTGATTCTTCCTGAAATACCTTGAACCATTGTGCGATTCGGTCGCGTTCCTGCAAGACCTGACGGCTTTCCTTCTCCTGGGTGTGCTTGCCAATCCGACTAAAGATATCCTGCTGGACTTTGGAAGGTTGATGGACGTTATTGAATGTCAGTTGAGTATTGCCTACGGTGATATATACTGTGCCAAAATTGAACAACATTGGAATGATACCGCGCCGTTCGTACTCGATGCTCAAGATATTTTCCAGCGGTGCTGCCCGGCGGGATTCCCGACCGAAAGGTTTTCGGTCCAGGTCGATCACCTGGTTGGGTGTAAGTTGAAAGATATCATTGCGCCAATCCACATATTGATAGGTCATGATCAAAAAGCAAGAAAACATCAGGAAGGATGCCAAAGTAATTGCCATCCCGTAATTAATCCCAGTGATATTGCGTGTCACCAGGGCAATAATGAAAGCAATTGAGAGCAGCATCCCGACTAGTGAAAGAAACACTTTTTTAAGCAAAATGATCCAATGTTTTCGGTAAGTGACAGCACCGCCCATTTCGTACCGTACTTTCAAAAAGTCGCTGAATAGCCATTCGAAAAAGCCGATTTCAACCTGGGGCATTTGGTTGTCGATCCCGTATTCCTCTTCGAGTTCTTTTGAAGTGACTTCTTCCGGTGATTTCCCAAATTTCTCGCGCAGCGCTTTTCTAATTTCTCTTGCGTCCAACTCCAGGTCCACGTGCTTACTTTTAGCCCAAAAGGATTCGATCAACTTGCTGATCGTCCTGGCATGAGCGACCCGTTCAAACTGGATGTCTCCGATAAACGTACGCACGATCACGTCAGAGAAACCGATCAATGCTCCCAGTTGGGTGGTCTTTGTACCAACAGAAATGAGCGTTGCAAGGGGTGCTTCCTGGCGGCTTTCATAAAAGCCGGAAACGCGTTCCACCCAAACCATACGTTTGGAGGTGATCAGGTAATAATCATTCGCCCAGTTGTTGATGTTCCAAAGCAGCCAGATCGCGGAGATCAAAAATGTAACCACCATGCCAACTAATGCCAACAGGGCAAACTGAGCCTGCAAGAAGTTCAAGCCAAGCAAAGCAGCAGCAAACACCAGCAAGGGAGGCATCAGCGCAAAGAGTAAGAATACGGGGTGCTTACGGGTGATCAGGCTTACTTTCTCATCTGCTTCCAACCAGGGCATTGGCAGACGATGGATCATCACCTGGCTGTTTGCCAACACGGTGAGGGTCTCTGCAAATTCAGGTCGGTCGGAACACAGTTGATGGATATTGGCACCTGAAAAGAACCAGACACGGCTATTAGTCTTTGCCTGGATGGTCTCCTGTCGCAGGTTGCCTGCAGAGCTGGCCGCCAACCCAAGCACATCCCCTCTTATATACGGTCGCGAAAATTGTTCTTCCTGGTCAAAACCCATTAACTTACCGGTCTCGACCAGGAATATACCATCCACCTCTTCGCCTGTTTCGAAAAGTATTTCTTCAGCAGGCAGTTCCACAATCACCAACGCATCAGCGATTGGTGACAAATCTTCATCCGGAAGTGCACTGAATAATGCTGTCTCCCGTAGAAATTGGATGAAACTGTCGCTTGAAGTAGCCATCGTCAGGTTAACCTTGAGCCTGGTCTCCGGACAAGGTCGGTTCGACCTTTTGCTCTGCAGCAAAGGATAATTCAGCCTCACCATCAACCTTGCTTACGTGGACGACATCCCCTGCCTTGAAATCACCTTCCAGCAACCGGATGGCAAGCTTGCTTTCAACGTACTTCTGCAAAGCACGTTTTAGCGGGCGTGCGCCAAAGAGCGGGTCATAACCCTGATCCGCCAGCCAATAACGGGCGGTGTCATCGATGACCAGTCCGACGCCGTAGCCCTTAAGACGATCCCGGATCTCTTTCACCTGCAAATCTACAATCTTGACCACATCTTCTTTCGAAAGTGGAGCAAAGGCAATAATATCGTCAATGCGGTTGAGGAATTCGGGTCTGAAGGCATCCTTAAGTGCCTTCTCGATCTTTGCCTGGGAGTCTTTGACTTCTTGTGAATCATCTCCCTCTGCCAGGAAGCCTAGCGCACCGCCCTTACGAACGAATTCTGTGCCGAGGTTGCTGGTCATGATCAGAACAGTGTTCTTGAAGTCCACCACTCTGCCCTGACCATCGGTCAAGCGTCCGTCATCCAAAATCTGGAGCAGCGCGTTCCACACTTCCGGATGTGCCTTCTCGATTTCGTCGAATAAGACGACACGGTAAGGGCGCCGACGCACAGCTTCAGTCAGCTGACCGCCCTCTTCGTAACCGACATATCCTGGAGGAGCACCGAACAAGCGCGAGGCTGTATGTTGCTCACGATATTCGCTCATATCCAGTCGGACAAGCGCATCTTCGTCATCAAAGAGGAATTCTGCCAGTGCTTTTGCCAGTTCAGTCTTACCAATACCGGATGGACCGATGAAAATAAAGGAACCAACCGGTCGGTTCGGGTCTTTCAATCCGGAACGCGCCCGCCGGATCGCATCAGCAACAGCCTTGATGGCTTCATCCTGCCCGATAATGCGTTCATGTAAGCGATCTTCCATGTGCAATAGTTTCTGGGTTTCCGATTCCAACAGCTGCGTTACCGGAATGCCGGTCCACTGATTGATGACCTCGGCGATGTCGTCGGCATCCACCACGTCATCCAGCTTATTTTCCGCTTCCCATTCTGACTGGCGTTGATTGAAGCTCTCTTCCAGTTTAAGTCGTTCAGATTTAAGCTTTACAGCCAGTTCATATTCACGGTCCAGGCTGGCTTTTTCTTCTTCTGCCAGTAGGCGGTCGATTTCTTTACGATCTTGCTTCAAATCCTCAGGCAGAGAATACAATGCTACGCGCAGTTTTGCCGCCGCTTCGTCCATCAGGTCAATCGCCTTATCCGGCAGTTTTCGACCGGTCATATAACGGTCCGACAGGTTGGCTGCTGCCTCAAGTGCTTCATCAGAAAGTTTGACCTTGTGATGCGCTTCATAGCGATCCCGTAGGCTCTTGAGCATGCTGACCGTATCCTCAACACTTGGTTCTTCCACGTAAATGGGAGCAAAACGTCGCTCCAGTGCAGCGTCTTTTTCAATATATTTGTGATATTCATCGATCGTTGTCGCTCCGATACACTGCAGATCGCCCCTTGCCAGTGCAGGCTTGAGCATGTTGGAGGCATCCATGGTGCCTTGCGCAGCTCCAGCACCGACGACATTATGCAATTCATCAATGAACAGGATCACTTCACCGTCGCTCTCCTGTATTTCTTCGATGGAAGTCTTCAAGCGCTCTTCAAATTCACCTCTGAAGCGTGTGCCGGCTACCATTGCTCCCAAATCGAGTGAATATACCAGTTTGTTAGCCAGGATTTCCGGTACTTCGTCGTTGGCAATTTTTTGTGCCAAGCCTTCTACAATCGCTGTCTTGCCAACCCCTGCCCCACCAATCAGGACCGGGTTGTTTTTTGTACGACGGGAGAGGATTTGGATCAGGCGCATGATCTCTGCTTCACGCCCATAAACCGGGTCCAGTTTGCCTTCACGGGCTGCCTGAGTCAGGTTATGAGAGTATTTTTCCAGGGTCTTGTAACGTCCCTCGAATTTTCCACGTTGAGTTGTGCGTGGTCCGCCCCTTAGTTCCTGGATGACACCCAACACATTGGTGCGGTTGATACCAAATTCTTCCAGGGTGCGGGCAAGCTGGGTTCCTCTTTCTGCCAGAATCGCCAGGAAAAGGTGCTCGGTGGAGATGTATTCATCACCCAGCCGGTTGGCTTCGGTTTTCGCCATATCGACCACCATTTTCACCCGGGGAGTTAGAAAAACCTGCCCTGCAGGACCGCCAAAGATGTTTGCTTTGGGTGTGTTTCTTAGAATTGAATCGATCCGGTCAACCAGATCGCCAGGAACCACGTTCAGAGCTTCGATGATCTGGGTCACAAAACCTTGCGGCTGTTCGATGAGAGCAAGAAGGATATGTTCAGAATCAATCTGATTATGTCCGTAACGCTGGATGATCTCAGCTGCACGCGCGGCAACATCCTGCGCTCTCTCGGAAAATTTATCAAAACGCATCATAATGTTGTTTTCCTCTATTTTCTGTTCTATGCATCATGGTTAAATGGTGCAACTACTGTTCCAGTCATGAGTGTACGTTATGGGTATTAGAAATTGATTAAATAATCAAAATAATGGTGTTTATTCCCGGCTGGATGATAATGCTTTTTTTGTATCAACCTGCGAGTGTGATCGATCAGACTACTTTGAGACTTCAAACGTCCATGGTCCGCTGATGACTCCGCTATTGGCTTCAGCAACCATTGCCTCTACTGCTGCCTGAGCTTCAGCATTATCGGCAAAACCTGAGGTTTCAGAAATTTTGTATGTTCCGGCGTTCTGACCAGCTTCACACTCCAAAGTTAATCCAGGGAAATCTTTTGACAAGACCTCCTCCATGTAAGGGATGCGCAAGTCTTCACAATAAGTTGCCCCGGTCGATATTTCCAGGATGTCGAGAACGGCTTGCTTGCTTTCGAAATCTGCAGGCAGACCACTGAAAATCAGGTTTACGATCTGGTAGGTATCCATATCGTCGGCAGGGATACATTTTTCCAATTCATTGTAAGACGGTTGATACAGGCAGTATGTACCGCTGCTTTTCTTATAAAGCCGCTCAAAAAATTCGGTCTGCGCGTTGTTAAAAACCTCATCACCCAACGTCAGTCTGACTACACTGATATACCAGTTTCTCCAGTCAACCAGGGGAAACTTCACCCGGAAAACCAAATCATCCCCGATCTTAGATACATGTAACAACTCAAACGTCAGGTCCGATTGTGTAGATTGGACCGGCTCGGTTATCCACGAACTGGAGGTGATATTCCCGGAACTGGTAGGCATGGGAGTCATAGTCGCCTCTTTCCCGCAACCAGAAATGATCAAAATCCCCAGGAGTGCAAACACCATAATCAATCTATTCGATTTTTTCATCTTTACTCCTTTCGCTCTTCCAAAGGTTTACATGGCAGAGAGAAAACTCAGTTTTCGTTCTATTTATACCCTGATACTTCGCTATCGTTTTTTCGTAGGCCGGGTTGCGATTCTCAACCCGGCTTGCGGAGCTATCTTTTGCACTGTTGGCCAAGGTCCTCGACTGCGCCCATCACTTCAACAACATCGCGTCACCAAAAGAGAAAAAACGGTAACCTTCCGCCTTGGCGACCTCATAGGCATGCAAAGTATTTTCTTTTCCAGCAAATGCACTAACAAGCATCAGCAAAGTTGATTTTGGCAGGTGAAAATTGGTAATCATGGCATCAACGCACCGAAAGGTATAACCAGGTGTGATGAATAGCCCTGTCTCGCCTGAAAAAGCAGTGATCTTACCAGACTGGCAAGCGCTTTCAATTGTACGCACAGAGGTTGTTCCTACAGCGATCACCCTGCCACCTGCTGCTTTGGTTTGAAGTATCCTTTCGGCTACTTCATCGCTCAAGAAACACCACTCACGATGGATCACATGCTCCTCAGCATTTTCTTCAGTCACTGGTGCGAAGGTGTCGAGTCCAACACGCAGCTCGATCTTCGCCAAATTCACACCCTGCAACTCAAGTTTTTTTAACAACTCCGGCGTAAAGTGCAAACCTGCTGTGGGTGCTGCCGCTGAACCGGGGGTATGGTTGTAAACCGTCTGGTATCGTTCCGGATCCCCAACATAATTGTGAATATAGGGAGGTAAAGGGGTGTGCCCAGCCTGGTGAAAAAACAGTTCGATCGGCTCAGAAAAATCAACAATGCGTTTCGAGCTTTCCAAAACAACCTCAACCTCACCCTTAGGTCCGTTATCGATCTGAAATATACGCCCAGCGCCCATTCCGCTTCCACCGACCAGGCATTCCCAGCGCTTTTCAGCCAGTTTATTGAGCAACAGCACCTCAATCTTGCCCCCACCAGGCAGTTTCTTGCCGAACAGTCGGGCAGGGATGACACGAGTCTCATTGACCACTAACAGGTCCCCAGCTCGTAAATATTCAGGAATGTCATAAAAGTGGCGGTGTTCCAAGATACCGCTTTGCTTGTCAAGTACGAGCAAGCGGGAATGGTCTCGTGGTTCAACTGGAACCTGGGCGATGAATTGCTCAGGCAGATCGTAATTAAATTCTTCGGTTTTCATTCGTCAAAAAGACTTGCCTGCGCGTTTGTAGCGGGATGATATTCGCGGTGGAAGTGTTGATAAGCTAATTGTGTTGCAACCCTGCCCTGGGCTGTCCGGTCAATAAAGCCGCATTGCAGCAAATATGGCTCAACCACATCCATGATCGTATCGGCTTCCTCACTGACGGATGCTGCAATCGTGTTTAGTCCAACCGGACCACCATCATATTTATCGATAATTGCCAGCAATACACGCCTGTCCATCTCGTCCAGACCAAGTGGATCGATGCTGAGCATGCCCAGCCCTTCCTCAGCCACAGTTCTGGTGATCTTACCGCTAGCCCGCACATCGGCATAATCCCTCACGCGGCGAAGCAACCTCAGGGCAATGCGGGGAGTTCCACGAGCTCGTCTGGCAATTTCCTGGATGCCTGTCTCATCAAACGGTACCTTCAGAAGCCCGGCACCACGCCGGATGATGGCAGCCAGCGAATCCTGGTCATAATAATCCATCCGGTAGACTGCGCCGAAACGTGCTCTCAAGGGTGCCGAGAGCAGTGCCAAACGGGTTGTGGCGCCAACTACCGTGAAACGGGGCAGCTTCAACCGTACGGATTTGGCTGCCGGACCCTTGCCAATAATGATATCCAGGGCGTAGTCTTCCATGGCTGGATAAAGGATTTCTTCCACCATTTTGCCCAGTCGATGGACCTCGTCGATAAAGAGGATGTCTCCTGCCCGTAGGTTGGTCAGGATGGCAGCCAGGTCGCCAGCGCGCTCGATGGCTGGACCAGAGGTGACTTTAATGTTGACACCCATTTCAGATGCGAGGATATGTGCCAGGGTGGTCTTGCCAAGACCAGGAGGACCATGGAAGAGCACGTGTTCCAGCGCTTCTCCGCGTTGTTTGGATGCCTGGATTTGGATGAGCAGATTGTCTTTGACCCCCTGCTGACCGATCAGATCGTTCAGTGTAGTCGGGCGCAAAGCCAAATCCACACTGTCTTCCGATCGCTTTGCTGCCAGGATGCTGTCTTCGTCTTTGGTTACCATCGACAAAATTATAACCGGTAAATACTCAGCTAATACAAACAACCGGGATTGGTTACAATAAATACAAAGAAAAACACAAAGGAGCTTATACATGCAAAAATTGGAAATCAACCCCTATGACCTGGTGATCAAGCCCCATCACCTCTTCGATCGGCAAACGCTGCTCTTGGCGGCTGGGGATTTCTCTGCCGGGGATTTTAACGAGATGACCATTGGTTGGGGCAGTATTGGTACGATGTGGAACAAGCCCTTTATTGAGGTTGTCGTCAGACCCACCCGCTTCACTTATGGTTTCATGGAAGATTATGAGGATTTCACGGTGAGTGCTTTTCCAAAAGAATATAAAAAAGCACTATCTTATCTCGGCACCCGCTCTGGACGGGATGGCAACAAGTTGGCTGCGACCAACCTTACTGCGATTGCCTCCCAAAAGGTGAAATCACCCAGTTTTGAACAGTCTGAATTGACCATCGAATGCCGTACCATCTACTTTGCCGATTTTGACCCGACCCGCTTTATTGATCTGACCATTGAAGAAAGATACCCGAACAAGGATTACCACCGCGTCTATTACGGCGAAATTGTGGCAATATTGGGAGATGAGAAGTTTATTAGTTGTTAGCTTACTGCCGAATGCTCATAGCTGATAGGTAGTAGCACCAGTCGCAACAATTCCAATGATTTTGAGATTATTGATCGTACGGAGGGGGCTTGTCTCCCTCCGTAATATTGATCCACAAAAAAAGCTAGCGGGAGGAGATAAACCCCTCCCGAACGGATGTTTTCCTCCAAGCCACCACCATCACAGTTGGCTAATCCCCTGCTCAGAATTCAACTCTCACGTTATAATCCAGTCAAGACAGGAGAGAAAATGACCGAAAAGAAAATACGTGTACTGATTGCCAAACCTGGCTTGGACGGACATGATCGCGGCGCTAAGGTTATCGCCCGCGCCTTACGCGATGACGGTATGGAAGTCATCTATACCGGTCTGCGTCAAACCCCTGACATGATCAGTGAAGCAGCCCTGCAGGAAGATGTTGATGTGATCGGGCTTTCCATCCTTTCTGGAGCACATAATGCCCTGATCCCTCAGATCATCAAAAAGCTCAGGCAAAACGGGCAGGATAACGTGCTGGTATTTCTAGGTGGCATTATCCCTGAAAGTGATATACACAGCATGCTCGATGCAGGCATTTACAAAGTGTACGGTCCAGGCACGGACACCCGCCAGGTCTGCAAGGATATTCGTGAAGCGGTTGAAGTTAAACAGGCGGAATAATGTCGCTAAGTAAATCCGTGAGAGAGGGCAGCCGAATTGCCCTTTCTCGTGTTTTAAGCCAGGTTGAAAACCGAACTCATGCTGGCATCCAGGCATTGGATGAGCTTTTCCCATTTACTGGCAATGCCCACAAGATCGGCATCACAGGTCCTCCCGGTTCCGGGAAAAGCACATTGGTGAATGCCCTTGCAAAGCAGTTGCGCCTGCTGCAAGGCGAACCTCGAGTCGCCATTATTGCGGTAGACCCCACCAGCCCCTTCACCGGAGGGGCAATTCTGGGCGACCGCGTCCGTATGCTCGATCTGCAGGGAGATCCAGGGATTTTTATCCGTTCCATGGCTTCGCGAGGTGCCCTGGGTGGCTTGGCAACCCAAACTGAAGCCCTCAGCCAGGTTTTTGACGCGGCTGGGTTCGATTTTATCCTTATCGAGACAGTTGGTGCCGGTCAATCAGAAGTGGACATTGTTAACCTGGCTCATACGACCATTGTTGTTGATGTCCCCGGGCTTGGTGATGACATTCAGTCCATCAAAGCCGGCATCTTAGAAATTGCCGACATATTAGTGGTTAACAAGGGCGACCGACCCGGAGCCGATCAGAGCTTGCGTTATCTGAAATCGATGATCGACATGGGCTACCGACCTCTGGCAAGCTCAGCTGGAAAACACAGCCTGGCAGACTCTTTCGATCAGGAGAAGTCCAGTCAAAATGAGGAAGTCAGAGATCTTTGGTTACCGCCAGTTCTAAAAACGACAGCCCGCGAATTTACAGGTATAGAAGAACTGGTCACGGAAATCCTGAAACACCAGGAATTCCTGAAAACCAGTGGGAGATGGCAGTTGAAAGAAGCTTGGACTCTGCGCGAGATCGTCCGAAAGCGAATTGAAGCAATTTTAGTACACGATTTTTTTCACCAGCTTCCCAAGGGACTGCTCGATCTCACCATGGATGATGTTATCGCCCGAAAAGTTTCGCCAAGTAGCGCAGTTGAGCAGTTATTGACGTATAATCGAATTAGAAGTAAATCGCATCATTCGGAGTAATTTATGGAAAGAACATTGATCAAAGACCTGAGGGAAAAAATTGACCAGCAGGTTACCCTCAAAGGCTGGCTGCAGACCCTGCGTGACCAGAAAAGTATGCAATTTCTCATTCTGCGGGATCGCACCGGACTCGCCCAGGTTGCCCATTGGAAAAAAGGCAACCTCGATTTGGCAGAACTCATTTCGACCCTCGGCACGGAATCAGCCCTGACTATCACTGGTAAAGTTGTCGCCAACGAAGTTGTCAAGCTCGGTGGAATCGAAATTCAGCTCGAATCGCTCAAGGTCGAAAACAACGCTGAGCTGCCCCTTCCCTTTGAACCCTTCAATGACACCCTGCCAGATCAGGATTATCGCCTGGATTGGCGCTACCTGGACCTGAGACGCGAACGGAACCGTCTGATTTTTGAAATTCAGACCACTCTCGAGCAAGCTATGCGCGAATATTGGCTTGCGAACGGTTTCATAGAGGTCCACTCCCCCAAGATCATGGGCACACCCAGTGAAAGCGGAGCAGAACTCTTCAAAGTGGACTACTTTGACCGCACTGCCTACCTGGCACAATCACCCCAGTTTTACAAGCAAATGGCACAGGCAGCTGGTTTTGAACGCATTTTCGAGATCGGTCCCGTTTTTCGGGCGGATCCCTCCTTTACTTCGCGCCATATGACTGAATTCACCGGTATTGACTTCGAAATGTCCTGGATTGACAGCCACGAAGATGTGATGGCATTTGCCGAGAACTGGCTGGCATTCGCTTACAAAGCCGTGGATGAAAAGCATCATGATGCCATTCAGGAATTTTTTAGTGTCAATCTGGAAGTTCCACAGACGCCTTTCCCCCGGATGACCATGGCTGAAGCCTATCAGATTCTTAAAGGCATGGACTACAAGTTGCCCCCTGAGAAAAAAGGCGATCTTGATCCCGGTGCGGAACGCGCCCTGGGCGATTACGTCAAGCAGCATTATGGCAACGATTTCGTTTATGTCATCGATTGGCCCTTCACTGTACGTCCCTTCTATCACATGCTGCACGAAGATAACCCCAGCCTGACCAAGAGTTTTGACCTGCTTGGCAGAGGGCTGGAGATCACCACCGGTGCTCAACGAGAACACCGCTATGAAGTGCTTGCCAAACAAGCCCTTGAGAAAGGTTTAACGCTGGAACCAATTCAAACATACCTGAACTACTTCCGTTATGGCTGTCCTCCCCATGGTGGCCTGGGTATGGGTTTGAGCCGACTCTTGATGGTCATGCTCGATCTGCCCTCCATTCGGGATGCTGTTTACCTTTTCAGAGGTCCCAACCGACTGGAGCCATAGGAGAGCTGATGCCGATTCTGTACGCTCAAAGATTGCGTTTGCGTGCCTCAGAACGCGAGGATATCCCTCTCTTTCTGAAATGGGTGAACGATCCGGAAGTGTGCGAGTTTCTGGAACATTACACTGTTCTAAACCGTATTCACGAAGAAGCCTGGTTTGAGAGCGTCTCATCTGGACCCCGTATGGAATTGCCATTGGTGATCGAAATCCATCAACCAGACAGCGACAATTGGACGCCCATAGGCAACCTCTCTTTCATGAATGTCCACCCAGTCCACCGCTCTGCGGAGATCGGGATCATGATTGGTGAAAAACACTATTGGGACCAGGGTTACGGAACAGAAGCGATGCGCCGTATGTGTAAGTATGGTTTTGAAGAATTGAACCTGCACCGCATTTTTTTGCGTGTATTTGAGGGCAATGAACGTGGAAAGAATGCCTACCGAAAGGTCGGTTTTGTCTATGAAGGAACCATGCGCCAGGCGCGTTATCACCAGGGTTGCTATTGGGATGTCGATTTTATGAGCATCATTAAATCGGATTGGGTTTCAAACTCAAAGGAGGTTCGAAAGTAATGTCTGGAGGAAAAAGAGAATGTAGTTCTTCCCTCTATGGGGATATTCGCTTGTTTGCCGGCACCGGCAGCCCGGCTCTGGCAAAAGAAGTAGCTGATTATCTGGGCTTGGAACTCTGCGGTATTGATATTCATGAGTTCACAAATGAAAACCTCTTTGTGAAATTGCACGCCTCAGTACGCGGTCAGGATTGTTATGTTATCCAGACTACCTCCACGCCTGTCCATCGCAACTTGATGGAGCTCCTCATCATGGCGCAGACACTGATGCTCGACTCTGCTGGTCGTATCACTCTGGTGTTCCCTTATATGTGTTATGGTCGCTCGGACCGAAAAGATCAACCGCGTGTTCCCATTACTGCCAAATTAGTGGCAGATATGATGGTGATTGCGGGTGCGGACCGCTACATCACCATGGACCTGCACGCAGGGCAGATTCAGGGCTTTTTTGACGTGCCCGGAGACGTTCTTTCCGCCTATCACATCTTAAAACCTTACTTGAAAGATCAAATTCCAACCATGCACAGCCCAGTCTTGCTGACAGCTGACCTGGGTTTTGCCAAACATGGTCGCCGCTACGCGCAAGCTCTTGATATCCCGCTCTCCTTTATTGAAAAACGCCGTACCGATAACGAAGACCACACCGAAGCACTCAACCTGATCGGTGATGTGAACGATCATGACGTTCTGATTATCGATGACGAGATCGATACTGGAGGTTCCATCTGCGAGGCAGTGACAGTCGCAAAAGCCAATGGCGCACGCGATGTCTATGTCGCTTTCATCCACCCTGTTCTTTCCTCAAACGCGGCAGAACGGTTGTCAGCCTTACCAGTAAAGCACTTCGTGACTACGAACACTATTCCGATCCCGGACGAGAAGTTGAAGCTGTTCGGTAATCGCATCACCATTCTCAGTATCGGTCCACTTTTGGGTGAGGTCATCAAACGCGCCAACGAAGGTACCAGCGTCGGAGCAATGTTCAACGAATAAGGTCGCTTTTGCCTGAACTGCCTGAAGTAGAAACGATCCGTCAACGACTCATCAAAGGTTTTGATAAGAGCCCATCCATCCTTGGTCAAACCATAAAACTGGTCAGATTATTCTGGCCTGCGACCTTATCTGAACCAGATCTTCAGACCTTTTCGGCGATCTTACCTGGACAAAAAGTGCTGGCAGTTGACCGTAGGGCAAAGTTTCTGGTTTTTACTCTGACATATTCTTACCTGGTTGTACACCTGCGGATGAGCGGCGATCTGTATCTTGAACCGCAAGAGAGTAGTGCTGAATTTCGCAACCCAGACCACGACCGACTGTGGCTGGATTTTGAGTCCGGCTGGCGCTTTGTATTCAACGACATGCGCAAGTTTGGACGAGTCTGGTTGTTGGGTGATACTACCGACCTGTTTTCAAATCTAGGTCCGGAACCCTTTGATGAACAACTCACCCCCGCAGTCTTCGCTGAAATGCTCCAGAATCGTTCCAGGTTGCTCAAACCTCTTCTGATCGACCAAAGCTTCCTGGCAGGCATCGGCAACATCTATGCGGACGAAGCTCTCTTCCAGTCCGGGCTGCACCCCCTGAGAATGAGCGACAGCCTTTCCTTGGCAGAGGCTGGCAGGCTGCTGGATTCAATCCGCCTTGTGCTCACCAAAGGCATTGACCAAAAAGGTGCCAGCATCGACTGGGTGTATCGAGGAGGGGATTTTCAAAATTACTTCCAGGTCTATCAACAAACCGGCAATCCCTGCCCGAGGTGTGGACACCCCATTGAAAAGACAAAAGTAGGTCAACGCGGCACCCATTTTTGTCCGGTTTGTCAGAAAAACGATCCATCCTGATTCATTCCATCCTACGATTGTATACACTACCGGACTGTTTACTGGTCGTCCCGGCCAAACCTTTTGCGAACAGGCATTGAGGGTTTAGGGAACACAGGTTCGGCAAAGGATCGTGGTAGGCTGCCTTTTTGGGGTAAGATGGATGCAGACCAAGGAGTTTTTCAGGTTATTGATTTATCAAAAAGCACAGACCCAAGCATGTTTCGTATACAGCCGGTGACCGGCTTTCTCAATAACCAGGATTAAGTCTAAACCCCTTGCCTGGCTCCTTGTACCACTCGCAAACTTGGCTTCACAGTGTCTGCATTGGCTTGCCACCATTCCACGCTGTCGCGAACCGTTTCTTCAAGCGGTCTGGCATGAAACCCCAAAAATTCAGCAGCCTTTTCCCCACTGACGACTGAATTGCTCAATAAAGTGTCGATGGAATAGCGCGTGAAACGCGGACGGGTCTTGGTGATGCGGTAAAACCACTCTGCCAATGGCGCGAAAATTCGCGCTAATTTCATTGGTACATAAATTTCTTTACTACAAGTATTGCAGGCATCCTGAATCAAGCGCCGATATTCCCTCACACTGACACGGTAACCCGGCAGCAAATATGCCTGACCAGACTGGCCGTTTTTTATGGCAGAGATGTGTGCCTCAACCACATCGCGCACGTCAACAAAGTCATATGCCCCATCCAGACTGAAAGTAGGTGTACTTTTCATCCAGTAATTGGTCATTTCGCCCATTTCTGAACGCTTGAAATCATAAGGTCCAATCACGCCAGTTGGAGCAAGGATAACCGCATTCAATCCTCTTTTAGCGGCTTCCAATACCAGTAGGGAAGCTTTCGCCTTGGTTTGATCATAACCACCTCCACCGATTTCTGGATCGAACGGCAGGCTCTCATTGATCACCAGGTTCTTTTCCGGACGACCGTATGCATGAATGGAACTGGTATAGATCAATCGCTTTACACCGTTCTCGAAACAGGCTTTGATGATATTGGCAGTTCCTTCAACGTTAACTTTTTGCATTAAATCGAACTGTTCCGGAACTAGCGCCACTAAAGAAGCCAGGTGAAAAACCACTTCAGCACCAGCCATGGCAGCTTTGAGCGCTGGATAGTCAAGTATGTTTGCCTTTGCTATTTCAGGTTTGGAATCTGCCAGAGGTCGAAGGTCTTCTCCCGGCAGCGCTAAGGCTTTCACAGAATACCCCCGCCTGGTTAATTCTCTAACCAAAACATTACCAATATGTCCGGCTGCTCCGGTAACAAAAATCATGTCCTTACTTTCCCTTTCTGCCATCGCCAACAATTCGCACATGTAGCATTCTAGCCAAATTAAAGTCGCTGGTGTAGTGAGGAATGTCACCCGATTGGGCTTACAACGGTCATGATTTTTTTGTGAAAAATCTCTTTCTGTATGATATATTTCACGGTGTCTGTTGTTTTACCGTTATAATTTTCTAAACATTCAGTGAGGTTCTTATGAAAATTGCAATCGGTTGTGATCACTCCGCTTTAGCCCTAAAAGAAACAATCAAAAACTACCTTGACAGCAGGATGATTCCCTATGAAGATTTTGGCACCTTCACCAGCGAGAGCTCAGATTATCCCCGCATTGCTGAGTTGGTTTCCAAAGCCATCTTATCAGGTCAGTTTGACCGGGGGATCCTGATTTGCGGCACAGGTATTGGCATGTCAATCGCTGCCAATAAGTTCCCCGGAATCCGGGCTGCGGCAGTCAGTGAACCCTATTCCGCCATTCTTGCCCGACGGCACAATAACGCTAACGTGCTCTGTTTTGGTGCCCGGGTCGTGGCAGGCGGTTTGGCAACCCTGATCACTGAAGGCTGGTTAAACGCTTCCTTCGAAGGCGATCGCCATCAACGCAGGGTGGACATGATCACCCGGATCGAACAGCGCAACCTTCTGCCTGGTGTGGAAAATCACAACAATCTATCCGATGAATCCCCGCTAGAACCTCCAACTGAGGATACTGATCTATAATAGTGGTGTTATGTCCGAGTCTACCAGTGAAATTTTCACTGGATACAAATAAATATGGAGAAAAAATGAGATACAGAATTTTTGGTGACAAATTACCAGGTTTGACCCTGCAGCTCGACGCCGGGGAAAGCATTTATACCCAGTCTGGTGGAATGAGTTGGATGTCCGACAACTTCCAGATGGATACCAATGTTCGCGGGGGACTGATGAAAGGTCTTGGGCGCATGCTGACCGGCGAATCCCTCTTCATGGCTACCTATACTGCCAGGTCAAGCGGTGCTGAAATCACATTGACTTCTGCCATGCCAGGCGAGATTCGCCCCTTGCAGCTGGACGGACAAAAGCAATATATTGCTCAAAAATCGTCTTTTCTTTGCGCTCAACAAGGCGTGGTCCTCTCAACCTTCGTCAATAAATTGAAGACTGGTTTGTTTGGCGGTGAAGGCTTCCTGATGCAGCGTCTCAGTGGTGAGGGCATGGTCTTCCTCGAACTGGATGGCTCGATTGTAGAACTTGACCTGCAGCCCGGCCAGCGCATCAAAGTCGACACCGGCAACATCGCTTTTTTTGAATCGGACGTCAAGTATGATGTCGAGACCGTCAAAGGCTTCACCAATATCTTCTTTGGTGGCGAGGGACTGTTCCTGAGTGTCTTGGAAGGGCCTGGTAAAGTTTGGCTGCAATCGTTGAACACCGCCTCCTTTGCTGCCCGTATTATGGGCTTCATGCCCCATAAGAGCGGTTAAACTCGAAGTAATGAAAAAAAGCCGGGTTGCGAAAATCGACCCGGCTTTTTCTATCTCAGTTTGACTACTAATTTTCTTCAGTTCTTAAGTCTCTGACCATATACAGATCGGTTAATGTAAAACCACGTGCAGCATAATACTCGCGCGTCCCAACTGCAGAGATGACAGTCAGTTTTCTATAACCTTTGGAAAGGGCAATTTCTGCCGCTTTCTCGATCAAACTGCTTCCCAGACCGCGGTGCTGAACTGAACCTGAACCTTCACCGCCCAGCTCGACCGATTGCCCATACACATGCACTTCACGGATGATGGCGGCATCCTGTAATTCTTCGACCGGGAAAAAGTGGTTTGCACTGGGCAAAGACAGACGCAAAAAACCAAGGATATGATCATCCTGGGTATTGTAGGAAAGAAAATGCTCTTCCGCCCAACCCGCCTTGTAGACCTGGTCATCCAAAACCAGGTTTCGGTCATCGATCTTGCCTTTTCTGATCTCCCGACAGCGGATACATTGACAGCTTGAGCCGCGCTTTTTCATTTCCTGGTCAACATCCTGCCTCAAACTGGTGTTGCGGTTGCCTTCAACAACGTGGTTGGAAGGAATATCCCGGATCACCCGGTTGATGCGGCAAAAACGCGGCACGGTTGGTTTGATGTCAGCTAACAAATCGATCAATTCCTGCTCTTCGTAAGGTCGGTATTCACCACGCTCCCAATATTGGTAAAGTTCCGCATTACGCAGGAGCTGACAGGGATAGATTTTCATTTCATCAGGGTTGACGCCTCCTTCACGCCAAAGCCGGGCAAAATCCTCGCGGTCTGACTGTGGGGTGGATCCCAAGAGGTTCGGCATCCAATGGACCACCACTTTGTAACCGGCCGCCCTGACCAGGCAGATGGCTTCTTCGGCTTCCTCGGCGCTGTGACCGCGCTTGTTCAGCTGGAGAATGCGGTCATCCATGCTCTGGATGCCCAGCTGCATCTTGGTCACGCCCTGCCTGCGCATCTCGACCAGGTTTTCAATGGTGATCAGGTCGGGTCTCGTTTCAACTACAAGACCAACATTGCGATGCCGCGCCTGGCTATTGGTTTTTTGCACATCCGCCAGGCTCACCTCACCTATGTCGTCATTCGGGTTTTCCTGGTTGAGCGCCTCAAAACAGCGCCTGATAAACCATTCTCTGTAGCTTGCAGGGTAAGCCGTCCAGCTGCCTCCCAAAATAAGAAGTTCAATTTTGTCCGTTGGATGACCTACTTCGTGCAAGGCTTTGAGGCGGGAAGAAACCTGGGTAAAGGGGTCAAAAGCATGCTCCACTCCGCGCCTGGCTCCCGGCTCGTCGGATAGATAGCTCTGAGGTAATCCCTCCTCGGATGGGCAGAAAATACACTCGCCTGGGCAAGGGTGAGGCTTGGTCAGTACAGTGATGGTGGTCACGCCTGAGAGTGTCCGGATCGGTTTCATGCGGATCTTCGCCAGAAGCACCGGGTCATCTTCCCATTCCCCAAGGCTCACTTTCTCGCGGTAGGCAGCCACCAGGGCGTGCTTGGCCAAAAAGCCTCTGCCACCGGGTAAAGGGTTGGAGCGCAGTGCCTTAAGCGCATCCGTCCCCCGCCTGATCTCCTCAAGAATTGTCTGCGCCAGTGCCATATCCTCATCGGAATACTGCCGTTTCTGCCGCCAAAGTTCGCGTTCGTCATCTTTCATAGGGGTTATTCTACATCAAGCCAGAACGAAATCCAAACGCATGCTAAGGGGCCATTCCATTAGCCCATACACCTGATAAAATCAATTCCATGAAACAGGAAACAATCGAGTTTCTCCTTAACCTGAACCGGGATTTTTACGACACCTACGCGAAGTCGTTTTCTTCGACACGCTACACCATCCAGCCTGGCATCCGCCGCTTGCTCCCCCAGCTTCGCGACTCTGATAACCTGCTCGATCTGGGCTGTGGGAACGGCAACCTGGCAAAAGTATTGCTTGAAATCGGCTTTTCAGGGAACTATCTGGGTGTTGATAACAGCCCGTCGCTCCTGGCGGATGCAGCCATCACCATACCTGAAAGCGAGAAAGAGCGTTTCACATTCCAACAGGTGGATCTTTCTGCTCAATTCCAAACGCTCCCAAACCAGGTTCGGTTCGATGCCATTGCCTGTTTTGCTGTGATCCATCACTTCCCTGTCGATCCTTACCTCAGCCGCTTTTTCGAGTTCGCAGCCCAAAGCCTGCAGCCTTTTGGTAAGCTTTTTTTCTCGACCTGGCAAATAAAAAACAACCGACGGCTTGCCAACCGCATCCAATCCTGGTCTACCCAAAATATCGACAATCAGGAATTGAGTGAGGACGATCTGCTGCTGGACTGGCGCGCTGATCCCCATCAACCGCCCCGATATCGCTACGTTCATCATTATGATGCTGACACGTTAATAAGTTCCGGTCTTTCAGCCGGTCTTGAATTGGAAGAGGAATTCTATTCAGACGGCAAAGAGGGTGACCTCGCCCTCTATCAGATTTGGACGAACGTTCTATAACTTCTTCCTTGCCTGGGGCTGGCTGGATTATTCCGTAGCGTCGAGGGCTACGAAAACCATTCTGTAGGGTCGAGGCCGTGCAAATCCTCCCCTTGTGGGATGCCTCGACCAAATTCACGTAACAGGACTGCCTGGTCCCTGCGAACAAGACTATCCATTTTGGAATAGAACAACCTGATCAGGGAGAGGCAGTGTCTTTTTTAAACTGACAGACTATCCCAGAGCAATATCCAAAACCATCATCAGCGCAAATCCCAACATCACACCAATCGTAGGTATATCCGAATGACCCTGCGCTGCTGAGCGTTTGGACTCGGGAATTAGCTCCTCTGCCACCACGTAAATCATTGCTCCGGCAGCAAATGAAAGTGCATACGGCAGCAAACCTCTCATCATCGACACCGCCCAGACACCAAGCAGGGCGGAAATCGGTTCAACAATTCCAGATAACTGTCCCAGCATAAATGCTTTACGGCGGCTGATTTTTTCCTTCCGCAGTGGAAGAGAAACTGCCATCCCTTCAGGGAAGTTTTGCAATCCAATACCCAAAGCCAGGGCAATGGCGGATGCCAGGTATCCATTTTCGAGCCCAGCAGCTGCCACGCCAAAACCTACGCCTACTGCCAATCCCTCCGGAATGTTGTGTAGAGTGATTGCCAAAACCAGGAGCACGCTGCGCTGCCAGGAACTCTTCACACCTTCCGCTTTTTTCTCACCGGGATGCAAATGGGGTAACAATTTATCGACGGCATAAAGAAAGCCACCCCCCATCAAGAATCCAACCACAGCCGGTACCCAGGATGGCACAGGACCACTTTCAGCCAGTTCAACTGCCGGTGCCAACAACGAGAAAAAGCTGGCGGCGATCATCACCCCCGAGGCGAACCCAAGCATGCCATCCAGCAACTTTTGGTTTACTGTCTTTCCCAGAAAGACGACGCCAGCCCCCAGGGCAGTCAACCCCCAGGTGAAGAGCGTGGCAATCAATGCTTGCATATATGGGTTCAAATTCTGAAAAAATTCAATCATGAATTACTCCGCTTTAAGGTTTATCCAATGATTATACTGATTTTTCAAACAATAACGATTTTCTATGAAAGTTTCGTGATCCAAGCCATTCGGTATAGAATAAGGGACAAGGTCGAATAGTTATGAATGAAGATTTTTTTAGAAACCGTTTGCTGCAGTGTATCCAATTTCGGTTGGAAGATGCGACCTTGCAGGATTGTGACAGCTTTCGGCTCTTCAACGGTTACTACGAAGGCTTACCCGGATTGGTAGTCGACCGCTATGGCAATACGCTCTTGATCAGCAACCACAGCCGCCAGCCTGAAAGCCTTGAGCAAGACATAGACCAAACTGTCGATATTTGTCTTTCGAACCTGCCCTGGATCGAATCAATTTTGCTGAAAACCCGCCATTCCACTCATTCAGAAGAGAGGAAGGGGCGCTTCTTGCATGGTCAATTGCTCCCTAAGGAAATTTCTGAGAATGGCATCCATTACGCGATCGACCTGCGCCTCAACCAGGATGACAGTTTTTACCCCGACACGCGCAACCTGCGCAGTTGGCTGGCACAACACAGCCAGGGCAAATCCGTCCTGAATTGTTTTGCCTACACCGGTTCGCTGGGAATTGCAGCCCTGGCTGGCGGGGCGGCAGCATTGGTCCAAACCGATTTGAACGCAGAAGCGCTGGCGTTGGCACAAAGATCTTTAACCCTGAATGGATTTCGGCAGATCATGACCCTGATCAAACGGGATTTTTTCAGTGCCGTCAACGCTCTTAAAAAATCTAACAAGCTGTTTGATACCGTCGTCCTGGACTCCCCTTTCTTTTCCAGCACACGCTATGGCAAAGTTGACCTGCAACAGCAGCACACCCAGTTGATCAATAAGGTCAGACCATTGGTAGCGCACGAAGGCAGGCTGATCATGATCAATAATGCCTTGTACGTTCCTGGTCAGCAGATCATTGACGAGATCAACGAATTAGCGAAAGGCGGATATGTTTCCCTGGAAGGCAGAATCGAGATTCCAGCAGACATCACAGGTTATCCAGGCACGACCCTGGCACAACCGCCAGCCGACCCTGCCCCATTCAATCACCCCACCAAGATCAGCATCCTTCGTATCACCCGAAAAGACAAGGCTTCCGCTACGGTAAACTGACCCTTAAGGGGTCAGAACCATTTACACCTTCTGACAGACCGGGCAGGTGTAAATACTCCCGCCCATATAGGCTTCTTTTTTGATCTCGGTACCGCAGCGTGGGCAGGGTTTGCCGTTGCTCTCGGCACACATGCGCACCTGGTACCCCCCAACCTGACCGTAGAGGTCTTTCTCAGTGCTTCTTCCACCCAGTTCAGTCATAGCTTTCAGGGTCTCTTTTAGATTCTGAAAAAGCCGCCCATTTTCTTCCAAACTAAGGGTGTTTAGTTTACGGCGCGGGTGCAATTGAGCCGACCACAAAATATCCTGAAGACAGCCATTCCCCAAACCTGGGATGCGTTGTTCGGTCGCCAGGACGGCTTTGAGTGCTAATTTCGGCACTGCTGCAGGCGCAACCAAGCCTTGAAAATACTCTTCATCAAATGAATCGCTCAATGGGGATGGCTTGCTCAAGGCGGTCTGGTAATAGATGTTGTCGTAAGTGGCGGATTTTACCCAGCAAACCACACCGCCATACATCGCCACGGAAGCGCTAAGGCTGGTTCCGTCGCTGAAATTTACCAGCAATTGGTGTTTGGCAGGGAAGGGTCCAGCTGCCGGATGCAAACGCAAATTTACACCATCATTGAAGAGCAGGGTACAGTTTGAAAGGGCGATCTCCACGAACATGCCGATACCGCGGGCGGAAAGCAATGTATTGCCCACCAAAATGGCAGGGTAATCGGCTGGGTCGCCGTTGTACCATGCGAATTTGTGCGCACTTTGGGCTGCGATCGTAGAGCTGATGGTCTTGCCAACCAGGGATTGATTGATTTGTTGGGCTAAGTTGTTTGCTTCAGGAAGCTCGATCATAGTTACCGCCTTTCCATCTCGGTAATATTGATAGAATCACACCTTGAAATATAGCACTGTTTCCTGGGATGTGGTGATGATACCATCCACCGCGTAATGGTCGAATAATTCACCCAACGCTGTAACAAATTCGTTGTAATATTCATCCATTTCAGTTAAAGCATACGAAGAGGAAAGCGCTCTGCGGACAAACCGTTCCCGGTCATAGGTCAAAGGATTGGGAAAGTGCATCTCACCCACTTCTCCCCCAAAGAATCCGTCTTTTGCCCCCATTTTTTCTTTGTGACTTCCAGCTGGTTTGCCGGTGTATTTTTCGATAATCGCGTTCCTGCCTTCCTTGATCTCGTCCTTCAATTGTGTTTCATTCCAAATAAGAAAGACTCGTCCACCAGGCTTCAGGATGCGTTGACATTCAGCCCTGAAGGCAAGCGGGTCGAACCAATGGAAAGCAGAAGCAGCAAAAACAAAATCAACACTTTCCTCAGACAGGGTTGTATCTTCCGCGGTGGCAGGCACGGAGACAAAATCTTCCATTTTCCCCAATTCTCGTTCAGCGATCCGGCGCATGTCAGCGTTTGGTTCTACCGCAAACACCTTGACACCCATCTCCAGTAGCTGACGGGTGAGAATGCCTGTGCCGCTGCCTACATCTGCTGCCACACTGCCCGGTCTGACCCCAAATTCCTGTCGCAAACAGGCAAATAAGTCCGGAGAGTAGGCTGGGCGGGCTTTTTGATAAACGTCAGCTTTTCCGCTGAATTTTTGGGTGTTGTCTTCTCTTTCTTCATTTGATTTCATTTTTTGGACCTCTTTGGCTTGTTCTTCATTTTCAAATAATGCGAAAGTTAAGAACGAATTTTCGCAGACAGGTTTTCCTGTTGCTGTTGGTATGGGCTGAGCCTGGCGGCTTTTAAGATCGAATCGTGATTTTTCCCATACCAACAAAAAGTAAGACCTTTCCGGTGTAACAACGCGGCAGCCGCTTAATCCGGGCAACAATTGCTGGCAGTCCAGGGAAGTGACTGTCAGACTGTATCGGTTGATCAAAACCGACCAGGCATTCGCGAATATATCTGACGGATCCACCAAGCCGGCTTTCTGATAGATTTGCTGGATAAAGTCGCTTTTCGCCTCAATGTAGGCATCGATATTCTCAGGGTACCGCTCTGCTGCCAACGTTTTAACCCTGGCATATTCAGCCGCGTCTTCAGGGTGAGTGCGCAGCCAATCCCGAAAGCCCAGGTGGCGTTTCAGTTCCTCGGAATCCTGCGTTAACACGTAAAGATGGTGCCGCATCAGGTCTGTCTTACCGTAGTAACCAAAGGCTTCCCGCCCACTCACGCCCAGGTCACCCCGATGAAAATAGCCGATTTCTTCCAGTTTCGCCCTGACCTGCTCAAAAACCTGGCGGTTGGGGATCACCACATCCACATCCAGAATGGGTTTGGCAGCCAGTCCGGGTACGGATGTGCTGCCGACGTGCTCAATTGCGCATGCCAGGCCTTTCAACTGGCACCACAAACCTTCGCTGAGCTCGCTAAAACAAGTTTGCCATTCCAGCTGCCAGGGGCTGACGATTATTTTCTTGTTTTCCATAGATACCCATCTATTCTGAAGCGACGTTTCAAAACATCAAATTTCGGTCGCAGAACATGAAATAATGATATCATTGAGAGGTTGACCGTGAGGAAAACAAGGCAAAGCTTATTTCAAAACTGACTGGAAAATGTTTGACATTTGTAAATGCTTATGCTAAAATCTCGGTCACGTCAGCACCAGAACAGAATGGCGTGTGACTTGCGGGTGTAGTTCAATTGGTAGAACGTCTCCTTGCCAAGGAGAAGGTCGTGAGTTCGAGCCTCATCGCCCGCTCTTTCAAGACTGATAGCTGATGTTATCAGTCTTCTTTTTAGGCGACGTGGCCAAGTGGTAAGGCAGGAGTCTGCAAAACTCTCATCATGGGTTCAATTCCCATCGTCGCCTCTTTTTATTTCCCCCTTTTTTACTGACGTCGCAAACATGTATTGAGAAATGATCGGTCAGTTTCCAGAGTACAGGATCCTGAGTTATTCTGAACAACGATATTTCTACTTCTTTGTCATCCGAGCCTCTTTCCGCAGGACTCTTCGAGTGCGAAGCTTTTTTTCTTGTAAAGTTCAAGCAGTGTTTTTTGGTGTTTGAGCCACCAAAAATTGGTTGGTTGAAATCGAATTATCTAAGATTTTTTTCCGTGCTCATCTGTCACTTTTCCTTGATCTACCTCACCTTTTCACAGCATGTCAATCCTCTGCGACCTACCCTGACAAAATGACGACCGTCAGTCCAAACATGAATTGAAACCTTGGTCAGAAGGCTTGCTCCGGGACCAGAATTCAACTTTTTTCACGAATTTTATCTTTACTTTTCAAAAAATATAATATAATAATGTTGTGTATTGCTAAACATTTATCCTGGCTGACTGGAACAAAAAAGTGCGGCTTAAATTCCATTTAGCTTCGGGTCATTAAAATAACATCGCACAACATCAAATTTCATAGCATTAGCACTTATTCAACACGCTTACAATCTTTCAACTTAGTAACAATTAGGAGCCCTCATGACACGCACAAATCACCTTTTTCTTAAGGCAATTCTTGGTTTAGTTTTTTGTCTGAGCCTTGCGTTTGGGTTGACCGATTCGGTACAGGCAGATACCTGTACATGGGATGGGGATGGCAATGCAGATTGGATGTTAGCCGGGAACTGGAGCTGTGGTCATGTACCTCAGGC